>ERZ1106939.216-NODE-216-length-50391-cov-11.843651_pt1 | contig 50391 bp, 39 predicted proteins | sample MGYA00403669_ERZ1106939 | MGnify/ENA primary metagenome ERZ1106939 (study PRJEB35170, sample SAMEA104062447) | human gut metagenome | biome: human gut; feature: human-associated habitat; material: faeces | place: Denmark | collected 2012-09-28 ...
TAGAGGGGTAGTATGGAAAAGAAATGGTATCGGGGTCAGGCCTGCACACGGTTTTCCCGCGTCCAGGTGGTCATGTCCAGACGGGGATAGCGCTTACGCAGCTCAGGCATCTCGCCCTTCAGGTCGCCCAGAGCGGCGATGCGGTTGATGAGGGCCAGATCGGCGGCGGGCATGGTGTGGGCGCAGTCGCTGCCGCAGGACGCGCAGTGGTAGGTGCGGGCCTCCTCGTTATAGATCACAGAGCTGCTGCCGCAGACGGCGCACCGGTTCATCTTAGAAATCAAAGCCATAAGTAATTACCTCCATTCATTTGCTTCGTTTGACTGTCCTTATATTAGCACAAAGCTATTGAGTTGTAAAACGCATAATTGTACTTGCAAGTATGAGGAAAAGTATGATAAGATGGAGGACAAGAAGGAGGTGGCACCATGAGCGTGTCCAAATATCAGATGTTCGTCAAGACGGTGGAGTGCGGCAGCTTTTCCAAGGCAGCGGAGGCGCTGAACTTCACCCAGTCCGGCGTGAGCCACGCGGTGCAGTCGCTGGAGGACGAGCTGGGCGTCACGCTGCTGAGCCGCAACCGGGGCGGCGTGGTGCTGACGGCGGACGGCCGCGCCCTGCTGCCCAAGATCGAGCGGCTGTGCGCCGCCCACCGGGCGCTGATGCAGTCGGCGGCGGATCTGAAGGGCATGGATGCGGGCCTTGTGAAGGTGGCCACGTTCTCCAGCGTGTCCGCCCAGTGGCTGCCGTCTATCCTCAAGAGCTTCGGGGAGCTGTATCCCAATATTGAGTTCGAGGTGGTCACCGGCGATTTCTACGGCCAGAGCGAGGAGTGGATCTTGCAGGGTAAGGTGGACTGCGGCTTTCTGCGGCTGCCGTCTGCCAAGCGGCTGCAGACGTACCCCCTGCACCGGGACGAGCTGGTGGTGGTGACGCCCTGCGGCCACCCGCTGGCGGGGAACAACACGTTTCCCCTGCAGGCGCTGGCCAGCGAGCCGTTCATCCGGCTGGAGGAGGGCGACGACTATGAGATCACGGCGGCGCTGGACCGGATGGACGTGCGGCCCAACGTCCGCTATACCGCCCGGGAGGATCGGACCATGCTGGCCATGGTGTCCAAGGGACTGGGCATCAGCCTGCTGCCGGAGCTGATGGTGCGCCACAGCCCGTACCCGGTGGCGGTGTGCCACGCGCCGGAGCGGTTTTACCGCAACATCGGCATCGGCGTGAAGGACAAGGGGGCGCTGTCCGCGTCTACCCGGCGTTTCGTGGACTATGTGCGGCGTTGGGTGGCGGAGAATGGAGAAAAATGACAGTTTGCGATGCCAGCCCCCTTGACAAGGAAAGACGGGGCGGCTATAATGATTTACAGTGGGTCGGACGGCCCGGATAAGTGAATAGTGGTCCGAGGATGCTGTGTGGCTGCCGCCGCAACGACCGAGCACGGTCAGGCGGCAGTTTTGAAAGGAACGGGGCGCAAGAACCCCACGCGAACGGCACTGTGGGCGCAAGGATGCACCGAAGCGGCGAGAGCTGTGTGACGAAAGTCAGCCATTGGGACGCAAGTCCTGAGAAGGTAGGCGGCAGACGGGGAGCGAAAGCTCCGTGGCGCGAGGCAGGAGACTTACATGGAGGAGGGCCGACAACAGCGGGCGCTCTCTCCGTGTGTGATATGGACAAGGCAAGGGTACGCGCTGATGTTTCCGGTGACGGAAGCGTCGGTGCTTTATTCTTGCGGCACTCGCTGGTTTTCCGCGCAGGCGGATGACCGGCATTTTTTCGTGTGGAGGGAACGCGCAGCACCCTTATTTTTGCCAAGCCTTGGCGGTCTGAACGGAGACCGTCAGCTTTCCATAAGGGTGGGAGAGGCCAAGCCGGGCCTCTCCCACCTCCTCTTCCTGAAGGGAGACAGAGGCAGCAAGGCCGAAAGGCGTTCATATAACGAGCAGAGAAAATCACAAGGAGGAAACAACAGATGAAGAAACGCATAGTTTCGCTCTTCCTGGCACTGGTCATGGCGCTGAGCCTGATCCCCACCACCGTGTGGGCCGAAGTGGCCGAGGGGAGCGAAAGCAGCCTCGGCAGTGTCCACGTCATCGTGGAGAACACCACGTATACCGACGTCCAGTATGATGAGATGAAGGGTACGCTGGTGGACACCGACGTGACCCTGACGGCGGATGCCACCATGATGAGCTGCGTAGACAGCGCGCTGAGTGCGGCGGGCTACACCGCCGTAGGCGCGGACAAGGGTTATATCAGCGAGATCACCAAGGGCGATGCGGCGCTGGGCCAGTTTGACGGCAGCCAGGGCAGCGGCTGGATGGGCACGCTGAACGACTGGTTCACCAACCGCGGCTTTAAAGAATTTACCGTGGCCGACGGCAAATTGGCTGACGGCGATCAGATCCGCGTCATGTTTACCCTCAATGGCGGCGCGGACATCGGCGGCAACTGGACGACGATGAACGACACCAGCCTGACGGCCCTGAGCTTCAGCGCCGGTAAGCTGGCGCCCGAGTTCGACAAGGACACCACCAGCTATACCCTGGAGCTGACGGAGGGCGTGGAGCAGGTTACTGTCGCGGCCTCCGCAGCCAACAAGCAGAACCAGGTCTATCTGTCTGTGGGCGAGACCTCCTACCGCCGCACGGCGTCTATCCCCGTGGCGGACGGCACGGTGCTGACCATCCGCTGCGGCGACGCACAGGAGGCCAGCGGCGAGGGCGAGAACGCCACGCCGGCTGTTACCCCCACCACCTATACTGTTACGATGATCGCGCCCCACGCGCCGGTGGTTACCACGGCGGAGGTGACCATCCGCTCTCAGGCGGCGGGCGCATATCTCCACGGCTTCGCGGAGAAGCAGACGGTGGCGTCTGATCTGGCGGAGAAGTACGGCTTTACCGACGAGGTGGACGGCGTGTCCGCGCTGGATGTGCTGGTCCGCGCCCATGAACTGACCTTCGGTGAGGCGTTCACCAAGGAGACGGCTGCGGACTATTTGGTCGTAAGCAGCAGCGGTTTTATCACCACTATTTTCGGCGAAAAGACGGGGAACTGCGGCTTTACCATCAACGGCTCTGTGCCGCATGATGGCGTTTTGAAGGACGACAGCTACGCCCCCGGAAAGAAGAGCTATACCGGCTACACCGTCGCACAGGCGGAGGTGAATACCGGCAATGTTGTGGATTTCTTCCTGTATCAGGACAGCTATGCACTGGATAATTACCCGATCTGGGAGAAGGCTGATGCCAAGCTGGACAGCCTGACGATAAAGCCCAAGGCGGCGGTGAATATGACCGTGATGGGCTATTGCATCGGTTACTATGGCTGCGTGCCTATGGAGGCGCTGGAAGCCAATAAGCAGGTCTCCGCGCTGGAAAGCGCTCAGCTGGCATGGGTCAATGCAAAAGACGGCACGCTGACGGACATCAGCGGCGCTGTGGTGGCAGAGGACGGCACAGTGTCCTTTACCGCTCCGGAGACGGAGGGTACGTATTATCTGACGGCGTATATGCCGAAAGCGGAGATCAAGGACAACTACGCGACTCCCATCGTTCTCAGCATCCTGCCGGTTACGGTGGATGTGAACGCGGTGGAAGAGGCCGAGCTGACCCTCAGCGGTCTCCATGACGCGCAGGTCAAGTATCTCAAGCTGTATACCTATATTGATGGCGTCAAGGGCGACACCGACCTGCTGGCGGATGTGACGATCGCCAATGCCGCCTATACCCTGACGCTGCCCGTGGGCGACTACTGGGTGGAGGGCTATGACGCCAACGACGACTGCAACGGCGGCCTGTCCCTGACGGTCAAGGCCGGCGAGAACACGGCCAAGATCCAGCGCATCTATCAGATCTCCGTGAACTCCGGCTGGGTGCTGGGCACGGACTACACCCTGGATGTGAAGGTCACCTCCGCCGACAACCAGGTGCGCACCGCTGAACCGGGCCAGACCGTCAGCGGCAAGGGCCAGACGTGGGAGAAAACCTACGACAGCTGCATCTTCGTGGTAGGCGATACCGTGCAGGCCACGGTCACGCCCGACCCGGTGACCCGGCCCACCTTCAATACGGCCACCGCGAAGAAGACCCCCACCATGAACGACAGTCTTTCCGTCAGCTGCAAGGCTGGCGTGAACGTTACATTCAGCGTGCCGGAGAACTCTACCATCACGGTGGGTACACTGACCAACTACTACGTGTACTCCTACATCGAGCCCACGAGTGCCGATGGCAATACATACCGTCTGGATAACGGCACGACCTATTTCTACCGGGTGCAGAACTCCAGCGGCGTGACTTACTGGGACTATGCCAGCTGGAAAACCGATACGACCATCACCCTGACGGCGGAGGATCTGCACATCGGCGACACGAGCTTCACCAAGGACACGATCTACCGCTTTGAAAAGAACGTGTATGACCGCGCCGACATCTACCTGAACATCAACACCCAGGGCTACAAGAGCATGGCCGTGGGCGAGACCTTCGAGCTGAACTCCTTCCGCAACTGGTTCGCCATCGAGAGCTTTATGAACGCCAAGGTGGCCCTGCCCGATATGCACTATCAGGTCATCGACGTCAACGGCAATCCCAGCGACGTGGTGACCATCACCCCGGACGCCAAGAACAGCAATGTGGCCACCATGACCGCCAACAAGGCCGGTACGGCCATCGTGCTGGTGACGTATGACGCCATGATCCATAAGCAGGGTCAGAGCAGCACCGCCAGCAAGGAGTTCTCCGCCATCTGGCCGGAGTGCACCGGCGTGTTCGTGGTGACGGTGGGCAGCGATGGCACGGGCATCGAGACCAACATGACACTGGACCGCATGGACGCCGCCATCACCAAGGATGAGCAGCGTATTCTGGATGCGGAGCATGACATCCTGTTCTATCTGGGCGATAAGGGCGCTTCCTACAGCTTCAAGCCCGAAAGCGGCTGCACCGTCACCGTGGCCCGCTCTACCGTGGGCGATACCCTGACCTTCAACGGTTTCACCAACAATGGTGTGACTGTGGCGGAGGACGGCACGGTCACCGTTACCGGCCTGACCACGGGCCGCCACATCATCAAGGTGGAGAAGGACGGCGTGGCCAACTATCAGGTCGTCACCGCCCGGGGCGTCAGCTATAAGCTGGTGGACAACGATGGCAAGGAGCTGTCTGAGGCCGCTATGAAAGCCCTCAAGGCCGGCGACACCGTGAACCTGCAGTTCAGCAACCTGGTCAGCCCCAAGGAGAAGCTGTCCGGCGCGTATAACTTCAACTTCTCCCTGTACTATCAGGGTGAGGACGGCACGTTCTTCAAGTCTAACCCCGGCGGCAACTTCGGTGTGTACGACTTCAGCGGCAACCCGGACCGCCAGCGCATCAGCATCACCATCCCCAAGTATTGGGACGGCGAGACTTACTCCCTCTCCGGCGCGATCAAGCAGGGCGGCTTCGCCGGTATACCCACACATCGCGGCATTACCTATGCCGCCGGCACGAACCCCGGCTTCAACGCACCCAGCACCTCCGGCATCCTGGCTCGTCTGCCCGAGCTGACGCTGGCGCTGGCCAAGACGGACTTCCTCACCGGCAAGCTGAGCTTTGTGGGCAGCGACGGCAAGGCCATCGCCCGCACGGCGCTGACCATCACCCTGAAGGATGCCGCGGGCAACGTGGTCAATGTGGCCGACAACGGCAGCTTCAAGTGCTATGCCGAGGAGTATTTTTACACCATCTCCGGCCAGGGCGTGGAGTACACCACCGGCTCTGTCACCGTCACCGAGGACGGCACGAACCAGTTCTCCGTCACGCTGACGGTCACCTCCGACAGCGCCTGGGATGGCAGCAGCAAGACTGAGCCCCAGAAGAACGAGAGCGGCGTGTATCAGATCGCCACCGGCGCGGAGCTGGCTTGGTTCGTGAACGAGAGCAAGACTGCCGATGTGTCCGGCGTTCTGACTGCCGACATTGATCTGGGCAAGTACGCCTGGCTGAATATCGACAGCAGCAAGAAGGTCGAGCTGGACGGCGCGGGCCATGAGATCACCGGCCTGAACGCCACCAGCGGCCTGTTCAAGCAGATCGGCGGCGGCTCTCACATCCAGAGCCTGACCCTGCGCGGCACGTCCGCCGGCGGCGGCTCTGTGGCGGGCTACGCCTATGGCAAGGACATCGTTATTGAGAACTGCTTCAGCTACGTGACCATCAGCGGCACAGGCAGCAATGTGGGCGGTATCGTGGGCTATGCCAACAGCACCACCACCATCAGGAACTGCGCCAACCTCGGCACTGTCACCGGCAGCGGCAGCGTGGGCGGCATCATCGGCGGCTTCGTCGGCAGCGGCGCCGTTATCACCGGCTGCTACAACACCGGCGCTGTCACCGCCACCGCCAGCAACGCCGGCGGCATCTTCGGCAACGGCAACTACGGCATTACCGTGACCAACTGCTACAACACCGGCGCGGTCAGCGCCAACAGCAATGCCGGCGGTATCGGCGGCGTGCTGAAGGGCGAGACGAATTGGACCGGCAGCCTGCTGGCCACCTGCGCTGTGTCCGACTGCTACAGTGTGGGCGCTGTCACGGGCGGCAACGGCGCGTTCGGCAGCGTGGACGCAGGCTCTGCCACCGTCACCAGCTGCTACGCCCTGGCGGCGGACGCCAACGCCGCCGTGCTGACGGAGGAGCAGATGAAATCCGCCGAGCTGAACGCGGAGGCCTTTGGCCCGACCTGCGGCGGCTATCCCGCTCTGAAGTGGCAGAAGGACGTGACCTTCCACAAGGCCGAGGGCGGCACGGTGGTCCCGCCCACCTGCACGGAGAAGGGCTACACCCTCCGCACCTGCACCTTGTGCCGGGAGTCCTATCGCGACACCTATGTGGCCGCCACCGGCCACACGGAGCGCGCCGGCACGAGGACGGTCTATCCCGCCTATTACACCTACACCTGCGATGTCTGCAATGAGCTCATCACGGTTTGGGCCGATACACGTCTGGAGTATGTGACCCTGCCCGCCACCGGCGTTGTCAGCGCCGCCATGACGGACGAGGGCAAGTATCCCTGGACCTACAACAGCGCCGCTGAGCGCTTCGAGAGCGGCAACGCGGGCGCGAACAGCTCCACCTCCACGACCTCCTTCGTGTTCACGCTGGATCGCCAGCGCACCATCGCCTTCGACTTCGGCGTTTCCTCTGAGGAGAACTACGACAAGGCCACCATCACCCTGAGCAACGGCACGGAGACCAACACCGTTGCCAGCGGCATCAGCGGCACAAAGGCGGATACCTACAACGGCATCCTGACCGCCGGTACATGGACGCTCACCGTGACCTATGTGAAAGACAGCGGCGGCAACAAAGGCGCTGACATGGCCTATGTCAGCGGCCTGACCATCGCCGACACCGCGCCCGCGGCGGCCGCCGAGGGTGCGGAGGCCGGTGTGACGCTCCGCGACGAGTACACCATTGACCTGTCCTCTATCTTCACCGACGCGGACGGCGACGAGATGACCTACGCGGTCAGCATCAACGGCGCTGCGCCTGTGGCGGCGGAGGCCTCCTTCCGCTACACCGCCGTTCTCGTGGGCAAGACCACGCTGGTGTTTACCGCCAGCGACGGCGAGAAGACCAGCGCGCCCTATACCGTTACCCTGACGGTGGCCAAGCCCGCCGGTCCGGACGTGCAGGAGGCCTATAAGACCACCGGCGACTATCTGTCCGGCAAGGGCACGCCCATCGTGGGCAGCATCGGCGGCGAGTGGCTGACCATCGGCCTGGCCCGCAGCGGCCGCACCGTGCCGGAGGGCTACTACGACAACGCTGTGGCCTACGTCAAGGCCGAGATCAACACCACCACCAACCGGCTCGACCGCAATAAGTCCACGGACAACGCCCGGCTGATCCTGGCCCTGACGGCCATCGGCAAGGATGTCACCGATGTGGGCGGCTTCGATCTGCTGGCCGGTCTGGACGATATGAAGTACGTCAAGCGGCAGGGCACCAACGGTCCGGTATGGACGCTGATCGCCCTGGACAGCCACGGCTATACCCCCGCAGGCAGCGTGACCCGCGACGCGCTGGTGGAGACCATCCTGTCTCTGCAGAAGGACAGCGGCGCGTGGTACATCAACAGCACCAACGCCACGGATGACGTGGACATGACCGCCATGGCCATCCAGGCGCTTGCTCCCTACTACAAGACCAACGAAGCGGTGAAGGCCGCTGTGGACAAGGCGCTGACCTGGCTCAGCACCATGCAGAAGTCCGACGGCTCGTTTGCCGAGATGGCGGGCGTGGCCAGCAGCAGCGAGTCCACCGCCCAGGTACTGGTGGCCCTGTGCGCCCTGGGTATCGATCCCACCGCGGACGCACGCTTCGCCAAGAATTCCTTCCATGTGGTGGACGGCCTGCTGACCTTCTACACGGGCGAGGCCTTCAAGCATCAGATCGCGGACACCACCGTGGATCAGATGGGCACTGAGCAATCCTACTATGCCCTGGCGGCGTATATGCGCCTGACCGGAGGCCGGAGCTTCCTGTATGACATGAACGACGTGTGCATCAAGCACGTGTTCGGCGAATGGACCGTTACCAAGGCGGCCACCTGCACCGAGGCCGGCGTTTCCACCCGTACCTGCACCGTGTGCGGCGCGGAGGAGACCCTGACCGTCCCGGCGCTGGGCCATAAGTTCGGTGAATGGACCGTTACCAAGGCGGCTACCTGCACCGAGACCGGCGTTTCCACCCGTACCTGCACCGTGTGCGGTGAGGCGAAGGAGACCAAGGACATTCCCGCGCTGGGCCACAAGTTCGGCGAATGGACCGTTACCAAGGCGGCTACCTGCACCGAGACCGGTGTCTCCACCCGTACCTGCACCGTGTGCGGTGAGGCGAAGGAGACCAAGGACATCCCCGCACTGGGCCACAAGGCCGGTACGGTCTACGCCATGGATAAGGACAGCCACTGGCTCACCTGCACCGTCTGCGGTGCGGTGCTGACCAAGGAGTCCCACACCTACGTACAGGGCGTACAGTGCGTCTGCGGCCTGATGAAGACCAGCGACAGCACTGTGAAGAAGGTGGACGTCAAGGCGGACGTTTCCTCCACCGTGGCGGACAACGAGAAGCTGAACACCCCCGAAAAGGTGAAGAGCACCCTGCAGCTGGAGATCAGCCGGGAGAACAACGCCATCACGGAGAAGAACACTGTGATGATGGAGGTGACCCTGACGGTCACGGAGAACGGCGTGTCACGCCCTGCCACAAAGGATGACCTGACTGGCGGCAGGATCACCGTGCTGCTGCCCTATCCCAGCGAGGTGGCCGGTGACTACAGAAGCTACAGCTTCACGGTGGCCCACCTGGTGACCATGGCCGGCTGCGGCAAGGACGTGGGCACGGTGGAATTCCCCGCCGCCGTTATGACGGCGGACGGCCTGCTGGTCACGCTGACGGGCCTGTCCCCGGTGGCGATAAGCTACACGGAGCGCAGCAGCAGCGGTGGCGGCAGCGGCAGCATCACTGTTGTCAAGCCCACCTCCGCCAACACGGCTGACGACAGCCAGATGACTATCTGGATGGGCAGTGCCATCCTGGCGGCAGCCGCTGTGGTGGTACTGACCCAGAAGAAAAAGCGTGCATCCAAGTAACACAACCAAACAGCCGACGCAGAGGCGCGAGAGCGCCTCTGCGTGCGGCGCTTTTAAGAGGAATGGAGAGCATGATGAGAAAACGTAGCTTTTGGCTGGTGGCGCTGGCCCTGGCCATGCTGCTGACCTGCACCGCCTGCGGCAAGAAAAAGGCGGCTGACGGCGACGCAGCGCCCGATACCAAGCAGGAACAGACCGTTGACAGCAATACCGGCGACACGGCCAGGACGGAGGACAAGAAGGACGGCACGGCGGCTGGAGACAAGACCGACGCCAAGACCGATACGACTGACACCAAGACCAATACAAAGACAGACGCGGCGAACGCGGGCCAGACAGCCGCTGACGAGGCCAAAAAGCTGGAGGAGCAGAAGCGGTTAGAAGAACAGAAAAAGCAAGAGGAACAGAAAAAGCAAGAGGAACAGAAACGGTTAGAGGAAGAAAAAAAGAAACAAGACGAGCAGAAGAAGCAGCCGGAGCAGGTCATTGATCCTGACACGGGCAAGGACAAGTATGAGACTGACCCCGTTCCCGAGGGAAAGCCCACGCCCTCCGAGCCGCAGGACACCACGGTGGACGAGACCACCAAGTATACCTGCACCATCTCCATCTCCTGCGGCACGATCCTGGCCAACTGGGACGCCTGGGACGAGTGGGACGCAGACACCGCCGCGGCAAAGAAACCCTTAGTCCCCTCCGACGGCGTGATCCTGCCCAGCACCACCGTTACGTTCAGCGAGGGCGAGAGCGTCTATGACGTACTGCAGCGGGTCTGTCGGGAGAACGGCATCCACATGGAGGCCAGCTGGACGCCCATGTATAACAGCGCCTATGTGGAGGGCATCAACAATCTGTACGAGTTCGATGTAAGCCAGGGCTCGGGCTGGATGTACCGGGTCAACGGCTGGTTTCCCAACTACGGCTGCTCCCGCTACGCGCTGCAGAACGGCGATGTGGTGGAGTGGCTCTACACCTGCGATCTGGGCAATGACGTAGGCGGCGGATATGCCGCCGGATAACGGCATTTACCCCTTGCATCCGTAGGCAAAAAGTGGTATTATCTGGTCGATTTGGGAAATAGGAGGGTGACAGTATGTCGTATGCCCAGCTATACGCCCAGGCCATCTGCCGGATCTGCGTCCAGCGCGGCATCACGCCGGAGCAGCTGGCCGACCTGTGCGGTGTGACACCGCTGACCATGAAGCGTATCCTTTCCGGCACGACACGGCACGCCCGCGTCGGCACGATGCGGCGTATCGCGGCCGCACTGGACATATCTCTGACCGAGCTGCTGGATCTGCCCCGGGAGGAGGAATAGCAAAAGAACCGCCTGTGGGCGGTTCTTTTTTGTGTCCTTATGTCTGCTCTGCCGGTTCGTTCAGCTGCTTTACCTGAAACTCCGTCTGGGCCAGCGTGTCGCCGCTGCGGTCCGTCACGGTGACGACGGCGGTGAAAATGCGCGTCGCTTTATCATAGTCCGTCAGCTCCACGGCGGCCCGCAGCCCATGGGGATAGGCGTTGTTGGGCAGCAGCTTCTGACCGCCCAGCAGCACCCGGCCGTCGCTGTCGGTGGTGAACCGGGAGTACTTGCTGTCCGCGTTGGCGTGCTCCTGACTGAAAAAGCCCACCACCCTGCCGTTTTCATACTCCAGCGTACCGGCGTAGCGCAGCTCGTCGTTGACAATGGTCTGCAGCGTGGAGCACAGCACCTGGGCCTCGGAATTGGTCACGGAGCGCTCGTAGCTCCGCACCGCCAGCGACACGCCCAACACCATGCCCGCGCTGACCAGCAGCACCACCGCCAGGGCGCACAGAAGCTCCATCAGCGTCATGCCCGCTATTCTCTTTTGCTTCATGTGCGTCACCTGCCTTCCGGGGCGATCACTTCTGGTAGATGTAGTAGCGATAGCCGCCCTCTGTTTCATACACGGACACGCTCTTGCGCACGGCGCTGCCTGTCCCCGTGCCGCCCTGCCGCGTGATGGTCAGCGTCTCCTGGACAGGGGAGGCACTGCCGTCATAGTGCAGGGAGGTGTCCGTCTCCCGCACACCGGCGTTGATGCGGGCCGCCGTCACGATGGAGGTGGCCAGGAACGCCATGGTCAGCACCACGATCAGCAGTGCCGCCAGCGTCTCCACCAGCGTGTCGCCCCTTTGGGAGCGCAGTTTTTTCCTCATGCCCAACGCCTCCTATCGCTGTATCACGTTGTACCCGTCCCAGGTCACATCTGTGTATGTGTAACCCCATTGGGAGCGCTCGGTCAGGTTGCTGCACAGCAGCAGCGTCATGCTGTATGGGTGCTCGCCCGGCGTGGTCTCCCAGTTCCGCAGCGTTACGGTGAGAATGTAGGTGGGGTATTCCGTGTTCTCGTTCTGCCCAAAGCTCATCTCAAAATCGGCCCAGACGTCCTCCACGGCAGCGCCGGACAAACGCAGACTGTACGTCCGCCGGGGCAGCGCGTTCTGGTTTCGGTACAGCTCCGGCACGGCGTAGGACACGAAGTCCCGGAACGCCCCGCCGCTGTCGCTGCTGTACGATGCGCTGCCTGTCCAGTAGTTTGTGGTGATCGTACCGTCCATCTCTTTGCCGAGGAAGGCATCCCGCACATACTCCGCCGCCGATGATACCGCCAGCGACGACTGCTCCTGGGCCTTGTCGGAGCGCAGGGTGGTGGCGGCGCTGGAGGCCGCGGCGATGACCACCGCGCTGACCATCAGCGCCACCAGCAGCAGGAACAGGGCCATCAGCATGGACGCACCCCGCTGCTCATGCAATTTTCTGTGGAGTGCGCCCATGGGATGTCACCTGCCTTTCCTTTTACGGTGCGTATGTGTAGTCCTTCAGATACAGCGTATAGACGGTACCGGTCGTGCTGTGGGTCAAGCGGATCTCGCCGCTGATCAGCACCTTGTTCGGGCTGTTGAACAGCACCTCCCGGTACTGCACGCCCTCGGCCGACTGTATGTCGCCCAGCCCGGCGGCGGTCACCGCCGCGGGATCGCCCGCCGCGTCCACGGCGGTCAGCCCGGTAAGATCGACCGTAAAGCCGCCCAGCCCGGTATAGCCGCTGCCGGCGAACAGGTACAGCTTCCCGGCCTCCCGGGGAAACTCCGGCACGGTCACGTCCGCCGTGCCCTGCTGGGCGACGTCATTCTCCGCCCGGCGGTACACGCCGCTGGCGACGGTATACACGGAGGTGTCCTCCGCCGCGTCGTACACAAGTCCCACCGCGTCGCGGGTGGACTTGGCGGACAGCAGCGACCGCGCCGTCACGGTCTTGAGCTCGTCGCCCTCCGGATAGGTATAGGTACACGCTGCCGTCACGGTGGAGACGCCGCTGGAGAACCCGGAGATGGTGAACTGATACAGCCCACTGGCCGCGTCCACCGCCGTAACGGCGCTGCATTCCACGATGCTCTCGTCGCCGGGATCGTACCCGCCGCCCTGCTTCGTGGCGGTGACCTCCCAGACCAGCCGTTCGCCGCTCTTGACCACGATGGGATTGTTTTTGGAGTCCGTCAGCAGCAGCTGTACGGTCTGCTCCCCGCCGCCGTAGGTCACGGTCACGCCGGAGGAGGCCTTGTCGTTGGTCAGCCGCAGCGTTTGGGTCACGTCAATGGTCAGCTCGGCGGTATGGCCGCCCAGCGCGGCCCGGGCGACGGCAAGCCCCGTCCGCCCCTTGCCGGTGAACGTGACCTCCCAGCAGCGCTCGGCGCTGTTGTAGACCGGCGCGGTCCAGTCCAGCAGAGTGCTGACCTGCCCGTCGGTGTCGTTCACCAGCGTCAGCGTGGGCGTCCCGCTCGGCGTCGTGCCGTCGGGCTTGAGATACAGCTTCACCGTCAGCGTGGGCGCACCCTGGCCGGTGCGGTCCGCGCACAGGTCCAGCGTGGTTCGCGTCCGCGCCCAGTACAGACCGCTCATAGGCCACCGTCCGTAGTGCACGCTGACGGTCCGGCCCATCACGTCCCGCTGGGTCAGGATGGTGGGGAAGGGGAAATCCAGGCCGTCCAGCATCTCAGCGCCCGCACCGGGAAAGCTGTACTTGCCGGAGATGGGCGCGCCGTTCTCCGTCACGGTGACGGTGTCGAAGCGCAGGGACGAGTCGGATGCTCCGCCGTTGAGCCAGTCCTTCAGCTCCGTCTGCATCTGCTCATAGGTGATGTAGGGCGACCGCTCGTTGTTCAGGATGATGCGCCGCCGCTCGTTGCCGCTGTCCACAGTATTCAGGTTTCGTCCGTACACCTGCACGCGGTTGTTCTGCTCCTGATACACCCAGACATTCCCGTTCTTGCTGGCCCACGAGTTGATGTCATCCTTGAAGGCGCTGTAATCCTCCGTGCTCCCGATGGTGTCGATCAGTGCGTAGGAGTTATAGATGAAGGCGGACGTGTTGTAAATGTTCTTGTTATTGGTAGAGGTGCTGAAGGTGTTTCGCATCTCGCCGTTGGAGGCGATGGCGAAGGAGGACATCACATGGTTTTTATTGGTGCTGTTGTTCAGAGGCGGCATATCTACGAAGGCGTAGCAGCTCTGTACCACCAGTGCCTTGGTGGTGACGCCCATATAGCTTTCCAGATTGCCGTGATCCCGGGTGATGATGCCGCCCACCAGACCACCGGTCCAAATGCTGGTGGACTTATCATAGCCGGAGTGGTAGGTGTTCAGCTTCCCGACGGTGATCGAGCCGCCGGCATAGCACTTGTCCAGCGTGGCCCGGCACACACCGGCGATGCCGCCCACACGCAGGTTGTTCCAGGCGGTGTTGTAGCCGGGGTTCAGCTCAATGTCCGTCACGGCGGTGCAGCCGGTGATGTTCATGTTGGTAGAGCCTACCAGACCGCCCACGCAGCCGCCGCCCCAGCCGGAGGGGTTCTGCCGGATGTCCCGGATGGTATAGCCGGACACGGAGCAGTTGGTAAAGGACGCGCCGGTGGTTCCCGCGCCTGCAAAGCCCACCAGACCGCCCACGGCGTACCAGCCCGTGCCGTTCTCGTCGTTGACGATCTTGCTGCCCCGGTCGGAATACATGACGATGTCCTTCAGATTCGCGCCGATGGTATAGCCGAACAGGCCCACGCACTGGGTGGAGGCTTTGATCTGGATGTTCTTGATGGTGTACGCGCCGCCATCGTAGTCCGAGCAGAAGAAGGATACGTAGGGGTTGGCCGTGCCGCCGTCGTTGTTCCGATCCACCATGTTGCCGATGGGGGTGAACAGGTGGTCGGGGTCGTCATATTCCGCCGCCGCGTCCAGATCGTGGCTCTGTACCCAGTAGCGCCGGGTCTGATTGCCGAAGCTGCTCTCGTTCCCGTTTACCGAGTGGCGGTAGCTGCCAAGATAGGGATACTTTGTGATGTTGCCGTCGGTATAGTTGTCGGCCAGAATGGAGTGGGTGGTGCTCCGTGTGTTGTAGTTCCAGTTCAGGTACTGCAGCTGGCTCACGGACCGCACCTGATAGGCGCTGCCCTCCGTCGCGCCGGGCTTGGCGCTGTTGGTGGCCGTGCCGCTGACGCTGTCCAAACTGATGGCATCGGCGAAGAACGGACACACCGTATACTGGGCACTGTACTGGGCGCTGGCGCCCTGATAGCGCAGCGTCCATGTGCAGTTGGCATCCATGGTGGTCAGGTACATCGAGCCGGTGGTATAGGCCACGAACCGGTAGTCCGGCATCTGTGCCTCCAGCGCGCTGGCCGCCGTGGGGTTGGCCGCGCCCAGGTAGCAGTTGGCGGACACATCGAGCCGTACCGTGTCCGTCAGGCCGCCGGGCTTGAAGAAGTAGCCGTAGCCGTACTCCGTCACCACGCCGCTGTCGTTGTGCTGGACGCACAGTGTGCTGCCGGAAAAGGCCACGCCGTTGTCTGTGCCGATGTAGCTCAGGTGGTAGCCGGCGTTGCCGCCCTGCTCCCGCTCCCAGTAGAACACGCCCATCGTGCCGATGTGCTGCTGCACCGGCCATGTGCCGTAGTGTACGGCGCGGCCGATGCGATCCCGCACCACGGCGGGGTAGGGGTACGCCGTTTCCGTACTGCTGCCGGTGACTTTGGAAAAGCCGTACAGGCGCTGGCTCTCCAGCCTTTCTCCCGTAATGGGCGACTGGGCCGCGTTGGCGCTGAAGCTGTTGTGGGATACGTTGTAGGCATACAGCGCATTGTTGTAGGCGTATGTGCCGCCGTCCAGATAGTAGCACTGGGCCGCGCTGCCGCCGGTGCGGGTCAGGCCGTATACCTCCGCCTCACCGGCGGCGGTCAGGGCCGTGGCGCTGTAGCAGTAGGCCAGCGCGCCGCCGGTGTTTTCACCGGCGAAGCCGCACAGCCGCACCGTACTGCTGCTCACGTCCAGCGCCTTCAGCACACCCAGCGCGTAGCAGGACTGGATGCTGCCGCCGGCGTTGCTGCCGGCAAACCCGCCAGCGTAAATGGAGGCATTGTAGGAGGATACCTGCACCAGGGGGCAGTTGGCCTCGCTGGAGAGGATGCGCCCGCTGTGGGTCTTGTGGTACAGGTTGCCGCCCACCAGGCCGCCCATATAGACTGTGCTGTGCTGATAGGCCAGTATGCCCATGCCGCTGCCGAAGCTGTAGCCGGACACGGCACAGTTGCTGATCGTGCCGTAGTTCCGCCCAGCCAGCACACCCATGTAGACGACGGTGGTGCTGCCCTGGATCAGCCCGCTGCGCTCCACGCGCTCCGTCCCCGAGGACAGCAGCACCACGTTCCGCACCGTACCCGTGGGCGCGACCACGGCAAACATGCCCACATCGTTCCCCGCGCTCACGAAGGACACGCCCTCGATGGTGTGGCAGTCGCCGTTGTAGGTGGCCCGGAAGCCGCCGGTCTCGCCGTCGTTTTCAGCTGTGCCGGTGATGGGCGTCTGGGTGCTGACCGCGCTGTAGCTCGTATAGCTCGTCCAGAGATAAGAGGTGTAGGAAATGTCGCACTCCTGCAGGAAGGTGGACCGGATCGTAGCCGTGTCGTAGTCGTCGTAACGGCGGCTCAGCTCGTACAGATGGCGCGCCGTCCGCAGATAGATCGTGCCGGGAACGCTGTCCGCGCCGCTGCCGGTGGTCACTGTCTTGGCAAAGTAGGGGTTGAATTGGTAGCTTCGCTGATTGACGGTCACCGTCCGGTAGAAGCTCCCGCTGCGAGAGGTCTCGGAGGTCAGCGCGCTGACGGGGTACAGGTAATAGGAGATGCCCTCATAGCTGTTGGAATAGTACAGGGAGGAGGCATTCAGCACCGTACTCACCGTGCCGCACTGCACCGTGATGGTCTGTGCGCCGCTCAGCGGCGCGGACAGTGCCACGGCGTAGCCGTCGCCGACGATAGTCTTGTCATCGGCCAAATTGTCCACGTTGCCGCCGAAGAAGCCCACCGTATCGTCCGCGTACCGCTCGTAGTACACCAGCGCCTCGGCCTCAAACTCCGCCTGCCAGTCGCCGTAGTGGTTCATTCCCGTCAGCAGCGGATAGGAGTAAGTGCTCAGACCCTGGCTCAGCAGGTTGTAGGGCACAGTGGTGTCCGCGCTGGCGGTGGTGAAGGCGGTGCTGTTCAGTGCTGTCAGGAACGATGCGGCGCTCATCTGCGCATAGGGCAGGCCCTGGGTTGTCCCGGTGAGGCTGTGGATGGTTTGCCCGTCCAGGCCGCTGGTCAGGTAGAATACCGAGCTGACATTCGCGGCAGTCCCTTCCGCCGCGGTGGTGTATATGATCTGGGGCGTGCCGGGGAAGGCGCAGGCGCTGTACGCGCTGTGCGCGTTGGCCAGCCGCCCGGCCACAAAGCCTGCCGCCGCATCGGTGGCCACCTGGTATCCGGCGGCATAGCTATCTCTGAGCGACAGACCGCTAATGCTGCCGGTCGTGCCCACCAGCCCTCCGGTTGTTGGCGCGGTGAGATAGCTGTCGGCGTAGGACCGGCTGACGCTGACAGCGCCCTGCGCGTGGCCCACCAGGCCGGCGGCGGCGGTGCTACCTTTAATAATAGTGGAAACAAAGGAGTTCTGAATAGTTAGCGAATGGCCGGCAATACCCACCAGGCCGCCGACCGTTGTGCCGGTGATGCGTGCCGGAACAGCGTCGGCGGAGGCGGCCTTCAGCCCGCTCAATTCTGTCAGATAGACGCGGCAGTTTTCCAGCGTCAGAGCACCGTCAGTCCGGGCGGCCAGCCCGCCGGCAACGCCGCCGGTGATCTGGGAATTGACTAAAATGGCATTGGAAATTTTACCGGAAAAGGTGGAAAACAGCCCGGCGGCGGACGGGGAGGAAACGGTCAGACCGTTGATGATATGTTGTTCATAACTGCCGCTGGTAAAATGTATTCCGCTGAAAGAAGTCAGATTTTTGTTGTAAATTGGAGAAAATCTTACACCATTTGCGGTGTAAAGGCTGTACCAGTCGGTTTTGTCGGCGGGGTCATCGAAAAACGAAATATCGTCAACCTGGACGGCGGAGGTGATGATGGCAGCATTGACATGGGATGTGTCGGACAAATTAGCCAAATGTCGTCCATACGCCACCAGAGCCGTGTTCTCACCATAGCCCAAATCGGTCCTGTCGTCGAACAGGCCGTTGGTGGTCCGGGTGGTGAAAACCGTGTCAATAGAAGGGTCGGTGGACGATACGGTGAGCTTGATGGTGATGGGGGTGCCGCAGGAAACTTTACCGAGGGTCTGCGCGAAAAATCGTTTATTCGGGGAGGAAAGGTCATCCAGCACCCACTGGTATTTATAGTTGCGGCTGTCCAGCTGCTGCAGGCCGCCCTGCAGGCCGGTGACGGTGCGGGTACAGCTGCCGCCGAACTGGTCAGAAATGGTAATGTTGAAGGTCAAAGGATGGGCGGAGGTGTCGTCAGAGGGGTTGTTGGAATAAAAAGTAACAGTGAGTTTTTCTGCATTTTCTATGCTGATACTGGGGTTAAATTTGCTAATATCCTGTGTTTGCGCAATATCTCCGCCGTAATAGCCGACGGCAGCGGTGCGGGCGCGGTAGTTGAAGTTCCGGTAATTGCCGTTCAGGTCGGTGTGGGAGGGGAGGGGGGACTCACTGTAAAAAACGGCGTAAATACTGCCAGTTGAGGGGGCATATTCGATGCACCAGCAGCCGTTCCACAGGTCCTTGTCCACCGCGGTGTCGGGGAGGAGGGCGGCGGGCACACCGGTGCGTTTATCCGAAGCATCGTTGACATAGAGATAGCAGAATTCCACGTCGCGGGAGCTTTCATCCATGTGCGTGCCGTCGAAAGCCATGGCGTAGACGCCGTTCTCTCCATCGCTCAAGCCCTTGCTGTATAAGCCCTCGCAGCCCGCGGCACGCAGCTCGGCCATGCGGTTCTGTGCGGCCACGTAGATGATCTCGGCCCTGGCGTCCAGCTCGTGCTGGCGCAGGGAACGGCGGAGCTTGCTCAACGAAAAAACGGCAATAAGGCCCACCAGGAGGAGGATGGCGATGACTGTGAGAAGCTCGACCATGGTGAAGCCGGAATTTGCCGTTTCATATTTGCGATATTTCGTTTTTTGAGAGAAGAATGGGGTCATGAGATGCTCCTGAGAGGTTGAAAAAAACTTGAAATTACCTTATAAAAGCATGAAAGAGGATGGGGATTTTTCTATAAAGAAGGTTGAAAAAAACGGGATAAATTTGAAAAGAGGGGACGGATCGCCGAGGGCGCGATGCGCCCTCGCAAGGACAAGCGTGCGAGGGGCGCAGGGTCATTTCTGCAATTCAAAGTAGGTGATGGAGAGGGAGGTCTGAACGGTGCGGCCCTCCAGGTCCATGCGGAGGTCGGAGATCAGGTTCACATACTGGCTGTCATGCAGGGCATCCAGCACGGCCCGGGCCGAGGTGTAGCTGCCGACCTCAAAGGTGAGGGTGATGGGGCGGCACATAATGGTGCTGCCGTCCTCCAGCGGGACGGTGTTGCCGAAATTCAGTGTATAGTCCGTGCCGGAGAGAATGGTGTTCAGCTCCACCAGCAGCCGCTCGGAATTGTCATAGTCCGGCAGGGGCTTGGCATCGGGATCGGCCAGCACCGTTTCCAGCTCGGACTTCATGCGGTTGAGCTGGGAGAGTTGGGCAGCGCTTTGGATCATGGCGTCCTGCTCGGAGGCGGTTCTGGACTGGAGATCGGCGATGTCGTCGTTGATGGGGGTGAGGATGAGCTTCCAGTAGCCCACGGCGATGAGCATGATGGCCAGGATCACCAGCAGGATCTTTTCGCGGTTGGTAAAGACGTGCTTCATTGGGCGGCCTCCCTTTCTGCGGCGCTCCGGAGGGTGACGGTGATGGAGAAATCCACCTTGTCGCCGGGATTGACGCTGGGTGTGGCGGCCAGGGTCAGGGTGGCGGCCTTGACGGAGGGCTGGAGCTGAAGCCGCTGGAACATGGCGGAGATCTGCTCCAAATTCATATCGGACATGGTGACGATCATCACATCCTCATCCACCACCAGGGTGTTGACCGTGCCGTAGGGCATCAGGTACTCCTGCACCAAATCCAGCACCTCCATGCGGTCCACGGGGACGTAGACGGGGGAGTTCTCATCGTGCATCCAGGCGCGCGACCAGGTACGGTATTGTAGCTCCACCCGGTCGTAGTCCGCCAGCGTCGTCTGCATCTCGGTGTACTGGGAGTGGGCGGTGCTGTACGCCTGCTCGGCGGCCCGCTGGCGGTCCAGCTGGCGGAGCACGCCGAAGTTGGCCACGCAGAAGGACAGGAGCAGGATGATGAGCAGACCCAGGGACAGGGTGAGGGTGCTGCGGGAATGGCTCTCCCGCTGGGCCAGGTTGACGGTGCGTTTGGTGGGGTATTTTGGCGCTTTGACACGGGAGGACTCAGCGCCGGATATGGTTTTCATGGCGAGACCTCCTTAGTCTTGCAGGGCGCAGCCGATGGCGCGGGGATAGAGATAGGGCGCGTCGGGGGCGACGCCCTCGGGCAGCAGGGCGGAGATAGGGATGATCTCCAAATCCGTGAGCTGGCGGATGGCGTCGTGTATCTGAGGGATGGCCGCGCCGCCGCCGCAGAGATAGACGCGCTCCAGCGTCTTTTCCCGGTTGTTGTAGTTGTAGAAGTTGACGGCCTTGGTGATCTCGGCGGCCATGCGGTGGTAGATGTCCAGACTGGCGGGGTCGGTGGTCGCGCCGTCGTAATCGGAGAGCAGGTGGGCCAGGGCGATGTGCTCGTCCACGCCCTGCCGCTGGGAGATGGAGCGGATCAGATCGGCCACGCCCAGGTCGATGGTGCGGCGGGTGATAAAGCGGTCGCCCCGGAGGACATACATACGGATGCCGGTGTGGCCCACGTCCACCAGACAGTGGTCGGCGTCGCTGCCCGGCTGGGCGCTGCCGGCGGCCAGCAGAGCGGCGTAGGCGGCCTCCTCGGGGATGGCGGACACCAGCCTCATGCCCGCACGGGCGAACATATTGCGGTAGTCCTCCACGGTGGACCTGAGGGCGGCGCAGGCGAAGAGCTTCATCTGCTTCACCTGGCCGTTTTCATCGCGGGTCAGCTCCTGCACGGCGTAGTCGAAGTAATACTGGCTCTTCTCATGGGTCAGGTAGTCCTTGAACTCAAAGGGCAGGTTATAGGTCAGCTGGCCGGCGGTCATGGGGGGCAGCTCGGTGACGCGGGTGAAGGTCAGGGCGGCGGGCAGCACCACAGCGGCCTGCGCCCTGCGGGGCAGGCCGTTTTCCTTGGCCAGCTGCCAAAGGAAGTCCGCCATGGCGTCCATGGAGACGATGACGCCGCCGCGGACCAGTCCGTCGGGGACAGGGGCGGAGACGGCCAGCTTATAGGTCTTACCGGCGAACCAAACCAGCTTGAGCTGGGCTGTGCCGATGTCAAAGGCGATGATGTTGGAGGGCATGGGGATTACCTCACTTTCGGGGGTGCGTTTGTGGTTTGGGCGGAAGGGGCGGCGCACCCCAAGGGTACTTGCTTCGCGGCGTGGGCATCGCCCCCTACGGAAGGTCTGTTGAGAGCCAAGGCCCTCTCAGTCACCTGCGGTGACAGCTCTCCCGGAGGGAGAGCCAAGGGGGTGCTCCTTCAGAAGAGGGAGAGGTAGGCGGAGGTGACGGCGTCGCCAAAGAGCAGGGTGAGAATGGCGGCGGCGGCGATAGACGGCCCCCATGGAATGAGCTGGGCCTTTTCCCGGGCGGCGCGGCGCTTCTGTGTGGCCAGGCCGAAGACGATGCCCAGCAGGCAGGCCAGCAGCAGACAGAGCAGGTTTTCCAGCCAGCCCAGGTACAGGCCGGTGAGGAACAGCAGCTTCAGATCGCCGCCGCCCATGGCGTCCACGCGGCGGAGCTTCTCATAGAGCAGCACCACCAGCAGCAGGCCGCCGCCTACGGCGAAGCCGCCCAGGGCGGCGCTGAGGAGCTGGCCCTTCAGGTCGGGGAGCAGGAAGAAAAAGGGGATACGAAGGACAACGCCGACCAGCACATACCGGTCGGGGATGATATATCCCTCCAAATCCGCAAAGGCGCAGGCCAGCAGGACGCAGGCCAGCAGCAGGGCTTGGAGCATTTGGAGCGAAATATCATAGCGCAGCAGGAGCAGCAGGAACGTGAGGGCGGTGCAGACCTCGGCCCACAGATGGCGGGGAGAGAGCTTCGCGCCGCAGTAGCGGCAGCGGCCCTTGGAGAGCAGGTAGCTGAGGACGGGGATCAGGTCGCGGGGGGCGAGGGTGTGGCCGCAGGCGTCGCAGTGGGAGCGGCCGCGGAGGGCGGACTGGCCGTGTACCCGGCGGGAGGCCATGCAGTTGAGAAAGCTGCCCATGCAGGCGCCCAGCAGCAGGGCCAGGAGGCAGCAGTAGGCGGTGATGGCGGGGGAGAGGTAGAGCATGGCGGCGATCCTTTCTGATGCCTGCACCACAGAAGCCGCAACCCTTCGGCTTCTGTGGTGCAGGTGATATAGGGGTACATGGGTTGAGGGGGAGTAGAGTTAGTTGGTTTTCGCAGCGATTGCCACTTTGCCGTCGGCAGTGGTATAGGTGTAGGTTATCTTGTTGTCCTTAGCCCAGGTGACACCCTGGCCGGCAACATCGACATCAGTGGCAGAAGCGCCCTTGCACACGTAAGCGTTGGTGTCAGTGGTAGCGACAGTGCCGTCCTTCTGCAGATAGAACACAGTGCCGTCGGTCACATCGGCCTTGGCGGCGTCCATGTCGGACTCCAGAACCTTCAGCATGGCGGAGGCATAGCCGGCGCGGATGTTGGCGGCGTCGGTGGCGGTCTTGGCCTTGTTCAGGGAGCTGGTGAAGGTGGGGATGGCGATGGCCACCAGAACGGCGATGATGGCGACGACGATGAGCATCTCCATCAGGGTGAAGCCTTTTTCATTCTTCTTGATCTTGGAAAGCATTTTGTTTTTCTCCTTTTGTGTTTTTTTATCTATGTAACCGCCCGCTTGAAAGGGTTGCCGGGGCGAGATACAACTCGTTCAGATGAGACTGCCGTACATGGTGAACATGGGCAGGTAGACCGCCAGCAGCAGGATGACCGTGATGACGGCCAGGGCGATGGTGATGGCGGGCTCGAGGAGGGACAGCAGCCGCTGGGTGGTGACGCTGACCTCGTTGTCGAAGTAGTCGCCGATGACGGTGAGGGTCTGCTCCAGGTTGCCGGAGCGCTCGCCCACGCCGGTCATCTCCGTCAGCAGGCGGGGAAAGGCGGGGTCGGTGAGCATACAGTCGGCCAGGGCGCGGCCCTGCTCCACGCCCTGACGGACGCGGCGGACGGCATCGGCAAACAGGTAGTTGCTGACCACGCCGGAGGTGACCTCCAGCGCCCGGGTGACGGGCAGGCCCGCCGTGAGCATGGTGGCCATGGTGGAGGCGAACTGGGACGCGGCGTTCATCTGGTGCAGGCGGCGGAGGGGCGAGCGCCTGAGCTTGCCGGCGGCAAGGAACAGGCGGCCCTGCTCGCTGCGGCGCAGCAGCAGACGGGCGATGAGGATCACCAGCACGATGAGGAGGAGTGCCCACCAGTAGCGCTGGAAGAACCCGGACACGGCCATGAGGCCGCGGGTGACGGCGGGCAGCTCGCTGCCCATCTCCGCGAAGGCGGAGGTGAACATGGGGAAGGCCACCACCATGATGATGAGAAAGACGACGGCCGCCACGATGAGGACCAGCACGGGGTAGGTCAGGGTGCTGACCAGCTTGGCGCGGGTCTTGGCGGACTTGTCGTAGTAGGTGTGGAGACGCTGGAAGCACAGCTCCAGCGTGCCGGACTGCTCGCCGGCCCGGACGGTCTCGATGAACGTGACGGGCAGCAGCGTGCCGGCGTTGGAAAAGCTCTGGGCCAGGCTGTAGCCGCCGGACACGTCCTCGGCCACGCGCTCCAGCAGCTGGCGCACCTCCCGGGTGCGGGCCTGGGCGGCCACCATCTCCACGCAGCGGACGATGGGCAGGCCGGAGGTGAGGATGATGGCGAACTGGGAGCAAAGGATGGCCAGCTCCTTGTCCTTGATGCGCCTGCGGCCGATGGTGACCGGGCCGCTGCGCTGCTCGGGGACGGGCTCGATCTTCGTCACCACGGAGCAGGTCTCCCGGAGGTGGGCGACGGCTTCGTACTCGTCGTAGGCCTTGATGACGCCGGCGACCTTTGCGCCGTCGGGGGAGAGACCTTTGTATTTGAAGGTGGTCAAGGGGCGTCACCTCGGTTCGGAGTGGGATGGGGGGAACGGATTCCCACGCCAGTGACATCGGTCACTGGCTCGGAATGACACCGCAGCGCGGTGGGAGAGACGGGTCAATAGGGGCGGACGGCGGCCTGGAAGGCCTCCCGGTCGCGGGCGTAGGACAGGGCGGTGTCGAAGGACACGGTGCGGTCCTCCACCAGGCGGCGGAGGGATTGGTCCATGGTGATGCTGCCGCTGCGGCCGTCCATGGTGATGAAGCTGTCGATCTGAGGGGTCTTGGCCTCCCGGATCAGGTTGCGGATGGCATCCGTGACCACCATGATCTCGCAGGCGGCGATGCGCCCGGCGCTGGCCCGTTTGGGCAGGAGCTGCTGGGACAAAACGGCCCGGAGGGTGGTGGACAGCTGAAGCCGTATCTGCGCCTGCTGGCCGTCGGGGAACACGTTGACCATGCGGTCAACGGCATCGGCGGCGGAGTTGGTGTGCAGCGTGGCAAAGACCAAATGGCCGGTCTCGGCGGCGGTGAGCGCCGTCTCGATGGTGTTCAGATCCCGCATCTCGCCGATGAGGATCACGTCCGGGTCTTCCCGGAGGATGGCCCGGAGACCGTCGGCATAGGAGCGGGTGTCCGTGCCGACCTCCCGCTGGTTGATGATGCAGCGGTCGGAGGTGTAGACGTACTCGATGGGGTCCTCCAGGGTGATGATGTGGCCGGGGCGGAAGTGGTTGATGCGGTCCAGCAGCGCGGCCAGGGTGGTGGATTTGCCCGAGCCCGTCTCGCCGGTGACGAGGACGATGCCGCTGCGGTAGGCGGCGAAATCGGCCACCACCGGGGGCAGGGACAGCTCCTCCAAAGAGGGGATATGGTCGGCCAGCAGACGAATGGCGGCGGAGACGCAGCCCTGCTGGCGGAACAGGTTGACACGGGTGCGGGCGATGCCGGGGAAGGAACGGGCCAGGTCCAGCTCACCGATGGAGGACATGGTCTCGTAAACGTTACCGGCCAGCTCGCGGGCATACAGCTCGCAGTCCTGCGCGGTAAGGACCTCATCGGTCAGGTCGGTGACAGCGCCGTCGATGCGGCACTTGGCCGGCAGGCCGCAGACGAGATGGACGTCGGAGGCGTGCAGGCCGTGGGCCTTTTCCAAAAGCTGGTTCAGGGAGAGCATGGCGCGGACCTCCTCAGTCGATGGTGGAATGGATGGCGCGGGCGGCCTCGGCGGCGGTGGTCTCACCGGCCAGCACCAGCTGGCGGCAGTTGTCCCGCATGGAGGTGAAATCGGTGTCGGCGGCGGCCTTCAGCAGCGCGTCGTAGTCGGCGCCCCGGCTGATGAGGCGGCGCAGGCCGTTGTTCACCGTAAGGATCTCGAACACGGCCCGGCGGCCATGGTAGCCGGTGTGGCGGCATTCGGGACAGCCCTCGCCGCGGTAGAACGTCACGTCGGCGTCGTCGGGCAGCTTCAGCAGATCCAGCTCGTCGCCGCCGGGGCGGTAGGGCTTTTTGCAGTGGGGGCAGATGCGGCGCACCAGCCGCTGGGAGATGACGCCCCGAAGGGCGTTGGCGATGAGGTAGGGCTCTACGCCGATGTCCACCAGACGGGGAATGGCGGAGACGGCGTCGTTGGTATGGAGGGTGGACAGCACCAGGTGGCCGGTGATGGCGGAGCGGATGGCGATAGAGCCGGTCTCGCCGTCCCGGATCTCGCCCACGGAGATGATGTCCGGGTCCTGCCGGAGGATGGCCCGCAGTCCGGCGGCAAAGGTCATGCCCGCCTTTTCGTTGATCTGACACTGGCTGACGCCGGGGATGTCGTACTCCACCGGGTCCTCCAGCGTCATGATGTTGGTCTCCTCGCTGGAAAGCTGCTGGAGCATGGCGCACATGGTGGTGGACTTGCCCGAGCCGGTAGGGCCGACGATGAGGATAACGCCGGAGCTGTTCTGCAGCAGGGCGTCGTATTTCCGCAGGTCCTCGCCGGTGAGACCGATGCTCTCCCGGCTGATGTCGCGGCGGGACTTGTCCAGCAGGCGCAGGACGATCTTCTCGCCGTAGATGGTGGGCATGGAGGAGATACGCAGGTCCAGCTCGTGCTGGCGGAGGCGGATCATAGCCCGGCCGTCCTGGGGGATCTTGCGCTCGGAGATATTCATACCGCCCATGATCTTCAGGCGGGAGATAACGGTGCTTTGCAGGTTGGCGGGGACGGTGAGCATCCTGTGGAGCAGACCGTCGATACGCATACGGACCACCATTTCGCCGTCCTGGGGCTCAAGATGGATGTCGCTGGCCCGCTCGCTGAACGCCCGCTCGATGAGGGAGTTGACGAAGCGGATGGTGGGCGCGGCGTCGGCGTCCTCCGGGCCGGAGACCATTTGGGCGGGGACGATGTCCGCACCGGTGTCGCCGGCCTCCCGCTTCATCTCCTCGATGACGCGGGCTGTGCCCTCGTTGCCGTAGAGGGTGGCGATGGCCTGCTCCGTGGCCCGGCGGGTGGAGATCATGGGGATGATCTGCTTGCGGGAGGCGGCCTTCAGCTCCTCCTGGGCCATAAAGTCCAGCGGGTCGCTCATGGCCACGTACAGCTCGTCCTTCACCAGCTTGACGGGGACGACGCAGTATTTTTTGGCGATGGACCGGGGGACGTATTTGGCCAGCTCCACGGGGATGGAGACGCGGGTCAGGTCGATGTAGTCCACGCCCAGCTGCATTTGCAGCGCGTCGATGAGCTGACGCTGGGTGATGACGCCGCTGTCGATGAGCACGTCGCCCAGCCGCTGGCCGCTGGTTTTTTGGGCTTGCAGCGCGGCCTGAAGCTGCTCGTCGGTGATCGCGCCGGCGGCGATCAGCAGGTCGCCCAAACGCATATAGGCCATAACGCGCTTCCTTTCTTGATGATCATTCAAAGAGCTTGTATTCGCCGGAGAGAAGGTGGTGCTCCAGCTCCTCCGGCTGCATGGGGCGGGCGAACCAGTAGCCCTGCATCCGGCGGCAGCCCAGGCGGCGCAGGCCCTGGGCCTGCTGCTCCGTCTCCACGCCCTCGGCGATGACCTCGGTGTTCAGGCTGCGGGCCATCCAGATCACGGAGGAGAGGATGGTGCGGGTGCGGTCGTCATCGTCCTTGTAGCCGGAGAGGAACTTCATGTCCAGCTTCAGCACGTCCACGGGGATGTCCTTCAGAATGTTCAGGCAGGAATGGCCTGCGCCGAAGTCGTCCAGCTCCACGGTGAAGCCAGCCTGACGCAGGCGGGCGATCTGAAGGGACATGAGCTCGGTGTTTTCCGCGCAGATGCTCTCCGTGATCTCCAAATGGAGCTGGGAGGGGGACAGCTGATAGCGGGAGGTCAGGCTGATGAGGCCGCCGCACAGGTCGTGAAATTGAAACTCGTTGCGGGAGATGTTGACGGACACGGGGAAGTGAAGGCCCATATCGCTCCAGCGCCTGACCCAGCGGCAGGCCTTTTCCCACACGATGCGGTCCAGCTGGGAGATCAGGTTGCTGTGCTCCAGCAGAGGGATGAACTCGCCGGGGGAGACCAGGCCGCGGGTGGGATGCTGCCAGCGCACAAGAGCCTCCGCGCCGATGAGGACGCCGCTGGTGTAGTTGAACTGGGGCTGAAACCAGACCTGGAACTGATCCTCCTCCAGGGCGGTGCGCACATCGCTGAGGAGCGTGTGCTGCCGCTGGGAGCGCTCGCCCATGTCCGCGGTGTAGTAGGCGATGCGCCGGGTCTGGTCGCCGAGGATGGTCTGCTGGGCCAGCAGGGCCTTGTAGATCATGGTGTAGGTGTCGCAGTCCGGCTCGCACAGGTCGTAGACGCCCATGTGGATCTGAATGGGGTAGTCCAGCTTGTAGCAGCGGTAGTACTTGAGGAACAGGGCGTAGCTCTCCTCAGGGGTGAGGCCGTCGTCCACGGCGCAGAAGCGGACGAACTGGTCCAGGCTCAGGTGTCCGGAGAAGCAGTTCGGGCCGTCGTGCTCGTGGAGGTAGAGGCCGTTGTCCTGGAGTAGGTCCATGCTGGCCTGGTAGCCGAAGGTGGCGTTGATGTAGCGGAAATCGTCGAAGTCGAAGAAGATCAGGCGGTAGGGGCGGCCCGGGTTGTCCCGCAGCCAGCCGTCTACACGCTGGACGAAGCCGTGGGAGTTGTAGAGGGCGGTGAGGGGATCGATGGTGGTGGCCACCAGGGCGGAGATGTCCACAGAGGTGAAGACGATGCTCTCCCGCAGGTCGTTGAGGTAGCGGTAGCGCAGCTTCAGGTAGCACATGGGGCGCTCCGCCGTGGGGACTGTGCGGAGCGTCAGGTCGTAGAAGGGCTGGTGCTCCAGGGCGGCGACGATGCGGTCCAGCGAAAGAGAGGGACGGAGGTCCTTGTACTCCGCAGGGTACATAAGGCTCTCGATGTCATGGAGCATATCGCCCTCGTAGCTGCGGAAGCCGGCGTCCTCGTCCACCGTGCCGGAGAGCTCGTGGCCGGTGCGGAAGGGGAGATACCAGCCGGAGCGCGCATCCAGCAGGCCCATGCAGGTATACTCGGTGGTGATGAGCTTTTCGCAGATATCCTCCAGGCGCTTGAGGCGGTTGATGTCCAGGCCGTAGCCCAAAGCCATGATGTGGCCGGTGTTGGGGTCACGGTTCAGCTCGGCGTAGACGCGGAGCCAGACGTAGCCCTTGCCCTCCAGCAGGAAGAGATAGGGCTCGCGGACGGAGTAGGTGCCGCTGTCGTAGAGGAAGAGCAGGTTCTGACGGCGGAATTGGTTGAAGAAATCGTCCTGCATGGAGGGATGCACCAGCCGGCGCATACGGTCGGCCAGCTCGTCCAGCGGGCCTTCGTAGCGGTGGGAGGGGAAACCAAAAACGGGCTTACAGCCGCCGGAAACGGTATCCGCCGTCAGGTCGATGCGGAACGAGCCCACCAGGTTATCCCGGCGGAGAAAGCGGCTGTTGTCACCCAGCAGGTCATCGGAAAGGGCGCTGTCGTTCCGCTGGCGGCGCAGCGCGCGAAGCAGTCCGCTCATGCGGAGCATTACCAGAACGGCGATGACCAGCAGGACGGCCAGAACGATATAAATAGTCTGGGAGGGGTCGCTGTGAGGGGGACGCGCGGCGTCGGCGGCGGCGAACACAGCGGACATACGGCAGAGCTCCATAGCAATTCTCACATCCCATGCAAAGGAAATGGAAGCGGCGCACGCGCGGTGGAACGCGCAATTTAACACATATAGTATATCATCGAGGGATGGGAGTTTTCAATTTCTCAGCAGAGTCCTTTTGTGCATATTTTGCGTAGATTTGCGCGAGTTTTGCACATGAGAAGGGAAAACGGGGACGGGCCGCCGCACAAGCCGGGCTTACATAATTCCAAAAAATGGGAGAACGTGAAGGAGGTTGCGCGGCAGGGGGAAAAGTGATACAATACGGAGGAATTTATATTTTCACAGGAGAGAGCGTGGAGTACGATGATCGTTTTGGATCTGGAGTGGAGTCAGCCCTACGGCGGCGGGATGGAGGAGATCCTGCAGATCGGCGCGGTGCGGCTGGACCACTTGGGCGCGCCGCTGTCGGGGCGCTTTAATGTTTACATAAAACCGGCCATACAGAAAAAGTTGTCGCCCATCGCCCGGAAGCTGCCGGACGGCAGGCTGTCCATGACGGAGGGTGTCCCCTTTGCGGAGGGGTATGAGGCGTTCCTGACGTGGTGCGGCGGCGAGACGGTGTTTGCCGGCTGGGGCGGACAGGACGACGGCGTGCTGACGAAAAACGCCCGGCTGTGGAAGCTGCCGCTGCTGGAGATGCCGGAATACGTGGACCTGCAGGCGTCGTTCAACCGCACGCTGGGCATCGGTACGGGCCGGCGGCTGGCGCTGGAGAACGCGGTGGCGTACTGCGGGATACCGGAGGTGTTCGAGTACCACAACGCGCTGCACGACGCCATGTATGCGGCGCTGGTCAGCGGCTGGATCAAGCCGGAGACGGTGGAAGAGCCGAAGCAGGAGAAGGCGCGCCGGGTGCGGGGCAGGTCGCTGACAACGCTGGAGTATCCGAAGCAGGCCCGGCAGCGGACGGAGTGCTGTCCGGCCCGGGAGGATGTGCTGAACAGCCGTTCGGCGCGGTTCGTGACCTGCCCTATCTGCCAGCGCCGGGGCACGGTGAGCTGCTGGTATCCCCAGGGGAAGGAGCTGTATTACGGCACGTTCTGCTGCGAGGAGCACGGGCGGTTTCCCGTGCGTATGGCGGTGGTGCAGCGGAAGGACGGCCAGTGGCAGGGGCGGCGGACTGTGCCCCAGGTGACGGAGCAGGAGCGCTCGGCGCTGCGCAGCGCGCGGCGAAACGAGCCGGTGCGCTGCCGTCGGAAGCGGAAAAAGTGAACAAACGCCCGCCCGGGTCTCCCGGGCGGGCACTATATATGCTGTTCGCGTGGGAAAAGTTCTTGCGTTCTGCCCTTTATTTGGGTATAATAATACAAAATATGCATTATGTGCCGAACCCCTGTGGGGGGTCGTTCTTTGCTTCGCAAAGAACCTTCGCATTGGACCGGCCGCTGATGGCAGCGGGAGCACGGTCCTGTATACCGCCGAGAAGCGGGAGGGACAGACGATGGACAAGATTTTGGTAACGAGATCCTCTATGCCGCCCTTTGAGGAGTACGTGGAGGAGATCCGGGATATATGGGACAGCCGCTGGCTGACCAACATGGGCACGAAGCACCAGCAGTTGGCGGCATCGCTGCGGGCGTATTTCCAGGTGGAGAACGTGTCGCTGTTCTGCAACGGCCACCAGGCGCTGGAGGCGGCGCTGGCCCAATTCCCACGGGGCGGTGAGGTCATCACCACACCGTTTACCTATGGCTCGACCACGCTGGCCATTGCGCGGGCAGGGCTGACGCCGGTGTTCTGCGACATCGAGGAGGAGCAGTACACATTAGACCCGGAGAAGCTGGAGACGCTGATCACGGATAAGACTGTGGCGATCCTACCGGTCCATGTGTACGGACACATCTGCCGCTGGCAGGCCATCCGGGAGATCGCGGACAGACACGGGCTGAAGGTCATCTACGACGCGGCCCACGCCTTCGGCATCAGCGAAAACGGCGTCAGCGCCGCAGCCATGGGCGACGTGTCCATGTTCAGCTTCCACGCCACCAAGGTGTTCCACACGGCGGAGGGCGGCTGCCTTACCTACGGCGATGGATCGCTGAAGCCGTTTTTCACGGCGTGGGAGCGGTTCGGTATGTACGACGGCGAGCAGTCGGAGATGCTGGGGACCAACGCCAAGATGACGGAATTCTCCGCCGCTATGGGACTTTGCAACCTGCGGCATCTGGACGAGCAGATCGCCTGCCGCCGTCAGGCGGCGGAGCGTTACCGCCAGCGGCTGAGCGGGCGGGACGGCGTCGTGCTGTCCCCGGAGCAGGCGGGCGTGGTTTCCAACTATGCCTATATGCCGGTGCGCTTCCTGCCGGAACAGCTGGGCTATGGCCGGGACGCAGTGCTGGCGGCGCTGGCGGAGCGGGAGATCTTCGCCCGGAAGTATTTCTATCCGCTGACCTCATCGTTCCCGCTGGTACGGCAGAATTACCCGGTGCAGGAGACACCGGTGGCGCAGAAGGCGGCGGAGGAGATCCTGTGTCTACCGCTGTACGCGGACCTGACACTGGAGCAGGTGGACCGCGTCTGCGACGTAATCGAAGGACTGTAAACGACGGGACGCGCCTGCAGGCGGCCCGTGTATGGCTGACAGATGCAGAGAAAAGGGAAGATGCCCATGGCTGAGAGACACGCGCCTGACATCCGAATATTCGTCTCGTGCCACAAGGCGTTTCCCGTGCCTGAAGGCGGCCTGCTGTATCCCATCCATGTGGGGGCGGCGCTGGCTGACCGGCCGCTGGACGGTTACATCCGGGATGACAGCGGAGAGAATATCTCCCGCCTGAACAGGCGCTACTGCGAGCTGACGGGCCAGTACTGGGCCTGGAAGAATGAGGACGCCGAATATTACGGCTTTTTCCATTACCGGCGGTATCTCTACCCCGACACGCACTGCCGCAGGCCGTATATCATCCGGTCCGAGCCCGACGGGGCACTTCTGGAGAAGCTGGGCTACGGTACGTTTGCCGGGCTGATCGGGCAATACCAGCTCATTGCGCCCATAGGGGAGGATATGCACGTCTCCGTGCGGGAACACTACGGTGCGGCGCCGTTCCACAGAGCGAAGGATCTGGAGCTGGCGGAGCGCATCGTGGCCCGAAGATACCCGGAGTACGCGGAGGCCATGGAGCACTATCTGTCGGGAACGATATGCTATTGGGGCAATATCTATATCATGGACCGGGAGACGTTTTTCGACTACTGCGGCTGGCTGTTCCCGATCCTGCGGGAGTTTGACGAGACCGCTGATCTCAGCGGGTATAGCGCCCAGGAGCTGCGGGTGGACGGGTATTTGGCGGAGCGGCTGTTCGGCGTGTACTACACGAAGCGGCGGGCATCGCTGGCCTGCCTGGAGCTGCCCCGCGTGCATTTTGAGCCGGACACGGGCCGGCGGGTGAAGCAGCAGGTCATCAACGCACTGCTGCCGCCGGGAAGCGGTCTGCGGGCCAGGGTGAAGAAGCTCGTCATGGAGCGCGATAAGTGAGGAAGAGAACAGGATGGAACAGAGCGTAGCAGGAAAAAAGCTGCTCATCATGGGCGGCCGTCCGGCGGCAACGCCGGACATTGTGCGTGAGGCCAAACGGATGGGAGTCTACACCATCGTGACGGACAACGTCCCACCGGAGAGGTCACCGGCCAAGCTCATGGCGGACGAATACTGGGACATCAGCACGGCGGAGGTGGAGCGCCTGGCGGAGCGCGTCCGGGACGAGGGCGTGGATGGTATCTTCACCGGCGTGCATGAGTTCAACCTGAAGAGGACAAAAGAGCTTTGCGCCCTGTGCGGAAAGCCTTTTTATGCGTCGGAGGAGCAGCTGCGGCTGAACTTCGACAAGGTGTTTTTCAAGGAAAGCTGCAAGCGGGCGGGCATCGATGTGCCGGAGAGCTATGGGATAACGCCCGCCCTGGGAGCGGACGAGCTGCGGGCGCTGCGGTATCCACTCATCATCAAGCCCCGGGATGGCGGCGGCGGGGTGGGCGTGACGATCTGCACCGATGAGGCAGAGCTGCGGCAGGCCGTGGCGCTGGCGGTACGGGAGTCCCCCAGCGGACAGATCGTGGCGGAGGAATATGTGGTGGGCCGCGAGGTCACGGCGGTGTATGTCATCAAGGACGGCGTCATCAGCTTCGTCTGCCTCCGGGATCGCTATCCCACCAGGGAGCATGAGCGGGTCACATCCCAGTATGACCTGTCGCTGATGCCCTCCAAATATATGAACCTGTTCCTGCGGCAGAGCGACCCCGGGTTCAGGCGGCTGCTGGCGCGCGTGGGCGCGTCCAACGGCTGTGTTTTCTTTCAGGGCATCGCCGCGCCGGACAGGGTCACCTTTTTCGAGTGCGGCTACAGGCTCAACGCCCTGTGCGACTATCACAACATCCGCGATGCCTATGGGGTGGACTATCTGGAGATGATGATCCGCTTTGCCCTCACCGGAAGCATGGGCGAGGGGACGCTTCGGGAGGTCTATTCCGATATGCGGGGCTACAGCGGCATCTTCAACATGACCGCGAGGAGCGGCGTCATCGGTCGCCTGAGCGGCCGGGAGCGGGTGCTGGCGCTGGAAAACGTTCTGGCGGCGGAGTACCTGAAAACAGAGGGCGATGTGATCGCCGACGACGCGGCCATGACCCAGTCTGTGTTCCGTACCCACATAAAAGGGCAAAGTTTGGAGGAGCTGGCGGCGGTGATCCGGGCCATCCAGATGCTGATCCGGGTGGAGGACACGGAGGGACGGAATATGCTGTTCTGCCCATTTGACGTCCGGCGTCTCCATGAGCCGTTTTGACCGGTTGTATGGTTATGAACGATAAGAGGAAACGGTGCGATGAAAAGCCGCTGGTCAGCGTGATACTCATCGCGTACAACCAGCGGCGTTATATTCGCCAGGCCATCGAGAGCGTGCTGGCCCAGGAGACGTCCTTCCCCTATGAGCTGCTGATCGGGGACGACGCATCCGACGACGGGACGAGCGGCATCGTGGCGGAGTACGCACGGGCGTACCCGGATATTATCAAAGCATTTATCAGGCCGGAAAACGTAGGCGCGGCGCGGAACGCCGTATTGCTGCTGCAGCAGGCGAGGGGAGAGCTCATCGCGTCGCTGGAGGGCGACGACTACTGGATCGACCCCCGCAAGCTGGAAAAGCAGGCGGCATTTCTCAGAGAGTCGCCGGGCTTCATCGGCTGCACCTCCCGGATACGGTGCGTGGATGAAAACGGCCGCGCCATCCGGGGAAAGCCGGAATGGATCAGGCAGAAGCGGGTATTCACGCTGGCGGACTTTGACGGGGTGCATCTGCCTGGCCAGGCGTCCAGCCTGATGCGCCGGAATATTTTCCGTGCGCCCGCCCACGATTACTCCATTCTGACGGAGGCGGACACCATGATCTCCGACAGGACTGCCATGCTTATCTTTCTGCTGCAGGGCGATTTTTACTGCTTTGACCAGCCCATGAGCGTGTACCGCTACGTGCCGGCGTTGCAGGGCGGCAACGTTACGTCCCAGCTGGCCGGGGAGGCCTCCATAGTGCGGGATCTGCAGATCACGCGGGCCATGGAGCGGTATGCGTATGAGGAATTCGACCGGAGGATCGTTTTCTCCCGCTTCCGCAGAGAGCTGTACGCGAAGGCGTGGGTGCGGGCGGTGCTTGGACGGTCGGAGACCATGCAGGGCGAGGCGGCCCAACTCCGGGGGGAGGATGGCGGCTGGTGTTGCGTGGTGCTGCTGCCGCTTGAGCTGATAAAGCTGACGTGGCGCAGGTGTGTGCGCCGCCTGCGGTCTTTATGACCGATATGGAGAAAGAAACAACACAGGAGGGGAAGAAATGCGCTTTTTACACGTATCGCTGTCCAGCGTGCGGATGATGGACACCTATACGCGCATGATCCGAAGCAATTTCCCGGAGGAGGAGCATCGCTTCCTCTACTGCGACGAGGTGGGCGGAGAGGACAGAAGGCTGCTGGAATACGGCAACTCCAAGGAGGTAATGGGTTCGCTGCGCCAGAGGTTTCGTACCATCTGCGAGGAATTCGACGCGGCGGACTATATCATTTGGCACGGGCTGATGTCCGGCGCCAAGAGGGTGCTGATCCCGCTGCTGTTCCGCAAATATATGCGGAAGTCCGTTTGGGTCATCCGGGGCATCGACCTGTATAACTGGCGGAAGCAGGAGCGCGGGCCGAAGAGCTGGGCGATCAACTTTGTGAACTACCACGGGCGGAAAAATATGCCCTATGTGTGTGTGATCTTTGAGCCGGACGAGGAGGTCTATCACCAGCAGTTCGGCCAAAGGGCCAAGGTGTTCTATACGCCCTATCCCCTTTCGGAGAACGCCTTTGCGTCTATGGAATCCCTTCGCGGCCGTGCGCCCCGGGCCAACGGCAAGGTCTATATCCAGGTGGCGCACAACGCCTATGCGTTCAACCACCATCTGGAGCTGCTGGACGCGCTGGCGCAGTACCGGGACGAGAACATCCGCGTGGTGCTGCCCTTGAGCTACGGCAACGACTGGTACAACCAGAAGAACGGGTACGTGGCGAAGGTGCAGAAACGGGCCGACGACTATTTCGGCGATAAGGCGGTGTGTCTCAAGCGCCTTATGCCGGCGGAGAAGTATACCGACGCGCTGTGCGACATCGATGTCAGCGTGTACGGGGCCCACCGGCAGAACGCGCTGGGGAATATTTTCCGCTCCCTCTACGTGGGGAACAAGGTGTTCCTGCCGCGGGACAACCCGGTCTATACCTGCTTTACAGCCAGTGGCATCGAGCTGGGCTGCACGGACGACATCGAAAAGATGTCCTTTGAGGAATTTGTAAGGCCGCTGCCGTCCGACGGGGCCGTGGCGTGGATACGGGAGCATCACCATCCGGAAGCGTCTGTGGTCTATTGGAGGGATATGTTCGAGGTGCTGCGCTGCCGGAAGGAGGGGAAAACGTATGTGCCCTCCGATGAACAGCGGCAGCAGGAGATACGGCGGAGGCTGGAGAAGGTTTTCCCGAAAACAGAGCAGGGCGGCGCGGCGCGCAGAAAGCTGAACTACATCGACTTCTCCCGGTACGTGGCCCTGCCGAAAAATACGGTGCTGGCGGATGTCAGGAGCGTGGTCATCGCCGGCGCGGGCCGCCTGGGTCAGAGCGTCTGCTGCCAGATGCTCCGGAGCAACGAGAGCGGCATGAAGTGGGACGTGCGGGGCTTCGCGGACGAGGAATTGGCGTGCCTGCCGGAGGACATCGACGGCTGCGATGTGATCGGCCGGATGGAGGACATCCGGCTGGAGGAGGGCGACGGACTGGTCAACGCGCTGGAGACGGCAGCACAGCGCGGACGCTTTCTGGAGAGATTGCCGGAGGAAAAGCGGGCGGCGCTGTATACGTACTGCGCCGACACCGCGGTCATCGAACGCGGGGCGGCGGTGGAGGTCGGCTGCACGGTGATGGGGCACAGCTATATCCACGCCGGGAGTACGGTGGGCCGGTGCTGCCTGCTGCACTCCGCCACGGTGGAATACGGCGCGGTGCTGGGAGAATGCTGCGTGCTGCTGCACGACAGCTGGGTCGGTGAGGGCGCGGTGCTGGGCCGCGGCGTCACCGTGGGCGCTTTTGCGCGGATCGCGCCGGGCGTCACGGTGGGCGACGGCTGCACCGTCGAGCCGTTTGCCGTGGTGAAGGAAGATATTGCAGGCGAAAGAGGTGCGGTATGCGGCTGATCGTGACCGGCGCGGCCGGTGTTTTGGGCAGTGAACTGATCGAACAGACCCTGCGGGTCGACCCGCAGGCGGAGATCGTCGCGGTCACGCGGCAGCCACAGGCACTGACCCGGCGCTGGCAGGGCTATGCGAATATGAAATGCTGCTCCTGGGACGAGCTGGCGCAGATGCCCCTGGCGGACGGTGACGTGATCGTCCACGGCGCGTTTCCCAGGCAGGAGAACGGACAGGAGCTGACGGAGGCGCTGGATCTGACCGGTACGCTGCTGAAAAAGGCGGGCACATCCGGAAAAGAGATCGCATGGGTGGACATTTCCTCTCGCAGCGTGTACGGCCAGAATGAGCAGACTCCCTGGACGGAGACGGCGGAGCTGATGCCGGCCTCGCCGTATGCCCTGGCGAAGGCGGCCCAGGAACTGTTGACCCGCCAGGCGGCGGAGGCGTATGGCTTCCGCTATACGGTGCTGCGTATGGCCGGGCTCATCGGCGTCGGCATGGAGGCGCGGCTGGTGTCGCAGATGACCATGCGGGCCATTCACGACCGCGCACTCACCGTCATGGGAGGAGAGCAGCAGTTCTCCATGCTGGATATACGGGACGCCGCCGCAGGCATACGGGCGCTGCTGCGGAAAGAGCCGACGGCGTGGCGGCCCTTGTATAATTTCGGCGCGGAGCAGGCGACCCGGCTGAAGGACATCGCGCCCATCATCCAGAAAGAGGCACAGCGGCTGTACGGCTGGCGGGTGTCCATCACCCGGCAGAAGCGGGACGCGGCGCTTATCGACGAGATGGATTCGTCCCTGTTCTATGCGCAGATGGGATGGAGACCGCAGTATACGCTGGCCGACACGGTGGACTGGCTGCTTGAGACCTACACCGGGGCGGCGAAGTAATAGACCGAAGCGAAACCAATGGAGCAGGCGCGAAAGACGCGCCGTTGGGATTTTGACATGATGCAGCAATACCTGCGCCACCGCTTTCTCTTTGAGGAGCTGGTGAAGCGTGATTTCAAGAAAAAATACAAACGCACGGTGCTGGGCATGGCGTGGAGTCTGCTCTCGCCGCTGCTCATGCTGCTGGTGATGAAGCTGGTGTTCACCCAGTTTTTCGGCAGGACCATGGAGCATTACACCATCTACCTGTTTTGCGGCAACCTGGTGTTCTCTTATTTCAACGAGTCTACGTCCCAGGGGATGACATCCCTTGTGAACAACGCGGCCATCTTCACCAAGGTCAACATCCCCAAGTACCTGTTCCTGTTCTCCAAAAACGTGCAGACGCTGATCAACTTCAGCCTGACGCTGTGCATTTTCTTCGTGTTCTGCGGGCTTGACCACATTCTGTTTACCTGGAAATTCCTACTGCTGCTGTATCCCGTCTGCCTGCTGGTGCTGTTCAACATCGGTGTGGGCCTGATACTGTCGGCGCTGTATGTGTTCTTCCGGGACATCCAGTACCTCTGGGGCATCTTTACCCAGATTTTGCTGTATGCCTCCGCAATCTTCTACACCATCGACCACTATGACTACACGGTGCAGTGCCTGTTCCTCGTCAACCCGATATACCTCTTTATCCGCTACTTCCGGAAGATCGTCATTGACGGCGCGATCCCGACAATGTGGTTTCACCTGCTGATGGCGGCAGATGTGCTGGCGGTGCTGGGCTTGGGCTGCTGGATGTATAAGAAGTACAACACGCGGTTTCTGTACTACGTGTAAGGAGGCGGAAATGAGCATTTTAGAGGTCCGCGATGTCTCCATCCGCTATATCACAGGGGATTTCAAGGACATTGGACTGAAGGAATACGTGCTGCGGAGGCTGCGCCACGACTACCACGTCAAGGAATTCTGGGCGGACAGGGACATCAGCTTCACCCTGGAGCAGGGGGATATGCTGGGGATCATCGGCACCAACGGCGCGGGTAAGTCCACGCTGCTGAAGGTGATTTCCGGCATCATGGAGCCCACCCAGGGCAGCGTTTACCGGGAGGGCACGATCGCGGCGCTGCTGGAGCTGGCCAGCGGGTTCGACGGCGACCTGACGGTGCGGGAGAACACGTATCTCCGCGGCGCTATGCTGGGCTACACCCGCAAATTCATGGACGAGATGTACGAGCAGATCATGCAGTTTTCGGAGCTGAAGGAATTTGAGGACCGTCCGTTCAAGCAGCTATCCTCCGGCATGAAGAGCCGCCTGGCTTTCTCCATCGCCAGTCTGGTGCAGCCGGACATCCTGATTTTGGACGAGGTACTGTCCGTGGGCGATGGGGCGTTCCGGAAGAAGAGCGAGGCGAAGATGCGGGAGATCCTGGCGTCCGGCGCGACCACCATCCTGGTCTCCCACTCCATTACCCAGGTACGGCAGCTGTGCAGCAAGATCCTGTGGCTGCACAAGGGCCGGCAGATCGAGTTTGGGGACGATGTGCAGCAGATTTGTGACCGGTACGAGGCCTTTTTGGCGGGGAAATTGAAGCTATGAGCAGAGAGTACGACTATCTTATCGTGGGCGCGGGCCTGTTCGGCGCGGTGTTCGCCCGAGAGATGACGGACGCCGGCAAGCGCTGTCTTGTGATCGACCGGCGGGATCATGTGGCGGGGAATGCCTGCACCGAGACGGTGGAAGGGATCGCCGTCCACCGCTACGGCGCGCACATTTTCCACACGAACGACGACACAGTATGGAGTTATGTAAACCGCTTCGCTCGCTTCAACCGGTTTACCAACAGCCCCATCGCCAACTACAAGGGGGAGCTTTACAACCTGCCCTTCAATATGAACACGTTCCACCAGATGTGGGGCGTTACGACGCCGGCCCAGGCCCGGGCGGAGATACGGCGGCAGCAGGAGGCCTCCGGCGGCGAACCGCAAAATCTGGAGGAGCAGGCCATCCGGCTGGTGGGCCGGGACATCTACGAGAAGCTGATAAAGGGGTATACGCAGAAGCAGTGGGGGCGTCCGTGTACGGAGCTGCCGTCGTTCATCATTCGGCGGCTGCCGGTGCGGTTCACCTATGACAACAACTACTTCAACGCCTACCATCAGGGCATCCCGGAGGACGGCTACACCGCCTTGGTGGAGCGGATGCTGGAGGGCATCCCGGTGCATCTGCACACGGATTTCCTCCCCCGGCGGGAGGAACTGTCGGCCCTGGCGGAGCGCGTGCTGTATACAGGCCCCATCGACGCGTACTTTGACTACCGATTGGGTGCGCTGGAATACCGCAGCCTACGCTTCGAGACAGAGCTGCTGGACACGGACAATTATCAGGGCAACGCGGTGGTGAACTACACCGACGCGGAGACGCCCTACACCCGCATCATCGAGCACAAGCATTTTGTGTACGGCACGCAGCCGAAGACCGTCATCACCCGGGAATACAGCGCGGAGTGGCGGCCGGGAGACGAGCCGTACTACCCCGTCAACGATGGGAAGAACGCGGCGCTGTACCGGGCGTACCGTGAGCTGGCGCAGCGGGAGCATCGCGTGATCTTCGGCGGCCGGCTGGGCGAGTACCGCTACTACGACATGGACCAGGTGGTGCGCGCGGCGCTGGACTGCGCGGATAGGGAGAAGCGCTGCTCCACCTGCTGACACGGCGGAGAGCACTGTAGAGAGGAGAAAGAGTATGAAGAAACTGTTGCTGTTGGGAGGTTCTCGCTTTTTGCTGCCGGTGATCGAAGCGGCGCACAGTCTGGGCTGCCAGGCCATCACCTGCGACTATCTGCCGGATAACGACGCCCACAAGTTCGCAGATGAGTACCACAACGTCAGCACCACGGACCGCGAGGCGGTGCTGGCTCTGGCCCGTGAGCTGCAGGTGGACGGCATTATGTCCTTTGCCTGCGACTCCGGTGTGGACACGGCAGCCTACGTGGCAGAGCAGCTGGGTCTCCCCTCTGTGGGCAGCTCCGCGGCGGTGGATATTTTGCAGAATAAGGCGCGTTTCCGGCAGTTTCTGGCGGACAACGGCTTCAACGTGCCGATGGCACGGGGCTACAGCTGCGCGGAGGACGCCGTCAGCCAGGCGGGGGACTTCCACTGGCCGGTGATCATCAAGCCCACGGACTCCGCGGGCAGCAAGGGTGTGACAAAGGTCACAAGGGCGGAGGACATCCCTGCGGCGGCGGAATACGCCAAGCAGTTCTCCAAGACAAAGACCTTCATCATGGAGGAATTTATCGAGAAGCAGGACTGTTCCTCGGACTCCGACTGCTTCTCTATAGACGGGAAGCTGGTCTTCTGCTCCTTCAGCAGCCAGCGCTTTGATGACGAGGCGGCCAACCCCTACACGCCGTCGGCATACAGCTGGCCCTCGGATATGCCCCGGGCGGTGCAGGAGGCGCTGCGGGGCGAGCTGCAGCGGCTCATCACTCTGCTGGGGCTGAAGACCTCGCTCTACAACATTGAAACACGCCTGGGCGTGGATGGAAAGCCCTACATCATGGAGGTGTCCCCCCGGGGCGGCGGCAACCGCATTGCGGAGGTGCTGCGTATTGCGGCGGATACCGACCTGATCACCAACGCGGTCCGGGCAGCGGTGGGTATGCCGGTAGAGGGCATCCACGGCGACCCGGTCTACAGCGGCAGCTGGGCCGAGGTGATCCTGCACAGCGAGAAAAGCGGCGTGTTCAAGGCGCTGGAGATCGACCCGGATTTCGAGACGAGCCATGTGGTGCAGAAGGACCTGTGGGTCAAGCCGGGCGACGAGATCCGTGAGTTCACCGGCGCCAACTGCATGATCGGTACACTGGTGCTGAAATTTGCCGATGAAGCCCAGCTGGTGGACCACATGGGCCGCCTGAGCGACTATATCCGCGTGACGCTTGCGTAAATGTGAATAAAACCGCCGCCCGCCCGGGTCTCCCGGGCGGGCGGTGTTTTGCTGTCCCTCAGCTCTCCATATTTTTGCCCAGAAAGGCGGCCACGGTCTGGGCCAGCTTGCACTCCGTCTCGCCGCCGGTGCGGTCATCGGCGGAGAGGAACAGCACCGCGCCCAGCACGTCGCCCTCGCAGAGGATGGGCGCGGCCACGGTGACGCGGAACTGCCCGTTCTCGTCGCTGACGGCCACCCCCGGCCCGCAGTACACCCCGCGCTCGCCCATGATGCGCTCCAGCTCCACGGAGACCCGCTTGCCCAGCAGCTCCCGCTTGCCCGCCCCGGCGATGGCGATGACCGCGTCCCGGTCGGTGACGGCGGCGGTGAAGTCGGTGCTGCGGGCCAGCGTGTCGCAGAACTGGGCGGCAAAATCCTCCAGCCCGCTGATGAGGGAATACTTCTTGAAAATGACCTCCCCGTCCCGGGTGGTGTAGATCTCCAACGGGTCACCCTCCCGGATACGCATGGTCCTTCGTATCTCCTTGGGGATGACCACGCGGCCCAGATCGTCGATCCGCCGGACGATGCCGGTAGCTTTCATATATGAAATTCCTCCAGTCAAAGCAGATTTTACATGGGTAGTATCTTCCTGCGCTGCCGTGAATATGCGCCGCCGCCCCGACAGGGATTAAATGGAAACCAAAAGCTCCCCCGCTGCGCACGCATCGAAACCTGCTTAGTTGCAAATATCGGAGGGAAGGATAGTGTGAAAGGAAACCGTCAGGGTTTCCTTTCGCGTTTAATCACCCGCCGCAGCGACCAAAATAGTAAAATATAAAACAGTATTATATTTTGCTATTTTGCAGGCAGCTTGTCGGAAAAGTCCGAACGGGCTTTTTCGACAAGCTGAGCGGAGGGACGAAGTCCCTCCGCGATTGCATTTACAGCTTGGCCAGCTGCTCCAAAAGGTCCAGCGCAACGGGCTTTACCGCCGGGGCGCAGGCGTTGAACAGCTCCACCACCCGCTCCCGCTGATACCCCGCCGACACCGGCGAGGCATCCTGAAAAATGCTGCCGAGATCACAGTGTACCGCCTCGCAAACCGTCTGCAGAAGATCGATGGTAGGCCGCACGTGGCCGTTTTCTATTTTGGAAAGATATACGACCGTAATACCGGCCCGTTCGGCGACGGTTTCCTGGGTCAGGCCCGCCTGCTGACGGTAGGTCTTGAGTCGAAGACCGATCACCTTGTAGTCTACCATAAAATCACCCTGGTATAGTTTACCAAAATTATCCAGAGATTTTAATAAACTACAAATTTAACTTGACTTATTAAAATAATGAGACTATACTTTATCTGTCAGATTTGGACGATATACAGGACGAGATGCCGCCTAAAGGATAGAAAACCACGGGGACGGCGCGTCCCCGTGGTTTCTCCCCCTCTTGTCCTGCCGGGCAAAGGTCGTGTGCGGTGTTACGCGTGGCCGCGCTTCATCCGAAGCTGAAGCCGGTCGGCGATCATGGCGATGAATTCGCTGTTGGTGGGCTTGCCCTTGGCGGAATTCACCGTATAGCCGAAGTATTTCTGCAGCGTCTCCAGATCGCCTCTGTCCCACGCCACCTCGATGGCGTGGCGGATGGCACGCTCCACCCGGCTGGGGGTGGTACAGAACCGCTTGGCGACCTCCGGGTACAGCACCTTCGTTACGGCATTGATCACGTCCATGTCCTGCACGGTGATGATAATGGCCTCCCGCAGGTACTGGTAGCCCTTGATGTGGGCTGGTACGCCGATCTCATGGATGATGGCCGTCACCTGGCCCTCCAGCTGGGGCAGCACCGGCGCGGCGGGCTCTTCCGGCCGGACGGCCCGGCGCATATGCTCCATCAGCGACTCGTTGTTCACCGGCTTGGGCAGGAAGATATACACGCCCAGCCGCTCTGCCTCCCGCTGGAAGCGCTCCGCGCAGAAGGCGGACAGCATAATGCAGCAGGGCGGCTGTTCCTCCTGCTCCCGCAGCGTCCGCAGCACCGCCATGCCGTCCAGCAGTGGGAGCATGGCATCCAGGATCAGTATCTGTGGTTTCATCTGCCGCACCATCTGCACTGTGTGCTGGCCGTCCTCCGCTTCCCCCACAACGCGGAAGTCCCCGCTCTTCTCCATTTCTTCGCGGAGCGCCATTCGGTACTCCGCGCTGGAATCTGCCAGCAGAACTGTGATCTTCTCCATAATGATTTCCCCCTGAATTTTGATTGTTTTGCCCATCCGTCCCCCGGCAATTCCGAAAAATTGCACAAATCGGTGGGCTGTTATAAAAAATAGCATATTCGGACATCGTTTTCAAGGCAAAATTGTCGAAGGTGTCTATATTTCCCGTGAAACTTTTCGACAAAAATGGGCATAATTGGGAATTTGAAACAGGGACAGACCTCTTGAGCTATGAGGTCTGTCCCTGTCTGCGTTATGGATTTGTATAAAATGACGCTTTCGTGTGTGCGTTCCGTGTCGATCTCCGCGGCCGTGTTGAAAACGCGTATAGGGCCTTATTTCCCGTAGAGCAGGTAGATCAGCCAGTTCAGAAACCGGGCGGGCAGCACCTTTGCCAGGAAAGCAAAGAACTTATAGTCGAAGCGGATGGCGTACAGCGGATGGTTGCTGCCGCTGCGCAGGGCCACCTTGGCGATGTACGCCCCGGCCTTGGCCGGGTCCATGCCCGTCTGCTCGTCGTGCTCCATCCGCACCACGGAGCGGCTGATGCGGCCCTGATAGATGTCGTCACCCTCGCTGAGCTTCCGCCGTGCCGCCGTGAAGCCGGTGTGTATGTCGCCGGGCATGACGGCGCACACCGTCACGCCGAAGGGCCGCAGCTCGTTGGCCAGGGCCATGGTGTAGGCGTTTACCGCCGCCTTGGTGGCGGAGTAATATGCCTGGAAGGGGATGGGGACGGGCGCGGCCACGGAGCTCAGGTTCACGATGCGGCCATGGCCTGCCGCCCGCATCAGCGGCACGACGGCACGGTTCATGTTCACCATGCCGAAGAAATTCACGTCGAACAGGGATCTGGCATCTGTCGTGGAGGTGAATTCGATTGCCCCGGAGATGCCGAAGCCCGCGTTGTTCACCAGAATGTCGAGCTGCCCCTCCGCCGCGACGACCTGCGCCACGGCAGCATTGACGGCGCTCTCGTCCGTCACGTCGGCGGAGATGTGGTGCAGACCCTCTACGCCCTCGGCCCGGCGGGACAGCTCGTACACCGTGCAGCCCGCGTCCTTCAGCGCCAGCGCCGTGGCCCGGCCGATGCCGGACGTGCCGCCGGTGACGACGGCCACTTTTTTCTCATTCATGGGCCATCACCTCGCCGATGATGTCCATGGCCTCGTCCAGCAGCGCTTCCGTGTGGGTGGCCATGTAGCTGGTGCGCAGCAGGGCTTCGCCCTCCGGCGTGGCCGGCGGCAGCGTGGGGTTCACGTACACGCCCCGGTCGTAGATCTCCGCTGCCGCATGCAGGGTGCGGTACGTCTCGTAGGTGTAGATGGGAATAATGGGCGTGGGCGCTTCCAGCGCCGAGGGGCGGATGGTCAGCCCCCGCTCCGTCAGGCCCTTGCGGGCATAGATGCTCAGCTGCCGCAGACGTTCCGGCAGCTCCGGATGCTGCTCCAGCTCACGGAGCGCCGCCAGCGCCGTGGCGCAGTTGGCAGGGGGGATGGACGCGGAGAAGATGAAGGGCCGGGAGGTGTGGCGCACGTAGTCTGCCACCTCCGCAGACGCGGCCATGTAGCCGCCCAGGGAGGCCAGCGACTTGGAGAATGTGCCCATATACACGTCCACCTTGTCCTCCAGCCCGAAATAGCTGGCCGTACCGCGGCCGCCGTCGCCCAGCACGCCCAGGCCGTGGGCGTCGTCCACCATGACCCGCGCACCGTACTTTTCCGCCAGGGCGCAGATCTCCGGCAGCCTGGCGATGTCACCGCCCATGGAGAACACGCCGTCGGTGACGATCAGTGCCCCGGCGGTCTCCGGTACTTTCTGCAAACACTTTTCCAGCTCCGCCATGTCGCTGTGGCGGTAGCGCAGCATCTTTCCGTAGGACAGCTGGCAGCCGGCATAGATGCTGGCGTGGTTTTCCCGGTCGCAGATCACGTAGTCGTGGCGGCCTACCAACGCGGAGATGATGCCCACGTTGGACTGGAAGCCCGTGCCGAAGGTGACGATGCCCGGCTTGCGCAGGAATTTGGCCAGCGCGTCCTCCAGCTCCAGGTGCATCTCCAGTGTGCCGTTGAGGAAGCGCGAGCCGGAGCAGCCCGTGCCGTATTGCTCCAGCGCCTTGACGCCGGCCTCTACCACCGCCGGGTCGGTGGTCAGCCCCAGGTAGTTGTTTGACCCCAGCATGATGCGGCGCTTGCCCTCCATGATGACCTCCACGTCCTGCCGGGACTCCAGCGCATGGAAGTAGGGATATACGCCCTTTTCCTTCAGCTCCGTGGCCAGGGACGGCGCATAGCACTTCTCAAAAATGTCCATAAATCACCTCTCTATTTGATATACTACATTAGATATACTTGTATTTTTTGAATGAAAATATTATATAGATAGAGAAGCCGCTTGTCAACGGGAACATCACCGACCCAGGTGTTCGATGAGCTGGACGATGCCCCGGCTCAGCGCCGCCGCGCCGCACACCGTGCAGATGAATGTGATGGCCTCCATAGGTAAGTCCTCCTTTGCGGTTTTTCTGTATCATACCGGAGGAGCAGACCGGAAAAACGGACAGTGAGCGAAAAAAGACCGCCTTTCGGCGGTCTTTTCCGTTAAGTTTGTTATGGGAAGCGATCTCAGAAATTCTTGATGATGTCCACGATCTCCACGCCGATGCGCTCCTGGGCCTCGTTGGTGGCAGCGCCGATGTGGGGCGTGCAGGACACCATGGGGTGGGAGTACAGGGCCTTGTTGGTGGCGGGCTCGTCGGCGTACACGTCCAGGCCGGCGGCGCGGACCTTGCCGGACTCCAGAGCGGCCAGCAGAGCGGCCTCATCCACGTTGGTGCCGCGGGAGGTGTTGATGATGACCACGCCGTCCTTCATCTTGGCGATGTTCTCGGCGGAGATCAGCGCGCCGCCGTCCACAGCGGGAGCGTGGACGGACACGAAGTCGGCCTTGGCCAGCAGCTCATCCATCTCCACGTAGGGGATGCCCAGCTGCTCCTCGATGCCGGGGATGTGGAAAATATCAAAGGCGATGACGTTCATGCCGATGGCCTTGGCCATCACGCCCAGGTGCTGGCCGATGCGGCCGAAGCCCACGATGCCCAGGGTCTTGCCCTGCAGCTCGATGCCCTTACCGTAAGCCTTCTTCTCCCATTTGCCCTCACGCATGGTGTGGCCGGCGATGGAGATGTAGCGGGCGCAGGAGAACATGTGGCCCATAGCCAGCTCCGCCACGGACTGGGAGGAGGCCTTGGGGGTGTTCTTCACGGTGATGCCGTTGGCCTCGGCGTACTTCACGTCGATGTTGTCCACGCCCACGCCGCCGCGGATGATGAGCTTCAGCTTGCCGCCCTTGGCCTCGTCAATGTGGTTGGCGCGGACCTTGGTCTTGGAGCGGACCACCACGGCGTCGAAATCACGCAGGGCAGCGCCCAGCTGATCCGGCTCGTAGAACTGCTCAACGACCTCGTGACCCATCTCGCGCAGCTGCGCCATAGCGGTCTTGTCCATACCGTCAGTAACCAAAATACGCATGATACTTCTCCTTTTTTATAATAATGTTGGGGTATTTTATTTGTGCTCGGCCTCGAACTTCTTCAGGAACTCCACCAGCGCCTCAGCGCCCTCGATGGGCATGGCGTTGTAGACGGAGGCGCGCAGGCCGCCCACGGACTTGTGGCCCTTCAGGTTGTCGTAGCCGGCGGCCTTGGTGGCGGCCACCACCTCGGCGTCCAGCTCGGCGCTTTCGGTGACGAAGGGGATATTCATCAGGCTGCGGAACTCCGGCTCCACGGTGCCCTTGAACATCTTGGACTGATCCAGGAAGTCATAGATGACCTTGGCCTTGGCGATGTTGCGCTTGTGCATCTCCTCCAGGCCGCCGATGCTCTTGAGGTACTTGAAGACCTTGCCGCAGCAGTAGATGGCCCAGCAGTTGGGGGTGTTATACATAGAGCCGTTGTCGGCCTGGGTCTTGTAGCTCATGTAGATGGGCATCTTGGGGTCGATGTCCTCCCGGATCAGATCCTCGCGGATGATGACCACCACCATGCCGGCAGGGCCCACGTTCTTCTGCACGCCGGCGTAGATCATGCCATAGTCGGAGACGTTGCAGGGCTTGCTGAGGAACATGGAGGACTGGTCGGACACCAGGATGTGACCCTTGGTGTTGGGCAGCTTGTTCCAGGTCACGCCATGGATGGTCTCGTTCTCGCAGATGTAGACGTAGTCGGCGTCCTCGGGGATGTCCAGGTTGGAGCAGTCGGGGATGTAGGAGTAATTCTTATCCTTGGAGGAGGCGGCCACGATGACCTCGCCGTACTTCTTGGCCTCGGCAATGGCCTTTTTGGACCATGCGCCGGTCTCGATGTAGACGGCCTTGCCGTTCTTCATCAGATTCCAGGGGATAGCGGCGAACTGCAGGGTCGCGCCGCCCTGAATGAACAGCACCTTGTAGTTGTCGGGGATGTTCATCAGCTCCCGCAGGTCGGCCTCGGCCTCGTCCACGATCTGCTGGAACACCTTGGAGCGGTGGCTCATCTCCATGACGCACATACCGCTGCCGCGGTAGTTCATCATCTCGTCCCGGATCTCCTCCAGAACAGGCTCGGGCATCATGGCAGGGCCGGCGGAGAAGTTAAAAGTACGACCGTATTTCATTTGGTTTTCCTCCTATTTGTATATTGTTGGGTTTTCCTTGTGGCTTCTTGCGTTTGGTAATATATAGTATACGGCATCGCCGCGCCATAATCAACAGCAAAAATGAAAAAAAGTCAGATAAACTCAAAAATTTTCAGCCGTCCGGAAGAAAATTCAGACACAGTTTGACACCGCCTGCGCCGGGTGATACAATGGACGTCTGCAAAGACGGTGTTAAGGAGAAGCGAGAGAAGCATGGACAGACTGAAAGAACGGATGGCCCATATCGGCCTGTATGTGGCCGCGCTGCTGAAATGGATGGCGGTGGGCGCGCTGGTGGGAGGCGTGGGCGGCTTCGTGGGCGCGGCGTTCCACCTGGGCGTCAGCTACGCCACCGCGGTACGGCAGGCCCACCCCTGGATATTGTACCTGCTGCCCGTGGGCGGCGTGGTCATCGCCGGGCTGTATAAGCTGTGCCGTCTGGAAGGGAAGGGGACGAACGCCGTTATCGAGTCCGTCCATTTCGGTAAGTCCGTCCCCACGCTGCTGGTGCCGCTGATCTTCGTGGCCACCGTCATCACCCACCTCTTAGGCGGCAGCGCGGGCCGCGAGGGCGCGGCGCTGCAGATCGGCGGCGGCATCGGCTACCGCACCGGCATGCTGCTGCGATTGGGGGAGAAGGATCTGCCTCTGGCCACGCTGTGCGGCATGAGCGGTGTGTTCGCCGCCCTGTTCGGCACGCCCCTGACCGCCACGGTGTTCGCCCTGGAGGTCATCAGCGTGGGCGTGCTGTACTACGCGGGGCTGCTGCCCTGCATCACCGCATCCCTGACGGGCTACTACATCGCCACCGTCATGGGTGTCGAGCCCACCCGCTTCACCGTGGCCATGCCCGCCCTGAGCTGGCCCACGCTGGGGCTGGTGACGGCGCTGGCGGTGGGCTGCGCGCTGGTGAGCATCCTGTTCTGCCGGGGGCTGCACATCACGGAGCGTCTGGCGGAGCGGTGGCTGAAAAACAGCTTTCTCCGGGCCGCTGTGGGCGGCCTTATCATCGTGCTGGCCACGCTGGCGCTGGGCACGACGGACTACAACGGCGCGGGTATGGACGTGATCCAGCGGGCCGTGGAGCAGGGGCAGGCCGACGGGTGGGCCTGGTTTCTGAAGCTGGCGTTCACCGCCGTGACCATCGGCTGCGGCTTTAAGGGCGGCGAGGTCGTGCCGTCGTTCTTCGTGGGCGCGACGTTCGGCTGCGCCGCCGGGGGACTGCTGGGACTGCCGCCGTCCTTCGCGGCAGCTGTCGGACTGGTGGCCGTGTTCTGCGGCGCGGTGAACTGCCCCATCGCCTCGGTGATCCTCAGCGTGGAGCTGTTCGGCGCGGGAGGCATGGCCTATTTCGCCGCCGCCTGCGCGGTGAGTTACCTGCTGTCCGGCTACTGCGGGCTATACAGCAGTCAGACCATCCTGTACTCCAAGCTCCGGGCGGAGTTCATCAACGTGCATACAAAGGAATAGCAGGAATAGCAGAAAATGCCGCCGGGAAGGCCGCCTGACACAAGAAAACACACGGTTTTGCCTGTGTCTATCCGGCTGAAA
>ERZ1106939.227-NODE-227-length-49617-cov-23.597716_pt1 | contig 49617 bp, 56 predicted proteins | sample MGYA00403669_ERZ1106939 | MGnify/ENA primary metagenome ERZ1106939 (study PRJEB35170, sample SAMEA104062447) | human gut metagenome | biome: human gut; feature: human-associated habitat; material: faeces | place: Denmark | collected 2012-09-28 ...
GGCGTCGGCGCAATGACCGACTTCGGCCCGCTGATTGCCAATCCGAAATCGCTGCTGCTGGGCGCGGCGGCGCCGGTGTTCATGCTGGCGCAGGCGGTTTGCTATGCGCCGGCCGCCATGCCGCTTGCGCTTTTGGGCGGTGTGCGCGATGCGCTGCGCATCTTCCGCCTGCCGGGCGAAAAGCTGATGCTGTACGCGGGGCTTTTGGGCGGGTTTGCCGCATTTTTCCTGTTCGACCACGAAGCCATGAGCCAGATGTATTTTGCCTTTTTGGGCCTTTTGTGCGCAGACGCCCTGGCGGTGCAGAACCTGCCCGGCTTTGCGGCGTTCTGCGCGCGAAGAAAAAAGGCGGTTTCGCTGGCTTGCCGGGGTGTGGTTGCCGCGTTGGCGCTGGTGGGCCTTGTGACAGGTGTGTGCACCATGGCGCAGATGGTGCGCGAGACAGTGCCCGTGATGACGCGCACAGCGGCAGATGATTCTTGGGACCTTCCCCTGACGGCTGCGGAACAGCAGGCCATGGAATGGGTGAGGCAAAATGTGCCCGAAACGGCCCTGCTGGCCACCAACCGCACGCACACAGGCCAGGCGCTGGAAGGGCTTTCGAACGTGTATTCCGGCCTGAGCGGGCGGCGCTTTTACATGGAGAGCTTTAAATATGCAAAATCGAACCTTGGCGTGCCGGAAGAAGAGGCCGCCCGGCGGGTAGATGAGATGAAAGCTCTGTTCGGCCCTGAGACCGAAGCGGCTGAGGCAGCGGCTTTCTGCCGGGAAAAGGGCATTGACTATGTGGTATATTCCGCACAGGCTGCGCGCTATGGCTGGGATATTACCGAGCAGACGCAGCCCGGCATCTTTGCAGGCGGCGCGGCGCCCGGCGGGTTCGAGGCGGTTTATGAAAACAGCGATGTGACAGTGTTCAAAGTAATAGAATGATGGAGGAAAAACCATGAAAGTACTGGTCGTAGGCGGCGGCGGGCGCGAGCACGCCATCATTCGCAAACTGAAAGAGGCCAAGGCGGCGCCAAAGCTTTACTGCGCGCCGGGCAACGGGGGCATTGCGGCGGACGCCGAATGTGTGCCCATCAAGGCCACGGACGTGCAGGCCATGGTGGAATGGGCGGTGCAGAACGCCATAGATTATGTGGTGGTGGCGCCGGACGACCCCCTTGCCCTGGGCATGGTGGACGCGCTGGCAGAAAAGGGCATTCCCGCCGTCAGCCGTACCGGTCACGAAGCCCGCAAGGAAATCCTTGCACGCGCCGGACTTTTCGGGGTCCGGAATGGCAATCATGTCCTTATTCTGTTCATCTGCCAACTCGGACCAGTCGGCGTTCAGTTCGGGAACAACGGTGGTATTGTAGATCACGCCGACCGCAGAGGCGCTGGAACCAAAGAGCATAGGCAGCACCGCACAATTCGGCAAGCAGATTCGGCGAGAGATTTTTCGTCAAGCCAAGATTTGAAAAGCGCAGGAATACTGTATGTATTTCAAGCTTTTCAAACCGCAGGATTGGCGGAAAAGATCCGCCGAAGCGCGCCGACGCAATTGTGCGGTGTTGCCCATATTGTCCTCGTCGATCCAGCCGTCGTTGACCTTATCGGCATTGGCGGGGGTATAACTCTCAAGCTGTCCGTCGGCCTTCATGCTGAGGCCATCGGACCACGAGGCGAGAATGACGACGTCAGCCACAGGGTTTGCCTGTTCGGCTTCGAGTCTTGCGAGAATTTCGCCCGTCGTGCCCTGGAACTGCTCGACCTCAACGCCGGTCTTTTCTGTGAACGCGGCAGCCAGCTTGTCGGCAAGACCGGCAGGACTCGGCATATAGACGGTGACCTTACCGGAAAGCGCAGGTGCTTCTTCGGCTGCGGCAGGTTCTTCGGCAGCAGGGGCTTCTTCTGTCGGAGTTGTTATGGTCCCGGCGGGCTGCGTCTGAGCAGGCGTTTCCAGCCCCGCAATCATCCGCAGCAGCGTCGTCTTACCGCAGCCGGAAGGCTTTTTGCAGTCTGAAGATCGTGCAGTACAACGCCAAAAATGACTTTTCTCAACCGCCTGCTGCGCAGATTTTTGACATAGCTTCCTTGACATCTGAGAGGCTTATTTTATAATGATGTAAAAAGTTGAATCTGGGAGAACGGAGCCGATGGAGGGCTATGTATGGGCGACAATTATTTTCTTCTGACAAATCTGCTGTCGGAGGACGAGCGCAAGGTGATCACCAGCATCACGGCGCACATTGAGCGCGGCGAGAAGCGCGTAGGCATCCAGCAGATCGCGGCGGAAAACTATCTGTCCACGGCGAGCATCGTAAAGATGTGCAAGCGGCTGGGCTTCGACGGCTACAGCGAACTCTACTACCATCTCAGCCGTCAATTCGCCGCCTCTGAAAAGCCGACGGAGGAGACACTGCGGAGCCTGATCGACAACTATTCCGGGGATCTCATCAGTGGCTTCTGCACGCTGCTGCACGAGCGCAGGCGGGGAAAAATCTTTACGACCGGCGAAGGCTTTTCCAACATCGTCGGAGCCTATATCGTCCAACGCATGTCGATCTGCGGCTTTATGGCTTTCAGCAACGTGCATTTTTACGACTACATGCTCTTTCAGGAAGCGCATCAGCGCGCGGACGCAGACGAGAGCGCAATCATGTTCGCCGTCAGCCAGAGCGGAGAAACCGAGCCGGTGCTCAATGACGTACGCCATGCCAAACAGCATGGACAGAGGATCATCTCCTTCACACGCCGGAGTGACTCCACGCTTGCACAGCTTTCCGACCTCGTATTCGTCGTGGACGGTGCGAAGCAGACGCTGGCAGGCAGCCTGCCGAATCTATTCTTTGGGCATATCATCCTGATCTTCGAGGAACTGATGGCGCGGTTCTTCTCACCGGACCCGATTGCGCAATAAATACTTTTTTTACGCAAACGAAAAATTTTTTCCTCTGTGCATATGTTATAATTACAATGCGGAATGAGGGTTTGCTCCCCGCCGCAGTCCATCGCCCCAAGGCATCTGCCGGAAGGGCGGCACAAACAGAAACAGACAATCTTAATGGAGGAAGTATCAATGAAGAAAATTCTTGCACTTTTGCTTGCGCTCGTGATGCTGTTCGGCGTTCTGGCCGGCTGCACTGCAAAGAGCACGGACGCTACAGACAGCAGCGATCAGGCCGCACAGGACGCGCAGACACCCGCTGAATCTACTGACACTGCCGACACCGCTAACACCAACGATGCCGCAGAAACCACCGACACGGCAGCCAAGACCATTGAAACGCTGAAGGTCGCTTTTGTTCCCTCCCGCGAGCCGCAGGAGATCATCACTGCGACTGAGCCGCTCAAACAGCTGCTCAAGGACGAACTGGCCAAGGAAGGCTACGACGTCAAGGACGTTGAGATCACCGTCGGCACCACCTATGAGGCGGTCGGCGAAGGTCTGGAAGCCGGCACCATCGACGTTGGCCTGATCCCCGGCGGCACCTACGTTCTGTATGATGACGGTGCAGAGGTTATCCTGACCGCGACCCGCGACGGTCTGAGCAAGGACTCCGACAACGCCAAGGACTGGAACGACGGCCAGCCCACCGAGGCTTCCGACAAGCAGGCTGTCTCCTACCGTGCACTGTTCATCGCCGGCCCGTCCGAAAAGGGTCAGGAACTGGCCGCCAAGGTCAACGCCGGTGAAGAACTGACCTGGGATGATCTCAACAGCGCCAACTGGAGCGTCATGGGCACGTCCTCCCCTGCCGGTTACATCTACCCGGCTCTGTGGCTGCAGGATCGCTACGGCAAGGGCATTTCGGATCTGAGCAGCGCTGTGCAGTCTGATTCCTACGCCAGTGCGTTTGCCCGTCTCGCTTCCGGCCAGGTCGATGTTCTCGTGACCTACGCCGACGCCCGCCGCGACTATGCCGAACGCTGGAACACCGAGTTCGGCCGCGAAGGCTCCATCTGGGAAGAGACCAATGTTATCGGCGTCACCGCCCCGATCTACAACGACACCATCTCGGTCAGCAAGAACTCCGAGATCATGGATGCCGATCTGATTGCAGCCCTGCAGGATGCGTTCATCAACATCGGCAACACCGAAGAAGGCAAGCAGGTCATCGCCATCTACAGCCACAACGGCTATCAGAAGGCACAGGCTTCCGACTATGACAACGAGCGTGCCGCGCAGAAACTCATTCAAGAGCTGACCGCAGCAGGCTGATAATCGAACTTTCCCAACGCGGGGAGGACTTGCACGGCAGATACCTTCCGCTGTGCGGGGCCTCCCCGCGCTTCTTATAGAAATGAGGACGCTTTATGATCGTATTTGACCATGTATCCAAAGTATATCCCAACGGCACGGTCGGCCTGGACGACGTCAGCCTGCGCATCGATGACGGTGAATTCGTCGCCATCATTGGCCGCTCCGGCGCGGGCAAGTCCACGCTGCTGCGTGCCGTCAACCGCATGCATCAGATCACATCCGGCACGCTGACAGTAAACGGCACCGATGTCACGGGCCTGTCCGGCAAGCGCCTGCGGCAGTTCCGGCGCGGGATCGGCATGGTGTTCCAGTCGTTTAATCTCGTCACGCGCACGAGCGTGATCAAAAACGTGCTCGCCGCCTGCGTGCCGGACATGCCGTTCTGGCGCGTGCTGCTGGGCGCGTTCCGCAAAGAGGACAAACTCAAGGCGCTCGAGTCTCTGGACAAGGTTGGCATTCTGGACAAGGCCTATATGCGCGCGGATCAACTCTCCGGCGGACAACAGCAGCGCGTCGCGCTGGCGCGCACGCTGACGCAGGACCCGCATATCATTCTCGCGGACGAGCCGGTCGCCGCGCTCGACCCGGTGACAGCCAAGCAGGTCATGGAGGACTTCGTACACATCAATCAGGAACTGGGCATCTCGATCCTGCTGAACATCCACCATGTGGAACTGGCGCTGGAATACGCCGACCGCGTGATCGGCATCCGCGCCGGCAGGATTGTCTACGACGGCCCGTCGAAGCAGGTCGATCAGACGGTTCTGGATGCGATCTACGGAGAGGACGCCGTCTCGGAGGCTGCCGTATGAGCCTGTATGACCGCATATTCCGGCCCCGCCGCTATACGCTTTCCGACGGCACCGTCGTCGAGGAAAAGTGCAGCCGCGCGCCGCTGGTGATTTTGATTCTGGTGCTGCTGACGGCCGTATCCGTCCGCGTGACCGGCTTCAACTTTTCCGTTCTGGTGAAGAAGGGCAGCAAATTCTTTGACATTCTCAAGGCCATGTTCCCGCCCAATACCGCGTATTTGGGAAAGATCTGGCAGCCGCTGTGGGACACGATCAAAATGTCCTTCCTCGGCTCGTTTATCGGCGCGGTGCTGGCCGTTCCGTTTGCCATCGCCGCGGCCAGCAATATCGTGACGAACCGCGTCGTGGTGTTTCTGGTGCGCCTGTTTTTGAGTCTGGTACGGACGCTGCCGACGCTCGTCTGCGCACTGATTGCGACGTATATCTTCGGTCTCGGCACCATGGCCGGCACCTGTGCCATTGCGGTCTTTACGTTTGCCTATGTCGGCAAGCAACTCTTTGAGATCATTGAAACGGTCGATATGGGCCCGTATGAGGCGCTGGAGGCCCTCGGCGCGACGCGGCTGCGCGCGTTCGTCACCGCCATCTTCCCGCAGGTGCTGCCGACATATCTGTCCGTGTCCCTGTTCTGCCTGGAGGGCAACGTGCGCTATGCGTCCATCCTCGGCTATGTTGGTGCAGGCGGCCTGGGCCTTATTATGAACGAAAAGATCGGCTGGCGCGAATATGACAGTCTGGGCATGATCCTGATCGTGCTGTTTATCACCGTCATGATCATCGAAGGCGTCAGCCACGCGCTGCGCAAGCGCCTGACGTAAGGAGGAAACGGCCATGAACGAAAAAATTCTCAAAGCCTATGCCTCCGCGCCGAAGACTTGGATCTGGAAGATGTTGGCAGCCTTTGGCATTGCGTGCCTGCTGGCATGGTCCGGCTCTGCCGTCAGGGTCAGCAATCCCACCGGCAACGGATTGGAGGTTGCGGGCAACATTCTCTCCGGCATCTTCCATCCTTCGGCAAAGCTTCTGTTCACGCTCGGTACGGACGGTGTGCCATATTTGCTGCTGGAAACCTTCTGCATCGCATTTCTCGGTACGATCGTCGGCGCGGTCATTTCGCTGCCGCTGTCGTTCCTGTCCGCAAGCAATCTGGTGCCAAAGGGCGTGGCGTTTATCGGGCGCGTGCTTATTGCGGCGATCCGCACCATTCCGGCCTTTGTCTACGGTCTGATGTTCATCCGCGTGACCGGGCCGGGCCCGTTTGCGGGCCTGCTTACGATGTCACTGTGCTCGATCGGCATGGTATCCAAGATGTTCATCGAGAGCATTGAGGATTTGGATAAGCGAATTTTGGAATCTTTGGACGCCGCGGGCTGCACGACCTTCCAGAAGATCCGCTATGGCATCCTGCCGCAGCTGACCGCAGACTTCACCTCCACGATCATCTACCGCTTTGACATGAACCTGCGCGACGCGACCGTCCTCGGTCTTGTCGGCGCGGGCGGCATCGGCGCGCCGCTGATCTTCGCCATGAGTTCCTACCGCTGGAACGAGGTCGGTGCAATCTTACTGGGGCTCATCGTATTGGTACTCATCATTGAGTGGATCTCGGCAAAGATCCGCGTCAAGCTGGCAAGGGGGTAACGATATGCAGGAACGAAAGCTGACAATCTACTTTACCTCCGATCTGCACAGCTACATCTATCCCACGGATTACCGCAGTCAGAAGGAACAGGACCTCGGCCTGTTCAAATGCGCCAGCCAGTTCCAAAAGGACGGCAATACGCTCATCATCGACGGCGGCGATCTTCTGCAAGGCTCGCCGTTCGGTGCCTTCTGTCACGATACAGTCGGCAGCGCGGCGCAGTTTGCCCAGATCATGAACCGCTGCGGATACGACTATGTGACGCTCGGCAACCATGATTTCAACTACGGTATGCCGTATCTGGACAGCTATCTGAACGCGCTCCGGGCACGCTGTGTCTGCGAGAATGTCCGCTGGGACGAGGGCGACGTCCGTTTTCCCGCGTGCGTGCATATGCTGGAAAACGGACTGCGCGTCGGCATCGTCGGTATCGTCACCGATTATGTAAACATCTGGGAACGTCCGGAGCATCTTTCTGGAATCCGGATTGAGGATCCCATCCCTGCGGCCGCCGCAGCGCTTGCGGCGCTGAAGGGCAAGGTCGATCTGACCGTGTGCGTCTATCACGGAGGATTTGAGCGCGATCTTGCCAGCGGCCGGACGCTTTCCACGACACATGAGAACGTCGCCTACCGCATTTGCCAGGAACTGGGCTTCAACATTCTCCTGACCGGCCACCAGCATATGTCCGTGCCAGGCCAGATGGTTCGCAATACCTTCGTTGTGCAGCCGTCGGACAAAGGTCAGGAGTTTCTGCGCGTGGAAGTCTCTGTATCGGACAGCGGCGCGCAGTTTTCCAGCCAGACGATCCACGCAGGCGGCCCATGCTGCACAGAATGGCTCACGGAATTTTCAGAGATAGAGCGCGGTGCGCAGGACTGGCTCGATCAGGTCGTCGGGCATCTGGAGGCGCCGCTGACGCTGGATACGCCGCTGCACATGGCTGCGAACGGAACCCCGCTCGCAGACCTGTTTAATACTGTGCAGCTGGCCGCAAGCGGCGCGCAGATCTCCGTCACGAGTCTTGCCAACGACGCGGCAGGTCTGCCGCAGACCGTGCGCCGCCGGGATATTTTGAACGCCTATCCCTATACGAATACACTGACGATTCTGCAGATCACCGGTGCGGTCCTGCGCCGGGCGATGGAACGCAGCGCGGAATATTTCATCCGGAACGCAGACGGAACGCTTCGTATTTCCGATGCGTTTTTGAAGCCGAAGGTCGAGCATTACAATTACGACTACTATGCCGGTGTGCATTATGTCTTTGACTGCTCCCGCCCGATCGGTCAGCGCGTCACGGAACTCTGCGTAAACGGCCGTCCCGTCGCGGACGACGATGTTTTCACCGCCTGCCTCAGCAGCTACCGCGCCAGCGGGACCGGCGGGTATGACTGCTATGTCGGCTGCCCGGTCCTGCGGGAGATCGGCACAGAAATGTCCGACTTGCTGCTGGACTTCTTCCAGCCCAACCGCCCTCAGCCCACTTTCACGCACTGCGATTTCCGCGTGATCTGATGACAAAACCGGCGCACCATCCACTCGGGCGGTGCGCCGGTTCTTTTTGCACAGGTTCAGGGCCGGACCTGTTTTTCTTCCTGCTCGATCAGCTTCTTTTCCAGTGCAGACTGCTTGGCCAAGATGGCGTTGACTTTGTCGTAGAGGTCTTCGATCATGATTTCGGTCTTGAGATTGACCTTGTAATCATTCTCCGCGCGGCGGCGGTCTTTTTCCTCCTGCCGGTTCTGGCTCATCATGATGAGCGGCGCCTGAATGGCAGCGACGCAGGAGAGGACCAGATTGAGAAGAATAAACGGATACGGGTCAAAGGCTTTTGCAGCCAGAACCGTATTGACGACCATCCACAAGATCAGCACGCCCGTGAACGAAAAGATGAACGCCCAGCTGCCCGCGAATTTTGCGATCGCATCCGCCGCGCGCTGTCCGAGCGTGTATTTTTCCGCGGTGGGGCTTTCGGAAATTTTACTGTCTGCCAGCAGATTCAGAACTTCCTCGTCCGTCATATCGTGCCGGATGTCCTTGAGGACTTCCTTCAGGAGCCTTCGGTTTTCTTTCATGGGCTTTGCCACTCCTTTTGGGGATTTTTTCTTATTATATTCCGTCGGCACGACCCGGTCAAGCACCGCACATTCTGCTTTTCACGTTTGTGCTTTCTGCACAAGCGGCAGGCTTCTTTACTGTTTCAGAAGCTTTTTTCCGACGATCCCAATGCCCGCCAGAATTTCCACGACGGAGAGCCCCATCAGGATGCCGGAAATGAAATCCCGCACAGTAGAATTTGAGGGAAATTGTATACAGCTTTTCATTATGATAACTCCGCTATGTAAATTCCGCAATCGGTGCAATGTGAAATCCATGCAAATGAAAACGATAATAATTAAAAAGTCCGACCACACAATCGCGTGATCGGGCCTCTTTTTCATGATGAAGGGTTACGGCATGAAGCTTCGGGCAAGAACTGTCAGTTCGCCATGCTCTATGGTTGCCAGCGTATTTCCCGCGACAAAGCCGGGCGCATCTTCGGCAAGGTTAGAAAGGTCTTCTGCTGCATACGTCTCGTCCGGATGGTCAGGATCGGAATTGTCCGTCAGGACAAAGCCCTCCGCGACCGGCACGGTGATCCTGCCAAGTTCGTGATACGACTTCGCATCGTCCATGCCAACGGCATAATAAACGCCGCTGTCATCGCTCGTCAGATCGACGCCGCCCTGCTCGAGTCCTCCATTGATGGTAACAAAGCCGTCCTTGTCCTCGCGGGATGCAACAACCATGTCCTTGCCGTCCACGACGATGGTATCGCCGATGGCGAGCTGTGCGACGTCCACCATATCGTAGACATCGTAATCATAGACCGTCAAGGCGATCTCCATTTTGCCGTCTTTTTCGGAAATGTCTTCCGAACTGAAGCTTGCCGCGACAGTTGCGTCGGTCAGTGCGTTCAGGTCCAGACTTTCCGGCAACGGCTCGATGCGCTTTGCTTCCTGTGCGGGCTGCTGTGTTTCTGCGGTCTGCGCAGAATCTGGCTGCTGCTCCGTTTCCGCTGTGTTGGAGTCCTTCTGTGTATCCGAATTTGCCTGCTTGGCTGCACAGGCGCTCAAGGCCAGCACCGACAGGGCCAACAGAATTGCTAATGCTTTTTTCATAGGTCAAACTTCCTTTCGACAAGGGGTGTTCCGTTCTTTTTGAACGGTATCCCTATCCTGACAGAAAGTTGTGACAAAATCTTGCTGAAACTATGACTGAGTTATGAATTTTCACGCGACAGCTTTGGCAGGAAGAAATCCGGGCCCTTCGCTTCAAACAGCAGAAGCGACACGCTCAGCAGCAGATCGGCGTGCTTGACCGGTTCATCCAGCGGGATGGCGAACTCCTCCTGCATCCGGCGGATGCGGTAGAGCACGATGTTTCGATAGGTAAAAAGCCGGTTTGTCCAGTGTTTTCAACGGTTTCTGGAATGTTCAGCAAACCAACAGCCGTTCAATCGCTGTGGGAATTTTCGTATGCTCTGCGGATGTCCTCCGGCAGGTGATCGGGGATCATCGCCGGGATCGCGTCCTCGTTGCCGTCTTTGATTGCCTGCTCATAATACCAGCATTTGAACTTCAGCATATCGAGCGTCCGGTTCATGCGCTCGATCTCCGCCTCAACATGCGTCCGCTGCGCCTTAAACATCGCCCTGCGCTGCGGATAGGTCGAAGGTCCCTCCACGCACCAGTCCATGAACTGCTTGATATCCTTAATTTCCATGCCCGCTTTTTTCAGACATTCGATCACCCGGAGCGCCTCAATCTCCGTGTCGCTGAATTTCCGGATACCGGATACCCGTTCCATGTGCGGAAACAGCCCCTGCTTGTCGTAATAGCGCAGCGTGGAGATGGGCAAGCCGAACATCTCCGCCACCTGTCCGATCGTGTACATAAAAAGCCTCCAAAAATTTTCTTGAAAATGCTTGACCTAAAGTCAGGTTTATGTCTTATCATGAGTGTAGCACACCAGAAAACAAAACGCAAGGAGTGTTTTACGATGAATAAAAAGGTGTTGATTCTTTCCTCCAGCCCGCGCAAGGGAGGCAACTCGGAGACGCTGGCGGCAGCCTTTGCCAAAGGTGCGCAGGAGGCAGGCAATCAGGTAGAACTTGTGCATCTGCGGGAAAAGCAGTACGGCTTCTGTAAGGGCTGCTTTGCCTGTCTGAAACTTGGCCATTGCGTCATCAAAGACGATGCAGTAGAAATCGTATCCCAAATGCACGACGCGGATGTGTTGGTATTTGCCACGCCCGTCTACTATTACAGCGTCAGCGGTCAACTCAAGACGATGCTCGACCGCGCGAACCCCCTCTTTGACACAGACTACGCTTTTACCAAAGCCTATCTGCTGGCAACAGCAGCGGAGGATGAGCCAGGAACCGTGGAGGGCACTGAAAAGGCCGTGCAGGGCTGGGTAGACTGCTTCCCGCGCTGTCAGCTGGTGGAGACGATTTTCGCGGGCGGCGTAAATGATGTCGGCGCGATCGCCGGGCACCCTGCATTGGAACGAGCCTATCAGGCCGGAAAGGAGATTTGAACATGGAACAGCTGCATTTGACACAGGAATGGGACAAGGTGTTTCCCAAAAGCGATAAGGTCGATCATAGAAAGGTGACCTTTCACAACCGCTACGGCATCACGCTGGCAGCGGATCTGTACGCACCGAGGGGCGCAGAGGGCAAGCTGCCCGCCATCGCAGTCAGCGGCCCGTTTGGCGCGGTAAAGGAGCAGTCCTCCGGGCTGTACGCGCAGAAGATGGCGGAGTTGGGTTTTCTGACGATTGCCTTTGACCCGTCCTATACCGGCGAGAGCGGTGGTGCGCCCAGATATGTTGCTTCGCCCGACATCAATACCGAGGATTTCTGCGCAGCGGTGGATTTTCTGTCTGTGCAGGATCACGTTGACCCGGCGCGTATCGGCATCATCGGCATCTGCGGCTGGGGCGGTATGGCGATCAACGCCGCGGCCATCGACACGCGCATCAAGACGACCGCCGCCATGACTATGTACGACATGACCCGTGTGACCGCCAACGGCTATTTTGACGCAGAGGATTCCGAGCAGGCACGCTTTGAAAAGCGGAAGGCGCTGAATGCGCAGCGCACCGAGGATTACAAAAACGGAACCTATGCGCTGGCAGGCGGTGTGGTCGATCCGCTGCCGGAGGACGCACCACAGTTTGTAAAGGACTACTACGCCTACTACAAAACTCCGCGCGGATACCATCCCCGCAGCCTGAACTCCAACGGCGGCTGGAATGTGACCTCCTCGCTGTCGTTCCTGAATATGCCGATTTTGCAGTACAGCAGCGAGATCCGCTCTGCCGTGCTGCTGGTACACGGAGAAAAGGCGCACTCCCGCTACTTCAGCGAGACGGCTTACAGCAAACTGACCGGCGACAACAAGGAACTGCTCATCATCCCCGGCGCGAGCCACACAGACCTTTATGATCAGATGGACGTGATCCCGTTTGAAAAGCTGAAGGTGTTCTTTGACGCGTATCTGAAATGAAGCGGATCGTTCTTTTCTGCCTGCTTGTAAGCGAAATGCATTCGCTTGCAGCCTGCGCCGCAAAACATGTTCCGGATGCCGACACGGTTACAGTCGAACTATCCGTAAACTAAAATCGTCCCGGTTTGCGCCATTTGTGCAGACCGGGACAACGTTTTCAGATTTCCAAGCTGCTCTGCATGATCTGACTGTTCGTTTTCTTGTTCTTATCAACGGCGTGGTATAGATGTCCAGTGCAGTCATCGGTTGGCTGTGACCGGGGAGCCCCGCGACTGTGCCGACGTCTGTGCCGCTGGCAATGAACAGGCTTGCCGCCGTGTAACGCAAACTGTGGACATTCAGGTCAGTCGGCAGATCGTTTGCTTTGAGGATTTTCTTATGCTGCCAAAAATGATACAAATAGGTGCCGCAGTTATTGGCGTGCAGGCCGTAGAACCCATAGGAACTGAACATTCTCCGCTGGTCAGGAGCCACGGGCTGCAGGGACACATTATCCTATCTGCGCGGCATCGTCCATCACCGCAAGTTCCGCGGGCACAATGCGGAACACAGTATGGAACCAGACTGCCGGTTTATTTTCGCCGCCTGCTCGTCGCTTCTGCGGCAGGAACTGGAGCGCATCCCGGCGGAAGCCGTGCAGCCGGATAGCTTTGCGGCGCGGAACTGGATGATGGATGAGTTTCCCTCAAAAGCGGAGGCTGCACTATGAATTTTGATTGGACAATCCTTCACTGGATTCAAAATACGCTTGTCTGCCCGGCGATGGACTTCCTGATGCCGAAAATCACGCTGCTCGGAAACGGCGACGCGGTCTGGATTCTTGCGGCGGGTGTTCTTCTGGCGACGAAGAAATACCGGGCAGGACGCGTATATGCGTTCTGTCCGGTTTGCTTACATGTACGGAACAGGTGCTTGCAGCGAAGTTGATGCAGATAATTCAGAAATACAGTGACAAATAGGCCAGGCTTGTTGCATGCAGTACATATGCCCTACGCCTATTTCCAAATCGAATTGCGGTAAGCGGACGGCGTTACGCCGAAGGAGCGTTTGAATACCTTTGTGAAATAGCTGAAGTCCGTATAGCCGACCGCTGCGGCAATGACGCTCAGGCTTTGATCCGGCTGTTCAATGATCATACGCTTTGCCTTTTCCATGCGCACGTCCGTCAAATAGCTGCACGGAGAAACGCCCTTATATGCCTTGAAGATCTTGCTGATATACGAAGGAACAAAACCGAATTTCCGCGACAGGAGTTGGTTCGTGATATCCGTTTGGTAGTTTTCGCGGATATAGAGATCGATCTCATGCGCGACGCGCGCGGTGGCGTTCGGCGACTCGCTCTGCGAAAAGAGCGCGGCAAACAGCGCAAGAACAGAACGGCAAAGCTGCTCCTGATTCTGATACCGGGAGAAGCACCGCTCCATCTGCTCCCCCCACTTCTGCGGGATCTGCGCGCCTGGCAGATGCTGCGCAACACTGATATATTGAAATTTAAGCCCATTCAGCATGCTCAGGCATGTCGCGTTTTCCGCGTAGGCCTTTGCCAGAAGTTGCCGCAGCCGCATCTGGCAGAGTGCCGGGTCCAGGCTTTCGGCGCTGCGGATCAGTGTTTCATCGACAGTAAACGGCGGCGCATCCGTCCCGGTATTTGCGTGCTCCCACCAGAGCGTGAACTGCATCTTGCCGGGTTGGATTTGCTGGCGGATCTGCTGCCGGAGTTTTTCGGCAAGTTCCGGCAGTGTCTGCGTCTGTCCGGCCGGAGCAAGGAGGAAAAACACACCGGGAGTGGTGGCGGAACAATCCCGACAGGCCGCCTGAAACAGGATACGCACCGTCTGCACCGCCTCCTCGCGGGTCTGCGCGTACAGCAGCAGGTATGCAAGGCCGAACCGGCTGCCGGCAAAGACACTGTCTCCGTCCAGCCCGGATTGCTTGACGTATGCACGCAGCGCGGCGGCGTCCGTGCCCTTGTCTCCGGCGCAGAAGGGATAGTTCCCGAGGCAGGCAGCCAACAGGTATGCCTCCGCCTGCATCTGCGGCAGTGGAGACGGCTTCTGCAGTGCAATATCGAGTGAAAAGCTGCCTGCCTGCAGATCCAGGGCCTTTTCCAGCAGATCCAGCGTCTGCTGGCACTGTGCCGGAAGCAGGGGCTTGAGCAGATAGTCAGATGCACCGTACTTCATGGCAGTCCGCGCATAGGAAAAGCTGCTGTAGCCGCTGATGATGACTGTCTTGATCCGGATGCCGCGGGCATCCAGCGCTTGCAGCAACTCCAGGCCGTCCATATACGGCATGCGGATGTCGGTCATCAGCACATCCGGGCGCAGCGCTTCAATCATGCGCAGTGCGGCTTTGCCGTCTCCGGCGCAGCCCGCGACCCGGAAGGACGGATGCTCCTCGACCATGGCTGCGAGCGCGCGGCGAATTTCGCTTTCATCCTCCGCGATCAGGACGGAATAGACTCGTTTCATAGCAGCTGCCCTCCCACTCTTGTGATGCTGACGCCGTCCTTTGTTTCAACCGTAAAGCTAATGTTGTTGTTATCAAGCAGCCGCAGCCGCGTGATAGAGTTCAGAAGGCCCAGTCCGCCAAGATGCAGATGGCTGCGGCCGTCGAGAATGCTCCGGTAGATCTGCTCACTCTTTTCCAGCGTGTCGTTCAGTGTTTCCTGCGGCAGCGCGGTTCCGTTATCCTGAATCTCGATCATCCACTGCTTCTGCTCAGAGAACACGCGGATGTTGATGAACCACGGCTGCGGCGTGTCCCGGAAGCCGTGCTTGAAGCAGTTTTCCACAATCGTCTGAATCAGCATGCGCGGCAGGGGAATATCGGCGCAGTCCGGCTGACAGGAGGTCTGGAAAAAGAAACCGTCAGAATAGCGGATCTGCATGAGTTCCATATAACAGGTCGTGTATTGCAGTTCTGTCTGGATTGTGCCAAACAGTCCGGAATAGTCGGCAGCGTAACGCAGCAGCTGAGAAAAGCTGTCGCAGAGCCTGATCACAGTCTGCGTTTCGCCGTTATACGCGCAGGCGCTGATATTGCTGATGATGTTGTAGATAAAGTGCGGGGAGATTTGCGACTGCAGCGCAAGATACGATGCCTCCTGCTCGTTGAGCCGGGCCTCAAGCATCTGGTTCGTCGTGGATTTAAGCTTTTCTGTGATCGCGTTGTAGGCGTCCTCCAGAAATTGCAGATCGCCGCCCCGGAAGGAAATCTGCAGTCCGTTCTCTGAATCCGTCCAGGAGAGTGACTGCAGCGAATCGACAAGTTCGCTAAGCGGCTTTGTCAGCCGGTGGCTGATGAACAGGCCAAATCCGATAGACAGCGCACACAGCAGCACGCCGCAGAGCACGACCAGCGCAATATACGGAAACAGCACCCGGTCGGAATACGGTTGCAGCGCAACGGCGTACAGTCCCCATTTATCCGACCGGGAAACGGCATAGAGATACTGCGCGTCCGCGGCCTTGTGAAGCCGACCGGACTGTCCGGCACGGAGCGACTCCAGGCAGCCCGCTGCCGCATCGATATCCGCCTGCAGCGCTTTCGCCGAGGACAAAAGCAGCGTCCCCTCCTGATCAAACACGCAGATTGCCTGATCGCTGGTACTGACCTCACAGCACAACTGCAGCTTTTCCACGCGCTTAAGGATCTGCACCTTTCCAAGCACCTTCTTGGTGTTGTAATTGATGTAATTCCGGGTCAGGGAAATATACGAGTTGCTGTCGTAATAGTCCGTCGTCCAATAAGCGTCGTGCGGCCCGGAGAGAACCGCCGTATTGGCGCCGCCGAGTTCCTCGTCAAGCTGCGCAAGCAGCCCGTCTTCCATGGAGGTCTGAATTCTGTTCCAGAAGCACTGGGTATAGCGGTTAGAAATAAAAGCATTCCGGTTATACAGATTGACGGTGGTGTCGCTGTTGCTCGTGCTGACGATAGAAAAGATCCGGCTGCGCACGGTGTCCTGCATAGAGTAGTGCTCCTCGAAATACTCCGACTGGCCGGTGGAAGCGGCGGCGTCCTTCATGGCTTCGGAAATTTCCGAAGAAAAGAACAGACGCGCGGAGATTCGGTCCATTTCGTCGAACGTCATTTCCAGCTGCTGGACAGCAGCGTCACCGACAGTCTGAAGCAGAAGGCCGCTTTGCCGCAGCGAACTGTCGCGGTAAAACTCAGCCAGTACCACGCAGGCAACCGCCGTAATGAACGCCAGAAGCAGGGAAAAGCAGACGGAAATTTTTGTGTTTAATCTTGCATTTTTTAACATAAACATGCCTCATATCCAGAGTCGAGAAGTACTTTTATTCTATCTGTCTCTCCGGAACAATGCAATCATCTGTTTTCTTTTTTACCAAACTGGTTTAAAATTTTCTCTGCCATTTGCGGCGCGGGCTTCCTATAATAAAGCCAACAGGCACGAACCCGTGCTGAAAAAACAGGAACAGGAGAAAAGAAACATGAAAAATACCATGGCAATGAAGCTAATCTGCATGCTGCTGTGTGTCGTGATGCTGGGCGCAATGCTCGCCGGCTGCGCATCCGGCAAGCAGGAAACCGCACAGACGCAGCCTGCCGCCGCAGATCCCGCAGCCACGTCTACGCCCGCGGCAGAAACGGATGCACCCGCAACTGAGGAAGCGCCCCTGACCGGCACGATCTCGATCATGAGCACGAAGGATTCCTGGTATCCCGGCTTTGACGATGTATGCGAGCAGATTGAAAAGAACTACGGTATCGCGGTCGATCTGACGCTGGTCGATGACAGCAGCATGGGTGAAATCCTGGGTGTCAAGTTCTCCACCGGCGACGCCCCCGATATCTTCCTGCAGAACGCACCGCAGGTTGTCGAGCAGTATGACGCGCCCAACAACTGCGTGGTGCTCGACAATGAGCCCTGGGTCTCCCGCTGCACCGACGCGGATTATCTGCGCTACAAGGGCGACGGCCATATCTACGCCATGCCGGTCTATCAGCCGTCCAGCTTCTTCGGCGGCGTGTATTACAACAAGGAGGTCATGGCTGACTGCGGCATCACCGACCCGAACCCGCAGACTTATCAGGAGTTCCTTGACATCTGCCAGACCGTCAAGGATCACGGCTATACACCTATCTGGATGACCGATCAGGACAGCTGGACCACGCAGGTCTGGACAACCGTCGGCTGGGGCGTAGCCCTCGACGCGAAGAAGGACACCATCTATGACGACCTGAACACCAACAAGGTTGACTTCCAGGATGTTCCCGAGATGGTTGACGTACTGCAGAAGCTGCAGGATCTGTATACCGCAGGCTACTGCAACGCAGACCACCTCTCCTCTCCGTATGCCAGCGGTCAGGTCGCCATCGGCGAGAAAAAAGCCGCAATGGTCATTCAGGGCGAATGGTTCGTCTCTGCTTGCCAGGCCGCATATCCTGACGTACAGCTTGGCTCGTTCGCTATCCCGTTTATCGACGGCGCTGACAACAAGATCGCTATCGGCGCATTCGTCCTTGGCGGCTATGTCTGCAAAGGCGAAAACGAGGAACTTGCCAAGCAGTTCCTGAATTACTGGAGCCAGCCGGAACAGATGGCGCTGATCTATGCAAAGAACGATGTCTATCCCGCCTTTGTTGACTGCGAGGGCAACAAGATTGACCCCAGCATCGAGAATCTGGTTGAAAACTACGTCAAGACCGGCAGATACACCTATGAGTTTGACTCCTACTTCGATTCCGCGCGTCCCATCATGACCGACTACCTGTTCGGCAACATCGTCGAGTGTGTGGCCGGCAGCAAGACGCCGGAGCAGGCGCTCACGGACTGGAATATCAAATTTGAGCAGTATATGGCTGAAATGGAATATGACGGCTTCTGATGCTTCCGGCAGCCTGACAGTCAAATAGAACATCTGAATCATTCCGCGGCCGGGGAGTGCAGCCTCATTCCCCGGCCGCACAGCTATTCTGAAGGAGACGGAAGCAAATGAAGCAAAAGAAAAAAGCCAGGCCGCGCGGCCGTCTGGAGCATCAACTCTACCCCCGCTATCTGACGCTGCCCGCGTTTATCCTGTTTACGGTATTTTTTATCCTGCCGATTCTCGGCGGTGTTGGGATTTCTCTGACGAATTGGACGGTCAGCCGTCCCAGCATTACCCGCTTTGTCGGGCTCAAAAACTACATCACCATGTTCCAGGACGACGACATTCTGCTGGCCTTTAAAAATACGGCCATCTTTACAGTTGCGATCGTAATTCTGCGCAATCTTTTCGCCATTCTGCTGGCGCTGGCGCTTGTCAAAAAGCTGTACACCAGAACGTATCTGCGTACAATTTTCTATATTCCTGCCGTTTTGAGTTACGTCGTCGTCGGCATCATGTTCACCGCGATGTTCCAGATGAACGGCACGTTCAACCAGATCCTGAACGCGTTCGGGATCCCGTGCACAAAGGAATGGCTCGCGAGCGGCGACACAGCGCTGCTCATGGTCATTGTGGAGGACGTCTGGAAATGGACAGGCTTCCATATGATCATCAATATCGCGGGACTGCAGGCCATCCCGACTGATCTGTATGAGGCGGCAAAGATCGACGGCGCATCAGCTGTGCGCACCTTCTTCAGTGTGACGCTGCCGCTGCTTATCCCGTCTCTGACGATCAACGTCACGCAGGCGATCATCGGCGGCTTCCGCGTGTTCGAGCAGGTGCTCACACTGACAGACGGCGGTCCGGGCCACCAGTCTACGGTCGTCAGTATGATGGTCTATGAGTATTTCGGCCGCGGCTTTTACGGAAAATCGACCGCGATCAGCATGATGCTCTCGGTCATTGTCCTGTTCGTCACGCTTGCTGTGCGCGGATATTTCAACAAAAAGGCGGTGAGTTATTGACATGCGGAAGTCCAAAAAGCTTCATCCCGGCAATCTGCTCCTGGAATTCATCCTGCTGCTGGCCAGCCTGCTGGTCGTTATCCCGCTCCTAGTTGTGATTTTCGGCTCACTCAAATCACAGGCGGAGGCAATGCGGTTCGATCTGGCACTGCCGTCCGAGTTGCATCTGGAGAACTTCGTCAAGGTCGCACAGAAGGGAAACGTCCCGCTGGCCTTCAAAAACAGCATGATCGTGACAGCGGCCGTCGTACTCGTCGTGACGCTCTGCACATCGCTGTCCTCATTTGTGATTGCCCGGCGGAATGACCGTTTTTCCAACTTTCTATCCGGCTATTACTCGCTGGGCCTGATCGTGCCGTGGGCTATCGTCCCGACGGTCCTGCTGCTCAAAATCCTGCATATCCAGAACACACAGCTGGGGCTGATTGCCGTTCTGATTGCGCTGAATATCCCATGGGGCAGCTTTATCATCACCAATTTCATCAATACCATCCCGCGTGAACTTGACGAGGCCGCCGCAATCGACGGCTGCGGGCCGCTGACGTTGTTTTTCCGCGTCGTGCTTCCGCTGCTCAAGCCGGTCGTGGCAACCAATACGATCATCGTCGGCATGGGCGCGTTTAATGAACTGCAGGCGCCGTTATATCTGCTCAGTTCCAGTGCCCTTACGACGCTGCCGCTGACAGTCTACAATTTCAAGGGTCGGTACTTTTCGGAGTGGAACCTGATCTTCGCAGATCTGCTGCTCGTGGCGCTGCCGATGGTGATTCTCTATGTGATCTGCCAGAAATACATTGTCTCCGGTGTTACAGCCGGTGCGGTCAAGCAGTAAAGGAGGGGGCTTTCATGGATCAGAATTTGACCTGTGTCCTGCACGGCACAGCGGACGGCTGGCCGAACGCCGTATGCGGAGAACTTGCGTTTTCCTGGCTCGCGGAGGGCTGCGCGGGATGGCAGCAGGCATACCGGCTGTGTGTCATGGAAAACGGCAGGCCCGTCTGGGATACCGGATGGACAGAAAGCCGCTGCTCTGCCAGTGTGGAATACACCGGGCCCATGCTGTGCTGGAACAGGGACTATACGGCGCAGGTTTGCCTGCGCACATTACTTGGGCAGGAACTGACCAGCGCACCGCTTCATTTCTCTACAGCACTCGACCCTTCGGCAGACTGGGACGCAGATTGGCTATGCTCCGGCTTTGTCCTGCCAGGTACAACAGCACCGATGTTCCGCAAGCAGTTCCGGCTGGACGCGCTTCCGGCGCGGGCAAAGCTGTTTTTCTGCGGACTTGGTTACCATGAGGTCTATCTGAACGGCCGGAAGGTCGGCGATCAGCGCCTGAGTCCGGCGTGGACAGATTACCGCAGGCGCGTCAATTATGTTGTCTATGATCTGCTGCCGTATCTGCGCAGCGGAGAAAACGTCATTGGCGTCATGCTGGGAGCCGGATGGTACAGCAATGAGGAATCCAAACCGCGCCCGTGCTTTACCGCGCAGCTGCATCTGACGATGCCGGACGGCACGCAGCAGATCCGCCGCACCCGCGTGCAGGACGGCTGGCAGTGCTGCAAGACGCCATTTCTCACGCAGGCGAGCATTTATATCGGTGAACGGATGGATGCCCGGCTGGAAGAACCCGGCTGGACGGAGCCTGACTTCGTGTCCCGGCTGGAATGGGGGCCGGCGCTGGAATCGGAACCGCCCGAAGGCCGGCTCGTTCCGATGCGTGTCGAGCCGATCCGCGTAGTCAGTTGCCTTGCTCCCTGCAGTGTCCGACAGCTGCCGTCCGGCGCGGCGGTCGCGGATTTCGGACAGAATCTGGCGGGTGTTGTACAGCTTCGGATGCACGGGCTTACACCAGGGACATGCGTCACGCTGCGATTTTCCGAGGTCATAACGCCGGATGGTGAACTAAACACAGAAAACCTGCGCACAGCGCAGCAGTGTGACGTGTATCTTGCGCGCGGCGGCGAGGAAACATATTGTCCTCGTTTTACCTACCACGGCTTCCGTTATGCTGAAATTTCCGGGTTGCCGGATCCGCTGGCGGCGGAGGACGTCTGCGCGCTTGTGCTGCGCAGCGACGTTGCTTCGCGCGGCAGCTTTGACTCTGGTGAGCCGCTCATCAACGACATTCAGCGCATCTGCCGTTGGACAGAGAGCAACAATCTGCACAGTGTCCCGACCGACTGCCCGCAGCGCGACGAGCGCCTCGGCTGGCTGAACGATCTGACCGTCCGTGCGGAGGAGGCCATGTTCAACTTTGAGATGGACTCCTTTTATCGCAAATTCGTAACCGATATGCTGGACGCGCAGGGCAAAAAGACCGGCGCGATTACCGACACCGTCCCCTACGTCCGCTATGGCTCGCAGCCCGCCGATCCGGTCTGCTCCAGCTTTCTGCTGCTGCCGTGGATGCTGTATCAGCAGTACGGAGACAAGCAGACACTGCGATCCGCGTATCCGGGTCTGCGTGCGTGGACCATGTATCTGACCCGGCAGCGGGAGGACGGGATTGTCTGCTACAGCTATTACGGCGACTGGGCCTCACCGGTCGGCGGCAGCGTGCGCGGCAGCTACGGCTCCGGTGCAGTGTCGAGTATCACGCCGGGCAGGCTGATCTCCACGGGGTATCTGTATCTTAACTGCATGCTGCTGGCGCAGATGGCGGATGTCCTGATGCTGGAAGAGGATCATGCCTACTTCCGGGAACTGGCTGCGCAGACATGCAGCGCGCTGAACAGAGCCTTTCTGAACCGGGAGGGCGGCTTCTATGCAGGCAATTCCCAGGCTGCCAACACGTTCATGCTCTATCTCGGTGTTGTCCCGGAGCAGTTCCGGGCACAGGTGCTTCAAAATCTGATCCGCGATATCCAGCAGCACGATACGCATGTGACAACTGGAAACCTCTGCACACGATACATTCTCGATGTCCTGGCGGATAACGGCGAGATCGACCTTGCCTATGCGCTCGTGACGCAGACAACCTATCCGAGTTGGGGGTATATGCTTGCCTGCGGCGCAACGACTGTCTGGGAACGCTGGGAATACGTCGATTCCGGCGAGTTGGTCGGCATGGCCTCGCATGACCACCCGATGTACGCCGCGGTCAGCGGCTGGTTCTACCGCTGCCTGGCCGGGCTCCGGCCAGACGCACCCGCATTTTCCCGTTTTACGCTCCAACCCTACTTCCCGCGTGAACTGCCGGAGATCCGATGCACGCTGCACACGGTAAAGGGTGAGATTCGAGTGGAGTGGACGCAGCGCGGCGGAGAGGTCCGTCTGTTGGTGCGGATCCCGTTCAATGCCTCCGCCGTATGGAAGCCGACACTCACCCTGCGCAGGCTTTTGATTGACGGTGCTCCCGCGCCGGACGCGGCGGAGTACCCGCTGGGTGCAGGCACACACAGCATAGAATTTGAAAGAAATGATCAATAAAAAGGAGAATATAACAATGAAACTGGTCAAAGACAAGCAGATCCTGGTTGCGGCAGATTTCGCCGGCCTTGCGCTGAAAGATGCGGTTGTGCAGCATCTGAAGGAACGCGGCTGGACCGTCACAGACGTCGGTATGAAGGCCGATGACACCGGCACTCCCGAGATGTATCACCGCATTGGCCTGCGCGCGGGCGCAATGATTGCCGAGGGTGAGTTTGAGCGTGCGCTTCTCTTCTGCGGAACTGGAATGGGTATCCATATTGCGGCGAGCAAGTGCCCGCATGTCCATGCAGCCGTCTGCGAGACGGTCCCAGCCGCGCTGCGCTGCGTGACGGCCAACAACTGCAATGTTCTTGCGATGGGTGGATTCTATGTTGCCCCGCGCACCGGCATGGCGATGGCCGACGCATTTCTGGAGCATAAGCTCGGTGACGGCTATGAGGACTGGGACGGCTTCTATGAGTTCCATAAACTCGGCTATGACGAGTTGGAACATTTCGACTATGAGGCCTATAAGGCAAACGGCTTTGAGATTCCCAATCCCGGCTGCGCACCCCTCGGCCCTGAACCGCTCGGCCACGCTTATTAAAGGTTCCCTGAAACAACGCATCGCACAGGAGATTACCGGAGTGCTGAACACCGTGTGATAGAAAAAGTAAGATCATCACCACGCAGGAACTGCCGACTCCGTGCTGAATATTATTACGGAAAGCATGGTATGGTGATAATGAAAGCGCGGCGGCTCTGAACATCAGAGCCGCCGCTTCGGATACCCTTCACCGGTCAATGGCACTATCTCTTCCGACAATCATGGCAGAGTCACTCAGCATCATCGTTGCAGCACGCTGCCTGGACCCGAAGATCGTCTCCGCGGTCTTCACATACCGCATATCGGCAAATCCCATGCACTTCAGCTCTTCAGCACCTGCCGTCAAATCTATACGAACGGCACATCTTCAAGTTCAGGCAGCACCCAAAACCGACTGTGTCCGACCCACAGCTTGTCGATCACAACACTGTCGTAGATATTCATGACTTCGAGAAACAGCAGGGCCTGCCAATAAGCTTCACCAAACTTGGAAACGCTGTTCCTTACTCCAATGATCAGCACAGGAGCGGCAAGCACCACGATATAAAACGAAATCATAAAGCGCCTCCGTTTCCGGTTCATCGTATTGCAGTCGATCAGTCCCCTCTCGATGGCCCGGTCCTGCAGCGCTTTGGCAAAAAGAACAGCCCATTGACTGCACCGCCGATCACAGCAACTTTTACCATTGCGGTGAACAGCAGACAATCACGCAATACTTGCCGTACGATTATCGCTTTTTCCAGTCTGTTCGTCAGTTAGGTAATGATGCGCTCCATATGTCTATTCTCTCACTGCATTCAGAAAACTGCGGATTGTACGAATATAACCGTCTGTTTTCAGCACCGTTGACAGATGGCCGCCCGAAACATAGGAGATCTGTGGATTGTGCATCCACATTTCGAGCGTATTCATCCCGCCGTTCAGGAACACAAGCGTTTTACCGTCAGCTTCCCCTTCCAGAATATAGCGATATCGCGCGCCGCCAACGGTTATCTCCTCGCACGGATGCGTGGCCGTAAATGCCTTTAGCGTCAGCTGACAAGGGCACACATGGTTTTCCCATGCCTGAACAGCAGCTGGCCGCGTTATCCTCGTTGATGGGCGTCAGCCCATCTGCCTCGTCTGCCTTGCCATCTGCTGTCCATGCTCCGGGAAAACTCGAAGACCCGCCGGGCGCTCCGGCGCGTTTTTCGCAAGGCAGAGGACGCAGGCAGGCTGTCGCCTGTCAAGGACGATAACGCCGCGAAAGGCGTGCCGGTGCGCTCCGCGGGCATGTGCACCCTTGTCAACTGACGCTACCTTTTCCGAATACAACATCATTATTTCCTCCTTTATACGCGCAGATAGCGAAATATCCTCTCATGCCCCGGCTTTGCGCCACGCACGACATCAATGAACGGCTATCCGTGGTATAGCATCTCACCGCTCTCCGGCAGAACAACTCTGCCTCCATTTTTGCAATTCTCCGCTCAGCGCTGGTTAGAGTATTCTAACCAGCGCTGATTATATCACCAGTTCTGCACAATCACAATGATAATTCTCAAATTTGTGAAGAAAAACTTCAAAGGGTGCGGTTCGTTCAAAACCGTACCCTTTGGTAATATTACTCGTTTTTCTTCTATACGCGCAGCTTCCAATCTGCCGCGGCGGTCGTTTCGTCCAGCAGCATGACACCCTGCGGCGGATTGCAGTCAATGGCACCCACGATGCGGTGGGGCACATACGGCTCCTCCAGATAGGCGATATCCTCGTCCGTGAGTTTAACTGCAAGCGCAGCGGCGGCATCATCCAGATACTTGGCTTTCGTCGCGCCCACGATAGGCGCGGCCACACCGTTGGCCCAATGCCATGCCAATGCAATCTCCTGCATCTGCACGCCGTATTTCTCCGCTAATTCGTGAACACGGGTGACAATCTGCATATCCTGTTCTTCAGTGCGGTCATATTTGCCCATGGCAACGCGGTCCGTCTTGCTGCGGAGCGTATCAGTGGTCCAAGTGGGCCGGGTCAGGTGTCCCGCCGCCAGCGGGCTGTACGGCGTCAGGCTCACGCCCATCTGCCGGCATATGGGAATAAGCTCCCGCTCGTCCTCGCGGTAGAGCAGATTATAGTGGTTCTCCATCGCCTCGAATCGAGCCCAGCCGTGGTTGCGGGCACAAAGCTGCATATTGTAGAACTGATAGCCATACATGGCAGACGCGCCCAGCGCCCGGACTTTGCCCGCCTTGACCAGATCGTTCAGTGCCTCCATTGTCTCCTCAATGGGAGTTTCGTAGTCAAATCGGTGGATAATATAGAGGTCAAGATAGTCCGTTCCCAGCCGCTTCAAACTGCCGTCAATCTCCCTGTGGATGGCCTCCCGGGAGAGACGGCCGGGATTGAAATAGACCTTGGACGCGATCACGGCTTTCTCCCGGCTGATATTCTTTTTCAGCGCACGGCCCAAATATTCCTCGCTGGTTCCGGCAGAATAACCGTTTGCGGTATCGAAAAAGTTGATGCCAAGGTCAAGGGCGTGCTTCACCACTTCCTCGGTAGCCGCTTCGTCCAGCGTCCAGTCGTGCATGGTTCCTGCCTTGCCGAAACTCATACAGCCCACGCAGACCTTGGAAATTTTAATATCGGTTTGTCCTAATTTCGTGTACTCCATTTGAATTGTTCCTTTATGCGTTCTCCGGCAGGATTTCGTTCACGCAGCCCAGTGCATTGAGGGTACGGGGGAAACCGATGTAGGGCAGGCAAACTGTCAGCGCGGCAAGCAAGGTTTCCTTGCTGTTGCCCACAGCGGCATTGCCGCCCACATGTGCCTTGACCTGCGGCTCGCAGCCGCCCTGTGTCACAAGAATGGCAAAGGTCAGCAGTTCCCGCTCCGGGATGGTCAGGAACTTACGGGTATAGAAGGCACCAAAGCAGTAGGCGGAAAGATAGTCCTGAATGTTCTTCTGATTTTCCGGCGCGGCGGCACGCATGGCGTCGATATGCTCCCCGAAAATGGATTTCTGTGCGGCGATGCCATCAGGCAGTCTGCTTTCCTCCGTGACGGTCTGACCGCTCGGCCCCGGCAGGGCAACGCCTTTTTCCGCCAATACCTCATTGACAGCGTTCACAGCATTTTCAGCTTTGCCAAGACCGATATAATGCGCACATGGTTTCTGCGGCTTTCTCTGTTCTGTTCATTATGATTCCTCCTGATCCGAGCACAACTCTATTTCATCTTTCACGATTCAACTCGCCGGACGGCTCCAGTACGGCAGCCTTCGCACACGTTGAGCCAATGTCGATTCCGATTCATCCAGACAGCACAGGCGTCACCGCCCCGCCGCATCACGGGCGAATCACCAGATCAGCCTGCATCTGCTTTTCGGTAATTACATACATATTTGTGACTGCGCCAACCTGCAGTTTGTCCGTCAGGCCGTAATAGTTGAGGCAGGTGCCGCAGGTGAGAATTTCCACGCCGAGTTTCGACAGCGACAGCAGATCCTCCAGCGAGGCCGAGCCTTCGCAGGTGAGGCTTGCGCCGCCGTTATAGAACAGAATGGTGGACGGCAGCTTTTCCTGCTGTGTCAGCGCGAACAGGAAACCCTTGAGCAAAATCTTGCCGAGTTCGTCGTTCCCTTCGCCCATATGGTCAGCAGAAATGACGACCACAACCGTTTTCTGCTCGGTAGGCGTCGTGCAGAGGTTTGCTTCATCACCTGTGCGCTCGACAGCTTCTCCCGTGGTGAGCGTGACGCGGTATTCCTTCTCCGAACGTTTTTCCGTCTCGATCGTGCAGCCCTTATTTTCTGCGAGCCGCGTCAAATTCTGCACGGCAATCTCGTTATCGACCAGAACCTCGATCGTTCCTGCGCCGCCAAGTTCTTTCAGCGCATTCATCGTCTTAATCACGGGCAGCGGGCAAGTGTCGCCCAGAGCATTGACCTGAACCATGATAAAACCTCCTATAAGCTTTTTCGGTCTTTGCACACTAAATTATAGTACAGCGTCGTATAAATTACAAGAAGGCGTCAAATTTACATGGCGGCGCAGAATATTGCGGCTGCGTGTTCAGCAACTGCACCTGCAAAGAGGCCGGTGCAATGCGGCGGAGCACACAAACACAGAGCAAACCGCAAAAACACTATCGCCGCGCATATAAACGCCGCCCGCAATTCATACGGATGGCGGCATGGAATCTCCGTCAATTTGCAGGATTTCCTCATCATTCTCTAAAATAACAGCAGAGCATCAAAGAAAGAGGAGGTTCCTCTCATAGCATTTTCTCTCGACAGCAAAGTAAAGGACATTCTGAAGAATCCGGCGGCAGCGACCATTCTGGACAAGTTCTGCGAGGGCACATCTAAAAATCCGCGGATGAAGCTTGTCGGCGGCATGACCTTACGCAAACTCGCCAGCCTTCCGCAGTCTGCCTATCTCCAGCCACATCTGGAGGAATTTGATAAGGAACTTCAGGCAATCAAGTACGTCTAAAAATCGTGCAGCTGACACGCTTGCTTCATTAAAAATTTTGATTTTAATGATTTTGCCCGTTTCGTCCCTTCAATCATTACCACTGGCCGTGCCGGTGGTTTTCTTTATACAAAAACAAAATCGTAACCCAACGAAGTGGTTACGATCTTGAACGAAGAAAGACCTTTGCTGTCGGGATGAACGCGCTTACGTGGTCATCTGACATCCAAAGGTCATTTCTGAGTGTGTTTTCACTACACTATAGATGAACTCCCGACTTGTCGGAATAGCTTCGATCAACTACAAAATCAAGCACGCTTCTGTAAAAATGTTTTCTCTGCCAGATGGAGCACGAAGTCGCGTTCGTCCGGAACGGCTTTGGAAAAGTCGATCTGATACCGCTGGCAAGTCTTGCGGAAGTGGACAACGTAGGCCAAATCCTCTTTCGTCGGAGGCGCGACATAGCCGTTCGGTGCAGCAAGCGCGTCCAGCTCCAGATATTTTTCGTTCTGCATCTGTCAGTTCTCCTTAAAATGCATCAGATGTTTTGAAGCATCTCATTAACTTCGTCATCTGAAGCGATTCGACCATCGACATATTTTTTTACTTTTCCTTGCACATATTCGTCAAAGTCTCTTGCATTTCCACCATCAATTATTACCGTCTGCCCACCAGCTTCATTATCCTCCACATGGATACCTGCCCGCGGAATATTATCAACTTTCTTTTCTAACTGCTGTAGTTTTTCTTCTGTCATTTTCTTCTGTTCTGCGATCTCACAACCAATCGCCTCTTGTGCTGATTGAAATTTCTGCATACTCCGCAAAAGTTCTGCATTGAAATTTTCAAGGACACTAACGCTGTCACCCCGCACCCATCCAACAGCAGGGAAATCCTTAATGCAGTGGTGAATCGACGTTACAATATTGGCTTTCAGTGTTCCATTATCAGAATGGAATTTCACCAGTCTCCCGCTGCAGACTTTTTCTCTGAATCTCTTGAATTTTTCACGCAGGATATCCGTTGTCTCACAGAATTTATTTGGCAAGTCTTCAGGTCTGTCATATACAAAGCTCATGATGGGTATTTTTTGTGCTACGGCATAATCATATTCTTTTTCTGTAAACCCAATACCGTCTGCATCCAGCGATCCGTATTTTCCGCCCAATATTAAGATATAGTAATCGCAATTATCAAGCATCTTCTTGATATATTCCATCTGACTCATTTCACTCGCAGGAAACTGCTCCATTCCAACTGGGATGCAGTCATTGTCCAACAAGCATTGTGTGGCGGCTGCCCGCGCCTCTATTAAATCCACATATGTAGAACTAACAAACACCTGATATTTCTTTTGCATATATGCCGTCTCACTCCAAAGTTTCATATTGTTTTTAACATCGCGCGTAAAGTATCCACCGATTTCTCGTCAAGATTAGCCGAATCGGCACACACCAGAGCCAGCCAGTTTCCTTATGTTGAAAGAATAAGCAGATTCTTTCAACATAAGTGCATATCATCTTTGTGCGCCACAGCTTGCCATCATCAGTAATCCTTTTTTTAGTATAACAGGTATTTGCTTTCTCGTCGAGTGGTTTTTCCAAATGTGCTGCGGATGCCAGCTTTTCCAGCAGAACAGTCTTCGACCATTGCCGCTCCCGCGCCTGCTCCAGATACCATTTACGAATCTCTCTTGTCAGCTCAGCTTCCATAATGACCACATTCAGCGTCCAGCCAATTTTCATCGCCAGCCGGAGGAGCGTTTGGTCATTTTCATAAGTCCGATAAAAATCGCGCATTCGGCGCACGTTGCGCGGGGAAAAGCCTGTGCGATCAGGGAAATTTGCCTGCAAAAACTCTGCAGCTGCGACTGCCGCGCCCTTCTCCGGACGCTGACTGATGGCTTTGCCGATGGCATAGATCTCAATCATCTGCGGAAGATTCTGCGCGAGAATTGCGGTCAATTCCCGGTACATTGTGCCGTAATCCACAGGTTTTCTGACGTTCATAGCTTCTCCTTTCCGCGCCGCTGCGCATCGTATATTTCGTCGTTTTGCGAATAGCCTGCTACAATATTTTGTGGTATGATTGCCCTGTTCGTTTGATTCTTGCGAAGGGAGAGCAGCCATGCAGTACACCGATAACGAAGCCGCCCTGATCGGCGGCCTGATCTCAACCTATTTCTTTCAGCCTGCCGTGTCTGCGTCTTTGAAGGATGCTTACAGCCGCGTTCTGGAGCATCTGCATCAGAATGCCCTCACTTCTTCTGACCTTCAGCAGATCCGAAAAGCTGTGAATTTTCTGATGCCCATGTGTCAGGCTAACCGGCAGACGCAGCGGGAGCTTATGGGTATCAATGCACGGACAACAGCTCTGCTGAATACATCGCGCCGATAATCTCACATATTTTGCAGGGCAAAGAAAAACACGGTTCCGTGACCGTGCTTCTCTTTGCCCTGTTTTACGTTCAGTGCGCTTGATCTTCTAGTCTTTCCAACTGTTCTACGCTGTCCAGAAAGCTCTGCTCAACCGGCGAAAGCCACAGGTCCTGCTGCTTTTTGTATTTATCGTATTCGGCATGGGCTTTCTGTAATGCCTGCTGGTTCGACACGTGACCGCTGGTTGTTAAAATCTCTCTGCGAGTCATTTTCAGATAATCGTCTATGGTTTCCAGCCAATCCTTCATATACATCGGCTCGTGATTTAATGCCCGGACTTCTGCAATGTCCAGATATGCAGTTACGATTTTGTTGAGCGCGTCCAGTTCTGGCTGACTGAGATAGTTTTTCGCCACCTCAACGTCTGCACGATGGATCTGTTCTCCACGCCACGAGGTCAGTCCCATATGCTCCTTTTCTGCATCCGCTCTTTGGTAGATAACCTCTGCCGCTGTATGCTGGTGTGCTGCCCAATGCATTTTGTTTTGAACCTGCTTGAAAAACAAAACGGTACTTTCGGCCTTGGGGTCATAATCAATGCTGGTCGCATAAATCTCCAGCACCTTCCGCCAGAATACCTTTTCAGAAGACCGGATATCCCGGATTCTGGCAAGCAGCTCATCAAAGTAGTTGCCGCCGCCGAGATTTTTCAAGCGGTCATCATCCAGCACAAAGCCCTTTTTCATGAACTCCTTGAGGATCGCGGTCGCCCACATGCGGAACTGAACACCGCGCTGAGACTTCACACGATACCCAACCGATATGATAACGTCCAGATTGTAGTATTCAATCTGCCGTTCCACCTGCCGTTCGCCTTCCATCTGAACTGTTGCAAATTTTGCAACAGTTGCAGCTTTGTCCAATTCGTCCTCTTTGTAAATATTACCGATGTGGCGCGAAATTGTGGACTTATTTCTTTGAAACAGGTCCGCCATCTGGTCGATGGAAAGCCAGACCGTATCTCGGTCAAACGTAGCTTCAATTTTCGTCAAGCCGTCCTCTGTCGTGTATAAAATCAGGCTGGAATTTGTGGCGCGCTCCATACTGCAAGCCCTCCGTTTCGTTTGTTTTCATTATAAATGCAGACCTGCTGGTACGCAAGCATAATACTTGCAACATCTATGTAGTGCCTTATGTTCTCATGTAATCATGTAATCGTCTTTGGTCATCTATGCTTGTTCTGGAAAGTATTGCGACTGAAACCGAAGTGGATTTCCGTGAAGGTCGCCGGCTGCATAGATCATTTTCATCGCTCCAATCGCTGTTTGATCTCCGCGCCGCTCTTGATCCGTACCAGCACCTCATCAGCAGAGAGGACGGTCACGCGCTCTACGATCTGACGGACAGCGTTTTCGTTCCATTCTGTGATCGTGGATGCGGTGCTCTCTATGGCTTGTTCTGCCTGCTTCATGCGGGTGCAGACGCGGTCAGCATCGGTGCTGCTTTGCAGGATTCCTTCCTTCTGTTTTTTGAGTGCAGTCTGCTCGGCCAGGATTCCTGCAAACTGTGTGTTGCAGGATTCTTTATCTTCGGCATCAATGGCTTCCGCCAGCAGGCGCTGGAACTGCTCGTCGAGCTGTGTCAGACGACGTTCAATATCGGCAAGGCTCATCGTCTGCCCCTGCACTGGCAGAAGTTCAAGAGATACTGCATTTTTAATAAGGTCGAGCAGGGCAGGTTTATTGCTCATGGCGGAGTTGATGGCTGCCAGAATTGCATTTTGCAGTGGTTCTTCCTTGATCGTCGGGGAATCATGGCAGTATTTTGTGCCATAGTTCAGGCGGCTGGTGCAGCGCCAGACGGGATATTTTCGTCCACGGGACGTCCATGTACACCTCCGGTAGAGCGTTCCGCACTCGCCGCAGACGATCCGGTCGGATAAGGCGTATTTGCTGGTGTAGCAGGACCGTCCTGTGACCGCCGCTTTGGATGGGCTGCGCAGGGCGCTCCGACGTGCCATTTCTGCTTTCACTGCATTGTACTGCTCCCGGCTGACGATGGCTTCATGGTGGTCAGGCATATAGTATTGCGCCATCTGTCCAACGTTTTTGATAACCTTCTTGCTGATGACGTCTGTCCGGAATGTTTTCTGAAGCAGCACGTCGCCGCAATATTTTTCATTTGTCAGGATGCTCTTAATAGACGTCGCTGTCCATTTTGATTCTCCGAGAACCGTTTTGATCTGATTTTCTTCCAGCCAGTCTTGTAGATTTCGCAGGCTGGCGCCACTCTCATATCGCTTGTAGAGTTCGCGCACGATTTCTGCTTGTTCCGGTATGACGCGGAATTTGCCCTCTGTGTCTTTTTCATATCCATAAAGCCGGTAACAGGGAACCTTGAGCGTTCCAACTTTTGCGTGCATCTGTCGACCGCGGCGGATGTTGCCGGAGATGGACTCGCTCTCAGACTGCGCCATTGCGCCGTACATCGTTATCATAAATTCGCTGTCGGGCGGCAGAGAGTTGATATTCTCTTTTTCGAAGAGAACCCCGATCCCAAGTTGCCGGAGAATGCGCGTATAATTGATGCAGTCAAGCGTATTTCTGGCAAAGCGCTGAATGGATTTCGTGAGGATGAGATCGATCTTCTTTTGCTTACACAGGCGGATCATGCGCAGGAATTCCGTGCGTTTCTTCGTGGACGTGCCGGTGATGCCTTCATCCGCAAAAATCCCAGCCATCGTCCATTCTTTGTTGGACATGATCTTGTCCGTGTAATATTCGCACTGGGCCTCGTAGCTGCTGGCCTGTTCTTCCTCTTTTGTGGAGACGCGACAATATGCCGCAACGCGAAGCTGTTTTGTGACCGCAGTCGTTTGCTGCAATTCCGGCTTTGGCGGAATGATAATGACGCGCGGCTTTTCATCTGTCATACCAAATCGTCCTTTCCGATGATCTGTCCGTTTTTGAGCTGCAAGCGCACCGCCTGGCGCGTCACCAGCACGGCGGAGACGGCGCTTTGCAGCAGCTCCGCGTTGAGCTCTGCTGTGCATTCGAACGCCGCGAACAGCCGCCGCAGGCGTTCGGTTTCGTATTCTTCGTTGCCGATGTCGTCGTATTGCTCCTGCGCCAGCTTGCAGATCAGGCTTCTGGCAGCGTCCTCGTCAAGCGGCTGGGTGTTCAAAATGTCATCCAGCTCAGCCTGCGTATTCGTATGCGTCGGCTTGGATGTTTGCTCTGGCTGCATGATGCGCTCCGGCTGCTCTGCCAACTTGCCGAGCAGATGTGTGATCTGCTGCTCGATATCCGGCGTAGGCGGTTTGGAGCAGATGCGCTTGAGCGCCTTCTGCGCAGGTGTCCGCTCCGGCAGGCGCTGCTTGGTCTGACGCTTTTCAGCGGCTGCCTCGAATAGTTTTATGTCAACTAATTTAGGAGAATTGTCTGCACCGGTGTACTTGGCGTTTTCTAAGATTCGGGCGACCATGTTCTTGTTCCACGACTTGCCCTCGTCATAGGCGGGACCAGTCTTGCTCATCTGCGCTGCAATTTCTTTGAGCGATGCGCCGAGCGTATATTGCAGGAAGATGTCCTGCACGGCTTTGGCTTCCGGCTCGTTCCGGACGATCTCACCCATGCGCATCTGGTAGCCAAATGGCAGCTTCCGATTTCCCATCAGCGTCTTGTCCTTTCAATCTGTTCTGTCAGTTCCAGACCGTTTTTCAAGCGGAACCGCAGGCGCTCGTTGCTGTCTACGATGATTTTTTCCACAAGCGCATCGAACAGCTCCGCATCAAAGCTGTCGAGGAAATCCGGCCCGTCCTCCAGCGCGTCCATGAGATCGCGGGTGCGATCCGCCAAATCGTCGCTGTCGGTGTCGAGAAGCCTTGCCTTTTCCTGTTTCAGCCTGCGGAGCTGTTCGCTGAGTTTGTTGTTGGATGAGATAAAAGTATCAGGATCGACGCCGCCCGCCTGTTGGAGCTGGGTGAGGAATTGAACCTGACTGAGTGTGTCGGATATTTTCTTGTTGATGGAGATCACGTCCTCGCTCCAAAGCATCCGGCTGTAGCGGATCTTCTGGAGGTTTGAGAGCATCTGCGTGAAGATGGGGCTGCCGTGGTGTTTGAGTTTGTAGTACAGACGGCAGAATGCTTCTTGCATAACTGTTTCTGGTATCTGGCTGTTCGGGCAGCTGTTTCGATCTATATCATGCTGCCTGCATGACCAATATGTGCAGCCTCTATTTTGGCGAAGTCGAAACATGGAACTACAGCATCCACAAAGAACCTTTTTCCGAAATGCTGACGGAGCATAATAATCTTCTGGATGTTTTTCGCCTGCCCGTTGCATTCGCAATTCTGCAACTGCGTGCCAAACGCTCTTTTCTACAATTGCCTGATGCGTATTTTCTACATAGTATTGTTCTTTTTCGCCCTTGTTCTTGCGCTGCTTATATGGGAAAGTGTCCCCCGAGTAGGTTTTCTGCCAAAGAGAATCCCCAATGTACTTCTCATTGGCGAGAATGTAGGAAATAGCTTTTCGCGTCCATCGGTGCTGCTTTTCATTTTCTCTGAACGGAATATTGGCAACATTCAGTTGATCTCGAATGAACTCCATGCTGATCCCCGCTAAATATTTTTCATAGATCATGCGGACAATGATTGCCTCTGATTCAACAATGCATAACCGACGATCAACCAGCCGATAGCCATATGGCTCTTTGCAGGTAACAAACGTTTTATCCTGAATCCGTTTCTGTACGCCCCATTTGACGTTCCCAGATATGGACTCGCTCTGCTTCTGTGCCAGCGATGCCATGATTGCCGTGACCATCTCACTGGATACCTTACTGGTGTCAATACCCTGTTCCTCGAACTGAACACTGACACCGAGTTCTTTGAGTTCTCGGACAGCCGCAAGGCAATCCTTTGTATTTCTGGCAAATCGGGAAATGGACTTGACCAGAATCCGGTCGATTTTTCCTTTGCGGCAATCCTTTATCATGCGCTGAAAATCTTCGCGCTTTTCAACCGACGTGCCGGTGATGCCCTCATCGGCGTAAATATCGACCATTTCCCAATCCGGATTGCTGGAGATCAGTTCAGAATAGTATTGATTCTGGACGCGATAGGAATTTAGCTGATCCTCGCTGGAGGAACTGACGCGGGCATAGGCTGCAACGCGCAGCTTCCGCGCGACAATTTCGTCGTGCGCCGGGATTACAATGACACGCTGCTGTTCCAGCGCAAGATTTCCGTCGGTCTGCTTCTTTGCCATGCTGTTCACCTCCCTCTGTAGCAACACACACTACTACAATATTTTCAGAATAGCTATGAACAAAACGGAGAAAAATCAAGCGTAAAGTGTGAAATTTGCACCAAGCTCGACAGCGATCCGCCGCGCGATCTTCTTGATTTCAGTCTCAGAAAAGCCGACCGTTCGGAGCGCCTTCAAAAGCTGGCAGATGCCTAAAAAATCAATGTTTGGATTCATTGCATTTCTCCTATGTACAAAGCGGGAACCGTATTCCATAGCGGGATACGGTTCCCGCGGTTTCTGACATTTGTGCTTCTGGCTTTATTCATCGCTGCTCCCCAAGCCAGTGGGCGATTTCAAACAGCGGCGGCTGGCTGCCGCTCCACGGGTCTTGCACCCCTCCGAGGATCTCTCCGAGCTGCCCCCATTACGTTCCGTTGTGGCTGGACAGGTGTACCATTATAGGTTGGCAGGATCATCGCAAAACAGCTTGCCAAAGCTGCTTCCGGCTGGATGGGGCCGCTCGTCACCTTATTGGGCCGTCTTTATACAGCAGAGCTGTACAGGTGGTCTTCGCGCATCCGCCAAATCGCTTTCCCTCATCGGGTTCTGCCAACTGATGTACTGTTGAATCGGATATTCTTTTTTCAAAGAACAACAGAGGTAAATGTCCCTCTATTTAATCCGACAGAAAATCGCGTTTTGAGCACCCTCTTTTCAAAAATTTTTTCATTTTTTCTATTGCCTGATTCACAGACTTCCGTACAGCGCTATATTCGCACTGTTCAATCTTTGCAATTTCCCGAAATGACTTGCCATTCTCGGCAAACAATTGGAATCGCCGCAGCTGTGTTGCTGTCAGCCCTGCAAGTGCAGGCGCGGACTCCAGCAGATCCTTGATCTCCTGACGGATGTACTGTTCGTCCAACGTCTTTGACGCCAGCTCCGGCGCATTGGCAGGTCTGGCCTCCAGTCGAAGCTTTTCCACATGACGCTCATCGCGCTTCTCCTGTTTGAGATCTTCCAGTTTGAATTCCCGCGTCAAAACCGTAAACAGCCGGAAGTCCAAGCGGATCACGCGCCCGGCATCCGGAGATTCCGGGTAGACATCCTCGATATGTATGATCGCCGCCTCCGGCTTCATTTTGATCAGTTCGCGGTGGGCCTTTTTCGTGAGCTGGAACCAGTCAGATTCGATTCCATTTTGGACAATTTTAATCAGCATATCGCTGCCTCCATTTCTGAATTTCATTTGCGCGGATGGGCAAATGTCAGAAACGGAGGGCCGCGGCACCGCAACGCCCGCGGCTGTGGATGAACATCTTTTTGCGTTCCACATAAAAACAGCGTCCAACGAGATACTGCCAAGCAGTACCCCATCGGACGCTGTTTCTTACTATAATAGCCACTATAATAGCCATGCACCCACAGGCGCACGGAAAACCAAGCCCGCCGCAAGCTGTCTTTTTCAGATCTTTGCGACGGGCCGTTGCACCGGCAGGCGGCAGCTATCCATCTTCTCTCGCCACTCCCACCGTTATTTTCTTGTTTCTGTTTGTCCGTGATTTTTAAGATGCGTTCATAGCGCGCCTTCTTCCAGATGCTGGCTTCTTCAACACTTCAAAATCACAACATAATTTAGGCGATTACTTCCCTAGTGCGTTCTTCCTTTCCAAGGATTGCTTCAAATTTCGTTTTTCAATAAATGACCGGGACGGACGCTCTCAACCTTCTCCTTGGAGTCGTCCGCAAAGGAACCCTCTCCTGCATCAAAGGTCATGGAAACGAAGTCTTTCTCTGCCCAGACGGCGTAGAGTGTGACTGTACCATCGGATGCGAGCATTTCAGCTTTCAGCGCATCCGGCTGGCTATTCTGTTCCCTCTCAACAATCATCCCCGCATCCTCTCGCCACGCCTGCTCCCAATCCCCTTCGGTCTGTCTGTCCCGCGCCTGTCCTGCTCCCTCGCATCCCCTTTGCTCAACCCTATCCGCATCCATTTCACGATCTGTTCCCATGTCTCCCTTGCAGCAAAAGCAGCGCTTCCATCAGGATGCGCTGCTTTTGCAAGTTCCCTCTTGACAAATCGGGAAAGTTATGGTATTTTATAATCAGTAATGATAATCATTATTGTTTTGGAGGATTCAAGCATGAAATACGAATGTCCCTGCGGCTACGTCTATGATCCGGCCGTCGGCGATCCCGAGAATGGCATTGCCCCCGGCACACCGTTTGAAGAAATCCCTGAGGATTGGGTTTGCCCTGACTGCGGTCTGGACAAGTCCGCATTTGCGGAGGTCTGACCGGCGATGGAATACAAAGAGAACGCAGAGCTTTGCCACTGCAAGCACGTCACGCTCGCGGATATTGACCGCGCACTTGCGCAGACGAACCGCTTTTCCGACGTCGAGCGCGAATTTCAAGAAGTACAAAAAATCACAAGCTGTTCCACCGGCTGCGGCGGCTGCCATGATAAGATCATGGGCGTCATCTCCGGTCTGATGAGCGGCTAAGAAAAGGAGATCAACTATTATGAAAATTCGAATCAATCAGGATATTGTTGAGTTCACCCCGGAGAATCCCGCAGAAAAAACAGAGCTGGAGGCGCTCTGGATCAAGATGTCCAACTGTATCGGCAAGACGAAGCGCCTTGAACCAATGGGCACCTACATTCCCAGTGAGGACAAAACCGCAATGTTCCACATTGAAGGTCTTTCCAAAGAAGAACTTGGCGCAATTCCTGCCGTTCGTGCGCCGTATGACACGGATGTTTACTGTCAGACGTGCAACAAGACCGTTCACGTCAAAAAAGGCGAGGTCATCCCCTTCTGCTGCGGCCGACTCATGGAGATTCTCGACTGACTATGCGTTTCCCGGGCCGTTCCCATTTTGTGCCCGAACAGGCAGCCAGCATTTCGCTGGCTGTCATTTTTTGTCGGCTGTTTGTCGAGATATTTTGGTTGACACCCTCCCCCATATTTCGCTATCCGTAGTTACATTCTCACCTCGATGCATTTTGTTGATGGTATGGACAGCTGTGAGGAAATGATGATTCAGGACTGGCCGGGCGCTCTTTACAAGAAAGATGACACGGCATTTCTCTGTTGGACTTATTCTCCGGAAGTCACTTATGTTCTCGAATACACTCCAAGCAAAATTGATGATTCCGAAATCATCAAGATGGCTGAAAGTGCAGAACCTGTAAAATAAAAACCACAGTCTACACTTCAAATCGGAGCGTGACTGTGGCTTTTTATTTATGCGCGGGCATGATTTTTCTATCATTCCTTCTTGGAAAAATGTGATTTTATCACGGAGAACGCCTCCGAAACAGGTTATACTACAAATACAAAACACAAGGAGGTATTCTTATGAGACTGAAAGATAAAGTTGCAATCATCACCGGAGGCAGCCGTGGCATTGGCTACGCTACCGCAGACAAATTTTTGAAGGAAGGTGCTACGGTAATCCTGACCGCAAGCTCACAAGGTTCTGCTGACAAAGCGGTTGCGCAGCTGAAAGAAAAGTACCCTGATGCAACAGTTGCGGGAATCAGTCCTAACCTGTCCAATCTGGAATCTGTCCGCAATGCGTTCCGAGAAGCTGCCTCAAAATACGGTTGCATTGATATTCTGGTGAACAATGCCGGTGTATCCGAAAGCACTCCCTTTACCGAGTATACGGAGGAAACCTTTGATAAGGTTATGGATCTGAATGTAAAAGGCGTGTTCAATGCTACAAGAGCCGCCAGTGAGTGCATGATTGCAAAAGGTCAAGGTGTTATTCTCTCCACCTCCTCAATGGTCAGCATTTACGGCCAGCCCAGTGGCTTTGCTTATCCCGCATCCAAATTTGCTGTCAATGGCCTGACGGTTTCCCTTGCCCGAGAATTGGGTCCGAAGGGTATTCGAGTGAATGCAGTCGCTCCCGGTATTACCCTGACCGATATGATGAAGGCTGTTCCCAAGGAAGTAATTGATCCGCTCATCAAGCAGATCCCTCTGCGCCGCTTGGGTCAGCCGGAGGATATTGCCAATGCATTTGTGTTCCTGGCATCTGACGAAGCATCCTATATCACGGGCGTTGTGCTCAGTGTAGACGGAATGGCAAGAACATAAAAAAAGGAAACAGGGCAGCTGGAAACGGCTGCCCTATCTTCAAAATATGGAGGTATCCACACGAAAAGAATCATTCCCATTTTAATGACTTTACTGCTTCTCTCTGGTTGTGCAACGCAATCCGCTGAAAAAACCTATCGACAGATTACTATGGAGGAAGCTATTACGATGATGGAGGAGGAAACCGGATACATCATCCTCGATGTTCGTACTGCTCAGGAATATAGCGAAAAGCATATTCCCGGTGCTATCAATATTGCCAACGAATCCATTGGCACAGAGGATATCTCTGAACTGCCGGATAAAGATCAGCTGATTCTGGTATACTGCCGCAGCGGTAATCGGAGTAAGCAGGCATCTGAAAAACTGGTGAAACTGGGCTACACCAATATCATTGAGATCGGCGGAATTAATAGTTGGCCCGGTGAAACAGTCAACGGCGATAAGTGATAAAATCACAGAACAAGGAACGACTGCTGGATATAATAAAGCCATAAAAAAGAAAACAGGAGGACTTAAATATGTCTGCTATCAGTGTTAATAAAAACAATTTCAATCAAGAGGTTTTGAACTCGGACAAGCCCGTCCTGATAGATTTCTGGGCTCCCTGGTGTGGTCCTTGCCGCATGGTAGTTCCTCTGGTAGAAGAGATTGCCAAGGAGCGCTCCGATATCAAGGTTGTTAAAATTAATGTGGATGAGGAACAGGAACTGGCTATGCAGTTCGGTGTGATGAGCATACCCACTCTGGTGGTTATGAAGAACGGAAAGATTGTTAATCAAGTCACCGGTGCCAGACCTAAGGCTCAGATTCTCGCCATGCTGTAAGGAGGTGCAAAGATGAGATTCTTCGATTTCCTGAAAGGCCCTGACATCAATCAGGGTGTCAAAGAATATAGCACTACGGATGGCGCAGTCCTGCTGGATGTTCGCACCCCCGACGAATACCGGCAGGGGCATATCCCCGGCAGTAAAAATGTTCCTTTGCAGTCCATTAGCAAAGTGGCTGGCATGATTGACAATAAATCTACCCCCATTTTTGTTCATTGTCTCAGCGGTGCAAGAAGCCGTCAGGCAGCTGCTATTTTGAAGCAGATGGGTTATACCAACGTGAAAAACATAGGCGGAATTTCCGCTTATGCGGGAAAGGTGGAACGATAACATGAAAGTTGTCATTGTGGGCGGTGTGGCAGGCGGTGCTACCGCTGCCGCCCGTATTCGCAGACTGAATGAGCAGGCAGAAATCGTAGTTTTTGAGCGCTCGGGGTATATCTCCTATGCCAACTGTGGTCTGCCATACTATATCGGTGATGTGATTACCGATCGGTCGGATCTGATCCTCCAGACCCCGGAAAGCTTCTTCTCCCGGTTCCATGTAAACATGAAGGTGCGCCATGAGGTCACGGCTATCCATCCCGAAAAAAAAGAAGTTACCGTGAAAAATCTGGAAACCGGTGAGGAGTTCGAGGAGAGCTATGACAAACTGATTCTCTCCCCCGGAGCCAAGCCTACTCAGCCCCGGCTTCCCGGTGTAGGTCTTGATAAGCTGTTTACCCTGCGCACTGTTGAAGATACCTTCTGCATCAAGGATTACATCAATGCAAACCATCCCAAATCCGCTGTACTGGCAGGTGGTGGCTTCATTGGATTGGAGCTGGCAGAAAACCTGCGAGAGCTGGGGATGGATGTCACCATTGTCCAGCGTCCAAAACAGCTTATGAATCCCTTTGATGCCGATATGGCTTCTTTCATCCATAATGAAATGCGCAAGCACGGTGTAAAGCTGGCACTTGGTCATACCGTAGAAGGGTTTGAGGAAAGGGACGGCGGCGTGGATGTGCTGCTGAAAGAAGAACCGTCTCTCCATGCGGATATGGTAATCCTGGCCATTGGTGTTTCTCCCGAAACCACCCTTGCAAAGGATGCCGGGTTGGAACTGGGCATTAAAGGAAGTATTGTGGTCAATGACCGAATGGAAACCTCCATTTCCGACATCTATGCCGTGGGTGATGCGGTGCGGGTGAAGCACTTCGTTACCGGGCAGGATGCTCTGATCTCTTTGGCTGGCCCTGCCAATAAACAGGGACGAATCGCTGCGGACAACATCTGTGGCGGAGACAGCCATTATACCGGCTCCCAAGGCAGCAGTGTCATCAAGATCTTTGGCATGACTGCCGCTACTACCGGCGTAAATGAGACCAACGCCAGAAAAACAGGGCTGGATGTTGATACGGTTATCCTGTCACCCATGAGCCATGCAGGTTACTACCCCGGCGGGAAAGTCATGACAATGAAGGTGGTCTTTGAAAAGGCGACTTATCGCCTGCTGGGTGCGCAGATCGTAGGCTATGAAGGTGTGGATAAGCGCATTGATGTGCTGGCCACTGCTATCCGGGCAGGAATGAAAGCCACGGAACTGAAGGATCTGGATCTGGCCTACGCACCGCCTTATTCCTCTGCGAAAGACCCGGTAAATATGGCTGGCTTTATGGTTGAAAATATCGCAAACGGTGTTCTGAAACAATGGCATCTGGAAGATGCAGATCGTCTTCCTCGTGACGGAAGCGTAACTCTGTTGGATACCCGCACTGTGGAAGAATTCGCACACGGACACATTGACGGCTTCTTTAACATCCCGGTGGACGAGCTGCGGGAGCGGCTGGGTGAGCTGGACAAGCGTAAGCCTGTCTACGTCATCTGTCAGAGCGGTCTGCGCAGCTACATTGCCTGTCGTATCCTGGCCGGAAACGGCTTTGGCTGCTATAACTTCTCCGGCGGCTTCCGGTTCTATGATGCTGTGACCAATGATCGCTGTCTCATTGAATCGGCTACGGCCTGCGGAATGGATCGAGCATAAAATCAGGACATCTGCTTGCAACTAATAGCAAGCAGATGTCCTTTTTGCTTAATCATTTTGCAATTGTTCCAGTCTGATTTTGTCTGTAATCTCCACTGTTCCACGAGTCAGTTTGACCATACCCTCGTTCTGGAAATAGCGAAGCATTCGGGTAACTACCTCACGGGCGGTACCCATGTGGCTCGCAATGGTTTCATGGGTAATCTTGAGGATATTTGTTCCCTCTAAGCTGCATTCCTCCAGCAGAAATCCTGCCAACCTTTTATCAAAGCTTTTCCACATGATCTGCTCCATGAGCCACATAACCTCAGAAAAACGGGTGGCCATAATTTCGTTGGTAAAATTAGCTACCACAGCAGACTCTTTCATAATGTGCTGATAAGTGTCAGCAGAAATAACCCACATCGTGGTATCCTTCTGCGCCTCAATGGTAATCTCAAACTGAATACTGTTCATCATACAGGAGGCGGAAAACAGGCAAATATCCCGATCAAACAAACGATAGAGGCTAATCTCTCGTCCTTCATCGGAAAGAATATAGGCACGAAGCTGTCCGCTTCTTACCAGCAGAAGACCAGTACACTCCACAGTTCCATTATGAATCACGGTCCCTTTGTCCACTTTTCGTAAAACTGCATTTCGCTCCAAAATCTGCTGCTGGGTCGGTGTCAGTTTGTTCCAAATTGGAAAATAGGATGAAAAATCCATGGGTACACCTCCTTGAATACACATAGTATAAAATAATTTATGGCATATGTCAATAATTCCGTTGACATATAGGAGAGGGAGGATGTACAATGGTTGTATAAATGGCATATGCTGCAAATAATATGGAGGTGAATCTATGCCAAGACCGAGAAAATGCCGAAAAGTTTGTTGTTTACCGAATAATGATGGTTTTGTTCCGGTTCGTGGCGGCGAGGAACTGACTCCCATTGTCCTGAATGTGGATGAGTATGAATCCATTCGCCTGATTGACCGTGAAGGTTTTTCTCAGGAGCAATGCGGAGAATATATGCGTATTGCCAGAACAACGGTTCAGCAGATTTATGCAGCTGCCCGCAAAAAACTGGCCGATGCGCTGGTTGAGGGACTTCCTCTGCGAATCGAGGGAGGGGATTTTACACTCTGCAGCGGAAACAGCGCAGCCTACGGGTGCAGAAATTGCTATCAGCAAAAAATCCATCCGATGCACGAAAAACCGAAAGGAGATAATATTATGAGAATTGCAGTCACTTATGAAAACGGAGAAATCTTTCAGCACTTCGGTCACACTGAACAGTTTAAAATCTACGATGTGGAAGATGGAAAAATCATTTCGTCTAAGGTTGTGGATGCTGGTGGCAGCGGACATGGTGCACTGGCAGGCGTCCTGAGTGCACTGAAGGTGGATGCCCTGATCTGCGGCGGTATTGGCGGCGGTGCCCAGATGGCACTGAGCGATGTGGGTATCCGGCTTTATGGTGGTGTTTCCGGCAACGCTGATGCAGCAGCAGAAGCACTGGTAGCAGGCAAACTGGACTTCAACCCCAATGTCCGGTGTGATCATCACGACCACCATGGGGAAGGTCACTCTTGCGGTTCCCACGGCTGCGCCCATCACTCCTGCGACTGAAATAGGTGATTAAGTCACGGAATATGTGTCGTGACTTGATAAAATATAGATAAAGGAGGCAGTAAAACCTATAAAACAATATGTTTGCGGCATTTGTGGATATATTCACGATGAAGCTGTCGGTGGCAAGCGGGAAGACCTACCTGCCGATTGGAAGTGTCCTGTCTGTAAAGCAGGCAAAGACGCTTTCAAACCCAAAGAAGAAAAAACAGCGTCCCAGGAGGTCCTTGAAAAGCCCCATGTGGACAATGAAAAAATGGAGGAAAAGAAAATGGAAAAATGGAAATGCACAGTCTGCGGTTACATTCACGAAGGCCCTATGACACCTGATTTTAAGTGCCCCATCTGCAAGCAGCCTGCCAACAAGTTTGTGAAGATTGAGGATGCTGCGGCTCCTGCAAAGAATCCCTATGCAGGCACCAAAACCGAGAAAAATCTGTGGGAAGCCTTTGCTGGTGAATCTCAGGCACGCAACAAATATACTTACTTTGCTTCAGTAGCCAAGAAAGCCGGGTACGAGCAGATTGCTGCTCTGTTCCTGCATACTGCACAGAACGAGATGGAGCACGCCAAGTTGTGGTTCAAAGCTCTGGGCGAGCTGGGCGATACTGCCGAGAACCTGCTCCATGCTGCTGAAGGTGAGAACGCCGAGTGGACGGATATGTATGACCGCATGGCTCGTGAAGCTGATGAGGAGGGATTCCATGATCTGGCTGAACAGTTCCGTGGCGTAGCTGCCATTGAGAAGATGCACGAGGAGCGCTACCGCAAGCTTTTGAGCAACGTGGAGACCATGCAGGTGTTTGAGAAGAGCGGCGTTACCATCTGGGAGTGCCGTAACTGCGGACATATCGTAGTAGGAACCAAGGCTCCTGAGATTTGCCCTGTCTGCAAGCATCCTCAGGCATTCTTCGAAGTGCGTGCGGAAAACTATTGATAAAACGGAGGAAATTAAAATGAGTGCAAAGTTTTATATCTGCCGTCATTGCGGCAATCTGGTTGGTATGATTCACGACGCAGGTGTTCCCATGATGTGTTGTGGTCAGAAAATGGAGGCTCTCGAGCCTAACACCGTAGAAGCCAGCAGCGAAAAGCATCTGCCTGCTGTTACTGTTGAAGATGGTGCAATCCATGTCAATGTGGGTTCTGTAGATCATCCTATGCTTCCGGAGCATTTCATCGAGTGGGTCTATGTCCAGACCGAAAACGGTGGTCAGCGTAAGGTTTTAAAGCCCGGTGACGAACCCCATGTCACCTTCTCCCTGGGAGACGATAAAGCAGTAGCTGTCTATGCTTATTGCAACCTCCACGGTCTGTGGAAAACTGAAATTTAACATGGAGATTCTTGCAAATGAACGAAAAAGTACATGCGCTTATCAATCAACAGATAAATAAGGAATTCTATTCCGCATACCTTTATCTCAATTTTTCAAACTATTTCGAGGAAGTCGGGCTTGACGGCTTTGCCAACTGGTATAAAATTCAGGCTCAGGAAGAGCGTGACCACGCCATGCTTTTCTATCAGTACCTGCAAAACGAAAACCAGAAGGTAACGTTTGAAGCCATTGACAAGCCTGATCTGAATGCAGCTTGCCATATGGATGTTTTGAAGGCAGCTCTTGAGCACGAAAAATATGTGACCTCGCTGATTAATGATATCTATAGTGAGGCTTACGAAGCAAAGGATTTCCGTACCATGCAGTTCCTCGATTGGTTTGTGAAAGAACAAGGTGAAGAAGAAACCAATGCAAAGAATTTGATTTCCAAAATTGAACTCTTTGGCTCCGATCCCAAGAGCTTGTATATGCTCAATCAGGAATTGGCAGCACGAGTTTACTCTGCTCCTTCTTTGGTTCTTTAATCACTATAGCCTATAGATGATGGAAGTATAAAAGGCAGTATGCCGCCTGTCGGTTTTCCGGCAGGCGGATTTTTTACAGGAGGATACCTATGAGTCAAGACAATGCCAGCTTTACCTTTTTACATCGCATAGAGGAAGTAGAACTGAACATTGAGGATGGACGCTGGCAATCTGCTTTGGCATTGGTGCTGACTTTGCCTGATATTTGCGGCGGCGTTGCTTTCCCAGAAATTGTAAAGCGTTATCGGGATGGGCGTGCTGTTCTGGATAGAAAGCAGAGACCAACTCGTGATGTAGGGAATCAATATATTCGTTGGTTTGATACATACGCAGCACCTTTCTTTAAAGTTTCTGCGCAGGATATCTCTCCGTATATCTGCGGAGAACGATGCTGGCAGCTTCGATGTGAATACCTGCACCAAAACAAAGGCTTTGCAAATACTGAGGACAATACTTCGATTCGTTTTCACTTGGGTGTGAATTGCGGAACTTCCGTTTGCCAACTGGATAGAATAAGTTCTGACAACAGCCTCACGGACATCCGTATTGATATTGAACAGTTTTGCCAAAGAATGTGTCGAGCGGTCAGAGCTTATTATGAAGCAGAACATACAGAAAAAGATTTCAACCTTTATAATACGCCAGTTCTTGATTTTATAAAGGCATCACAGGATGAGCAATCAAATGCCACGATTGCCATTATGTGCAGTGATTCAGCCTATGGGAACGGACTGAGACTGGTACTGCAGAACTTATCCAAACATATCCTTGTATTTGAAACCCCGGAAACTGCAAGAAAAAAGCTTGGAAAGAAAAAGCCTATGCTTTGGGTTGTTACAGAAGCTCTGACAAAACAGCCGGATCAGCCATGGCGGGCGGATAAAAGAACACCCGTAATTCTTCTGTCCAATCAACCGGAATCAGAAATAACGATTGAAAAGAATACGGGTAAGGTGATCATCTTGCCTGTTCCCGTTCTACCAGAAACGCTCCGTAATGCAGTTAAGACTTATCTTTTGATAAAGGAGGGAAAGTAATAAGAATGATTATTATTATCATATCAATCATATTACTACTACTTCTTCTTACTTTTTTCCTCTATATTCAAAAGAAAAAAGTGATGTCGCTTCAACAGCAGATTGGTGATCTTCAAAATAAAATTAGTATTCTTGAGAAACAATATCTTGCAGCTGAACAGTATAAAGATTATCTCAGGCAGGAAGCATACACGGTTCATTTATATGCTTCTCTCTCGCTGGAGGAGGCAAAAAAACATCCATAAAAGATAAGCAGTCTCAAATCATCCGTTCCAGTGAACATATCCTCGAGTTACTTAATAACGAAAAATTTTAGTGCGGCAGCAATGTCGCACTATTTTATGTGATATCATCACCGAAATGTTATTTTAGATTGGCTATACTATAATCAAGCAAAGGAAAGGAGCTGGTAATATGGCAGTTATCAATATTAATAGAAATCAATTTGAAGAAATGGTGCATAGCGGAAAGACTGTTCTGGTGGAGTTTTCAGCCCCTTGGTGCGTATATTGCCGACGTCTGGCTCCAGCATTGGAAAGCGTTGCTGAGGAATATAAGGATACACTGATATTCACTGCTGTCAACATTGATGATGAACCGGAATTGGCTGAGACCGAGGCTATTGAAGTTGTCCCTACTCTGCTGATCTATCACAGCGGACAGACTCTTGGCTCTATCGTCGCTCCAGAATCCAGAGCGCAGCTGGTGGCTTTTATTGAGGAGACCTTACAGCACCGGACTCAGGAAGTAAATAATGCGCAGCATATCTATGACATGATCGTTGTAGGTGGCGGTCCCGGTGGGTATACCGCAGCCCTTTATGCTGCAAGAGCAGGAATGGACACCGTGGTTTTAGAAAAGCTGTCTGCCGGTGGGCAGATGGCTCTGACCGAGCAAATCGACAACTATCCCGGCTTCGAGGATGGCATCGACGGTTTCTCCCTGGGAGAAAAAATGAAGCGAGGAACGGAGCGGTTTGGTGTGGAAACCAAGCTGACTGAGGTGCTGTCTCTGGAACTGTCAGGTTCTGTAAAGAAAGCTGTGACCAGCGAAGGCGCTATGTACGCAAAATCCATCGTATTGGCTACAGGAGCCGGTCCCAGAGAGCTGGGTGTTGATGGGGAACAGGCGTTAATCGGTAAAGGTATCCATTACTGTGCAGCCTGTGACGGAATGTTCTATCGGAATAAAACAGTTGTCATCGCAGGAGGTGGCAATACCGCTGCGGCGGATGCGCTGATTCTCTCCCGGATCTGCAAAAAGGTCATCGTCGTTCACCGCAGAGGCACCCTAAAAGCAACAAAGATCTACCATGAACCTTTGATGAAAACAGAAAATGTAGAATTTGTCTGGGACAGTGAGATTATAGCTCTGCTCCATAACGAAAAGCTGACCGGTATCCAGATTAGGAACGTGAAAACTGGAGAAGAAAGTACCCTTGCTTGCGATGGTGTATTTGTAAGCGTGGGAAGAAAGCCTTCCACCGAATTGATGAAAGATCAGATTGAGATTGATCCGGCTGGATACATTATTGCAGATGAGAGTACCCGCACCAACATCCCCGGTGTGTTCGCTGTTGGGGATGTCCGCACAAAGGCATTACGGCAGGTCGTAACTGCTGTAGCCGATGGGGCAACTGCTGTTCACTATGCAGAGGAATATTTAGCAGGAGGAATGTGAGATGAAAGAAAAAATTAAAAAATGGCTGAAGCCAGTTCTTTTTATCGTAGGCGGCGCATTGGTTGGCCTTGCATATTACTACCTTGTGGGATGCTCTACCGGAGCTTGTCCGCTGACTTCTAACCCGTTCATCACGATGGCCTATATGGGCTTTATCGGCTGGCTGTTTTCCGGTATTTTCGGAAAGGGGTGCAGCGGTTCATGCAATACGCAGTAGCTTATCGCACGTTTCAAACGGAGTCATTGGGATTTCCAACAAGAGTTTCGTTATATTGTAATACTTCAGCGCGCACGCAATAATATCCCACTTAAACCATATTATGATGCAGACTTAGATGATGCTGCTATAAGCAATATGCGGATTGTTGTTAGCCGACTGTGCGACGTTTCAGACGTTAAAACCGCAGGCCAGCCCCATCCCACTTCAGGACGAAACCACGGCGTATTGGCGATGCTGGGACGCGAGAAAGCAAAGCACCCGTTGCCAGCGCAGCGGGTGGTCGCTTATCGGTTGGCTCTCAGCAGAGCATCGGTTTTTAATGTCACACCCATCATGTCTTTGTGGGCTTCGCGGGTATCGCGGCAGAGCGGCGAGAGAAACGTCAGCGCGTTCTGAATGCGGCTCAGATCAGACGCAGAGAGTGTGTTCTCATGCAGATGGCGCAGCACCCGGCGATAGGATTCGCGGAGCTTTGCGTCCACGGACGGCTGGAAGAAATAGTTTGAAATCAGGCCGCCGATCAGAGCGGCTTCGGTATCGGTGTACTGCATGGTGATTACCCTCCTCTGCAAAGCTCAAACAACAAACGCTGGCATCATACCACAAGATACTGTACCGGTCTATTCGCAATCTGACGAAATATTGAAATACAAACCAAGATACAAAATGAAGCGGCGTTTCACTCTCTCGTGAAAAGAGGGTTGAAACGCCGCTTTTTTCTTTTCTTAAATTCTGAACCCCAGACGAAGGAGGTCACAAAAATGTCTGTATTCCGTGTCGAGAAAAACAAGGGTTACACGGTCATGTCCAACCACCATCTCCGCAACCATACGTTGTCGCTCAAGGCCAAGGGGCTGCTCTCACAGATGCTGTCGCTGCCGGAGGATTGGGATTACACGCTGCAGGGTCTCGCGCAGATCAGCAAAGAGAGCATTGATGCGATCCGCGAAGCTGTGCGCGAGGTGGAACGTGCCGGTTACATCAAGCGCAGCCGCG
>ERZ1106939.246-NODE-246-length-48038-cov-13.520184_pt1 | contig 48038 bp, 47 predicted proteins | sample MGYA00403669_ERZ1106939 | MGnify/ENA primary metagenome ERZ1106939 (study PRJEB35170, sample SAMEA104062447) | human gut metagenome | biome: human gut; feature: human-associated habitat; material: faeces | place: Denmark | collected 2012-09-28 ...
CCGCATTTTCCCAAAATCCTATGAAGCGGTTCCAAACACCGACTTCAAGAAATCCGGTTCTGGTACGCCGGAGGGCTGAAAACCGTACTCTATGAAGTGCGGAAATCACTCCCCGGAAGTACGAAAACCGGACGGTATATAGAAATACAAAGATTAAAAAGATTGATTTATATTCTATCCATTCCAATCCTATCCGAGCTATTTTCTGCGGGATTTTCCCTGTGGAAAACCCCGGATAGGAAAGGAATGGGGAAAGGAGCAGAATGGCACAACACGCAATTTTGCGGTTTGAGAAGCACAAGGGCAACCCGGCAAGGCCGCTGGAAGCCCATCACGAAAGACAGAAAGAACAATACGCCAGCAACCCCGACATTGACACAAGCCGGAGTAAATACAACTTCCATATCGTCAAGCCGGAGGGACGCTATTACCACTTCATTCAGAGCCGGATTGAGCAGGCCGGGTGCCGAACCCGCAAGGACAGCACACGGTTTGTCGATACGCTGGTAACTGCCAGCCCGGAGTTTTTCAAGGGGAAATCCCCAAAGGAGATACAGGCGTTTTTCCAGAGGGCGGCGGACTTCCTCATTGGCCGGGTAGGACGGGAAAATATCGTGTCGGCGGTGGTACACATGGACGAGAAAACGCCCCACCTGCATTTGACCTTTGTTCCGCTGACAAAGGACAACCGCCTGTGTGCAAAGGAGATTATCGGCAACCGGGCAAACCTGACGAAGTGGCAGGACGATTTTCACGCCTATATGGTGGAGAAATATCCTGACTTGGAGCGTGGGGAAAGCGCCAGCAAGACAGGCCGGAAGCATATCCCCACCCGGCTTTTCAAACAGGCGGTTTCCCTCTCCAAACAGGCCAGAGCCATTGAAGCCGCCCTTGACGGCATTAACCCGCTGAACGCCGGAAAGAAAAAAGAGGAAGCCCTCTCCATGCTGAAAAAGTGGTTCCCGCAGATGGAGAACTTCTCCGGGCAGTTGAAAAAGTACAAGGTCACAATCAATGACCTGTTGGCGGAGAATGAGAAGTTGGAAGCAAGGGCAAAGGCCAGCGAAAAAGGAAAGATGAAAGATACGATGGAACGGGCAAAGCTGAAAAGCGAACTGGACAATTTACAGCGGCTGGTTGACCGTATCCCGCCGGATATACTGGCGGAACTGAAACGTCAGCAGCGGCACACGGTAAAGGAAAGGTGATAGATATAAGCAGAAATTTTCGCCGCCTTTGTGCGGCATTGTACCTTGAAAACTGAATATGGAGGACACTGGATGGCAAAAAGCGAAAGCGATATTTTTACACCCCGGACAGGGCAGGTCATACAAGCAGAGAACGGCACGCAGTATTTTGTATGTGGGAACAACCGTATAAAAATCTCCGAACACTTCGCCGCAGGCGGGAAGCCCCTCGGTGATCTGATTGTAGATGTGGTGCGGCATACCGCAGAAAAAGCCGCTTCAACCTGATAGCCCATCATTGATAACACGCCCACGCTTATGATATAATTGCCATAGAGCAAAAGTATTGTAAGCGTGGGTTGTTTCTTTAGAAGGAGGATTTTTAACGGTGAAACAACCTTACAATACTACGATTTACAACACGGCGCTTTATATGAGATTAAGCCGGGACGATGAAAACTATGGTGACAGCGTAAGCATTGAAACACAGCGGACAATCCTGCAACAGTACGCAAAGGAACAGGGACTTCATGTAGTCGGTGAGTATGTGGACGATGGCTGGTCGGGGACGAACTTTGAACGCCCGGATTTTCAGCGCATGATGGACGATGTGGAAGCCGGAAAAGTAAACTGCATTGTCACGAAAGACCTTTCCCGTTTCGGGCGGGAACATGTGATGATGGACTACTATCTGGAATTTCTGTTCCCGGAAAAACGGGTGCGCTACATCGCCGTTGCGGAGAATGAGGACACAGAGAAAGGGCTTTCCGATTTTGTCCCGTTCAAAAACCTGTTTAATGAATGGTTTGCGAAAGATACGAGCCGCAAGGTAAAGGCCGCTTTCAAAGCGAAGTTTGCCACAGGACAGCGTATCGGTGCCTATGCTCCCATCGGGTACAGGAAACACCCGGAAATCAAAAACAAGCTGATAATCGACGAGGAAACCCGCTGGATAGTGGAGAAGATTTTTGACCTTGCCATTCATGGCAGAGGGGCGGCCAGTATCACAAGAATACTGATTATGGAAAAGGTTCCCACACCGGGATTTATCAATTTCCAGCGTGACGGGACTTTTGCAAACATCTATGCGGGTGCGCCAGAGGAAAAAAGCTACGCATGGACGATAGCCCAGGTCAAGAGCATTATGAAAGACGAAACCTATATCGGCCATACCATCCACTACCGGGAAACAAACATTTCCTTTAAGAACAAGCGGAGGATACGCAAGCCCCAAAGTGAATGGGTGCGGGTAGAGAACACGCAGGAGCCGATTATCAGCGAACAGGTTTTCCGGCAGGTACAGGAGCAGATAGCAAACCGCCGCAGAAAGTGCAAGGATGGTACGACGCAGATTTTTTCCGGATTGGTAAAATGTGCGGATTGCGGCTGGTCGCTGTCCTATGGGGAGAACAGGCAGAACAGCAAGCCTTACGGCCATTATCATTGTAGCAAGTACGGACAGGGCACACGCCAATGCTCCATGCATTATATCCGCTATGATGTGCTTTACGCCTATGTCCTCTCCCGTCTGCAATACTGGTCGAGGCTGGTACAGCATGATGAAGAACGGCTTTTGAAGCGGCTGTTAAATGCCAATGACAAGGGACAGGCCGCCGCAAGAAAGAAGCAAGCCGCAGAGTTGAACAAAGCGGAGAAGCGGAAAGCCGAAGTCGATACCCTGTTTGCCCGGATGTATGAGGACTGGGCGGCGGGGCGTATCACAGAATACAACTTCTCTATGCTGTCCGGGAAGTACCAGAGCGAACAGGCTGAACTGGACACAAAGATTGAACAGCTTCAATCCGCTATCGCCACTGAAAGCCAGAACGCCGCAGACGCAGAAAAATGGATTGCCTTGATGAAAGAGTGCGTCAATCCAACAGAACTGACCGCCGAACTTTTGAATACGCTGATTGAAAAAATCGTTGTCCATGAAGCGGTCAAAGGTGAGGACGGAAGCCGGGAACAGGAGGTAGAAATCTTCTACCGCTTTATCGGCAAAATTGATTAAATGACACCAATATCTTTAACTATGTGATACCGGCGCATCCATTCCAGACTTAAATAAAATTTTGCAGTTGTCGGAATTATTTTCCGTGAGCACGGACTTTTTATTAAAAGAAGATCAGGAGGATTTCAGCCAGTTTCAGAAATATCCTGAATATGAATACGAGGAAGAAAACGAACTGCCTTTCATGGAAAGTGAAGTCAGCCAGAATTCCCCATCACGACAGGTAACGATGGAAGAAGCAAATGAATTTATGAAGTTTTCCCAAGAAAATGCCATTAAGATGGCAGCGGCAGTAAGCGTCTGCGTTCTATCTCCGGTTGCTATGATTATTCTTGCGGGAATGGCAGAATATGGAAAAATTTCCATTACAGAAGATGTGGCAGGAAGCATTGGAGTTATTGTTTTGCTTTCGATGATTGCCGGAGCAACCGCTGTTTTTATCAATATCGGGATGAGGCTGGATAAGTATTCCTATCTGGAAAAGGAGTCGATTATCACGGAATGTGGAATAGCAGGAATTGTGGAGCAGCGCAGGGAACAGTTTGAGCCGGTGAAACGAAACTGTACGATCTGGGGTGTGGTGCTCTGTATTCTTAGTGTAGTTCCCATGTTTTGTGTAGAGGTTATGAATGGTTCTGAGTCTGGAATGGTACTTAGTGTAGCAGGATTTTTGGGACTGGTTTCGGCTGGAGCATTCTTATTTGTTTATATGGGTATGATTGACGGATCTTATGATAAGCTTTTAGAAGAGGGCGATTATAGCAGACAAAAGAAAAATGCGAAACGAAAGAGTGAACCACTGGCCGGACCATATTGGCTTCTCGTAACGGCAATTTACCTTGCCGTGAGCTTCCTGACGAAAAGATGGAATCTGACCTGGCTGATCTTTGTGGCAGCCGGTGGAGTGTATGCAGTATGGTGTGGTGTACTTGCCATGGCTCAGAGAGAAAAGAAATAATAAGTTGATCCATTATTTACTTTGAATTATGATAATAATATGGAAAGATTGACAGATAAACAGGTTATCATTTGTATAGAAAACATTCCGTGGAGGATTTATACATGATGCAGGATGAAAAATACAAAATTCCAGTGAGCTGGAATTTGCCATATTTTGTATCGAGAATGTAGAAGCAAAGCTGGGAGTAAATGCAGAGTGTGTTTATCAGGCATTTACGGAAAATGATGTCTATCAGTTAATCCGTGATGGAGTATCCGATATGCATTGTATGAGCGATGCATATCTGTCAGAGGAGCTGGGACAGGAATATTACCAAAAGAATTAAAGCTTAAAGCACTATATATTATGGACGGAACAAGAATTTTTATGACAAGTTAAGACACATTTAAAATCCCTTACAGCATTGCGCTAAATGTCGCATGCTGTAAGGGATTTCTTTATTGGTGAGGTGCAGCGACAGATTTTCCTTCTGACAATGTGCATGGAATCAAAATGTCTGACGGCTGTGGGGCAGCTTCATTTAAGAGGCTGCAAAGTATTTCTGCAGAACGGCTTCCTATTTCATGAAGAGGCAATTTAATGGTTGCAAGTGACGGCCTGGTATAAGCAGAAAATTCCAAATTATCAAATCCATGGATGGAAAGATCTTCCGGAATTCGTAATCCGTGATCCAGACATAAATTCATGGCACCATAAGCCATTAAGTCACTCATGGAAAAGATGGCGGTTGGCGGGACTGGAAGACTAAGAAGCCTTTCACATTGCTCGTAGCCGTCCTCGTATCTCCATTTTCCGGTACAGATATATTCTGGAACAAATGGAATCTGATGATCCATCAAGGCAGTCTGATATCCCAGCATACGTTTATAAGTAGGATTCGAATTTACACTACCGCTGATCAATCCGATTCTGGTGTGTCCATGCCGGATCAGGTTCTCGGTAGCAAGGTAAGCCCCCTGAAAGTCGTCATAATTAACGGAATAGCTTATGGGCTCTGAACGATAAGAATAAGTAAATACAACAGGTATCTTCAGATCTGCGAGACAGTGAGGAATATCCCTTGGATAGGTTCCGATATAGATTAATCCACAGATTCTGGATACTTCAAGCGAACGCACAAGATTTTGGAGGGAGTCAAGGAAACCGGGGGAATGCTCCAGTTGCTGATAATCTTCGTCCTGTACGGCTGCTACTTTTCGGTTTACACGCAAATTACAAAGAGTAATTGTATAATCATGTGATTCTGCATAGGCACAGATTCCATCAATGATATCTCCGGAAGAAAAGGAACTGATATCTTCTGCAATAATTCCGATTACATTGGTACGGTTTGATTTTAAACCCTGTGCCATCCGGTTGGGAATATATCCAAGACGATCAATGGTTTCCAAAACAAGAGCTTCGGTTTCTTTTTTTGTAGTTCCCTTTCTATTGATAACATTGGAAACCGTGGAAATAGACACGCCGGCTTCTTTTGCCACATCTGAAATTTTTATCATTTTATTTTCTCCGTTTTAAACGTTTTAAATTATTATATCATGTTATAAAAAGAAGCATAGTGTGTAAAATGCACGAAAAAGTAGAATGATTATTGTATAAAATGTAGAAATAGAACAATGCAAAACAAAAGAAAGAAAAAATAATTGACAAAAGAGATAAAAATGATAATATGAAAGCATAAAACGATTTAATAAAAACCGAAGTAATGAATACAAAAATAATTAAAACGTTTTAAGAATGCAGTGGTTTTGGCAATAGAAAGATGAGCACATCTTTCACAAACAAAACCAAAGAGACGAAAGGAGAGGATGTTATGATGAAGCGTAAGGTAGTGGCAATGATGATGGCGGTGACACTGGCAGCGGGAATGCTTAGCGGCTGTGGAAGCACTGTCAAAACAGAAGATGGAGCGTCGTCCGAAAGTACGGAAGGCACAACAGAGGGCGAAGGAGAACGGATGACGCTGGAGCTCTGGACGAGCAGCAGGGATGCGATTGATAATCCGGATGCCTGGTATGTGAAAAAGATTGAAGAGGAATTTGATGTTAACATTGAAATGAAATACCGTAATGAAGGATCTACAGATTACACGGAGTGGCTTTCACTGGCATTGACCGGCAATGATGCCCCGGAGTGGTTCCGGGATCAGGCAGTATCCCAATCCATGCTGAGGGATTTTGTTGATCAGGATCTGATTGCCGAGATTGATCCGGAGATGGTAAAGGAGAATATGCCCAATTATATGGCATGGACAGAAAAATACAGTAATATTGTAAGCGATGACCCATTACATTTATATGCGATTGATGACAAGGTTTATGCAATTCCAGATGCTATGCCGAATTTGACACAGTTCTGTCTGATGGGTTACCGGCAGGACTGGCTGGATAATCTTGGTCTGGAGGTACCGAAGACATTGGAGGAATTCACGGAGGTCATGAAGGCATTTACCTTTGATGACCCGGATGGAAATGGAGTGGATGACACGTATGGTTATATCGGAATTACCGGAAATCCGGATTGGGGATTCAGTCCGATCTTCGGGGCGTTCGGTACCTGTCCCGGAATCTGGTATGCAAAGGAGGATGGAACCGTAACCAGAGGAGAACTCGAACCGGGAACGAAAGAAGCCTTAAAATATATTAAGAGCCTGTACGACATGGGAGTCATTGATCCGGAGTGGATGACCATTGATTTCGAAGGCGCTAAGAATAAAATGGTAAGTGGAACAGCCGGATGCAGTTGGCAGAACTGGGGAAGTATTCTGCAGGATAATGGATGGTGGAGTACAGTAACAGAGAGCGCACCAGAGGCTAGCTTTGCGGTTGCTGGTGGAATTGAAGGAGAGAATGGACAGATTGGAACCATGCAGTTTAACCCTCTTGCGGGAGTAGGACTTGTATTTACAAAAAAGCTGGAGAATCAGCCGGAAAAAATCAAGAAATATCTGCAGGTGTTTGACGCAATTTCCGGAGACCCTGCATGGCACGAGGCAGAAATCTGGGGAATCGAAGGGGAAACCTTTGAGTATGATGAAAACGGAGACCGTCAGTTCACAGAAGCCTACGCTACCGAAGATGCACGAATAAAATTTGGATTTGGGGATGAGTATCGTTTCCCTACTCTTGAAAAATTCCAGTATGATCCGGAAGTGGATGATGCTATTGATTATTCGAAAGAAGTAAACCAGAAATATGCGGATGCCAAAAAGGTGATTACAGGAAAATACGATATTATGGGTGGCTTTTATCTTCCGGTCTGGAGCGAAGTGAGTGCGGAGCTCCCTGACATGAATGTGGCATTTACCGAGATGATCACAGGAGAGCGCGATATTGAAGAATTCGATGCATTGGTACAGGAATGGAAGGATGCAGGAGGTCAGGCAGCACTGGATGAGGCTCAGCAGATTTATGATGAACGTTTGAAATAGGCTTATCGGAAACAGCCAGAAAAATGTCAATATTCATATGCGGGCAGAAGTGATACAGATGCTGCCCGCAGCATCGGAATATTTGCCCGCATATGGATTTGTAAAGTGATGAAAAGGTATTTTCACGGAAAAGGAAGTGATGTATATGGAAAATGTATCAGGAAAGAAACAAAGAGCGCAGACTTTTAAGCTCAGAAGCTTTAAAAAATACAAAGTCCTGTATTTCATGATGATCCCGGCATTGCTGTATTTCATAATTTTCTGTTATACCCCGATGTACGGTATCCTCATGGCCTTTAAGGATTATAAAATTTCTAAGGGAGTTATGGGAAGCGACTGGGTAGGTCTCTATTATTTTCAAAAGCTTTTTTCCAGTTCCCGGTTCTGGAGCGTGCTCGGGAATACACTCATTATCAGTCTGCTTAAACTGATCCTGGGTTTCTTCCCGCCGATTATTTTTGCACTGCTCCTGAATGAAATTAAAACGCCATGGTTTAAAAAACTGACACAGACCTGTTCGTATCTTCCCTACTTTATTTCCTGGATTATACTTGCAGGTATCATCAAGGAGATCTTTTCAACCAATGGAGTGATTAACCAGATTGTGACTTCGTTTGGAGGAGAGGCTCAGGTATGGCTGAGCAAGAAGCAGTATTTCCGGACGATTCTGGTAAGTACGGATATCTGGAAGGGATTTGGATGGGGATCCATTATCTATATATCGGCGTTGTCCGGAATTGATCCCCAGTTATATGAAGCAGCAGCGCTTGATGGGGCAGGAAGGTGGAAAAAGATGCTTTATATTACACTTCCTGGACTGATTCCCGTGATCACGATTAATCTGATCCTGTCCATGGCAGGAGTGCTGAATGCCGGCTTTGACCAGATTTTCAACCTGACGAACTCTTCCGTAAAAAGTGTTGCAGACATCATAGATACCTACGTTTACGAGCTTGGTGTGCAGAAAAGAGATTATTCTCTTTCTACCGCAGTTGGTTTGTTTAAATCTGTTGTCGCGCTTATTTTAATACTTCTTACTAATTTTACTGCAAAGAAAATAAACGGCAAAGATTATACACTTTGGTAAGGAGGCGGTGACATGAAAAAACAAAAAATAACAAGCTATATTTTCCCGGCTGTTAATACGGTTTTGATGATTTTTGTCATTATTATTACGATTTATCCATTCTGGAATCAGTTCATTCTTTCGTTTGCCAAAAAGGAATATCTGTATGCCGTAGAGGCGCAGTGGTATCCAAAGAGCGTGGACTTATCCAGCTATAAAGTACTGCTTCATTATAAGGATGTGTGGATTGGATATCTGAATACGATTATCCGTACAGTGGTCGGAACGGTATTAAGTCTTATTGTTACTGCACTCATGGCTTATCCGCTCACCAAATCGGACATCCCGTTCCGAAAGGCAGTTACCATGCTGATCATGTTTACCATGCTGTTCAGTGGTGGATTGATTCCTACTTATATTTTGATTACACAGCAGCTGCATCTGAGCAACAGCTTCTGGGTAACTATTTTGCCCATGCTTACCTCAGCCTATAATATTTTCATTATGCGGAATTTTATCATGGGGATTCCGGGCGAACTGGAGGAATCTGCATTGATTGATGGAGCCGGTTATTTTACCATTTTCCGGAAAATCATTGTTCCGCTTTCCAAACCGGTATTGGTGACAGAGGCTCTCTGGATTGCAGTTGGACACTGGCAGGCATGGTATGATAATCTTCTTTATCTGCAGGAACCATCCAAATGGGGACTTCAGATGGTGCTACGTGAATACCTGATCAGCAATCAGGAAACGAATATTCTTCAAACCGTGAAAATGACAATGGGATCAGCAGGAGCTGTGGACGAACGTCAGCTGAAAAGTGCGATTATTGTAATTTCCATTCTGCCGATGATCATTATCTATCCGTTTTTACAGAAATATATGAATAAGGGACTTGTACTTGGCGCGGTAAAAGGATAAAACAGGAAAGTGGTGAAGAAATGGACAAAAAAGAAAACAGACAGGTGAATATCAGACAGATCCGGATCAAGGACGATTTCTGGTCCGGATTACAGAACCTGGTAGCAGACGAGGTAATTCCGTACCAGGAAAAAGTATTAAATGATGAAATTCCGGGAATAGAAAAGAGCCATGCAGTTGCAAATTTCCGGATTGCCGCAGGACTGGAAAAGGGAGAGTTCTATGGAATGGTTTTTCAGGACAGTGATGTGGCAAAATGGCTCGAGGGAGTTGCCTATTCACTGGCCGTTAAACCGGATCCGGAACTTGAAAAGAGAGCCGATGAGGTCATTGAAATTATTGAAAAGGCACAGCAGCCGGATGGTTATCTGAATACATACTTTACCATCAAAGAGCCGGAGCACCGCTGGCAGAACTTACAGGAATGCCATGAGCTTTACTGTGCAGGACATATGATGGAGGCAGCAGTGGCTTACTATGAGATCACCGGAAAAGACCGGCTTCTAAAGGTTATGTGTCGGATGGCAGATCATATTGACCGTCGTTTCGGAGAGGGAGAAGGGAAGGTCAGCGGAATTCCGGGACATCAGGAGGTAGAGATTGGACTGATGCGTCTGTATCATGTGACCGGTGAAGAACGATATTGTAAACTGGCCAATTACTTCATTAATGAAAGAGGAAAGAATCCGCATTTCTTTGAAGAGGAATCCAGAAAGCGCGGATGGACCCACTTCGGGATTGATCCGAAGGATACAAAGTATAATCAGAGCTATGCCACGGTCTATGAACAGAAGGACGCGGTCGGACATGCAGTCCGGGCAGTGTATATGTATACCGCAATGGCAGATCTGGCAGGAAGCAACGGAGATGATAAGCTGTATGAGGCATGTCTGACGCTGTGGAAGAGCATTGCCGAAAGGAGAATGTATCTGACAGCGGGCATTGGATCTACCGGAGAGCTGGAGGCCTTTACCGTGGATTATGATCTTCCGAACGATATGGTTTATGCAGAAACCTGTGCATCCATTGGTCTTATATTCTTTGCAAAGCAGATGCTGGAAATTAATCCGGATGGCAGGTTTGCGGATGTGATGGAGAGAGCTTTTTACAATGGAACGATCAGCGGCATGCAGCTGGATGGCAAGCGGTTCTTTTATGTGAATCCGCTGGAGGTAAATCCGGGCATTTCCGGAGAAGTACCGGGATACCGTCATGTGCTGGCGCAGAGACCGCAGTGGTATGCCTGTGCATGCTGCCCGCCGAATCTGGTGCGTCTCCTGATGTCCCTTGGAAAATATTTGTGGGATGAAACCGAAGATGTGATTTATTCCCATATGTTTGCCGGACAGACTGCGGAACTTGGAAAAGCCGACATCCGGGTCGAAAGCCAGTATCCATGGAATGGAATGGTTCGCTATACCGTAGAACAGAAAACAGAAAAGCCATTTACATTGGCGATTCATATTCCGTCTTATATTAAGGAGTTTACGGTGCTGATCAATGGAAAGGAAATTCAGGCAAAGGATTATATGCGTAAAGGATACCTTTACCTGGAACGAACCTGGAATCATGATGTTGTGGAAATCCGGTTTGAATTAGCTGTCCGTAAAATATATGCGAACCAGAAGGTAAGAGAAGACGCCGGATGTACTGCCCTGATGAGAGGCCCTTTTGTTTATTGTTTTGAAGGAAAAGACAATGGACCGGATCTGCAGTCCTGCCATATTGCAGAAGACATGAAGGCAGAAGCTTTTGCCATAGAGGAAGGAATGCTGAAAGGATTGACCGGTATTCACGTGGATGGATGGAAGTACACAGGAAGCGATGAATTATATTCGGAAGAAAAGCCGCACAAAGAAAAGATCCGTCTGACCGCAATTCCGTATTATGCATGGGGAAACCGCGGTGAAAACAAGATGAGGGTCTGGATGCTGGAGTAAGCGCTTATAATGAATTCATATAATAGTTATACATGACATCAAGTTAAGGAGGAACATCAGTATGAGTGAAAAAAAAGTACAATGGTACATGGGAAATATGCTGGCAAAATTTGATGTAGAACGGGCAGCATGGACATCTGTACAGGCTCCAACAGATTTCAATCATGCGGAATTTCTGCTGACACCGGATGAGTTTCCCAGTCTGGACGGAGAACAGGCTCGCTGGCTTGGAACAGTGGAGCTTGTCATAAAGGGTAGTGAAGGAGATACGGTACATATTTATACACCGGAGATGGAAAAGTCAGTAGAAGCGGATGAAGAAAAAATTCGGGTGACATATTCGGAAAACACGAAAGCGCCGGGAATACGTATCGTAGAGGAATATCTGCGGAGCGATGATGGCATCCGCTGGGATATTTCAGTGGAAAATACCGGAAATGATGATGTAGAACTGGAACGGCTTGGAATTCCGCTTCTGATGAACCAGTTTTTCCGCGGAGATGATCAGTTCAAATATGAACAGTGCGTTTTACGCCATACCTGTCTCTGTCATGAAAATTCATGGATATATTGGGAAAAATCCAGTGGAGCAGCGCCGCTTCTGATACTGAAAACGATGGATGATACGGCATTGGACTGCTTTGAAGTGGAACACAGGTTTGCAGAACATACAGGAGTAGAGGGAGCTTTTGAGGGACTTTACACGGTATATGTTTATCATGAGCCGATGCCAGATCATCGTTTCGAAAATCTGGAGATCTGCACACTCAAAGCAGGACAGACCATTCAGAAGTCTTTTATGATCGGAATGCAGCAGTCCAGGGAGGAATGTGTACAGTGGCTGGTTCGTAACGGTGGATTTTATCTGGAAAGTGTTCCGGGAATGGTTCTTCCTTATGGAAAAAGAGCAGAGTTAACCATATACAGTAAGACAAAGCCTTCTATCAAGAGTGATTACGCAGAAGATATGGCAGAAGAGGTGGAAGGAAAGGCCGGAACATGGAAGGCATATCTGACCTTAAACGGCTATGGACGGAGAGGACTGGCGGTTACCGTGGACGGGCATCTCTCCAGACTGACCTTCTTTGGAATTGAAAATCCGGGTGAAATTTATGCGGAGCAGACAGACTTTATCATTAAAAACCAGTTTGAAACGGATGATACCGATCCCTGCTATCATGCTTTATTAATGTGGGATATGGATGTCAAGCACCGTATCAATTCCAAGTGCAATCCGCATGGGCCAGACTGGTTTGCAGGAGGCAGCGATGAGATTGGACTCGTTACAGGACTGTTCCTTTCCGAATGGAATGCCTATCATCCAAAGGAGGAGCAGGTGCGGGTTCTTCAGGAATACTGCCATGATTTTATTGAACAGCGCCTGACAGAGCAGCCCGGATGGCGTGTGCACCGTATGGTTCCGTGGTTTGTCATGTTTGAGCCATGGAACGGCAGGGGCGCAGATGATGTTTGGAGGGCATTCAATTATGTGCATGTAATCAATACCTATTATAATATGTACCGGATTTCCAGAATTTATCATAGGGACTGGCTGGATGCCCCCCATGTATGGATTTATAAAGCGTATGAGTATGCCAAAGCTATGTTCTCGTACTGGATGTTCCCGGATGGAATCGGTGCAACAGAAATTGGAAATATGGGTGAATTTGTATTGGCAACAGAGATTGTAGGGGCATTAAAGGATCAGAACTGCAGAAAGGAAGCTGATGAACTGCAGGAGATTATCACGGAAAAGGCTAGATTTTTTGCAGGGAAAACCTATCCTTACGGATCGGAAATGGCGTATGATTCTACCGCATATGAAGCGGTTTATGGTTATGGAAAAGCAATCATGGACGAGCACGTCATGGAAAAAACGATGGAGGTCAGTCTGGCAAATCGTGGATGGCAGCCAGAGTGGTATCTATATATGACAGATTTACGCGGTGGTGGAGACAGCCACTGGAACGTCAGCTATATGACACAGCTTGGAGCATACCCGATTTATGACTGGGTTCTGGAGCAGAGACATTATCAGGTTGACTTGATGAAGGCATTGTATGGCGCTTATTTGGCAGGATTTGCAATCTATAATTCCGGCGGATACTGGAGCGATGAGCCGGAAAACCAAGGGGCAACGGCATGGATTTTCCATGGAGCAAACGGTCTTTTTACAGGAAAGGACAGAGACGGAGCACCGGTGTACAAAGGGATTGCAGCAATGTCCGGAGAAGGCTGTCTTGGATTTTTCGGCGCATTGAAGATTGCAGCATCAATGGTATATCAGGAGGATGGACAGCAGAAGGCACTTGGCGGTCAGCTCTTTGAGAAAGAGGGCGGATATGTTCTGAAGCCGGATGATGGACTGAATATGCGGTTTTTCGATACTTGCCGTGATTTTGCAGTAAAACTGGAGCAGGATACTCTGGAAAGCATTGAAACACTGGAAAATGGATGGATGATCCGGATAAAAAATGATACCGATGTATCCCACACTCTTCGCATGGAGGTACGTAGTGGAATTGGCGGAGAATATCAGATTATTACCGAAAAGGGATATCAGACACAGAAAATAGAAAGAGAATGGGTCTGGATAGAAGTAGAACTTTTACCGGGAACGCAGAGTGTTGAAATTTTACAGTAACGATTTCATTGAACGGAAGCATATGCTGTTTAGGGTGCAGAATATAATCATATGAATTTCCAGAAGGCAGAGACAGATGTTGTCTCTGCCTTCTTTTCAGCATAAGCTTTATAAAATTTGTTTACCAGCCGTGTATGATGCTACAAATTTTATAAAATCCAAAGAAGTGAAGCGGCACTGAATGCCCTTACACTGGTATTCCCGGTACAGATGCTTATGGTGGCAGTGGGGGTCGGAACCGGCGTGGGAACCAATGCACTTCTTGCAAGGACACTTGGACAGGGAAACAGTAAAAAAGCTGCAAAGGTAGCAGGGAACAGCCTGTTTCTGGGAGCGATTATTTATGTGGTCTGCTTACTGTTTGGTATCTTTGGGGTGAAAGCATATATTTCTTCACAGACAGTAGATGCGGAAGTACTTGAGATGGGAGTCAGCTTTCTATTTGCCGGAATCAATGTTGCTTATCAGGGTATTTATCAGGCATTGGATGGTGGTGTGGAATCACTGATTATTTCGCTTTTGAGACAGCTCATTATTATCCTGCCGCTGGCTGGAATCTTTTCCATGTTTGTCAGAAATGGGCAGATGGGAGTTTCCCTGATCTGGTGGGCATTTCCAATCACGGAACTGATCGCGTGTCTGGTTGGATATGTATTTTTAAAGAGAATCAGAAAAAATAAAGTGAATGTTTTGAATTAAGGAGGAGTCAGAGATGGTAAAGAGAATTATTACGATCAGCAGAGAATTTGGAAGCGGCGGACGTTTTATCGGAGAAGGAGCCATGTGTAATCATTGGAAGAAATGCAGACTATATTCTGAAGGATAGGGATGATGTACTGGATGTATTTATCCATGGGAATATGCCGGAAAAACACAGCGTATTATGGGCTTATATCATGTAGAAGAGCAGGAAGCTGTCAAAATGATGGCAGATACAGATAAAAGGCGTATGACGAATTATAATTTTTATACGGATCACAAATGGGGAAGAGCCAGCAACTTCTTACGCAATCTTTTCACTTACACTTTCTAACCTATACAGCATTTCCGGATCTATGTCCAGACATTTACTGCAATCTCTGGTTCCAGAGACATCCCATGCTAATGTCCCATTCAAAATGGTACATGCATTCATAAAAAAATTAATATCCTTCAACGGTTCAAAAGCTTTCTTGTTCAATAACGTTTTTGCATCATAGCATACAATTTTCCCATCTTCAAAGTATACATACACCGTATAGTCTTTATAAGGAATTACCTGCACAATATCATAAAACATATCTGCCTCCTACACTAATGGATTAATCCTATTAAGCGGGAGTCCGTCTTTGGACAGTTCCCAATTTTGCATCAGTTCATCCTGATGTATCACACACCATGCTAATATCAGTTTTAACTGCCTGGATGGCAAAGCTCCTTTTATTACTCTTGCCTCATTAATATCTACAATTGCTTTATTTCCATTATATTCTGCATGAAAATGTGGTGGGGTGTGATCTTCATAATACATTGTAACCCTTATTCCATAAAACAACGAAATTTCCGGCACAAATACACCTGCTTTCTTTTCACTCTTAAAATCTTAATAGATATTTATATTATAGCAACAATTTATCTGTTTGTATAATCAATCAAAATCTTTTTGCAACTACTGCAACGAAAAGCTTCACAATGTGGGATCCCTCCAGAACCTTTACTCAATTCTAAATCGTTCGATTTTTTAATACGAAAAACTTTTGTCGGATTATCAACTGTAAAAGTAATGTCTCGTGAGCTCATTAGGTATCCTCTTATCATTTCTTCACCACAATACGGACATTTCATGTTGATTTACCTCCTATAAAAGCCTGATTTATATAACAATAGTCTAACATATGTTGATTAAAAATACCATATTTATTCATTGGATGGGAACATAATTAAATCAGCATAAACTAATGATCCATTTACGCCTTTTAAAAATAAGGAACGATACAGCAAGCCGGAATAATTCCTCCGTGGTAAGCAGGGTATACACACCAACAATTCCCCAATGGAATACATATGCTGCAAGGTTTGATGTGCCAAGATGCCCATAAACAGCAGACTCTACATTTTGCCCGAGACTCCATAAAAATTCACTGATCAGAATCGGCATAATCATGATCAGATAATCCCTGATTGTGATTTTGTTAAAATGCAGAGATAATACCGGTTTGTCGCCCTCTTTTCTGATACATAAGACAAATCCGGTAACAATAAATACCAGGTTAAACAACTGCGAAATAAGTGTGGCAATGGCAGCTCCCTTTATTCCCATACATGAAAATCCGAATTTCCAAAATATCAGCAGATAGTTCAGCCCTGTGTTGACAGCAACTGCTCCAAAGCTTGCCAGAAATGGTATCGTGGCATGTTCCTTACAGCGCAGCCATGAGGATAAAATATTGCTGACAGCCATTGGAATATAAGAAAACGCTATGATTCTAAAATAAACCGCACCGGTATTTATAATGCTCATATCTTTTGCATACAGTCCAAGAATCTGCGACGGAAAAACTCCGGCTGCAAGCAGGAACAATGCAGATATCATGATTCCGCAGATGAGGCTCACATCAAAACTGCACCATGCCTCTTTTGTTTCCTGTGCACCGATAAACTGAGCAATTAATATTCCCGCAACCGTGCTTACCGCACCGATCACCACGGAAAAAATCAGTGAAAAATTACCGCATAATCCAACTGCCGATATATTTGCCTCTTATAAGAAAAAAGCGGAGGAAAATATGGTGAATATGATTAGGGAAAAGGAAGAGAATAAGCAAAAGATATTATTAACAACAATGATTGGTGTAATATCAACAATTACATTTGTGACATTACTATTAGTGGTTTGTTTTCACACAGATGTGATTACATTACCAATTAAGATGGTGCTGATGGTGATTGCGATAAGTGTGTTTAGCGTTGGCCTATATGTTGCAATGTGGGGAGACAGGAAGATAGGATATTTTAAATCCAGGAATTGTAATGAACTGTTTGCTCCGACATTTATGCAATATAATATGGGAATGCATTTATTAAGCACAAGATACTTAAAATGTCCTCACTGTAAGACAAGAACCTGGTGTAAGAAAGTCATGACCAAAGAGTGCTGATTTTTGAAAATGCAATTTTGGCACTAAATGCAAAAAGTGCCGAAATTGTATTGACAAAAACGAAATTAGCACTATTATATAAAATATAAAAACGGCACTAAAAATAAAAAGTGCCGAAAATAATATAATGGATGATTGGCAAATGGATGCAAATATTAAAACGTTATATGAATTATCAGTTTTTAACAAGAAGACATTTTTTGATACAATTACAGATGATGTTGGTGTATTGAGCAAAAGTACTTTGGAAAAATATTTGAAAAAGTATTTGGAATCTGGGGAAATAGTGCGTATTGGAAGAAATGCGTATTGTGTCAGAGGAAAATTAAAAGATTATGAATATGATTATTCTGATATAGCAGTTCATATAGCGAAAATATTGAATGAGGATTTCTACGATTTAGATTTCAGAATTTCAGAGCTGTATCAAATGAATCGTTTTTTGAATCATCAAATTGCACATAATGTTAATTTTGTCTTCGTAGAGAAAGAATTGTGTATTTCTGCCTTTGAAAGATTGAAAAAAGAGTATGAAGGCAACATACTTATAAATCCAACGGAAGAAGATTTTTTTAATTATAGACGAGAAGATATGATTGTTGTAAGAAATCTTTTGACGGAATCACCAAAAGGGAAAAAGGAGGTCTGGCATACTGGTTTAGAAAAATTGCTGGTAGACATTTTTTCGGAGAATCTGATAAAAGCAATGTTTAGTGAATCAGAGTATCCCGCAATATATGAAACAGCATTTAATTCTTATGTTGTGGATGAGAGTCAGATGTTCAGATATGCAAAAAGACGAAAAAGTGCAGATAAAATAAAGAAATTTATACAGGAAGAAACGGATGTAAAATTACGATTGGAGTAGAGTAATTATCAATGATTACTAGAGAGAATTATAGCATAGAGCATATTATGAAGTTGTATGAATCGAGTAAAAGAGATCCAAATCTGATTGAGAGAGTATTGTTTGCATTTGGATTGCTGGAAGCACTTAGGAGAGTAGAGTTACCATTTATTTTTAAAGGTGGAACATCGCTTTTGTTACTTCTTGATAAACCAATGAGATTGTCCACGGATATTGATATTATTGTAGAACCGGGAACAGAGGTAGATGTTTATCTTGAAAAGGCAGCTAAAATATTTCCATTTAAAGCCTATGAAGAACAAATCCGCAAGGGTAAAAATAATATAGAAAAGAGACATTTTAAGTTTCAGTTTGAATCTCCAAGGACGAAAGAGCCAGTGGAAATTATCTTGGATATTTTGTTTGAATCAAGTAAATATGCAAACACAATAGATAAAAATATTGATTGTGAATTGCTGCTTACGGAGCCGGAATATTTGCAGGTAAAAGTGCCAGATGTAAATAGCATTTTAGCAGATAAATTGACTGCATTTGCACCTCATACCACAGGTGTCTTAATTGATACGAGGAAAGATTTAGAGATTATGAAGCAGATGTTTGATGTATATTCTCTAATTGGTGTATTTGATGATTTTAATGCCGTCTATGAAACATATCATAAGATAGTGGAAGATGAAATTGCATATCGAGGTATTGATGTTACTGCAAAAGATGCGATTATGGATACTTATCATGCGTCAATATGTATTGCAAGTAGAGGTATATATCGCGCAGAGGATTATCAGTGTTATCTTAAAGGAATTAGAAGTTTGGCTGGACATATTTATTCGCTTGACTATTCAGCAGAAGTTGCATCTACATATGCACCAACTGTTATGTATATGGCTGCATGTATGATAACTAATGTGCCGTTTGAAAGAATTGAAAATGTAGATGAATATTTAAAGAAACAGCACGGAGATAGGACAGTAGCTAAAGCATTAAAATCTTTAAAGAAAAGAAACCCACTTGCGTATGCGTATTCAATTAAAGCAGAGGAATTAATTAATAATATTATAAAATAAGAAAGTAAAATCATGGTTACAAGGCAGGCGGTATCGCGCGGGGAAAATGGAAGAGGATGTCCAAGCATAGATTCGTTAAAGGAAATATCAAGATATTTCACTGTATCAGAAGTTTCTTTCATAGTTTTACGCTTTTTGATAATGAAAGTGGAACAAAGCAGAGTGCAATAATTTGATAATATTGTGGGTATACATATGAAATTATTTATGAATAAGAATGAGAAATATGAAGAGCCTGAGGTTCACATGTTTTTTCATAAACAAACGAAAGAAGTAGAGCAGGTTGAGAAGTTTGTAAGATCTCTTTCTATTACCATTCCGGCTAAATATGAGGATGAGATCTACAAATTATATCCAACAGATATATATTATATTGAGACAATTGACAGGCATACATATCTGTATACAGCCAGTCGGGTTTATGAAAGTAGTGAGAATCTGCTCTCGTTAGAGAAAATCTTAGAGGCAGCAGGTTTTATCAGAGTAAGAAAGAATTGTATTATAAATAAGTATAAGCTTAGAAGTATGATGATATCTAAGAATAGCCATATAGAAGCAGTGCTTGGCAATGATGAGCATATTGTTGTAACAAGAAGCTATATAGCAGGTATAAAGGAAGCATTTGCCCGATAATTTGTAACTTGGTACATAATATTTGTATTTCCGACAGGAATCCATCACATAGTATCCTTTTTTGTGTATATTAAAGCCAGAGTTTTGATTTTTAGCAGGAAAGGAAAATTGGATCATGAAAGATAAGCGGGTAATTAGGCAGATATTAACAATTTATCTTGTATGTTTTGTCGCGAGGATATTCGAGTATTTTGTATTAAGAACTGACCAGACTATTTTAGGAGAAGCTTTTATACATAAGCTGTTTGGAATCATTGTCATTTGTCTTGTTGTAAAAAGAAGTGGAGAAACACTTTCAGATATTGGATTTGAAAAAAATGGCTATATTAGAAGTGCAGTAAAGGGATTGGCACTTGGGCTTTCCATGTTTGCTATTGGCTATTTTGTGGAAATATTAATACTTATGCAAAACAGAACATACGCAGGTATAAGATTCTATGTAAGTGCATATGCCGTAGATACTAATATTGCTAAGCAGACAAGTGTGTTTTTTATTTTAATCTGTATCATTGGCAATTTCATTAATGTACTAATGGAAGAGGGACTTTTTAGAGGTTTGTTTCCTCGAATGCTAAATAGCAGGAGATTCTGGAAGGTTACCGGTATATGTTCTTTACTTTTTGGATTTTGGCATATTGTTGGACCTGTAAGGAACTATATTGACGGACAGAGCAGCTTTCAGGGGATGATAGCCAACGCTATCATGCTTATAGTTTCATCAACTTTGGTTGGGATTAAGCTTGCAATGATTACATACATGGAAGGCAATTTGTATATAGGTATGGCCGATCATTTTGTGAATAATACTATTGTGAATCTGCTTCATATAGAGAGCGCTACCGGCACAGATGAAATGATGTTTTTAAGGATTACTGTGGCACAGACCATTTCATTTCTTATAGTACTTTTTATTTTTCTGGAAAGGAAAAATCATGGGAAGAAAGGGATTATTAATAAAACAATTTCTGAATAATGCATTTGTTACAACTACTATTGTGCTGATAGTGCTGTCTGTTGTTGCATTATGGTATGATGGAACAATGATCTGCATATCAACCATCTTTGAGACTCTTTTACTAAGTGCTGTTTGTGAAGTAATCAAACACATGATGTATAAGATTGATATTGCAAATATTTATCTTGGTATACTGCTTCATTATCTTCTGGTATTAGCAGTTGTTCTGATATTTGGGTATGTATTTAACTGGGTTAATCAGCTTCCTGTCTATGTTTTGGCTGGAATGTGCGGTATTGTTTTAATCCTGTGCTGCTATTTGGATATTAGTAGAGTTAAGGCTGATATTGATGAAATTAATGGATTGTGTGAAAATAGATTGTAATTTCTTCGAAGCAGCTTTTAAAGATTGGAGTGACTTTTAGGTTAATTAGTAAATATAGAGCGAGGCGTACGCGAAAGGAAGAACAGGGAGACAATAAAAAAGATGAGGAGAGTGTTGAGTAAAGCAGTGTTGGACAAAAAGATCTTGATATAACAAGAAAATCGGAATTTATGGAGGTGTTTAGAATGAAACAGAAAGTACCTATGATATGCAACATTGTGAGTCTCATTCTGTTGATTGTATTTGTTATTAAGAGCATCGTTGATTATACTCAATACTCAACATCGCTAAACTCTGCGCCTTTTTATTTGTGGGTGTTAGTAAATGCTTTGTTTTTGGTAATTCCTGCAATTATTTTGTTCGTTATTGGTTTCGTTGTAAAGAAGAAACAGTAAACAATTCAAGTTTTTGGGGCTAAAGCCAATATAAATAATACCAGACAGATTTGTCCAATAGCGTAAATACGGCATTTTCTCGCTTTGTGTCGTGTTATGTTTAGTAGAATAATATTACTCTGTCAATGAAAGGAGGAAACAGTATGGATCAGAAAAAGATTGGACGTTTTTTAAAAGAACTTAGGAAAGAAAAGGATATTACACAGGAACAGCTTGCCGAAAAGATAAAAGTTTCAGGTCGAACGGTTTCTAGATGGGAAACAGGTTCTAATATGCCTGATATTAGTTTGTTGGCTGAATTGGCTGATTTTTATGATGTTAGTATACCTGAAATCATTGATGGAGAAAGGAAAAGCGAGAATATGAATGAAGAAGTAAAAGAAACAGTATTGAAATTATCTGATTATACAGAGACAATTAATCAAAAAATTAAAGGAAGGTTATTTGTACTTACGGTTATTGCAATAATAGGAATGATTGCGTTCGTGATTATTGAATTTACAGGACTAGATACACCTGGAAGTGTCTATGAAAGTGTAGCAGCTGCAGGTCTTGGGTTAGATTGTGGTATGTTAATAGTCCTTGCAATGTATCTTTCTGGACTTTTAGGAAAGATTAAGGCAAGACGAGAAATGAAACGAAAGTACAACTGTAAATAAAAAGTCTAATAGACCGTAAAATTCCAGTTTGCCAACTTTTCCTTTGAGAGAGGAGAAATCCTTTTCTCAAAGGGCTTTTTTGATTTTTCGAATATTCGTAAACTACAAGACAAAGCTAAAACTTCATATACTCTAAGCACAAGGAGACCCCGGTTTGACTATGAATAACAGTTTGGCAGAAGTACATCCGGAGCTTGTTTCGGAGTGGTCGGAGGAGAATTTACCGCTTACACCTGATGATATTACCTTTGAAAGAGGGCTTTTCCCATAAATGTGCATGGCTCGTAGCGTTCACACAATCTTCACAAAAGAATTAGCACTCGCCTATTGACAGTGCTAACAACTAGTGTTATAGTATCAATAGAACATGAAAAGAGCATGTTTATAAAGTAGTTTCATTGTATATGGGATATCATTGTTACAGATGAGCAGCTTTGAAGCGCTGCATGGAGGATACCATGAGTAGGAGGTGGGCTTATGAATATCAATAAATTTACACAGAAATCAATGGAAGCAGTACAGAACTGCGAGAAGATTGCCAGTGATTACGGCAATCAGGAAATAGAACAGGAGCATCTCCTGTATAGTCTTTTAACCCTTGATGACAGTCTGATCGCCAAGATGATCGAAAAAATGGAAATTGATCCGCAGACCTTTTTGAACCGGGTGGAGGAGCTGATTGAGAAGCGTCCGAAGGTACAGGGCGGTCAGCCTTATGTTGGACAGTATCTGAATAAGGTACTGATTTCCGCAGAGGATGAGATGAAGGTGTTTGGTGATGAATATGTTTCGGTAGAGCATTTATTCCTTGCCATGATCAAGCATCCAAGCTCCACGATTAAGAATCTGTTCAAGGAGTTTGGAATCACCAGAGAGACCTTTTTACAGGCATTATCTACTGTGCGTGGCAATCAGCGGGTAACCTCCGATAATCCGGAAGCAACCTATGACACCCTGGAGAAGTACGGTCAGGATCTTGTGGAGAAAGCAAGAGAACAGAAGCTTGATCCGGTTATCGGACGTGATGAGGAGATCCGGAATGTGGTTCGTATCCTTTCCCGTAAGACAAAGAATAATCCGGTTCTGATTGGCGAACCGGGTGTTGGTAAGACGGCGGTTGTGGAAGGACTTGCACAGCGGATTGTAAATGGTGATGTTCCGGAAGGATTGAAGAATAAGAAGATTTTTGCGCTGGATATGGGTGCACTGGTTGCAGGTGCGAAGTATCGTGGTGAATTTGAAGAGCGTCTGAAAGCTGTGCTTGAGGATGTGAAGAACAGTGATGGTGAGATCATCCTGTTTATTGATGAGCTGCATACGATTGTCGGTGCAGGCAAGACAGACGGAGCCCTTGATGCCGGTAATATGCTCAAGCCGATGCTGGCCCGTGGTGAGCTTCATTGTATCGGTGCGACCACACTGGATGAATACCGTCAGTATATTGAAAAGGATGCGGCTCTGGAACGTCGTTTCCAGCCGGTTATGGTAGAAGAACCTACCGTGGAAGATACGATTTCCATTCTTCGTGGTCTGAAGGATCGTTACGAGGTATACCATGGAGTTAAGATCATGGATAATGCACTGGTCAGTGCTGCCGTTCTTTCGAATCGTTATATTTCGGATCGTTTTCTTCCGGATAAAGCGATTGACCTGGTGGATGAGGCCTGTGCACTGATTAAGACAGAGCTGGATTCCATGCCGACGGAACTCGATGAGCTTCGCCGTAAGGTTTTACAGATGGAAATAGAAGAAACTGCTTTGAAAAAGGAAGATGACCGGTTGAGTCAGGAACGTCTGGAAACTCTGCAGAAGGAGCTTGCAGAGCTTCGTGAGGAATACTCCAACCGTATGGCACAGTGGGAGAATGAAAAGGCTTCCATTGAGAAGCTGCACAAGATCCGTGAGGAAATTGATAATGTGAACAATCAGATTGAGATTGCACAGCGTGAAGGAGACTATGAGAAGCTTTCGGAATTAAGCTACAGTACGCTTCCTTCCTTGAAGAAGCAGCTGGAAACAGAAGAGGAGCAGGTGAAGAATAAGGATCTTTCGCTGGTCCACGAGAGTGTATCCGAGGAAGAAATCGCCAGAATCATTTCCCGTTGGACGGGTATTCCGGTAGCCAAACTTACTGAGAGCGAACGGAATAAGACCCTGCATCTGGATGAAGAGCTACACAAACGTGTTGTCGGACAGGACGAAGGGGTTACGAAGGTAACCGAGGCCATCATCCGTTCGAAGGCAGGAATTAAGGATCCCCGTAAGCCGATCGGTTCTTTCCTGTTCTTGGGACCTACCGGTGTTGGTAAGACAGAGCTTGCCAAAGCTCTTGCAGCTGCATTGTTTGATGATGAGAACAATATGGTCCGGATTGATATGAGTGAGTATATGGAGAAATACTCCGTGTCCAGACTGATCGGAGCGCCTCCGGGATATGTCGGATATGAGGAAGGTGGACAGTTGACTGAAGCAGTCAGAAGAAAACCTTACTCCGTTGTCTTATTTGATGAGATCGAAAAAGCGCACCCGGATGTATTTAATGTTCTTCTTCAGGTGTTGGATGACGGACGTGTCACAGATTCGCAAGGTCGCACGGTTGACTTCAAAAACACGATTTTGATTATGACATCCAATATTGGAGCGACATATCTGTTAGATGGCATTGACCAGGATGGTAACATTAAACCGGAAGCAGAAGAGATGGTTATGAATGATCTTCGTGCCCATTTCCGTCCGGAGTTTTTAAACCGTCTGGATGAAACGATCCTGTTCAAGCCTTTGACGAAGGATAATATTGGTGGTATTATCAAACTGATCATCGCCGATCTGAATAAGCGTCTGGCAGACCGGGAGCTCACCGTAGAGCTTTCCGATGCAGCAGAGAAGTTCATTATCGATCAGGCTTATGATCCGGTTTATGGTGCAAGACCTTTGAAGCGATATATCCAGAAATATGTAGAAACACTTTCTGCAAAGCTGATTCTGGAGGATAAGGTCGATCAGGGAGATATCATTTACATTGATGTGGATGGCGATCATCTGACTGCAGGTGTGAGGAAATCGTGAGCAGATTAAGGACAGAGATGGCATTACTTTTTAGCATGTTGTAATAGAAAATGAGATCATACCTGCAGGGTAACAGGACAAGTACAGAAGGGAGAAAAGAACCATGGAATTACCACAGGATGCGAATATCCTTTTAAGCTATGTGAATCTGAAGCTGCGTGACTTTTATTCAAGTCTGGATGCCATGTGTGAGGATTTGGACGAAAGCAGGGCGCAGATTGAAGAAAAGTTATCCGGAATCGGGTATGGGTATGATCCGGAGAAAAACCAGTTCGTGTCATGCATGTCATAACGCATACGTGCATAGGATAGAGTGAGATTATGGAAAGGTCTCACTCTATTTTTATGGAAAAAAGTTTCAATGTCTGGTTATGGATGGCGGGAGCGTTTGCTGTCTTGTGTCTTATTGGAAGTGCGGTCAGAGCAGAGAGCCTCGGAACAGTGCAGGTGATTGGAAGTGCGGAAGCGGAAAATGTAAAGAAAATTGCCCTCACGTTTGATGATGGACCGCATCCTGTCTATACACCGGTTCTGCTGGACGGACTTGCGAAACGGAAGGTAAAAGCAACCTTTTTTATTACCGGAGAAAATGCGGAAGCCTGTCCGGAGCTTATAAAACGGATGCAGGAGGAGGGGCATCTGATTGGCAACCATACTTACAGCCATATCCAGCTTACGCAGGATAACAGAGAGCAGTTTAAGGCAGAGCTTATGAAGACAAACACCATCATTGAGGAGATTACCGGACAGGGAGTGACCTATGTACGCCCGCCATACGGCAGCTGGGATAAAAGCTTTGAAAAGGAGCTGAATATGATACCGGTGCTGTGGAGCATTGATCCGCTGGACTGGTGCTGTGATGATGCAGCCTGTGTGGTGCGTAAGGTAGAGAGCGCAGCAGAGGAGAATGCCATTATTCTGCTTCATGATTCGTATCCATCGACTGTGACAGCAGCATTACAGATTGTGGATGATCTGCAAAAGCAGGGGTATGTGTTTGTTACGGTGGAAGAAATCTTGTTTGATTAGCAGTTGAAAGTCATACAAAATCTGTTGTATAATAAAAAAGTATGGGTCTGAATATCAGAGCATACCTCAGAATAAAAGACAGATGGAGAATTCTATATGCATTCACCGTTAGAAATAGCGAAGAATTTTGTTGAAATCGGAATCCATAAGGTAAGGATGTCTGCATTGAAAATGCTGGCACTCGGTATCTTTGCAGGAATTTATATTGCGTTTGCAGGAATTGCTTCAACGACATCCTCTGCAACGATTCAGAACGCATCGGTAGCACGGCTCGTAAGCGCCTGTGTGTTCCCTGCCGGAATGGCGATGGTTCTGATTGCCGGAAGTGAGCTTTTTACCGGAAATAATCTGATTATAATTTCTGTTCTTCAAAAGAAGGTTACCTGGCTTCAGATGCTGAAGAACTGGGGAATGGTTTTTATGGGGAACTTCATCGGAGCCTCTTTTGTGGCTTTTATGGTGGTTTATGCCGGAATCCCCGAACTGTATGGCGGCGTGCTGGGAGAAAAGATGGTTGCTGCTGCACTTTTCCGTGTGAATCAGACCTTTGGAGAGGCCTTTGCGCGTGGAGTGCTTTGTAATATTTTAGTATGTATTGCCGTATGGGCGGCATTTGCAGCAAAGAAGGTATCCGGGAAGCTTCTGATGAGCTTCTGGCCGGTCATGCTCTTTGTGTTGTGTGGCTTTGAACACAGCATTGCAGACATTTATTTTGGAGTATCCGGACTTTTGACAATGGACAAATACGGAATCTCCGCACCGGAGCTTACAACAGCTGCCTTTTTACTTAAGAATTTACTTCCTGTTACCCTTGGTAACATCGTTGGTGGAGCGGGAATTGTAGGCTGTGGCTACTGGGCAGTCTACCTGCGTCATACCCCGGGCTTTGCAGAACCAATCGAAGCAGAGCAGGAAGAAATCGATGGTGCCGAGGAGTATTAAGCCATGGATTTGTTTGAATATATGAGGAATACCAATAAAGAAAAAGAATCCCCGTTAGCTGCAAGACTGCGGCCGTCCACACTGGATGAGGTGGTAGGGCAGCAGCATATCATCGGGAAGGACAAGCTTTTGTACCGGGCAATTAAGGCAGATAAGCTGAGCTCCCTCATTTTTTACGGACCGCCCGGAACCGGGAAAACCACCCTTGCGAAGGTCATTGCGAATACCACGCAGGCGGAATTTACCCAGATCAATGCAACCATAGCCGGGAAGAAGGATATGGAGGAGGTTGTCGGGAAGGCCAAAGAGCTGCAGGGAATGTATGGAAAGCGGACCATTCTGTTTATCGATGAAATCCATCGTTTCAATAAAGGACAGCAGGACTATCTGCTTCCCTTTGTAGAGGATGGAACAATTATTCTGATTGGCGCAACCACAGAGAATCCTTATTTTGAAGTCAATGGAGCGTTGTTATCACGTTCTGTCATTTTTGAATTAAAACCCCTGGATCAGGAAGATATCAGGAAGCTGATTTTGCGTGCTGTGCAGGATGAGCAAAAGGGCATGGGGGCATACAATGCCGTGATTGAGGAGGATGCCCTTTCATTTCTTGCACAGCTTTCCGGGGGCGATGCAAGGCATGCCTTAAATGCGGTAGAGCTTGGGATTATGACGACGGAGCGTTCGGCAGATGGGAAGATTCATCTGACCCTGCAGGTTGCACAGGAATGTATTCAGCGCCGTGTGCTGCGCTATGATAAAACCGGGGACAATCACTATGATACGATTTCTGCTTTTATCAAAAGTATGAGGGGGTCGGATCCGGATGCAGCCGTGTATTATCTGGCAAGAATGCTGTATGCCGGAGAAAGCGTCACCTTTATCGCAAGAAGAATGATGATTCACGCAGCAGAGGATGTCGGACTTGCGGATCCGCAGGCTTTGCAGGTCGCAACGAATGCAGCTCTTGCAGTAGAACGTGTAGGAATGCCGGAGGCGCAGATTATTTTGTCAGAGGCAGCCATGTATATCGCATGTGCGCCGAAGAGTGATGCGTGTGTTAAGGCAATAGGAGAAGCCATGAGCGAAGTGGAACGATCCGGGGATCTCCCGATCCCTCCCCATCTGCAGGATGCCCATTATAAGGGCGCAGCAAAGCTGGGACATGGAACAGGATATCTGTATCCCCATGAGTATAAAAATAATTATGTGAAGCAGCAGTATCTGCCTTATGAGTTAAACGGAAAGGAATTTTATCACCCATCAGGAAACGGCTATGAGGTAAAGATCAGAGAGCACATGAAGAAGATTAGGAACTCTTCCATATAGATCGAAGCACTTGCTGCTGAGACCGTAAGATGATGATTTGGAATGGATTTTGCATCGTAACTGTGAGGGTACTGAACCAGTTACAAAGATTAAAAACAAGAAGGAACACAGTTTGATGAGTGATAAGCAGAAGAAAGCAGTTAAGAAGAAAGCGGTGGAAGGCAGAGAAGCAGAAACGAAAGCTGCAGGGAAGGAACCGGCGAAGAGAAAACCGGTCAAAAAGAAAAAAGGAAAGAAGAGTGGAAAAGGCTTTGTTGTTTTATTTATCGTGATCGTGGTGCTTCTGATTGGTGCAGGATCTGCTTTTGTGCTCCTGAACCAAAATAAGGAAATCCCAATTCTGGATACCGTGGAAACCATGGTGCAGCCAAGTGCAGCTCCGGCACCTGAGGCAACGAAGCTTGGTGACGGCGTACTGGCAAGTCTGGTACAGGGTGGAATGTCCGTGGAAGAGGCTTATCGTAAGCGGCCGGAGGAAAAGGTACTGACCGATGGAAATAAGAGTGACTTTGCCAATATTGTAAGCTGCAGGATTGACACAGAAACAGGAAAGATTAAGGTGGTTGCGGAAAGTAACGGAATTCCGGAGAGCGATGACAAATATTATTACCTCTTTGCGATGAATACCTATGACAATGGTTTAGCCGAAGGGGCAGAATATCTTGACCGGATTTATAAGAATGATACCGTGGAGCTTACAACCTCGCTGAATTATAATACGGCTGCAAGTAAGCTTTATAAGAAATTCATAGTTGCAGTGAAAAAGGGTGGCGAATATATCACCCTTAATACGCCACAGTACATCACGAATCCGGAAGTGATTGCGAAGTACACCGGTGTATACCAGACACCGGCATCCAAGAAGGGGCTGCTCGTGGATCCGAATAAGTTAAGAGGAAACGAACTGGATGATCTTGGTGTGAAGCAGGCGGCCTATAACATTCCGGTAGCCCGGATTCTGGGACCGAGTACCAACAGCGCTTATCCGACCATTCATTATAATTATAATGGCAAAACCTACACCTTTAACGGACAGGTGATTGCAGAATATGATCTGGTATTCAGTACACTGACTGCTAAAGGAATCTGTACGACAGCAATTATTCTGAACAATTATTCCTCTGCATATTCCCAGCTGATTCACCCCAAAGCACGGGGAGGCGGGTCAGCGCCGTATTATATGTTTAACGGTGCAGAAGAGGGTGGTGTGGAATACATGGCAGCCATCGGCTCCTTCCTTGCAGAACGTTATTCGGGAAGCAAGCACGGAAGAATTTCCAACTGGGTCATTGCCAACGAAATCAATGCCCGTAAGGAATGGAACTATATGGAATATACCGATGTGGCAACCTACGTCGAGGAATATGCCAAGGCTTTCCGTGTTTTCTATAACGCGATTAAGAGTGTAAGCAGTTCCGCACGTGTCTATATGCCGATTGACCAGCAATGGGATCGGAACATTAAGAACAACACGAACTACGATGGACGGGATATTTTAGATGAGTTCAATAAGAACATTACGACCGGGGGAAACCTTGACTGGGGACTTGCCCAGCATCCGTATAACGTGCCCCTGACAGAAACCTGTCCATGGAAGAGCTCCAAGTACATTGAACACAATGCCGGCACCTCCATGATGTCTATGGGAAATATTGAAGTACTTGTAAATTACATGAATCAGGATACCTTCCTGAATCCGGATGGTGAGGTCCGCAGCATCCTTCTTTCCGAACAGGGATACACCTCTCAGGGTGGAGAGGCCAACCAGGCAGCAGCCTTTGCCTATGCGTACTATAAAGTGGAAGCTTATGGTGATATTGACGGCTTCCTGTTAAACCGCCAGACGGATGCCCCCGAAGAGGTTGCCCAGGGACTTGCTTTCGGCTTAAACCACGTCGGTGGTGGCACCAAGAAGCAGATTTACAATGTCTTCAAGTACATTGATACACCCGAACATGCCGCCTACACAGACTTCGCCAAGTCGATCATAGGAATTTCCAGTTGGAGTGAAATTATCCGATAAATCTGTTTGATAAGATGAATGGGTAAGACAATTTCTTATAATATAATGACACAATTAAGAGGCTATGCATCAGCATGGCCTCTTGAATTATAAAAAATAACGAGAAAATAATTTTATAAAATAAAGATGGTGTCATAGCGTAGAATAGGCGCAACATTTTTTGATTTTGTGATTTTGCGGAGGGGTTAGCCCCGTAGGAATGAACAAAATCAAAATCGTTGCGCCTGAGTCAGTAGCTTAAATATAGTCAATAACTTATATATAACCAATATCCAATCATTTACACTTTAAAACAACTCCGTAATCAGATACTGATAAATCTCCTGATTCTTTTTCTGCCAGTTATCGCAGATCGAAGCTGCAGTTTCCTCCACCGGTACCGAAATAATAATATCCAGAAGCGTAACCTCCTTATCCTTCGCTGTCAGATGCGCCTCAAATTCCCCCGAGGTTGACTTATAATAATCCGCGAGAATCGATACCTCATTGCGGAGCGTCATTTCATTTTCTTTGAGATATGTGTTAATCTCTTCCTTAATCGTATCGCTGATTTCATTACTGAAGAAATCCAAGGTCTGGCGTCCTTCCTTCGTGATGCTTAAATGCGTCCGGTTCCGGATCGAATGTGCGGTTATCATGTCCGCATCAATCAGCTCGCTGATCACCTGCTGGAGCGTCAGAAAGCTTGTATACTGCTTTTCTAAAATAAAGTCGCTGATCTGCGCCTTCGTCAGTGGAAAATCCACCCGTTGCAGCATATAAAGAATAATTAATTTATAAAGTGTCAATGGATCCTGCATATAGCCTCCCCTGATATGTTTCGTGAATTTTCATCTCGTGATGAAGTGTGTTTAATACCTTCCGTTTATCAAGACTCCACATTGGTGAAAGTAAAAGCTCCTTCGGTGCATCTCCCGTAAGCCGGTGTACAACGATATCCGGACGAAGATGCTCTAAGCAAAGAATCACCATGGAAACATAATCTTCCAGCGTTTCGTAGGAGTGATAACGGTAAGGTTCATTTTCATATAAAAGCCCAAGATCAGTGTCTTTTAAAATATGAAGTAACTGTAATTTAATACCCCATATGGGCTGCGTATCCAGATAGGAAATCGTCTGCAGCTGCATACTTGCGGTTTCACCGGGCAATCCTAAGATTACATGGGTAATGACCGGAATCTGTAACCTGTGCAGTGCCGTAACCGCATCTTCAAAGCAGGAAAGCAGATAGCCTCTGCGGATAAAAGAGGCTGTCTTTTCGTGAATGGTCTGCAGTCCCAGCTCTACCCAGATGAATTTATCCGGATAGCGCTGTTTTAAATCCTGAAAAAGCTGTAAAACCTCCGGTGGAAGACAGTCCGGTCTTGTAGCAATTGAAATGCCTGCAATCTGCGGAAAGTCAAGCACCGCCGTATATTTTTGCATAAGCTCGTCAACAGAAGCATACGTGTTTGTGTATGCCTGGAAATATCCAATATAACGATTGCCGGGATGCTGACAGGTCATCTGCTCCAGATAGGAATGGATGATGTGAGCCATGCTCTGATTCGAAGTAAGAGACATGGAAAAATCCCCACTTCCTGCACCACTGCAAAAGATACAACCCCGCCGGTCTAATGTTCCATCACGGTTCGGACAGGTAAAACCGGCGTTTAAGGCAATCTTTGAAAGTTTCTCGCCGTAGGTGTTTTTGCAGTAGGCGTTCAGGGAATAGTAGGGCTTTCCATGCCAGAAAGTCTGGTTGTTCATTATTTTACAATATGTTCCTTTACTGCGGCTGCAACGACTTCGGCAACCTTCGGATTAAATGCTTCAGGCATAATGTTGTCATCGCTTAATTCGTCATCCGGAACGAGAGAAGCAATGGCATTGGCAGCAGCCAACTTCATTTCTTCAGTGATCTTTGTAGCACGTCCTTCCAGAGCACCCTTAAAGATACCTGGGAAGGCAACGACATTGTTGACCTGATTCGGGAAGTCACTGCGTCCCGTACCAACTACGCGGGCACCGGCAGCCTTTGCAACATCCGGCATAATTTCCGGAACCGGATTTGCCATGGCAAACAGAATGGCATCCTTATTCATGGAAGCGACCATTTCTGCAGAAACAATACCGGGAGCGGATACACCAACGAAAATGTCAGCACCCTTCATGGCATCTGCAAGCGTACCGGTCTGCTGCTCAAGGTTGGTAACCTCGGTCATTTTCTGCTGCATCCAGTTTAAACCTTCGGTCTTTTTGGAAACGATACCGACCTTGTCACACATGGTAATATGCGGAAAACCATAGGTTAAAAGGAGTCTTGTGATAGCAACACCGGCACTTCCCGCACCGTTTACAACGACACGGCAGTCCTCTTTTTTCTTGCCGACAACCTTTAAGGCATTGATGATTCCGGCGAGAACGACGATGGCTGTACCGTGCTGGTCATCATGAAATACCGGGATATCGAGAATTTCTTTTAAACGTTCTTCAATTTCAAAGCATCTGGGAGCACTGATATCTTCCAGATTGATACCGCCATAAGCAGGTGCAAGGTAGGTCACAGCCTTGATAATTTCTTCGGTGTCCTGGGTATCCAAACAGATCGGAACAGCGTTTACTCCACCGAATTCCTTGAACAGTACGGCCTTTCCCTCCATAACGGGCATGGCGGCGTAAGGACCGATATTGCCAAGACCAAGGACTGCGCTTCCATCGGATACGACAGCGACAGTGTTGGCCTTCATGGTATATTTGTAAGCAGCTTCCTTATCCTGTGCAATCACCTTACAGGGCTCGGCAACGCCGGGCGTGTATGCAATTGAGAGATCTTCTCTTGATTTAACAGGGACTTTGGATACGACTTCAAGCTTGCCGTTCCACTGTTCATGAAGCATGAGTGCTTTTTCTGAAATATTCATAGTAGCTTCCTTCCTTTGCTTATGTAATATATGTTTTTATTGTAGTATAAAATAAGAAAGTTTTCCAGTATTACTTTACAAGGATAGAGTATAATGTTAATATAAGTAGTAATGAAAACTACATAAAATAGTGATTTAGAACAGGAGAACTGAAATGTCATATAAAATTATTGCAGACAGTTGTTGTGAATTTCCCGAAGAATATAAGGAAGATCCACGTTTTGTAAATATACCGTTAGGACTTGATGTGGCAGGTGAACACCTGTGGGACGATGAGACCTTTGATCAGGCCTCCTTCCTTCAGAAGGTGGCTTCTTCGAAAACCTGTCCCCGTTCCTGCTGTCCTTCTCCGGAGAAATATATGCGGGCGTACGATACCGATGCGGAGAATATCTTTGTTTTTACCCTTTCATCGAAATTAAGCGGCAGCTATAACAGTGCAGTGATCGGAAAAACGTTGTATGAGGAAAAGCATGGTGAAAAGAATATATTCGTATGTGATTCCCATTCGGCAAGTGTCGGAGAAACACAGCTTGCCCTGAAGGCGGCGAAGTGGAGTGAAGAAGGCCTCCCCTTTGCGGAAATCTGTGAAAAGCTGCTGGCATTCCGGGATGAGATGAAGACTTACTTTGTACTGGATAATCTGGAAACGCTTCGTAAGAATGGACGCCTTACAGGGGTTAAAGCATTAGTTGCTTCTACCTTAAGCATTAAGCCTGTGATGGCAGGACGCGGGGGAGAAATCGAGAAGCAGGCACAGGCAGTCGGCATGAAAAAAGCCCTTGCCAAAATGGCAGAGCTGATGCTTCATGAAGTGCCGGATACGGCGAAACGTGTTCTGATGATTTCCCATTGTAACTGCAAGGATCGTGCTGAATATGTGAAGAAGCTGTTTCTGGCAAAAGCCTCTTTTGAAAAGGTATATATTCTCGATACCGCAGGGATCAGCAGCATGTATGCTAATGATGGCGGTATTATTGTGACTCTGTAGGCCGGTGGCTGGTAAGTACCCTTACAGTTTTGTAAGATTCTTTCTTGCATAGCTTAAGAACGGGCGGGAGTACAGTGGACAGGAAAGTCTTTTTCCATCGTCCATTGTGACCTTCAGTCCGTTTATTTTTTCTACATGGGCAGCGTTGATGATGGTGCGCTCGGAAACCAGCACAAGATGCTTATAGCTTTTAATCATGGAGTAAAAGTTCGAAGCCGTATCAAGCATGGTGACGTCACGGCCATCGGTCAAGTGAACGGTGAGGCAGGCATTTTTCGAGGTGACATAGGCAATGTCGTCTTCGTACGCATAAACAGTAGTGCGGTCGCTGCGCAGTTCAATTGTGGAAGCACGGTTTAAACCAAGGTGAAGTGCTTCGTCAATAATGGCAGTAAGATCTGCAACCTTAATGGGCTTGTCGATAAACAGAAGATCGGCAGGCCTTTCCTGTTCGGGGAGTTTATTTAATGCTTCCCTGTAATTGATGGAAGAGGAGCACAGAGCGATGGGAGCAGTGACACCGAGGCGCCGCAGTTCGATGGCAAAGGAAAGACCGTCCGGTTCTTCACTTGTCATATCCAGAAAGAAAAGCTCGTAGGGCATGGGATTGCGGCTTAAGTGCTCGCTGTTCCCGTAGGAGTCACAGAAGAATACACCTGAGGTGCCCTTGCGCCGGTCGGATTCCCGGTCGAGTAATCGTTCCAATTGCTTGCGGTCTGCAATATTATCATCACAAATAGCTATGTGCATAAGTTTCCCTCCTGTTATAGAGTTACCAGATGAAACGGTGCTGATATTATCAGTATAACCAGAATGACCTGCAGGATCAAGATGGCAGGCATGCCAAAAGTGAAGCTGCGGTGCCTGGTTTTATGGTGAAAGGTATACATTCCAAGGATCGAGCCAATACTCCCGCCGATCAGGGCGATGGTAAACAGGGTGGCCTCAGGGATGCGGAAGGCTCTTTTGCGGGCACGGTATTTGTCAATTCCCATGATTGTAAAGCCGAGGAGGTTGACTGCGGCAAGATAAATGATGAGAAGAGTGGTTACATGAATCATAATGGTGTCCTTTCTGACTATTGTTCTGAACAGATATTCATAGTGTCAATTCAGAAGCGTATCTGTAAAAACACTGCTGTACAGCGCAGGGCTTACTCATATATAATAAACCGCCATACGGAAACTGTCTATCTGCAATTTCCATATGGCGGTTCTTAATACCGGTTCCGGCAGGAACAGTAACACTTATTTCAGTTCGCCAAGCTCCTGCATTTTCATGGCACGTACCTTGGTAGAAAGACCAAAGAGGTTGATGAAGCCTTCTGCATCGTGATGGTCATAAAGATCGCCTGTTGTAAAGGATGCAATACTCTCATTGTAGAGAGAGTACGGAGAAGTCGTTCCGGCCTTGATGATGTTTCCTTTGTAAAGCTTGAACTTTACTTCGCCGGTTACATACTTCTGGGTGGATTCAATGAAGGCCTGTACGGCTTCACGTAATGGAGTAAACCATTTTCCTTCGTATACGATCTGAGCCAGCTTGTTGCCCATATCCTTCTTGACTGCATAGGTATCACGGTCAAGAATTAATTCCTCAAGCTGCTGATGTGCTTCATAAAGAATGGTTCCACCGGGAGTTTCATATACACCACGGGACTTCATGCCGACAACACGGTTTTCTACGATATCAACGATACCGATACCATGCTTGCCGCCTAAACGGTTCAGCTCACGAATAATATCGGAAACCTTCATTTCCTTGCCATTTACGGACTTCGGAACACCCTTTTCAAAGGTCATGGTTACGTATTCGCCTTCTTCCGGAGCCTTCTCAGGAGTGACACCAAGAACCAACAGGTGATCGTAGTTCGGCTCATTGGCAGGATCTTCAAGCTCTAAGCCTTCATGACTGATGTGCCATAGGTTACGGTCACGGCTGTAGCTGGAATCTGCGGAGAACGGAAGATCAATGCCGTGCTGCTTGCAGTATTCGATTTCGGATTCACGGGAATCGAGAGTCCACTTATCACTTCTCCATGCTGCAATGATTTTAAGATCCGGAGCAAATGCCTTGATACCAAGTTCAAAACGGATCTGGTCATTTCCCTTACCGGTAGCACCGTGACAGATGGCAACAGCGCCTTCCTTACGTGCAATTTCCACTAACTTCCTGGCAATCAGCGGTCTTGCCATAGAGGTTCCAAGTAAATATTTGTTCTCGTAAACGGCATGGGCCTGTACACAGGGAACAACATATTCATCACAGAATTCATCGGTTACATCGAGAATGTATAACTTCTCAGCTCCACAGTATTTCGCTCTTTCTTCAAGTCCATCGAGTTCTTCTCCCTGTCCGCAGTCGATACATACGCAGACAACTTCATAATCGAAGTTCTCTTTTAACCAGGGAATAATTGCGGTAGTATCAAGACCACCGGAGTACGCGAGAATTACTTTTTCTTTCATGTTGAAATGCCTCCATGTTATTTTTTAGATTACGGTAACTATTCAGAACTCCATTCGCCATATAAAATCTGTCAAATATGCTCTGGAATGCAAGCATTCCAATCATATTTATCAGATTTTGCATGGCTCTGAATAGTTACAAATTTTAAATTGTTCTGTCTCACATTTGCTAATATACAACATCTTCTGTAAAAATGCAACACCTATTTTGCATATTTTTGCATAAAAGATGGGATTATATAAATTAATTTGCAGAAAAACCCAAAAAAGGCTTGAATAATATGCATAAAAGTTGTATTGTTATACATGTTGAAAGTTATACTTTTCTATAGTAACAGTTGCGGCATTTCCAATCTTGGTATAAGATGATGATAACTATTCAGAGCCATGCAAAATCGCAACAGTAACCACAATAGTAATAAGGAAAGGACAATCATTTTGATATGAAGACGAAAATTTTTATCGACGGAAGCGAAGGAACGACAGGATTACGGATCCATGAACGCTTTGCGGGAAGAGATGATGTGGAGATTCTTCCGATCGCATCAGAATTAAGAAAGGATGCCGGAGAGCGTAAGCGTCTTATCAACGAATCGGACATTACGTTTCTTTGTCTGCCGGATGTGGCGGCAAGAGAGTCGGTAAGCCTGATTGAAAATGAGAATGTCCGTATTATTGATACATCAACGGCACATCGTACCGAAGAGGGATGGGCCTATGGATTCCCGGAGCTGTCCGGTGAATTCCGGGATAAAATTTCAAAAGGAAAAAGGATTGCGGTTCCGGGCTGCTATGCGACCGGTTTTATTTCCTTAGTATATCCGCTGATCCAGAGCGGCATTTTGCCGAGGGATTATCCGGTAGCAACCTTCGCCATGTCCGGCTACAGTGGTGCCGGCAGAAAAGCAATTGCTGTTTATGAATCAAAAGACCGTGCACCGGAATTTGATGCGCCGAGAGAGTATGCACTTTCCCAGCAGCACAAGCATTTAAAGGAAATGACGAAGATCACGGGACTTCAAAGAACGCCGTTGTTTTCCCCGATGGTCTGTGATTACTATAGCGGTATGATTGTGACCCTGCCGCTTTATACTGACTTATTAAATGGAAAGCCGTCCTTACAGGAGGTACAGGAAAAGCTGGCCGCATTCTACGAAGGAGAGCCCTTTATTCAGGTGATGCCTCTTGGCAGTGAGGATGAAACGAACGGCTTCCTTGCGGGAAATGCAAGAAGCGGCTGGGATGGACTGGAAATTTTCGTAACAGGAAACGAAGACCGGATTCTTTTATCCTCCCGGTTTGATAATCTTGGAAAGGGAGCTTCGGGTGCAGCCATCCAGTGTATGAATATCGTGATGGGTGTGGACGAGAAGAAGGGACTGAATTTATAAGCTTCAGGAACGGCTCAGTAAGGAAAATGATGAATAACAATTTTGAAATACGGACCATGACCATAGAAGACTATCAGGGCGTTCATGATCTGTGGATGACGATTAAGGGCTTTGCCATAAGAAGTATTGATGATTCTAAGGAAGGCGTTGCTTCCTTTTTAAAAAGAAATCCGACAACAAGTGTGGTTGCCGTGGCCGATGGAAAAATCGTAGGAAGCATTCTGTGTGGACATGACGGACGGAGAGGCTGTCTGTATCATGTATGTGTGGACGAGGCGTACCGGATGCACGGCATTGGTAAGAGCATGGTGGTGTTCTGCATGCAGGAGCTGCAAAAGGAGCACATCAGCAAGGTTTCCCTCATTGCGTTTACCGTAAACGATATTGGCAATGCGTTCTGGAAGCAGATCGGCTGGACGAAGCGGGAAGACCTGAATTATTATGATTTTACATTAAATACAGAGAATATCATCCGTTACAATGAAGAGTGAGCAGCCGGAAGGGTACGGAACAGCTGCGAGGATGAGCAGGAGGATAAAATGAAACAGATTACAGGTGGAATTACTGCTGCAAAGGGATTTCAGGCAGCAGGTATTGAAGCGGGAATCAAATATCAGAACCGTAAGGATATGGCAATTATTTACAGTGAAAAGCCATGTGTGGCGGCAGGAACCTTTACCAGCAATGTGGTAAAGGCAGCTCCCGTAAAGTGGGACAGGAAGCTTTTGGAGGAATCTCCCTATGTACAGGCGGTGATTGTGAATACCGGAATTGCAAATGCAGGAACCGGCGCAGAGGGAATGAAGCTTTGTGAAGAAACGGCAAAGGAGGCCTCCAGGGTGCTTGGCATTCCGGAAAATGCCGTACTCGTCGGATCCACAGGTGTCATCGGGGCGCAGCTCCCCATCGACCGGATCAAGGCAGGAATCAGCAGACTTGCCGAGGCTAAGAACGATTCCTTAGAAGCCGGAACCGATGCCTCCAGGGCAATTATGACAACGGATACCGTGAATAAGGAGCTGGCCGTACAGGTGGAAATCGGCGGTGTAACCGTAACACTCGGTGCAATGAGTAAGGGCTCCGGCATGATTCATCCGAATATGTGTACCATGCTCGGCTATGTGGCTACGGATGCAGTGATTGAAAAGGAAGTTTTACAGAAGCTGCTCAGAGAGGATGTTGTGGATACCTACAACATGATTTCGGTCGATGGAGATACTTCAACGAATGATACGCTGCTGGTGCTTGCAAACGGAATGGCAGGCAATCCCACGATTCAGGAGGGAACGGCAGATTATGAAGCGTTCAGGGCAGCGCTTCACTATGTAAATGAAACACAGGCCAAGCGTCTTGCAGGAGATGGCGAGGGTGCAACAGCACTGGTAGAATGTCATGTATATCATGCAGATACGAAAGAAAATGCAAGAATTCTTGCAAAAAGTGTCATCTGTTCCAGCCTGACCAAGGCTGCTGTTTACGGACACGATGCCAACTGGGGAAGAATCCTGTGTGCACTTGGTTATTCCGGAGCGCAGTTTGATCCGGATCATATGGAGCTGTATTATGCAGCAGGTGACCGGAAGATTCTCATTTATAAGGATGGCGGGGATGCCGGTTACAGTGAGGAAGAGGCCAGTGATGTTTTGTCCCAGAAGGAAGTACAGATCCTGGCAGATATGAAAATGGGCGAAGCCGAGGCTACCGCATGGGGCTGCGATCTGACCTATGATTATGTTAAGATCAATGCAGATTACCGGAGCTGACGGAGAAGGTTACCTATCATATGTAACAGTTCAGCCATGCCCATTCATAAGCTGCCGGATTGTACAAATTGGCTAACAAATATACGTGCTTTTCGGCAGCTTATTTCATGTTGGGCGTCCGCCCTATAGAAATGATTGTATAAGCTGCCCTTAGTGAGCAAGCTCCCACGGTCATCTTGCACAATCATTTCTGCATGGCTGAACTGTTACTATCATATAGAAGCAGAAGAGAGTAAAGGATGGTGCATGACATGGATAAGGATATGCAGGAAGTTTTAAAAAAAACGGAGGTTCTGATCGAGGCGCTTCCGTACATTCAGCAGTTTAACCGGAAGATCATAGTTGTAAAATACGGCGGCTCTGCCATGAGCAACGAGGAACTGCAGAAGAATGTCATTAAGGATGTAACGTTATTAAAGCTGGTTGGCTTCAAGCCGATTATCGTACATGGCGGCGGTAAGGAAATCAGCCGCTGGGTAGGCAAGGTCGGTAAGGAAGCAAAATTCGTGAACGGACTTCGTGTGACCGATGCAGAGACTATGGAAATTGCTGAAATGGTTTTAAATAAGGTGAATAAGAGCCTTGTGAACATGGTGGAAGAGCTTGGCGTGAATGCCGTTGGCTTAAGCGGTAAGGACGGCGGACTCTTAAAGGTGGAGAAGCGTTATTCCGAGGGACAGGACATTGGCTTTGTCGGTAATATTACCGAAGTAAATCCGAAGATTCTGTTTGATATGTTAGAGAAGGATTTCCTGCCGATTGTTGCACCGATCGGATATGACGAGAATTTTGATACCTATAACATCAATGCGGATGATGCAGCCTGCGCCATTGCGAAGGCCGTCGGAGCCAACAAGCTGGTATTCCTCACGGATATCGAGGGCTTATATAAGGACATCAATGATAAGGATTCCTTTATTTCAAGAATCCGGGTTTCCGCAGCGGATGCGCTGATTCAGGAAGGTATTATTGGCGGAGGCATGCTTCCGAAGTTGAATAACTGTACTTCTGCAGTGAAGAATGGGGTAAGCCGGGTACATATCCTTGATGGCAGAATCCCTCACAGTATGCTGCTTGAAATCTTTACCCACAGCGGAATCGGAACAGCCATCGTTCCGGATGATGATCCAATCAGTGATGAAAAGTAAGAGATGCGGAAGAACTGTAGGGATACAGATGAGTGAATAACAGGAAATTAAAAGCAGGGAGCTGAAAATAATGGGAACAATGAAGGAATATATTGACGAAGCAGAACGGGCTCTGCTTCATACCTATAACCGGTTTCAGATCGTGTTGGATCATGGTGACGGTGTTCATCTTTATGACATGGATGGAAAGGAATATCTTGATTTCTGTGCAGGAATTGCAGTATTTGCACTTGGTTACAATAATCAGAGATACAACGATGCGCTGAAGGCACAGATTGACAAGCTGATTCATACCTCGAATTATTATTACAATGTTCCGGCGATTGAAGCGGCAAAAAAATTGAAGGAAGTATCCGGTATGGACCGTGTATTCTTCACAAACAGCGGTGCGGAATCCATTGAGGGCGCGATTAAGGCAGCCAGAAAATATGCGTATTTAAAGGATGGAACAACCGATCATGAAATTATCGCCATGGAGCATTCCTTCCATGGAAGAACGATGGGTGCACTTTCCGTTACCGGCAACCCGAAATACCGGGAGGCCTTTGAACCGATGATCGGCAACATCCGTTTTGCAAAAATGAATGACTTTGAAAGTGTGTTAAGCCAGGTGACGGACAAGACCTGCGCGATTCTGTTTGAGACCGTACAGGGCGAGGGCGGTATTTATCCTGCTAAAGAAGAATTCATGAAGAAGATCAAGGCGCTTTGCGAGGAAAAGGATATTCTGCTGATTCTCGATGAGATTCAGTGCGGAATGGGAAGATGCGGATCTATGTATGCCTGGCAGAAGTACGGAGTAAAGCCCGACATTATGACCACGGCCAAGGCGCTTGGCTGTGGTGTGCCGGTCGGTGCATTCCTGATGACCGAAAAGGTTGCACAGCATTCCCTGACAAGCGGCGATCACGGAACGACCTACGGTGGAAATCCGCTTGCTGCAGCAGCCATTAATGTGGTACTTGATTTATTCGGGGAGAACCATATAATAGATAATGTGAAAAAAACAGGTGCATATCTGGAAGAGAAGTTAAATGAGCTTGCAGATAAGTACGATGTCATTGAGACACGCCGTGGTATCGGCATGATGCAGGGACTTGTCTTTAAGGTGCCGGTTGGACCTGTGATTAATAAAGCACTGGAAAAGGGACTGATCCTGATTAATGCAGGAACTGATATTATCCGCTTTGTTCCCCCTCTTGTAATTACAAAGGAGGATGTGGATCAGATGATCGGTATTCTTACGCAGAGCATTGACGAGGTTCTTTCCTAGTCTTATGGTGGATTGTTCTGCCAATGATGTGAATCGTAATGATAATTGCAGCTGTGAAGGTAGGAAACGATACCGCATGGCTGTCTGTAGAAATGGAGTTTATATATGAAGAAACGACTCATGGCAATTTTACTCATTGCCCTGGCCGCAGCAGGTATTTTTGCGATTGGAAAATCGGGAATGCCCGTAAAGGAAAAGGAGCAGAGCGAGGACTCATCTCTGTTTTCCAATCATAACAAAGACAGTATTTATCTCTGGTATACTGACGATGCGCTAACCACTTATTTAAGCAGTGCGGCAGTAGCCTATAACGAAACACATGACGCCCGGATTGTGCCGGTGCTGGAATCGGGACTTGATTATGTGGAGACAATCAACCGGAATTCGGTGGAATCCAATGTGCCGGATCTGTATGTGATCAGTAATGATGCATTGGAAAAAGCTTATCTGGCAGGACTGGCAGTCCCGGTCGAACCGACTGTAAACATGGAAGAAACCTTTATCGGAAAGGGACTTGCGGCTGCAACCTATAAGGATAAGCTCCTGGGATATCCGTTTTATTTTGAGACCAGTTCCCTGCTTTATAACAAGACGTATCTGCGGGATCTGGCGGTTGCACAGCTATTGCAGGAGCAGGAGGAAGCGGCGGCGCAGGAAATGCAGGAGAACGTGGATTCTGCAAGTGCAGATGCAACGCAGAGCAGTTCGGATACCGGAAGTGCAGATGCAACGCAGAGTAGTGTTGGTGCCGGAGATGCACAGAAAGCTGCAGAGTCTGAAAGTTCAGACACAGCTTCTGACAGGAGTGATTCGCAGACGACAGAAGAAGCTGTTGAGGAGGAATCTCCTTTTACAGAAGAACAGATTGAGGCAAAGATTCAGGAATATCTTCCGAAAACGATCGGGGATATCCAGACCTTTGGTGATATGTACGATGCACCGGAGCAGGTGGAATCCGTATTTAAGTGGGATGTTACCGATATTTTCTACAATTACTTTTTCATCGGCAATGCCATCAATATGGGCGGTGAGAACGGCTGGGATACAGAACAGGTGGACATTTATAATCTGAATGCAATTCAGAGTATGACCGCATATCAGAATCTGAATAACTTCTTCTCAATTGATACAAGCGCGATCAGCTATGAGAGTACCCTGAATGACTTCATGCAGGGGAAGGTGGTATTTACCGTGGCAACCTCCGATGCCGTTGCTGCCCTGGAGCAGGCGAAGCAGGATGGAACCTTTGCCTATGAATATGGGTTTGTGACAACACCATCCTTTAAAGAGGAGGAGCCGTCCAGTTCTCTTTCAGTGACGAACTGTGTGGCAATTAATGGTTATTCGACGAATCAGGAAGTGGCAAATGATTTTGCGAGATACTTAACCTGTGAGTACAATGAAATTCTTTATGACCGTTCCGGTAAGGTTTCGGCGCAGAAGGATATGGAATATCCATATGATGCATTGCAGGTTTTTGCCAGGGAATACGAGACATCCGTTCCGATTCCGAAGATGCTTGAAACGGGAAATTACTGGCTGAAGCTGGAGGCACTTTTTGCAGAGATCTGGAATGGAGCAGATGCGAATGAGGAGCTGAAGACGCTTTCCGAACAGATCAAGTACCAGATTACCGGTGAGCAGATCGAAGAGACCTACATCGAGGATACGGCCGGAGATGGCGAAGAGGATGAGGTGGAATACCTGGATGAAGATTATTACCGGCAGCAGGCTCTGGATAATCAAAGTGAATAAAAGGTAAGAATGAGATTCCAATCATGTGGAGATACTGTGGATAAAGTCCGGATGGACAGAAAGGCAGGAATTCATATGATTGGAATTTTTATTGCACTGCTTTCGGGAGCATTGATGAGCGTGCAGGGAGTGTTTAATACACAGGTGACGAAAAGCACCGGTATCTGGATGGCAAATGTGTTTGTACAGTTCACGGCGCTGCTTGTCTGTCTTGCCGCATATCTGATTACCGACCGCAGCTCCTTCGGAAAGCTGATGCAGATCGAGCCGAAGTATATGCTCCTTGGTGGGGCAATCGGTGCTTTTATCACGTACACGGTCATTAAGAGTATGGAATCTGCAGGTCCTGCAAAGGCCGTGATGATGATCATTATTTCACAGCTTATCGTTGCTTATATCATTGAAGTGTTTGGCTGGTTTGGTGTGGAGAAGCAGCCGTTTGAGTGGAAAAAGGTGATCGGTGCGATCATTGCCATCGCCGGAATGATCATTTTTAAAGCGGAATAGTGCTTGTAAATATTGAAAATTTCTATTACAATAATTAGTAATTGTTATAAGGGCTCCTTCCGGAATCGGAAAGGATGACAATGAAGAAAAAATATCGGTCTCTGGTCCTTATTCCGGTGATTCTGCTATGTACGCTGTTCGGGTGCCGTAAGGAAAAAGCGGAATTGCTGTTTGAGGATACGGAGAAGATCATAGAAGAGGATCCGGCTGATTTGTCCGGGGATTCGGAAGAGAATCAGAAAGCCGGCAGAAGTGTGGAATCTGGTGAGCTCATGCTGGAAAACTCTGATAGAAATACACTGGAAGAATCTGATACTGGAAAAGTCGGGACGACAGGTGAATATGCAGGGAGTTTTGATGCAGGTATATCTGCAGATACAAGTGTGGGTATCCATGGTGCAGGAATGCTGGAAGAAAAGGAAGCGAAGGTGTCCTTAATGGTACATGTCTGCGGAGCAGTGGAACAGCCGGGCGTTTATGAACTGCCGCAGGGAAGCCGCATTTATCAGGCGATTGAATGTGCAGGCGGACTAAGTGCTGAGGCAGATCCGGATTACCTGAATCAGGCGGATTTTGTATCTGATGGGGAGAAGGTTTACGTACCTACCCGTGAAGAAGTCGCAGAAATGGATTTCCCGCTGCAGAATATCATGACACAGTCCGGAGAAACAGGCACAACCTCAGGGACTGCAGTATCAGACTCTCAGAATGCGGACGGACAGAAGAACGTTTGTCTGGTGAATCTGAATACGGCATCACAGGAGCAGTTATGTACCCTGCCCGGAATTGGCAGCAGCAAGGCAAAGAGCATCATTGCCTATCGGGAAGAGCACGGCAGCTTTGACCGGATTGAGAGCGTGATGAATGTGGCCGGAATCAAGGATGGATTGTTTCAGAAAATCAAAGCATATATTACCGTATAGAGCGTTGGGAGATACGGTTGAGGTAAAGGGAAATGGCGAAGAAAGTTTTGATAGTGGATGATGAAAAGCTGATTGTAAAGGGAATCCGGTTCAGTCTGGAACAGGATGGAATGGAAGTGGACTGCGCCTATGATGGTGAGGAGGCACTTGCCATGATTCAGAGTAAAGAATATGATATCATTCTTCTGGATGTGATGCTTCCCAAGAAGGATGGATTTGAGGTATGCCAGCAGGTACGTGAGTTTTCCGGTGTGCCGATTGTGATGCTGACTGCCAAAGGGGAGGATATGGACAAGATTCTGGGGCTTGAATACGGTGCGGATGATTATATTACGAAGCCGTTTAACATTCTTGAGGTAAAGGCAAGAATCAAGGCCATTATGCGTAGAACAACCCCGAAGCAGAAGGAAGCAGCCAAGGTGATTGAAGATGGGGATCTGAAGCTTTACTGTGATGACCGCAGGGCATTTGTGGCAGGCAGAGAGATGAACCTGACTGCCAGGGAGTTTGATGTGTTAGAGCTTCTGGTCTTAAATCCCAACAAGGTTTACAGCAGGGAGAGTCTTTTGAAGCTGATCTGGGGAAACGATTATCCGGGGGATGTGCGTACCGTGGATGTTCATATCCGCCGTCTGCGTGAAAAGATCGAAGAGAATCCGTCCAATCCACGCTATGTACATACGAAATGGGGCGTCGGCTACTATTATTCGTGAGGAATCGGAAGTAATGTCAGAAAAATCAAAAATTTCTTTTCCAGGATTAAAGATTGGACGCAGCTTAAAGCTGCGTCTGTTTATCATTATTTTTCTTGTGGGAATTATCCCGTGTACGATTATTTACCAGGTTATTCTGAGCAACTATGAAGACCGTGCCGTTAAGGTGCGGATTTCTGATGTGCAGAATCAGCTGAAGATTATTGCAGATCATCTGATCACCTATAATTATCTGCCTGACAGTTCATCGGAAGTGATTAATGCAGAGCTCGAGCAGCTTTCCAATCTGTATAACGGGCGTGTGATGATTATTAACGGCAGTCTGAAAATTGTGAAGGATACCTATGGACTCAGCGAGGGAAAGACGATTGTTTCCGAGGAGGTTATTAAGTGTTTTAAGGGCTCCAATACGGCAAATTATGACCGGGTGAACGGGTTTATTGAGATTACGGTTCCGATTATGGAGACCATTTCGGAACAGAACGCAACGCCCGAACAGCCGGAGGGAACGGAAGTGGTACGTGGCGTGATGCTGACCAGTGTTTCCACCGACAGTATTGCCATGACGCTTTCCATTCTGAGCCGGAAAGCATTGATTATCGAGATTATTATGGCTCTGTGTATTCTGGCGCTGGCAATTATCCTGGCTAAAATTCTGATCCGGCCCTTTGACCGGGTATCGGGAGCGATCAGTGAGGTGCAGGAGGGCTACACGAATGAAACGATCAGTGTGCCGGATTACATAGAAACAGAGCATATTGTAGATGCATTTAACAGTGTGCTGCAAAGGATGAATGCACTTGATGAGACGAGACAGGATTTCGTGGCGAATGTTTCCCATGAGCTGAAAACACCGATTACATCCATGAAGGTGCTGGCGGACTCCCTGATTGCGCAGGAGGATGTGCCGGTGGAGCTGTACCGGGAATTCATGGTAGATATTGCAGAGGAAATTGAGCGTGAGGACAAAATCATCAATGACCTGCTTGCACTTGTGAAGATGGACAAGTCTGCAGCGTCCGTAAATATCACATCCGTCGATATCAATGCACTTACGGAACTGATTTTACGGCGGCTTCGACCAATTGCCAAGAAAACGGATATTGAACTGACACTCATCAGTAAGCGCGAAATTATTGCAGAAGTGGACGAAGTGAAGCTTTCGTTGATTTTAACCAATCTGATTGAAAATGCCATTAAGTATAACCGGGAGCAGGGAAAGGTGAATGTTATTCTGGACGCAGACCATCAGTTCTTTACGGTACAGGTTGCGGATACAGGCATTGGAATTCCGGAGGATTCGATCCAGCATATTTATGAACGTTTCTATCGGGTAGACAAGTCCCACTCGAGAGAAATCGGTGGAACGGGACTTGGACTTGCAATTACGAAGGGCGCCGTACAGCTGTTACGCGGTTCGATTAAGGTAGAGAGTATCCAGGGCGAGGGCAGCGTCTTTACAGTGAAGATTCCATTGACAAGATCGCTGGCGTAAGCAGGTTCATGGTAACAGTTCAGCCATGCAGAAATGATTGTGCAAGATGACCGTGGGAGCTTG
>ERZ1106939.247-NODE-247-length-48003-cov-11.593184_pt1 | contig 48003 bp, 42 predicted proteins | sample MGYA00403669_ERZ1106939 | MGnify/ENA primary metagenome ERZ1106939 (study PRJEB35170, sample SAMEA104062447) | human gut metagenome | biome: human gut; feature: human-associated habitat; material: faeces | place: Denmark | collected 2012-09-28 ...
TGCTTGTGTGGCTCAGCTGGCAGAGCAGCTCACTCGTAATGAGCAGGTCGCCGGTTCGAATCCGGCCACAAGCTCCAGACTCCTCGCGGATGACGCGAGGAGTTTTTCTATGTGCAAGAACACTGACAAGCGATATACGGTTCCCATGAAGAACGCGGAGGCCTCCGTCCGCATGGAGGGCTGTCAGGTAACGCCTCAGATGCGGGAGCAGTGCCAGCGTGTGCTGCGTGGCGAGGTGACCACGGCGGAGCTGCTGCGGCATTTTTCCAAACCAGCCGAGAGGTGACGATGATATGGCGTACAGCATCGATCCCATTCAGGACAACTGTTATCCCGGCACAACGGTGCTGGTGAACAAGCTGCATATCCATGACGAGGCCGCGCCGTATGTGTCGGGCGGATAGCAAAGTCTTATGTAGAATAAGGTGCAGTCTCCAAAAGGAGACTGCACCTTATCGGTTTTATGCAGAAAGTTTGAATTGCTGCGGATTCTGACGGATTTCTCCTCCATTGCCGCCTGCATTTCCTTTTTCACAAGGAATATGAACAGTCCCACGGCGGTGAAGTAAATATCTCCTTTGATCTATTTGCTTTCCTTATCCCTATGGCTTGGATGCTTCGTCCACTTGCGGAAATGGTCCGTTTCAGTTTTGCACCTCGGGCTGTCGTGCAGCGGCGCATAAACCCCAACCCCCGCGCACCGATATAGTCTCCACTGCTATTCAGCACAACGTAGCATTCCTTGTCCCTCAGCAGGCGGCTGATGCTGCCCGTCTAAGGTGGAGCATCCATAAACTGTTCCTAAAATGCATCCGAACGCCCGCTCGCTCCAGTTCACCGCACACATTCCACAAGCGGAATAGCGGCTTTCTCATGTCCAGATCAAAAAAGTAAGCGGGTCTGTCTCCCAGCGCAGCAAGTGCAAATTCCATGGAAAGCTCGCTTTTCCCACAACCCACTTCGCCAAGGAAGACGAAATCCTTTGCCCCCGCAGCTCATCCTTCAGCAGAAATACTATTCTATGCCTCTTGCTCAGATCACAGGGCCGAGCGTATAAATGTCGATTGAGCTGTGGTATCCGAGCGTCTCATTCTTTGTCTGCCGGCCGGAAAGCAGCGCAAGCACTGCCGCATAAGCCTCCTCACCGACTTCCTCAATGCTGCGTTCGCCTGTGATGATACGTCCGGCATTGAGGTCCATATCGTGCTGCATTCGCTTGTAAGTGTTCGGATTGCCGCAGATCTTCAGCACCGGCATAGTCGGGAAGCCCTGTGGAGCGCCGCGTCCAGTGGAAAACAACATAAACTGCGCCCCTGTTGCAGCCATACCTGTAAGGATCTCAGGCTCACGCCCCGGTGTGTCCTTGATCCACAGCCCCTTTCGCTCACCGATCCGTTCAGGGTATTCCAGTACCCCTTGAATCGGGCGCGTACCACTCTTAACAATGGCGCCGAGGCTCTTTTCCTCAATGCTGGAAAGACCGCCTGCAATGTTGCCGGGCGTAGGCTGACCCTTGCGCATGTCGCAGCCAAGGCTGCGGGCGCGCTTTTCCATGCGGTCAACAATGTCAAGTATCTTTTGTCCCACCTCCAGCGTAACGGCACGCCGCGCAAGCAGATGCTCTCCGCCCAGGAATTCCGTTGTCTCTCCGAAAACGACCGTGGCTCCAAGGTCAACCAGCTTGTCCGCCACATAGCCGATAACGCAGTTTGATGCCATGCCGGACGTGGTATCCGACGCACCGCACTTGATTGACATGGTAACACGGCTGATGTCCACCGCCTGCCGCTGCATACCGGATATCTCCATCACCAGCTCCTGCGCCGCATCGATACCGGCCTTAATAGCCGCGCTTACGCCGCCAAGCTCCTGAATGCGGATGATTTCCACAGGCTTGCCAGTAGCACGAATCATCTCATAGAGCCGCTCGGTATCTGTGCCCTCGCAGCCAAGACTGACAATCAACGCAGCCCCCACATTAGGGCTGCAGCCCAGCGAGATCAACGTCTCGGTGACGCGGTCGAGATCAGGCGGCAGCTGGCAGCAGCCCTGATGATGGAAGAATCCGACCGTTCCTGTCACCTGACGGACAATGGCGGAAGCCACGTCACCTGCGCACGTCACGCTCGGGATCACTGCAACATGGTTGCGGCAGCCAACCTGCCCGTCCGCACGAACATATCCCATAAAATGATCGCTCATTTTTCACCGTTCCTTTCCGGAAGATCGCCGCGGCCACGCATGCTGTCCAGGTTATGGACGTGAACATACTCGCCTTTGCGGATATCCTGCGTCGCAATGCCGATTTCCTCGCCGTACTTGCAGATAATCTCACCTTTGCCTATCTCTCTGACAGCGATTTTATGGCCATACGGTACATTCCCAATCACTGTGATCGGCTCGCTTCTGCCTTTTTCGTCGCGCAGCGCCACGATCGACCCATCGATGACATCATCGGCAAAAATCGTCGCAACGTTATCCTTGCTATTCACCTTCAGTGCAATCTTCTGCTCCATTTTTTCTCCTATCCGACCGCCAGCACGGCAACGCCGTCTGGGATCACAACCACGCGTGCCGCCGCGCCGACAATCTGGCGGGCCCTCGCCAACGCCTCATCCGGTGTCTTGGCCGGAATCATGTTCACACTGCGCACCTGCTGTTCCGTCAGTCCGTCCGTGACCAAAATGACAGTATGCTTTTTGAGAATACGCGCATAAATCTGTGCGCACCACTGTTCGGGAATCGTTTCGCGCGGCGGAATTTTGGAAAGGTATTCTGTAATTTCATCCGGCGCGCCAAGTGTGATGAGCTTTTCAAAATGCTCACCGCCAATGCCATCACAACAGGAGCAACACATAATAATTACCCCGCCTTCGCGGCAGCATGCCTCCGCCGTGGCTACGGCCTTGGGTGACTGATAGAGGTTTTGATCGAGTGGATAGCCGCCATTTGAAGTGACAACAATATCTCCCTCAACGGCCGGACACTGTGACCAGCGACGGATAAATGCAACTCCTTCCTCGTGGGCCTGCTCAAGATCTCCCGCAAAAGCCGCAATAATCTGTTTCTTTTCTCCAAGCGCCACATTGAGGATGAATTGTACATTTACACGCCGCGCAGCCTCCACCATATCCTTATGAATGGGATTGCCGTCAAGCACACCAGTTTTCGCATTTGGGCTGGAGATTGCGCGGAATGAGTGGTTCTCATTCACCGTCTTTTCCGAGCATATACCAGGCAGAATGCTCTTGCGCCCACCGGAAAAGCCGGCAAAAAAGTGCGGCTCAATGAACCCTTCCGTCACCAGCAGATCGCATTCCGCAGCTATGCGGTTCACACAGAACTCCGCACCCGAGGGCAGCGTACCGAGTGAGACAAAGTCCTCCTCACAGAAAGCGTCATTAACAGCAATTTTCTCGTGATCGACGATCTCATCGCCAAACATCCGCCGCTGTTCCTCCTCCGTTGTCGCACGGTGAAGGCCAGTCGCAATCAAGATCGTGATATCCGCATCCGGATTCCCCTCACGGATCTCTGCGAGCAGAATCGGCAGCGTTATCCTGCTGGGTACGGCGCGCGTGTGATCGCTCGTCACGATCACAACGTTTTGCTTTCCAGCGGCAAGCTCACGCAGGCGCTTTGTTCCGAACGGCTCAGCCAGCGCGCCGCGAACCAGTTCCTGCTCGTCCGCCTTCGGTTCATAGGAATGCATACGCGCCTGCATCAGCGCCTCAAGACGATTCTCCTCAATATGAAGTGGAAGCGCCGTTCTGCCGTAAGGCAGCAGTATTTCTTTCATTTTCGTTTCTCCTGACAGCTGCAATGCGGCAGCCCCGGCCTATCAGTACAGGCCCGGTCTGCCGCATCGGCGCAATTACTTCTGCGGAACGAAGCCCTCGCGATTGACCCAGTACACAGGGGGTTTTCCATCAAGCATTGTGCGGCAGATTTCCTGTACGCAGTTGTTGCCGGAACGCTCCAGCGATTCCTCCGAAAATGCCATTGCATGCGGTGTGTTGATAAAGTTATCCAACTCCAGCAGCTTCTGTCCGTCCGGATGCTCACTATAATCCACGTCTGCTGCGGCGCCAGCCAGATGACCGCTTTTAAGCGCATCGTAAAGATCGTCGTTATTAACAAGCACATTGCGCGCGGTATTGACAAAATAGGAGCCGTCCTTCATCAGGTCAAAGTGGTACTTATTAATCATGCCCTTATACTTCGGCTCACCGGGAATGTGCAGCGACACAACATCGGATACCTTGAACACCTCGTCCATAGAATCGAGCATGTGAATATAATAGGGCACCGTATCATCGTGCGTGCGTTTGTAGCCCACTATCTTACAGCCCATGCCGTAATACATCTTTTCCGCATACGCGCGAGCAATGTTGCCAACACCCAAAAGGCCTATCGTCGCGCCTTCCAGTTCCATGCGCATACGAGGGCGAATGCCCTTCGGCGTGCGGACACCCTTATCATACTGGCAGATGTTGCACGTCATCGCCATCGTCAACGCCGCGCAGCCTTCAGCAACAGTGCGATAGTTGCCATAGGGAGAATAGGACACATAGATGCCGCGCTTGGCAGCATCCTCGCACACGATATGGTCCTGATAGCCCACACCGTGTACCATCACCATCTTCAGGTGCTTCGCCGTGGCAAGCAGTTCATCTCCAAAAAAGTGAACACGCGCGATAATAACGTCTGCCTCCGGCACATATTTCTTCAGATCCTCCGGCGAGCCCTCACCCGTACCGATAAATTCAAATCCCTTTTCTTTCAGCGCGCGCATGCCGCTGTCACAGATCGGCTTCGGCGCATAAATCTTATAGCCCATAGATTTCTTCTCCTCCTTATTCCTTGTCGATCACCGCTGCGGTCGCATCCACCTCAACAGCATAGGGGCCAAGTTCGACCACGCGCGCTGTGCGCGGGGGATACGGCTCGGGGATGTATTCTGCATAGATTTTATTGAGCAGCGGAAACTGACTTTCGTCCGTCAGATAGACGTTGACGCGCAGCAAATGCGCAAGATCGCTGCCGCCCGCCTCGACGACCGCTCTCACATTTTTCAGCGCCTGACGAAGCTGCGGTTCAAATTCCGAAGATGGCGTCTCACCCGTAGCAGGGTCAAGCCCCAGTTGCCCGGCGACATAGACCACGCCATTGTGCACACAACCCTGCGAATACGCGCCTTTGGGTTCAGGCGCATTAGATGTACGAATCGTTTCCATATCATTTTCCTCCTTAGCTGAGTGAATTCACGGCTTTTTCAAGGCGCTCCATCGCTTCTCGGAGCATGGTTTTGGGAAATGCATAGGCCATGCGTACAAATCCCCTGCCGTTGCCGTCGGCATAATACTCGCTGCCATCAGAAAGCATGATGCCGGTCTCGTTCAGGAACTTCATTAGCTTCTGTTGGTTTTCAAAGCCAAGGCCATTGCAATCAAGCCAACAAACAAAGCATGCGTCAGGCCGGATCATTTTGATCTTCGGGATACGGGTATGAAAGAAATCCTCGACATAGCGCATATTTTCCGCGACATATGTGCGGACTGCCGCAACATAGTCATCACAGCGCCCGTCATAACACGCCTCAAATGCTGCAACTCCGGTAATCGTACGGCTGATACCCTTCACAGCGAGAATGCGCTTATTGACCGCCGCGTGGATCTCATCGTTCGGAATGATGATCGCACCCGTGCGGAAGCCTGCCACATTGAACGTCTTGCTCGGATTGATGACAACGGCGCTGTGCATTCTTGCATGCTCGCTGACGGCCGGATACGAGATGTGGCGTCCACGGAACACAAAGTCCGCGTGAACCTCGTCCACAATGACAAACACCCCATATTTTTCCGCCAATGCGTCGATCCTTGCAAGTTCCTCCGCCGTGCAGCTTTTGCCGGTTGGATTGTGCGGATCACAAAGGATGAAGGCCTTGACCGCCGGATCACTGAACTTGCGTTCCATATCTCCCCAGTCAAACGTCACCTCTTCCGGTGTAATATTCAGCATGGACTCAACAAGCACGCGGTCATTCATCTCAACCGTAGAGCGGAACGGAGAGTAGGCCGGGGAATTGATGAGCACCTTGTCTCCCACTGCGGTAACAGCCTGAATCGCAAACGCAATACCAGGCACGATACCTCCGACAAATTCGATCCATTTCGGGTCGCAGTCCCAACCGTGCTGACGCTTCATATAACCGGCGGCAGCGTTAACAAAATCGTCTGTAAAGTACGGATAGCCGTAAATCGGCCAGTCCGCCACATCATGGATCACTTTACGCACAGGTGCAGGGCACTCAAAATGCGTTTCCGCACCGTTCATCGGAATGGCACCGGGCTTGAGCGTCCGAAAATCCCATGTCTTTGAGCGCTCTTTCGTCCTGTCAAGCACCTTATCAAAATCATACGTTGCATTCATTGTAGCTCACTCCATCTCCAGCACGTAGACATTTAATGCGCGGAGTACCGTCGCACCGCGAAAACCGCCGCCAATAACAGTCCCATCTGTGTGAGAACACGTCATGTGGATGTGGACAATGTAATCCGACGGGGTATCAGCGATCTGGCAGGGCAGCCCCTGAGGAGCGTCTTCCTTGCGGGTGATCTCTCCCATAAAGCTTGTGACTTCGCAAAGCTGGTTGTATGTGGTCGTCTGGAGTTTCGGTGGATTGTCATGCGTTATAGGATTATTGATCGTCACGTCGTAAATAGAACCCACCGCCGCAACAATCACACCACCTTTCCACTTTTTGTCCATCAGGTATTCATGAATGCCCGCTACGACATTCTGGTCCTTTTTCAATTCGATTATATGAAGCTTCGGCATGTTATTACCCTTTCTCTTATTTCTTGCTTGCTGTATTTGGCTCGACTACTGCTGCATAACCGTGCCCGCCTCGCAGATTGCACACAATCTACAATATACATCGTATTTTAGCATGCGGACAGCGCCTTGTCAACCGCCTCAAAGGGAAATCTCCAATATTTGTACCATTTTTTCTTTTAAAGAAAACCCAGTTTTTTTACTAAAAATGGTTTTACTTTTTTTGGTTATCTGTTATAATATATAATCTATTCTGCCACACTTTAGAGAAGAGGAATGTATAAATATGCGTGAGGCAAAAATCGTCACCGACTCCATAAAGGATCAGATCTATCAAATTCTGAAGGAAGGCATCCTCACCGGAGAGCTGCGTTCTGGCGAGCAACTTGTCGAGCAGACCATTGCTGCCCGTTTCAACACAAGCCGTTCCCCTGTCCGTGAAGCAATTAAACAACTTACAGGTGACGGGCTTGTCATCAACATCACAAACAAGGGCACTTTTGTCAAAACTCCCACGATTGCCGAGCTGCACGATATCCAAGAAATGCGGCAGGTACTCGAGGTCTTTGCAGTAAAGAAAACAATCCAGCACCTCAGCGACAGCGCCAAGTCCGAGCTGATGCGCCTGCGCCAGCGCATCATCGACAGCCGCGACCTGCACGACCCGAATCTCTATTTGGATTTGGAGCGCTCTACTTGGATCGCTATTATCCGCATGACTAACAATTCCTATGTCATAGATACATATTGCAAGCTCTACGCTATTGTGACAAACTTCAGTAAAAGCGTCATTCCTCATATGGAGCCCTCCTTTGAGCATTCCGTGGAAGAACGCATCGCCATCATCGATGCACTGTTGGGCGGTGACACAGACACCGCCGTTAACATTACCGAGCGCCATCTGCAAAACAGCACCCGTATCCTCTGCGAGGCACTGACGCATCTGCAAAGCGCAAAAAAGTAAGAAGAGGCTGTCTCAAAATAGCATTTTCTAAAGATTAGCCCAACAAAAAATCGTGAAAATCCGATAAAAACCGGATTTTCACGACTTTTTCTAATATTTTATGAGGGCTATTCTCTTGCGATTTGTATTTTGAGACAGCCCCCTTTATTCAGATATCAAAGGTCATCTCGTCCAACGTGCGCGGAAATTCTGTCACATTCTCCATTCCGTTTGCCGTAACGACGATCGTATCAGAATGGCGGAAGCCGCCGACACCGGCGATATAGATTCCGGGTTCAACGGTAAAAACCATATTCTCCTGCAGAACGATCTCCGTATTGTAGCTCAAATAAGGCTCTTCATGTCGTCCCAAGCCCTGCCCGTGTCCGATGCGGTGGATTGCATAGTCGCCGTAGCCATACTTGCGCAGCACATCGCGTCCCGCCTTGTCAAGCTCCGCCGCACGGACACCCGGACGCACCATGTCGAACACCGTCTGCTGTGCTTCGACCATGGCACAGAACGCGCGCTTGGCATCTTCGTGGGGCTTGCCGATAAAAAACGTTCTTTCAAGCTCGGCATGGTATCCATTAATCGCCGGCTTGCGCACGTGGATGACCATATCTCCTCTTTCCAGCCTGCGGCACGAGGAAAATACATGTGGCATGATCGTGCGCTCCACACCGGAGGGTGTGATGCACGAGGGGGATGAGAAATCATATGGATAATTATCATCCAGCAACTCATAGAGAGCGCGCGTACCATACTGCTCGATTTCCATTTCACTGATGCCCGCATGCGCATGCTCAAGCGTTTTAGCGAAGGCCAGACGGCACAATCTGCCGCCTTCCCGAATACAGTCGAGCTCCTGCCTATCTTTAATATAACGCATCGTACTGAGCTTTTCCGAAATATTTGACAGCTTGTAGCCCATATCCTGCATCATGTGCTCCACGCTCATAGAGAGACTGCGAAACTCTACGCCAACGCGCTCTCCTGATGGCAGAATGCGGCGAAGGTGGTCAAAGGGCGACGTTGCAATGCTGGCCTTTTCCGGATGCTCATAATAAACACAAAGATGCTCTACGCCGGTGGAGGTCACGTCGGCATGAGCCTCTTCAAGCGCTGGGATGATGAGATATGTCGTCTCAGCTGTGATGACAAAGAAAATGGGACGCGAATAAGTAATCGCCTGAAAACCGCTCATGTACTGCATATTTTCGGGACTCATCAGTACACAAGCATCCAGTGCGTTTTCCTGCATATATCTGCGCAGTGCGCAGATGCGCTTGGATGTATCCATGTTGTTTTCCTCCATTAAGGGAAAGTGCGCCGCTCTTGCGGCGCACTTTTTGGTTTGTTACATAAGGAGATTGGCGCCGGGACCGATGGGAATACCCAGGCCGAACCAGATTGCCGCCACAATAGACCACACGATCAGGAACGCGATAGAATACGGCAGGAGCGTGGCAACATAAGTACCGATGCCGCTGTCTTTCTTATAGCGCTGCATGAACATGATAATAACGGGCAGAAAGCTATTGAGCGGGGTAACGCCATTGGTGCAGCTATCACCAATGCGGTAGGCAAGCTGCGTCAGCTCAGGAGCAATGCCAAGCTGCATGAACATGGGAACAAACACCGGCGCAAAAACATACCATTTCGCGGTAGCGGAGTTCATAAAGATGTTGAGCAGGGCCGTGATGAAGATAAAGATCAGCAGCAGAACAACAAAGTTGATGTTCAGCTTGCTCAGAGCGGCAGCGCCCTTAAACGCAAGGATCTTATCCAGATTGGTCTTGCCGAACCATTTCATGAACTGGCCCGCAGTGATGGCCACAGCGAAAACGGAAGCAAGGGAGCCAAAAGACTTGTATATCTGACCGACCACATCGCGCTCGCTCTTAAATGTGCCGACTTTAAAGCCGTAAATCAAAGACGGGATAAGAAACAGCAGCGAGAGAATGGGGATCAGCGCGCTCATGAGCAGAGAACCGTTGATGAGACTGCCGGTCTCAGCATTGCGGAAGATGGAATTCTGAGGGATGCAGAGTACAACAAGCAGAACTACCAACGCGAGCAGCACGAGCATGGAGGTCTTGAACGCCTTTTCTTCTTCAGCGGTGAGATCTACGAGCTGATAGTTCTCAAGATTCTCGCCAGCCATGGAGGGATCATACTCGCCGAGCATCGGCTCAATAATCTTGGTGGTGACAAATGTGCTCACCAGTGCCAGCAGGAAGGAGGACGCGACAAGGAAATAGTAGTTCGCCATCGGAGTCACTTCGTAGCCGGGCATCAGGATACGGGCAGCCTCCTGCGTGATAGAGGAAAGGACCGCATCCGTATCAGTAACAAGCAGGTTGGCAGAATAGCCGCTGGTGATGGCTGCAAGAACACCCATCATACCGGCAATAGGATGTCTGCCGTAGTTAAGAAAAATGATTGCCGCGATGGGGCAAAGGACGAGCGTAGCCGAAGAGGACGCAAGGTTGCCGCAAACGCCAATGAGCATCAGAATTGGGATAAGAAGCTTCGCCGGAGCGTGCTTAACAACTTTACGCAGGGCAACGGCGATCAGTCCGGAACCATCGGCCATGCCGATGCCAAGGAACATAACCAGCATAACGCCAAGGGGAGAATAGCTGATAACGTTGCTGACGAAATTATTGAGCATGTAGGAAATACCATCTCTGCTCAGGAGATTGTAAACGCCGATGGTCGCAATACTGACCGTGCCGGTCGCCTTGTCATACATCTCGCCCGTTGCGCTCCAGCCGCACAGTGAACCGATTGTGGAGAGAAGAACAACGATCAGGCAAAGAATCCCGAACAAAGTCATCGGCTGCACCATTTTGTTGCCGACACGTTCGATTGCGCCAAAGGCCTTGCTGTTTCTCAGCTTTTGGCCTCTCAGTTCTGCATTGCTACTCATGTATTTCGCAAAAAGATATTTGTGAATATCTTTCCGCATTCAACTCCTTTCGCTGAAAAATTCTTTTCGGTTGTTTTCGGTTAATTGGGTGGAAAATGTGCGTTATTGTCGCTGTTGCTGGGAATCTGTAAAGAGATTGGAGTGCTTCTTGCGGGTTTCGTATTGTATACAATATGCAGCATGCAATTAAAATAGCATATCTTTTCAATTCTGTCAAGCGCTTTTGCAAAACTGTTTTTACAAAATGTTCACAATATTTTCGCAGTGCCGCAGTGCAAATCCGCTGTACAAATCCAGGCACCACTGCTCTTCCTGCTCTTTCCTTTGTTCCAGCTTTCAAAGAATCCTGCTTGACAAATCACGCCCACAAAGATATAATGGCCGCAAGTTGTACACAATATGCAATCGTTCGACTCATATCACAGAAAGGAACCGGCAATGCAATGAAACCAACCGATTGGATCATACAATACATCGAGGCAAACCGTGATATTTTTATTCAAGCCGCTTGTGATATCTGGGATCATCCCGAACTCGCCTTCCACGAGGACTATGCCTGTGCACTCCTTACGTCGCTGCTGGAAAAAGAGGGCTTTCGCATTACGCCGCATATTGCCGGCATGACAACTGCGTTCATTGCCGAATATGGCTCCGGTTCGCCTGTAATCGGCATCATGGGTGAATACGACGCACTTCCCAATCTCAGTCAGGTCGCCGAATGCACCGTCCGCACTCCAATCGTCGAAGGCGGTGCCGGTCATGGCTGCGGGCACAATCTGCTCGGCACTGGTTCTGCTGCCGCCGCGATTGCTGTACGGCACTATATGGAAAAACAGCAGCTCCCCGGCACACTCCGTTTTTACGGATGTCCTGCCGAAGAGGGCGGCAGCGGCAAGGCCTACATGGCGCGCAGCGGCCTATTCAAGGATCTCGATGCCGCCTTCTGCTGGCATCCGTCGCGGTATCTCTCCCCGTGGATGGTCCGCATGAATGCCAATGTCTCCCTCGAATTTTGGTTCAAGGGGATCTCTGCACACGCCGCGTCTGCTCCGCATATGGGGCGGAGCGCATTGGATGCCTGTGAGCTGATGAATGTAGGTGCCAATTACCTGCGCGAGCACCTTCCTCCCAACGCCAAGATTCATTACGCTTATCTGGATGCAGGCGGGAAAGCCCCCAATGTGATCCCCGAGCGTGCCGGCGTGAAGTACATTGTCCGCGCAGCCACATTGGACGATGTCAATTCCGTCCGTGCGCGCATAGAACGCATTGCACAAGGCGCCGCTCTGATGACCGACACTCAGTTGACCGTTAAGTATAACGAAGGCTGCTCCGACTACATTCCAAACATTACGCTCACCAAGCTGATGGGAAAAGCTGTTGAGGAGGTTGGACCCATCGTCTATGACGAAGCAGATTATGCGCTCGCCCGCAAGATCCGCAACTCCCTCTCCCCCGACTGCACCAAGGGTATTGCGTGGCAGTTCACCGGACTCACCCCGGATGAAGCCGCCGAATACTATCGCACGCACCTGCTCTACGATCTCCCCGGCAAGTTCTATAACCGTGAGTATTATGCCCCCGCCTCCACGGATGTGGGTGATGTAAGCCATTGTGTTCCCACGGCCCAGGTCGAGGTTCCCTGCTATACCATCGGCACACCGAACCACACATGGCAGATGACCTCGCAGACCCGCAGCACGATCGGCCAAAAGGGCATGCTCGAGGCGGCTAAGTGCATCGGCTCGTGCGTTGCCATGCTCCTCGAAGACCGCAGCGGCAGCTTTATCAAGGATGCTCGTGAGGAGTTTGAAAGAACTGTCGGCTCCGGCACCTACGTCTGCCCATTCCCCGACAGTCTTAAGCCACAGCGCTAAAGGGAGGCTCGTATGCAAGCTCTTTATAAATCCGCTCCCGGAGAAGGAAATGTTGCCCTTATTGACCGTGCCATTCCCGAGACAGATGCTCTCAACAATGTCCGCGTCCGCGTCGAGGCCTGCGCTATCTGCGGTATGGACTATCATATTTATCATGGCAAATTCCCCTGCACGCCGCCATTCATCATGGGACATGAATTCGTCGGCATAGTCGAATCCATTCAGGGTCCCAGTGCTGGCCTGTCCGTGGGCGACCGTGTGACCGCCCAGCCGCATCTCTATGCCTGCGGCCATTGCTCCGCCTGTAACATGGGACTGACGCAGTTTTGCAGCCACACACGCAGTCTCGGTATCCACCGCGACGGCGCTATGACTTCCTATGTCATCCTTCCCGAAAAATATCTGCACCGCATGCCCGCACATGTGCCCGCTAAGTTAGCCGCCATCACAGAACCGTTTTCCATGGTTCTCGGCAACTTCGGCATCCCCATTGAACAAGAAAAAATGCACACAGCCGTAGTGATCGGCGCGGGACAGGTCGGCCTTCTCGGCGTTGCCGCCGCCAAGGCCTGCGGCGCAAAGCAGGTCATTCTCTGCGGCAAGACGCATGACTACGATCTTCGCTTTCCGATTGCTGAGCAGATCGGCGCGGACGTTCTCCTTAACAGTCAAAAGGATGATATTGTGCAGCGCGTCGTTTCTCTCTCTGATAACACGGGCGCAGACATCGTACTGGAAGCCAGTGGCTCTGAAAGCGGAATCAACGCCGCTATTAATATGCTGAAGCCTGGTGGGATTCTCTGTGCCATGGGTGGCACCAGACGCGACAGCATTGCTGTCAACTGGGATATCTGCCTACGTAAGGCGCTGCGCGTTCTGTTCCATATGAAAAGCAATTATGAGTATATGGACCGTGCAATCAATCTTCTCGCAGCTCCCTACACCGATCTCAGCCCGCTGATCACCGGCGAGTTTTCTCTAAATGATTGGCAGTCGGCATTTGACGCGATTGCCTCCGGCCACAGCGTAAAAAACGTTCTCTACATCCAGCATTGACAGGCTGTTCTCTCCCACACGCCCCGGCCGGGGCGCAACATCCTTTGAGAATATCCCCGCCCTCCATGGATAAAATCTCTTCTCTGTTCCGCGATAATGAACAGAGGGTTGAAAACCACCTGGAGAAGAGCAACGAGGAGCGGTATCAGGCCATGGCTCCGAAATACGAACGGGAGCAGGCCGCCCTCCAAGGGCAGCGGGAGGAATTGGCAGCAGAGATTTCTAAGAGTGATAAGGTCTACGAGAATATCGAACAGTTCCTGCCCCTCATCTGGAAATATACCGGCATTACAGAGCTGACGCCCTACATCCTCAACGAACTGATTGAGAAAATAGTGGTACGTGAAGAGGCAGTCGGGCCAGATGGTGTCAAGACCCAGCAAGTGGACATCTACTACAAATTCGTCGGCTGCATCAACCAACGGCGTAATGGCGGCTGCACCGGCGAGGTAATCAAGGCGGATAAGGCACAGCCGGGAAGCCGACCGGCATAAAGGAAACGGAGTGCCGGCGTTTGCCGGTACTCTGTTTTCTTCGATTTGTTCATTCATCCTTACCCACAACCACCGGTCGCCGGTTCGAATCCGGCCACAAGCTCCAAAAATAAAACCACCCGAGAGGGTGGTTTTATTTTTGGATTGGCTTTACTGGTTACGTCTCAGGCGTTTCTTCCGTAGGCATCTCCATCGTAGGCATCCCTGTCGTAGGCGGCTCTGTCGTAGACGTCTCTGTCGTAGACGTCTCTGTCGTAGACGTCTCTGTCGTAGGCGTTCCCGTCGTAGGCGGCTCTGTCGTAGGCGTCCCTGTCGTAGGCGTCCCCATCGTAGGCAGCTCTGTCGTAGACGTCTCTTCGTTCTCTATTTCTGTCACAACAGGTACGCTCACAGGCTCAGAGGGCGTCATGAGTTCATTCAGTTGTGATATTATATTCTCCTCGCTTCCCTCCCCGGCATTAGTAACGATGATCTTGAGCCGCAGCTGGATGCTGGACGGCGTGATTGATGCACTGCCATCGGTGTTCATGCCGATAGTCAGCGCCACATACTTAGTTGCATTTTTCTCCACCGTAATTACAAACGGACCGGTCTGCTCCTCTTCAGTCGAGGTAAATGCACTCAACGTCCGAGTCTCAGCAGTTGTCACATTCGTCAATTCACTTATAGTACTCGCCGTTTTGCAGGTGAACGTCAGCGCATCACTCAGGCTTTGGGTCGTAACCCCCTCTTCAACTGTCAATGCCACCGGTGACGCAGCAACATCTTCAAAGCTGAACATATATTTAACCGCTGCGACATTGTTGCTATTGTCATTCTTATTTTCCAGCTTGAGGTAAGCCGTTTGAGATGTCCCTGGAGTAAATGTCATCCCTCCGAACATGGACGTATTGCCCGGATTCAAACGAAGCCACATGGGATCGACGCTACTACTGCCGCCGTCGGGTAACTCGGTACAGTAAGACGCTTGAGCTGCAAGGCTGCCCGCTGTAATCGTAAACACTCCGGTGGTTAGGTTGTCGGTGAACCATGCAAAGGTAGTACCCACCAGCATAACAAGGCTCAGCAGGGTGCTGATGATGCTGGTGCAGATAGAGCGGTATAAGCTCGGTTCGCGGGCGTCACTGGTTTTTTTCTCCAGTCGCTTGGATTTCAGAAAAATCATATCGGTACTCCCTTTCTTTTGGTATTCACAGGGCGGCAGGCCGGAAACACATCACACGTGCTCCGCCGGGGTTTTTTCCTCGTCAGCCGGTACATCGGGATCGCCGCCCCCTGCTGACTGCGGTGCAGGCGCTTCGCTCTCAACGGGTGTTTCGTCCCCCGCCGGTTTGGTTTCATCCTTCACGCCCAGCTGCGCACGCAGGGCCTGCAGCTCCGCCAGCATGGCGGCACTCTGGCGGCGTTCCTCCGCCAGCTGGTCCTTCTCCTGCTGCAGCTCCTCCATCTGCTCGCTCTTATAGCGGCGGAACAGCCGCACCGTCTCCATGGACTGGGAGAGGATCAGCAGCGCAAACGGTACGAAGATGCACAGGATGTAGCCCGGGGTGGTCTTGAGGAAGTTGAAGAAGCGTCCTACGCCGGCCAGACAGCCGCTGTACTTGCCCAGCACATCCATGTATGTTACCACGGCTTCATCGTTGGTGTCCGTGGTCGTGCCGTAGGTGATAAACCCGGGCTCGCCGCTGCCGGTGGTGGTCAGGCTTCGGATCTTGTGGGTCACCACCTGCCCATAGCTCTCTGTGTTGGTGCTGGTAAAGGCGATGATGTCGCCGGGCTGCAGCGTGGACGGGTCAACGTCCCGGGTCAGCACCAGGTCGCCGGCGGAGAAGTCCGTGGCGGACATGGAGTCGGACAGCACAATGAACGCGCGGTATCCGAAAAGCTGCCGGTCTGTGCGGTTAAAGGTCAGCACGGACACCACCGTGAACAGCATGATACAGATGGAAGCCACCATCAGCACCGTAGTGACCACGCGCAGGATCTTACTCAAGGTTTGTTTCATACGTCACTCCTTGGGGACTCTCTACCGGGAACTCTTTATTGGGATTGTTCCGCACCTGCGTACCGTCGGCGCACAGGTCGAACTGCAGCGTACCGCCCTGGGCCGCGTTGCCCGCGTCCTCCGGGAAATGGAACGTGATGGTCAGGGTACGGCAGCTCCCCGCAGCACCCACCGCCGGCAGGATGCCCAGCCAGTCCGCGCTGCTCTGTGTCAGGTCGCTCATTTTACCGGTAAACAGCACCGTTTCGCCGTCCGATACCGTGACCTCCAGCACAGAGGACAGACTGCCGCTCACGTTGTTGAAATAGAGCCTGTACCAGCAATCCGCACCTTCGTTTTTCAGGAAAAACGGCTTATCCACCGTCATACCCGGCTCGAAGAGGTATTCATTTTCGGTAATGACAGGCTTTCTGTCGTTCAAATTCAGCCTGATCTTCCCCGTGGAGAAGATGTTGTCGGGGCGCTCTGCCACCGACAGGGCGATGGCCAGCGTGGTGACCACAAGTCCCAGCGCCAGCAGCACCGTCACCACCGCACTGCCCATCCAGCGGCGGCCGGTCACACGTTCAGTCATGACGCGCCCTCCTTCTGCCCAGAAGCACCGCCAGCAGCACCAATGCCAGCACCGCCGCGCCAGTCATCAGCTCCATCGGAAAAGCGTCGCCTGTCTTGGGTGCAACGACCACTTCCCCACTGCCGTGGTGACCTCCATCGCCGCTGTCGGAGGTCAGCCACCACTTCAGGTCCACGGTCACGGTCTTATCCTGATACTCGTTCCCCGCCGAGGTGGGCAGCGTTACTTTTATTGTATATGCGAGCTTCGTGGGCGAGGGCTCGAGGATCTCCAGCCCCTCCTGCGCCTGCTTGGACTCAGCCACCCCCGCCACCGTGCCGTCATACAGCAGCTTGCCGTCACGGTACACGGTGATGAGCAGGCCCTCGGCCAAAAGCTGGCCACCGGCACTGCCGTTGCTCCGCAGCGCCGCCCCGAAATGGAGCTTCACCGGCTCGCTGTACTTTACGGAAACGGTGTACGCCTTCTCCACGCTGTCACCGGGCAGCATCCCGGCCATACCCATAGCCTCCTGCGCGCCGGGCAGAGACACCTCGGCGTCCAGCAAGGCCGCGCCGCTCTCCTCCCCGTTCAGAGCGCTAAAAAGTGCCGTGCGGGACATGGTCATTGAGAGCTTTTGCGTGGTCTCGATGTGATTGTCCGGCGACACAGCATCCGGTTTTGTGCGCACGAACAGCACTCCTGCCAAGGCCAGCAGGGCCGCGACCAGCAGAAGCAGCAGCGCCATATTCAGTTTTTTATGTTCTGCGTTCCCCCACGGTCTCATATCCAGCCCCCTGCCGATCGTTTTTCCGTGTTTTCAGCGGGAAGCCGAAGTCTTTCGACACTCCCGCACTCTGTATAGCAAGTTTAGCACGGAACGGCCTGTATCGCAATCGTCATTGTGACAAAATTTCTTTACGAAATTTAGGAAAAATCACAACTTCAGCGCCATATCTGGCGCTGCGGCCTGCCTCACCACGGTTTTATCATGTATCTCATGTATCTTATGTGTTCTCCTGCAGCTTAACATCGATTTTCCCCATTGCGTGATACGCTTCCACGTTGTCCATTGCTGTTTACCGTTCCGAACAGCCGCCCTGCGACGCCTTAAAGCAAAAGCTGTCTATAACATGAGTTATACACAGCTTTTGTCTAATTTATCATGCGCGGCCAATTCAGATATATGGCCTCACATTTTATGCGTCTCACGCGGCTCGGATATATTCTCCATGCCGCCGGGCAACCAGCGCTTTCCCGACAGCCGCACGAGATACAGTGTGCCGCGGACACACAGCTCCACGCACATGGCGGTCCACACGCCGGGCAATCCCCAGCGGGGCGCGGCCAGCCAAGCCAAGGGCAGACGGATGCCCCACATCGTACCAAGGTTGAACAGCGTGGGGACAAGGGTGCTGCCCGCACCCTGAAAGACGCCGCCGGTGACGATGGCCGCGCCGAACAGCGGCTCGGCAAACGCCTCGATGCGCAAAACACGGGCGCCCAGCGCGATCACGGCGGGGTCGGGGGACAGCAGCGCCATCATCTGCGGCGCGAAGATGTACAGCAGCGCCCCGGTGATGACCATACCGGTCATGCCCAGCAGCACTGTGACCCAGCCCAGCCGCCGCGCCAGCTGACGCCGCCCTGCGCCCACGCTCTGTCCCACCAGCATGGCCGCTGCGCTCTGGAAGCCGAAGGCCGGCATATAGCAGAGACTTTCGGCGGTGACGGCGAAGGAGTGGGCGGCAATGGCAATCGTGCTCAGCGGCGCTACGATGGCAGTGGAGATGATCTGCGCGATGGACAGGATCATCTTCTCTGCCGCCACCGGTGCCGAAACACGCAGCACGCCGAGGAGCTGCTGCTTGTTGAGTCGAAGTCGCTCGCCCTGACGCAGGCGGAGTATGGGGCTGCGCCGCAGGATGAAGTAGGTGAGATACAGTCCCACCGTCAACTCGGCAAGGCCCGTACCCAGCGCTGCACCCGCCGTACCCATCCCCGCACCGGGCAGGGCAAAGCCGCCCAACCGTATCATACCGGTGGGGAAGATAAGCAGCGCGTTGAATACCACATCCAAAGCACACATCAACACCATGCAGAAGCCAGGCGTCCGCATATTGCCGGTGGCCTGCAGCTGTCCCACCGTCACATTATCCAGCTGCCGGGCGGGCAGAAACAGGCCATATACCAGCAGGTACGCGGAGGCATCCTGCCATATCTCCTGCTCCGCTCGGAGCAGCCGGGGCAGCGGCGAGGACAGGAACGCCGCCAGCACTGCCAGCACGGAGCTGAAAAGCAGCGTCAGGACGATGGCCTGCTTCATAATGTTCCGTGCTTCCTCCAGCCGTCCGCCGCCCACGTGCTGGGCTGTCAGCACGCTGAAGCCTATGGCGGCAGCCATGGCCAAGCCGTTAAAAAGCCACGTGGCGGAGGCCATCAGTCCCACCGAAGCTGACTGCGCCGCACCGAGACGCCCCACCATGGCTGCATCAATAAACTGCATAACGATGGTAGCCAACTGCGCCATGATGGCCGGCCAGCTGAGCCGCAGCGCAAGGCCTATCTGCTGCCGGGTGGAGATCGGCGCTCCGCTGGTCAGCAGCTCCAAATGATCTGTTTTCAAAGCAAAACCCTCCAACAGGTTTTTTGCGTAATGCCGGGCACTCGACGCCCTGAATTTGTTATTATATCGCAAAATGTGACAGGAAGCAACTGTTCTTTTACAAAAACACAGGAAAACGGTTGAAAAACCGCTATGAGAAAAGATGCCAAGCCGCAGGTGCAGCCTGACATTCTTTTCCTCCACCCGCGTGCCGTACGCCTGTTTGACGGGCTACGGCAGCAGCGGGACGATGGCGTGGATGATTTGAGGGAAGATGGTGATGGCACTGACCATCCGGACGATTTGCAGCACGTTCAGATCCGGGCTGGTGACGCCCATGTCACCGGAGATCAGGGCCATATCTGTCGCACCGGCCGGAGAGCAGACCAGCATGGCCTCCCGCCGTTTGATGTGGCAGAGCTTATGGAGCAATGCGCTGGACACGAAGCAGTTGATCAGGTAGCCTGCCACCAACAGCAGCGCCGGCAGCAGCAAAAAGCGCAGATCCGCTACCTCGCCCGCGCCTACGGAGCAGCCGATGTATGTGCCGGACAGCACCTGTGCCACACGCTTGAGCCACACAGGGACGACGGCCTTACCCCAAAAGATATTCAGGCAGGCCGTACCAAGCAGGGAGAACAGCATCGTACCCATCGGTATTCCGGAGACACGGCCCAAAAGGCCGCAGACCGCCGCCACCGCCATGGTCAGCAGCACCGCCTGATATGTCGCCGCCTTTTCCTGCTTCTCCTGTACGTCGTGTTCATCCTGCTCCTCATGGCGGGTCACCGCCATGATCACGGAGGGGAACACGCCGATGCCGGACACAAGGCGACAGAACTGCATCAGCACCACCGCCGCGCCGTTGGCGCCCATTTCGGCGGCGATGATAGGCGTGTCGCTCATGCCGCCGGGTACGGCGCACATGAAGGCCGTCAGCCAGTCCACATTGGACGTGAGGTGAATCACGACGCCCATGGTCATGTTGACCATCAGCATACCGCCCAACAAGATCAGCGCCGGCTTCGCCAGCTTCGGAATGCGCAGCACGTCCTTCTTTTCCACGGAGGCGCCCACGAAGCCGCCGGCGGTGATCTGCGCCGCCACCCGCGCCGCAGAGGGCATGACCGCCAGCTCTGTGGCCAGATTCAGCGCCACAGCACCCACCAGTGCGCCCACCATCATACCGCCGGGAATTTTCAGCCTGTAAAAAATGTACCCTACGATACACCCTACCGCAAGGGTGATGAGGAGGTTCATATATTCCATTTCTCTTTCTGCGCGGCGCGCCGTGGAACGGCTGCGCCGCAGGTATTGTTACAGCGTATCATCAATTTGGCGAACTACGTCCATGATCGTACCGTCCCGCGCCTCGATGATGCCGACCACGCGATCCTTGAACCTGATCTCATCCGGCGTGCCTACGATGGAATAGGCGATGTCCCGCAGCTCCTCGATGGTGTGTACCGGCACGCCGCATTCCTGCGCCACCGCCAGCAGATCCGGACGGCGGGGATTCACCGCCACGCCGTAATCCGTGACGACCACATCCACCGTCTCGCCCGGCGTGGTCACGGTGGTCACATCGGTGCAGACCGCGGGGCTGCGCCCCTGTACCAACGGCGTGATGACGATCGTGCATTTTGCGCCCGCCGCCGTGTCCGGGTGGCCGCCTTGTGCGCCGGTGATCATACCGGTGGAGTCCGTCACCACGTTGCAGTTGAAGTGGGTGTCCACCTCCAGCGCCGCCAAAATCACGAAGTCCAGCTTGTTCACATACGCACCCTTATTCATAGGGTTGGCATATTCATCTGCCGTGATCTCAATGTGGCGGCTTGGGTTATTGCGGATGGACGCAATGGCCTCTAAATCGAAATCCTGGGTGTCCACCAGCCGGTGGATCAGCCCTTCCTCCATCAGACGTGCCATAGGTCCGGCGATGCCGCCCAGGCCAAGCCCCATGTGGATATTACGGCGGCGCATGGTCTCCGCCAGATAAATGGTGGAGGCGATGGACGCGCCGCCCGCACCGGTCTGGTAGACGAAGCCATCCTTGAAATGGGGCTCGGCCGCCACAAACCTGGCGCAGTATTCGGCCATCAGCAGCTTGCGCTGGTCAGAGGTGGGCTTGGCCGCGCCGGTGGCGATCTTGCCCGGATCGCCGATGGCATCTACCACGCACACGAAGTCCACATCCGTCATGGAGATACTGGCAGGGATGTTGGGAAACGGCACCAGCGTATCCGTGACCGCTACCACCCGGTCGGCATAGCGGGCATCTACCGCGGAATAGCTGAGTACGCCGCAGTCGGACTTGCCGCCCAGCGCCCGCAGATTGCCGTACTCATCCGCCGTGGGTGCGCCGATGAAGGCAATGTCGATATGGACGCTGCCCTCCTGCACAGAGCGGACACGGCCGCCGTGGGAATACATGACCGCCAGCTCCCGCAGTTTGCCGGTGCTGATGGCCTCGCCGATGCTTCCGCGGACGCCGGAGGAATATATTTTGGTGATCGTACCGTCCTCAATGAGCGGTACGATGGGGTCGTTGGCCTTGCCCAGCGACGTGGCGCAGAGGGTGATATTCCTCACGCCCATGCTGTGTACCTCCTCCATCACACGGTTCAGCACGTAGTCGCCCTCCCGGAAGTGATGGTGGAAGGACAGCGTCATGCCGTCCCGTATGCCGCAGCGCTCCAGCACCTCGCGTATGCCGGGCACCAGCTTGCTGCGGTGCGGGTCACACACGCCATGGGCCTTGGGCGCAGCCTTCTGATAGCAGCGGTCATCGTGCGCATAGCTGCCCGCGAAGACCTCCTTGCCGGTGGCGCGAAGAATCTCATCCGGTATCTCGCGTCCTACTGCATTTCTCATACCAGCTCACCTCCGTAGATGCCGGCCGCCTTGGCCAGCATCAGCACTCGTTTCGCGCCGTCATAGAACGCGATGTCGATCATCTTTCCGTCCACTGTGAAAACGCCGATGCCCTGACTCTTTTTGGAGTCGATCTCCGCTACCACCTTCTCGGCGAAGGTGATCTCCTTTTGCGTGGGGGTGAATACCTTGTGGGTGATGGGTATCTGGCGGGGGTTTACCAGCGATTTGCCGTCAAAGCCCATGAGGTGAATCAGCTCCGTTTCCTTCTCGAAGGTCTCCATATCGTCCAAATTGGTAAACACCGTGTCGAAGCACTGTACTCCGGCGGCGCGGGCGGCAATGATCATCTGCTGCCGCGCACCGTTCAACTCGACGCCGGTGAAGGTGATGTGGGTTTGCAGATCCTTCGTGTAGTCGCCGCCGGACAAGGCAATGCCGATGAGCCGCTCACTGGCGCGGCATATCTCCAGCGCGTTGATGATGCCCATGCAGGACTCCAGCGCCGCCATCAGCAGCGTGCTGCCCTCCTCCCGGTGAAACTCGCGTTCTGCCCGGTATACCGCCTCCTCAACGGTCTGTACGTCAGCGGCGCAGGTACATTTGGGGATACGGATCACGTCAGCGCCGCCTGCCACGCAGACGCGCACATCCTCCTGCCAGTGTGGGGTGTCCAGTCCGTTGATGCGGACGACCCGCTCCACGCCGCGGTAATCCACCGTCCGCAGCGCATGGTAGAGGGAAAAGCGGGCGGCATCCTTTTGGTTCTCTGCCACCGCGTCCTCCAGATCCAGCATGATGGAATCCGGACGGTATACATAGGGGTCGCGAATCAGGGCGGGCTTCTGACAGTTCAGAAACAGCATGGAGCGGCGCAGCCGCTTTTTTGCCTTCATGTCGATCATTCTATCGTCCCTCCCCACGCAATGCCGCTCTCCGCTGCGTCCGCAGCGCGGTACACGGCGCACTCCACCCGCGCCCGGATGGTGCAGTCCAACGCCCCGCGATCCACCAGAGAAACCTTTGCGTTCTCCACCTTCAACAAACGCAGCGTCTCCGCAGTTACCTGCCGTATCTGCCGCCCGTACCGCTGCAGCACGGGGCTTTCCAGCAGAATCTCGATCCCGGCCTCCGCCGGTTCGATCATCACCATCACGTCGCTGGACTCGATCGTCCCGGCCGTGGCCGCATGTTTGATCAACATCCCTGTTTCCTCCTGTATTTGTAAGTTGAGACGGCATCTTCCGCCGCGGGAGTTCAATGGTTGCGATAGTAGTTGATAAGGCAGCCGCTGATCAACGTTTCCCGCTCGGGAACGGTCAGCTCGCCCACTGACAGGGATACCTCCCTGACCACGCCCTCCGGCGTGACCACATAGGCCGGGAAGGAGGGGGTCCCCTCCAAAATATGGCGGCGGATGTCCGGCACGAATACGTAGTCAAACAGCGCAAAATCCGCCGGGTCTTCCACCAAGAAGGGTACCATACCCCAGTTGATGCAGTTGGAGCGGTAGCGCTTGGTGGCGTATTTTTTCGCCAGATTGGCGGACGCACCCACGATACGCTGGCTGGATGCCGCCTGTTCGCGAGCAGAACCGTCGCCAGGCATATTGGCGTAAATGGTGGAGCCGATATTGGTGTGCGCCGGGTCGCAGGCCACGCCCGCCTGGTACAGCGCATCATACACGGCGCTGTACGCCTTGTCCAGTGCACCGGTCGTCCGGCGGTGGCGGTCAGCCTGACGCACCGCCTTGCTGCGCTCTACATATTCCGGGACACAGCGGCCCAGCGCGAAATCACTGAGCCGCTCCGGGTTAGAACGGTAGCTGGATGTCTCACCGGAGGGAATCAGCTCGTCGGTGGTCGTCACCGGCGTGGTGATGTAGGCGCAGATTCGCAGCAGCATATCCTTGGACATGGCGGGCAGCTCCGGCCACTCTTTGATGTTCGGGCCAAAGTGCAATGCCTCGTCCTGCTGCGCCCTGCCCCAGCCGTTATAGACACGGTGGCGGTAGACATCGTCGTTGTAGCGATCCTCATAGCTGCGATAGGTCACATCCATCTCTGTGGCAGCCGTCAGCCGTCCCTGATGGGCGGCCGTAGCCGCGATGCTGCGGGCGTCCATCAGCGCCACAGCGCTCAGCTGCCCCTCGCCGGGCTTTGAACCCTCCCGGTTGGGGAAGTTGCGGGTGGTGTGGCGGACGGAGAACTCGCCGTTGGCGGGGCAGTCGCCTGCGCCGAAGCACGGGCCGCAGAAGCACTCCCGCATCACCGCACCGGCGGAGATCAGGTCGTTGACGCAGCCGTTTTTCACCAGCTCGGCATAGGCGGGCATACTGCCCGGATAGATGCTCAGGGAGAACGCGCCGTTTCCGCAGCTGCCGCCCCGCAGAATGTCCGCCGCCGCGCAGATGTTGTCGAACGTACCGCCGGAGCAGCCGGCGATCTCACCCTGCTCCACCCAAATGCTGCCGTCCCGCAGCTTGCTGCGCAGGTCGATCCTGGCGCCCACGATCTGCTCGTTCATCTCTTTTTCCGTCAGCGCCAGAATATCCGCCGCATTTTCCTGCAGCGTGCGAATGGTGTATACATTGGATGGGTGCATAGGCATGGCGATGCTGCACTCCACCTCGCTCAGATCCACATAGACGCAGCCGTCGTAATACGCCACCTCGCCGGGAGCAAGGCGGCGATACCGGTCGCCGCGGCCGCGCCGCTGATAATAGTCCCGCGTCTTGTCGTCCGTCACCCACACGGAGCTCCAGCAGGTAGTCTCCGTGGTCATCACGTCGATGGCGTTGCGGTATTCCATGGACAGTCCCGCCACACCCGGCCCGACAAACTCCATGACCTTATTCTTGACGTAGCCGGACTTGTATACCGCGGCCACGATGGTCAGCGCCACGTCGTGAGGGCCTACGCCCGGTCGGGGTGTCCCCGTCAGGTATACCGCCACCACCTGCGGCCGCTGCATATCGTAGGTTCGCCCCAGCAGCTGCTTGACCAGCTCGCCACCGCCCTCGCCCACGGCCATCGTTCCCAATGCGCCGTAGCGGGTGTGGCTGTCGCTGCCCAGAATCATGCCGCCGCAGACGGCCATCGTCTCCCGGTTATAGCTGTGAATATTGGCCAGGTTCGTCGGCACGTAGATACCGCCGTATTTCCGGGCGGCGGACAGGGCGAACTTGTGATCGTCCTCATTGATGGTGCCGCCTACCGCACAAAGGCTGTTGTGGCAGTTGGTCAGCACATACGGCACGGGAAAATGGGTCATGCCGGAAGCCCGTGCCGTCTGAATGATACCCACCGCGGTGATGTCGTGACTGGTCATGCTGTCGAATTTCAGCCGCAGCGCCGACATATCGTCACCGGTGTTGTGCGCCTTCAGAATACCGTAGCTGATGGTGGCCTCTGCCGCCTCTTCCGGTGTGACGGCGCAGCCTGTGGCCTGTTGGCATTGGCGCGGGTCGTCAAACAGCTCCTCTCCCCGGTAGAGGTACACACCATCCTGATAAAGTTTAATCATACTCTTTTCTCCGTTCCGTGTTGGCATATTGGCATACATTGTATGTGAATATACGCGCTAAAAGCGGTTGCATTCCCCCGGCGCCTCCTGTATAATCATTAATAATTGCAGGGATTGGATGTGATATGTATGAACGAACAGGATTACCGGCTGCTGCTGGATCTGTATAAAACCAAAAACATCACCCGGGTCGCCCACCTGCACTACCTGTCCCAGCCCGCTATGACGAAGCGTATCCGCCGTATTGAGGAGGAACTGGGCAGCGAACTGATCCTGCGTTCGCAGAAGGGCATCACCTTCACGCCGGCCGGCGAGCTGGCGGTGGACTACTGCCGGAAGTTTCTGGAGCTTTCAGGACAGATGCGCAACGGCATCCATCAGGCCAGCGGTACAGTCAGCGGCTCGCTGACCATCGGCTGTTCCCTGAATTTCAGTCGCTACCGTCTCCCCACCGCACTGAAAAAGTACCAGGAGCTGTACCCGCAGGTGGACATCGTCATCTCCACGGGACACAGTGATTTCCTGTACCAGCAGCTGTTGGACAACCGGGTTTCCGTGGCCATTGTCCGCGGCGCACATACGTGGCCCGAGGGCGCGGTGCAGCTGGCGCTGGAGCCGGTATGTCTCGTGTCCAACCCGCAGTTTGTGGGGCATGACCTCAGCCGCTATCCCTATATCGGCCATCACACCGACAGCCGTTTGGAGAAAATGACCGCCCAATGGCTGCTGGAGCATGGTCTGTCCCCTGAGCCAAAGCTGTGGATCGACGATATCTTCTGCTGCCGCAGCATGGCGGAGGCCGGTGTGGGCTGGACCATCGTTCCCCATATCTGTCTCAACGGGTTTGTGGGCAACGTCACGCCGCTGTTTCTGAAGGACGGAACACCGCTGGAGCGGGAGACCACCGCCATTTATCGAAACGCGCAGGCCGATCTGCCGCAGGTACGCTATTTCATCGACATCCTTGTGGAGAATGAGGCGCGCTACGCGCAGCTCCACAGCCCCATATTCTGACAGCGCAGCCCCTCTGATACATACTAAGCATACTCCACAGACCTGCTATCTGTAAAATTGCCGTTTTTTATCCGATGCCATAACTTTTGTTTATTGCAGGGGCATTCGTCAAGATGACCGGATCGCGCCCTGAATCGGGCGGTATCGTCATTTTGACGAAGGGTGCTCCCTTTGGCTGCTCAGAATGATCGCTATTTGCCCAATAAAATGGAGGAGGCAGACCCCTTAAATATGCGGAGAGGAGTCGTCACCGCAACGGTGACGACTCCTCTTTTTTGTATATAGTTGTCAGCGCTCGGGGGTGTCGTCCTGCCGCACGGAGAACAGCGGCGTGTGTGACCGCGCAAATTGGCCGATCTCCCGAGCAGCGATCTCGAGAAACGCTGCCGCATTCTCGCTCAGTGTGTCGTCCTCCCGGTAGGATATGCCCACGGAGCGGCACAGGGGATGCATGGTCGGCGAGGCGAAAATGGGGTTCGACGGAAAATCCTCCTCCAAGCTCACCGCCACCGGCGCAAAGGCGAAGCCGCCGTCCTGCGCCGCCAGCTGATAGGCCACCGTGGAGTTGGGTGTCTCCATGACTCGCTTCGGCTGGATACCCAAGCGTCGAAACACGCCAGCGGCAAAGTGCCATGTGTCCTGCGTGGGAGGGGCGCAGATAAACAGCAGCTTCTCCAGCATGCGCGGCGAGATGTATTGCAGCGTGCCCTTCTCCCTCGGCGGGAAATCCACGCCCTGCAAGGCGTCGGCGTTCCGGTCGATCACCAGCATCATCTCCTCCTGATACACAGGCCGCAGCGTCACACCCTTGACCTGACTGCTGCTGCATGCCATCAGGCAGAAGGTGATCTCGCCCTCCAGCAGCTTCTTGGTCAGCTCCCCGGAGTACCCCTCTGTGATTTGCAGCTTGACGCCGGGACACTGGGCGTAGAAGGCGGGCAGAATGCGTCCCAGCCAGGTGATGCTCCGCGTCAGCGGGATGCCGATGGACAGCACCTCCTGCCGCCGGTCGGTCAGCTCTGCCATCTCGTTATCCAATTTCTCCTTCAGCGCCAGTATCTCCCGAACGCCGGCGACGTACTTCTCACCGGCCGGGGTCAGCTGGATCGGCGAACAGGAGCGGTCGAACAGTGACACGCCCAGCGATTTTTCCATGTTCTGCACACACCGCGTCAGCGTGGGCTGTGACACAAAGCACTTCTCCGCCGCCTTGGAAAAGCTCCGCTGCTCCGCCACTGCGATCAAATACCGCAATTTGACAAATTCCACAAAACCAGCTCCTTTTTTCGCCGTTTTCTGTTATGCATTTACATTATAACGCATATTGCACGTTTTGCATAATACATTTTTCGTATGACTGATATGCGTATCTCGAATTTGACGGATGCCGTTTTTTAGTTTTATATAGTCCCATAACTTCCCGCGCACAACGCGGCGGCCGCCGTGCCATTCGAGTGAGAACGAATCCATCACAGCGCCGTAAATGTGCCGGAGTAAACTGAAGGAGGTATACCCGATGAGAAAACTGGATGCGGCTTATATCAACGGTAAGGTCTATACCGTGGATAGCGAGAATCCGGTAGCGCAGGCCTTCGGCGTAGTAGAGGATCGCTTTGCAGTCGTCGGCACGAATGAGGAGGTGCTGGCAAGCTGCACTCCCGATACCCCGGTGATCGACCTGCAGGGTCAGGTGGTGCTGCCCGGTCTGACCGATGCCCATCTGCACATCTTCGGCACAGGTCAGTTGAAGCTGGAGCTCAACGCTGTGGGCAAGACGAAGGAAGAAATTCTTGCGCTGGTCGCCGAGGCCGCCAAGGAGGCCAAGCCCGGTGAGTGGATCGTCGGCCGCGGCTGGATCAACGATGAGTGGGTCGATCCCGCATTCCCCAGCAAGGAGGAGCTGGATGCCGTCGCTCCCAATGTTCCTGTTTACCTCAAGCGCGGCTGCGGCCACGGCGCATGGGTCAACAGCAAGGCATTCGAGGTATGCGGCATCACCGATGAGACGCCCGATCCCGTGGGCGGCGAGTTCATGCGTAAGCCGGACGGCACGCTGCTGGGCTGCCTGTCCGATCAGGCGCAGGAGCCGTTCAACCGCGCCGTCCCCGCCTACAACCGCGAGCAGACGCAGAAGATCGCCCTGCTGGCGCAGGAGGGTTTCTTCAAGGTGGGTGTTACCTCTGTCCATGACGCCGGAAGCTGGGACTACTGGGTAGACGCATGGGAGGAGCTGTATCAGCAGGAGAAGCTGAAGATGCGTATGTACGTCAGCCTCCGCGTGGTGGGCCGCCCCAGCTGGGACGAGCTGTACACCAAATCCATGGAGTACTTCAAGCGCGGCGTTCGTATCGGCGCGTACAACCACCGTCTGACCTACCGTGCCTATAAGATCTCCGGCGACGGCTCTCTCGGCTCCCGCAGCGCGTGGATGCTGGACGACTACTGCGATGCACCCGGAAACAAGGGCTGCGGCAAGTGGACGGATGAGCAGCTGTATACGCTGCTGGAGCAGGCACATCGCGCCGGCTTCCAGATCTGGTATCACGGCATCGGCGACGCCGCCTGCCATCAGGCTTTGAACTGCTACGAGCGTTTGCAGAAGGAGTATCCCCGCCAGGATTGCCGCCACCGCATCGAACATTCTCAGTGCCTTGCTCCCACCGACATCCCCCGTTACAAGGAGCTGGGCGTGATCCCCACCCATCAGACCGTCTTTATCCGCACCGACAAGCGTGTGGCCGAGGCGCGCTGGGGTAAGGAGCGCCTGAAGGGCGCCTATGCATGGCGCACCCTGATCGATCAGGGCAACGTGATCCCCAATGGCAGCGACTCCCCCGTGGAGAGCTATAACCCCTTCCTCGGCATGTACTGCGCCGTCACCCGCAAGGATGAGAACGGGCAGCCCGCGGGCGGCTGGTATCCCGAGGAGGCCATGACCCGCGAGGAGGCTCTGAAGTCCTATACCACCTGGGCGGCCTACGGCGCGTTCGAGGAGGATATCAAGGGCAGCATCTCCAGCGGCAAACTGGCCGACTTCATCGTCATCGACCGCGACTACATGACCTGTCCCGCTGATGAGATCAAGGACATTCAGGTGCTGCAGACCGTGGTGGGCGGCGAGACTGTCTATAAGAAATAAGCAAGTACCACGCATATCCCCCAAAGTGCTTCTACTAAAGAGTGTGAAGGAGAAATCACTATGGAAAAAGAAAAAAATCTGACTCAGCCTGAAGAAAAGAAGAGTCTATTCTTCAAGTTTATCCACGGCATCGAGGTCGTGGGCAACAAGCTGCCGCAGCCCTTCTACCTGTTCAGCATTCTGATCGTTGTGGCCATTATCCTCTCCGTCATCTTTGCTGGCGCAACGGCCACCTATGAGAAGGCATCCTCCGCCGGCGGTGCGGTGGAGATGGTGGAGGTCACCATCAAGAACCTGCTGAATAAAGATACGATCACCTATGTGACGCAGAACATGTACAGCATCTACTACAACTTCTCCCCCATGATGATGATGGGTCTGCTGATGCTGTCCATCGGTCTGTGCGAGACCACCGGCTTCTTCGGCGCATTCATCAAGCGCACCATCGGCAAGGCCAAGCCCGCCGTGGTGTTCGCCGTGGTCTCCTTTGTGGCCATCAACGCCAACACCGCCTCCAACGCCGGTATTCTGGGCGTTACCGCCGTGGCCGGCTCTGTGTTCGGCGCCATGGGCTACAACCCATGGTTAGGTATTCTGTTGGCCTACGCCGCCGGTAACGCCGGTATGTCCGCCAACGTGTTCGTCGGCAATCTGGACGTGCTGATCAGCGGTATCAACGAGTCCGTCTGTGCGCCGCTGGGCATCGACATTTCCACCGTTCACGTGCTGCAGAACTGGTACTTCATGGGCACCTGCGCCATTGTGCTGACCGCCGTGTTCACGTGGGTCACCGTCAAGTTCGTCCGCCCCTTCATCGGCGAGCCTAAGGATCTGAGCCTTGTGCTGCAGGACAACGCCACCCACGAGCTGACCGCCGAGGAGCGGAAGGGTCTGCGTGCCGCCGGTCTCTCCGCCATCATCTATCTGGTCGTTCTGGTGGCCATCTGCATCCCCAAGAACTCCTTCTTCCGCGCCGATAACGGCAGCATCCTGCCCAACTCCCCACTGCTGAAGAGCGTTCTGACGCTGCTGTTCCTGTTCTTCCTCGTCACCGGCTGCGCCTACGGCCGCAAGTCCGGCTTCATCAAGAAGTGGAACGAGCTGCCCGGTCTGCTGGCTAAGAGCATCAACTCCATGGTCAACTTCATGGTCATCGCTCTGCCCGCCTCCGTGTTCATCTACCTGTTCAACGCCTCCAACATCCCCACCTATCTGGGCGCTGTGGGCGGCGGTTGGCTGAAGTCCACCGGCTTCACCGGCTTCGGTCTGTTCTTCCTGGTGGCACTGCTGTCCACCTTCCTGAACCTGTTCATGACCTCCGGCTCTGCCAAGTGGATGATCCTGGCTCCCATCCTGATCCCCATGCTGTATACCATCGGCTTCAGCCCCGCACTGACCACCGTTGCATACCGTATCGGTGACTCCGCCACCAACGCCATCGCCCCCATCTCCTCCGACGTGGCGCTGATCGTCGGTCTGCTGGGCAAGTACAACACCGACAAGTCCAAGACCCCCGGCATGGGTACGGTGTTCGCAAACTGCATGCCCTATGCCATCGCCACCTTTATTGCAGAAATGCTGATCCTCGGCGTGTGGTGGCTCCTCAAGCTGCCCCTCGGCCCCGGCGTCTCCATGTTCGTTGGCGGCTGATTCCGTTACCTCCCCTTTACCCCCTATATTCATCCCCCGGCGGGGAAAAGAAAACCGGCGCAATGCCGGTTTTCTTTTCCCCTGCGCACCACCTTATCCCCACGGCTTTTCGCCGCAGAAGGAGCAACACCCATGACATACGAAAGAAACCGCATACTGCTGCCCGCCATGCTTTTTCGCGCCGGAACCAGCAAGGGCGTCTATCTGCTGGAGCGCGATATGCCCGCAGACCGGGCGGCGTGGGACGCGTTGCTGCTGCACCTGATGGGCAGCCCCAGCAAGACCCAGGTCGACGGACTGGGCGGCGCACAGTCTGTCACCAGCAAGGTAGCCATCGTGCAGCCCTCCGCCCGTCCCGATGCCGATGTGGACTACACCTTTGCACAGGTATCCGTGGATCAGCCACTGGTCAGCTATAAGGGCAACTGCGGCAATATCCTCTCCGGCGTGGGGCCATTCGCCATTGAGCGCGGACTGGTACAGCCCCAGGAGGGAATCACCGCCGTCCACATCTACAACACCAATACGGATAAGTATATCACCGCCGACGTGCCGGTGAAAAACGGGCAGGTGGTGTACGACGGGGACTACGCCATCGCCGGCGTCCCCGGCACAGCCGCGCCGATCCGGCTGCAATTTCTCCACCCCGCCGGTACGCTGGGGCGGGGCTTGCTGCCCACCGGCAGCGCTGCAGACGTGCTGCATATTCCGGGCTTTGGCAGCGTCACCGTGTCCATCGTGGATGCCGCCAATCCGCTGGTCTTTGTCCGGGCAGCGGAGCTGGGACTGACCGGCAGGGAGGTTCCTGCGGACATCAACGGCGATCCCCATATGTTACATCTGCTGGAGGCCGTGCGGGGTATGGCAGCCGTCCGGCTGGGGCTTCTGTCCGACTACTCCCGCGCCGCGTCGGAGGTGCCGGGTATCCCCAAGATGACCTTTGTAGCCGAGCCGGACGACTATACCGCCGCCGACGGACACACCGTATCCGGCGGCAGCATCGATCTTCTCTCGCGCATGATGTCCATGCAGAAGGCGCACCCCAGCTACGCCATGACCGGCGCTATGTGTACGGCAGCAGCTGCCGTGATTCCCGGCAGCGTGGTGCAGCAGGTGATACGGGAAAATTTTGACACACAGTGTATACGTATCGGCCATGCCGGCGGTGTACTGGAGTGTGGCGTGACGTATACACAGGCCGGAGATGCTCCGGATATTCAGACTGCCTTCGGCTTTCGCACTGCCAACCTTCTGATGGATGGCGTTGCCCGCGTCAGGCCGTAAGCAGCACCTCGCGAAGGGAGGAGACATCGATGGAGATGGTGGGAACTGCCCATATGACGAGCCAGCAGCGGCACGCATGGCAAGCTCTTTTGCAGGACGCCGGGCTTCATACGGACGAAGCGGTGGACTACACCGTGCTTTTGTGGGAGGACGGTCAGTTGGCTGCCACCGGCTCACGGGCAGGGAATATCTTCAAATATTTCACCACCGCGCCGCAGTACCGGGAGCGCGGCTTCAGCGCCGCCGTGATGACCGAGCTGCGGCAGGAGGCTTTTTCCCGCGGTATCGACCATCTGTTTCTGTATACGAAGCCGGAAAACGGCCAAATGTTCACGAGCCTGTGCTTCTACCCCGTGGCACGGACGGCGGACATCCTTCTGATGGAGAGCTGCCGCGGCGGGATCGGGGCCTTCGTGGCCTCACTGCCAAAGCCGCCCGCCCCGGGCGTCACCGGCGCAGCCGTCATGCACTGCGATCCCTTCACGCGGGGGCATCGCTATCTGCTGGAAAAGGCGGCGCGAGACTGCGAGTGGCTGTACGTTTTTGTTGTGTCGGAGGACAAGGGACGCTTCCCCGCCGCCGACCGCATAGAGCTGGTGCGCCGGGGAACGGCAGACCTGCCCAACGTCATCGTCTGCCCCACCGGGCCGTACCTCATCTCGCAGGTCACCTTCCCCACCTATTTTCTCCGGGACACCCAACGGGCGGACGACATCCGCTGCCATCTCGACATGGAGATATTCGCCTCGCACTTCGCGCCCGCGCTGCACATCACCCGCCGCTATGTGGGGACAGAACCCTTCTCCCCGGTGACGGCAGCGTACAATCGCGCCATGAAAGCGTTTCTGCCTGGGCGCGGTATCGAGGTACGGGAGATCCCCCGCAAGGCCATAGACGGCACACCCATCAGCGCCAGTGCCGTCCGCGCCCTGCTGGGACGCGGGCAGGCACAGACACTGCATCAGCTTGTGCCGGAGACCACATGGCGCTATTTACAGCAGCACCGTATGATCGGAGGCGAGGAGGACATCCATGACATTCCATAACCCAACCTTAGCCCGCTGCGTGACCACCGCGGATATGATGTACGCCCGCGACCGGCGGGCCGCCGCGCAGCAGCAGCTTCTGTCCCTGCACAAACTGCCGCTCGTCTCATTTACGCTAAACATCCCCGGCCCGGTCAAGCGCACCGCCCTTGCGGAGCTGGCGTTCAACAGCGGTCTGCGCATTTTGGATGAGGCGCTGGGTACGCCGGTGGACAAGCGCATCGTCCGCGCCCACACCGGCTGCGAGGCGCTGTTAGTCTATCGCCACACCGCGTCCCGGCTGAAAGAGGTATGCCTGCAAATCGAAGGTAACCGGCCGGTGGGGCGGCTTTACGATCTGGATGTGCTGGAGGCGGACGGGACGAAGCTGTCTCGCACCACGCCCCGCACCTGCCTGCTCTGCGGCGCACCGGTGACCGCGTGTGCCCGCAGCCGCGCGCACGGTTTGGACGCGCTGTGCAGCGCTGCAGAAGCGCTGCTGCGGGAACACGCCACCGAGGAGCTGGCAGCGTGTGCTTTCGCGGCGCTGGTAGAGGAGGCAGAGCTGACGCCCAAGCCCGGTTTGGTGGACAGGCACAACAACGGCGCTCACGACGACATGGATCTGCCGCTGTTCCGCCGCAGCGCCGCGGCGCTGCATCCGCACCTCCGTCATATTGCCGCACTGGGCATGGCAAATGCCGCACCCTCCGCGCTGCAGGAGGCCGGGCTGGAGGCGGAACGCGCCATGTTCGCAGCCACCGGCGGCGTCAACACCCACAAGGGGGCGCTATACTCCTTCTCGCTGCTGCTGGCCGCAGCCGGACGCGGCCTGTGTGCCGGCGGAGATCTTTTTGAGACGGTTCGCCGTTTGGCGGAGCAGCTGCAGCCGCCCCGGCAGACCCACGGCGTTCAGGTGCTTCAGCAGTACCGGGTCGGCGGCGCACGGGCGGAGGCGTTGGCCGGGTTTCCCACGGCGCAGCGTGCGGCTTCTCTGCTGACGGACAACGACCCGCTGACCGTGCTGCTGTGGCTCATGGCGCATGTGGAGGATTCCAACGTCTACTACCGGGGCGGTGCCGACGCGGCTGCCATGGTGCATCGCAGTGCCGCTGCCATTTTGGAAGCCCCGCCGGCGCAGCGTGTCTCGCTGACCGCCGCGCTGGACGAGCAGCTCATCGCCCACCGTATCAGTCCCGGCGGCTGCGCCGACCTGCTGGCACTGGCGCTGCTGCTGCAACGGCTGCATGGTCTTATAGCGTAAGGACCCGCTGCAAAATTGCGCACTGAAAAAAGACGAGTAAGATTCCCCAAAAGGGACTGCTTACTCGCCTTTTTGCGTTGACCTTATAGTTCAGCGCCGGGCACGCTGCCCATGCCGCCCAGCACCACGATGACCAGGATCTCAATGGACATATTGTAGTCAAAGGCCGCCGCCTTGATGTTGGCCAGCGAGTGGCCGTACAGCACGCCGGCGCACCCGGCGAAAAATGCCGCGATGACGAACACCGCCAGCTTGTACCACGTCACGTTCAGTCCCACGGACTCCGCCGCGATGCGGTTGTCCCGGATGGCCATGATGGCCCGCCCGTATTTGGACCGCTTCAGGTTCAGCATCACCGCCACCGTCAGCAGCACCAGCACCGCGCCGTAGGGCAGCAGCTCCTTCGCCCCGGCATACACCGCCGAGGTGTTCAGGCCCAGCGCCCCGCCGGTAAAGTTCAGGTTCGTGATCACATTCTTGATGATCTCGCCGCAGGCCAGCGTCACGATGGCCAGATAGTCGCCCCGCAGCCGCAGGGCCGGCAGTCCCACCAGCAGCCCGAACACCGCCGCCGTCAGTCCGCCCGCCAGCATACTCACCGGCAGCCGCACCGCCAGCGGCAGCGCCGTTTCCGCCAGTGCCAGCGCCACCAGACACCCGGAGAACAGCCCCACGGACATGAACCCCGCGTGGCCCAGACTCAGCTCACCCAGCAGCCCCACCACTAAGTTCAGCGACACGGCCATCACGATATAGACTGCCGTGGGGATCAGCATATTCGTCACCTGCCGGGTCAGATGCCCGGTATACAGCAGCGCCGCCATCACCGCCAACAGCGCGGCCACCGCCGCCGCCGTCATCAGATCGGAGCGCTGTCTTTTTTTCTGCGTCAGCTGCATTTCCTTCACCTCACACCTTCTCCTGTATGGGCTTTCCCAGCAGTCCCGTGGGCTTCACCACCAGCACCGCCACCAGCACGGCGAACACGATGGCATCCGCCCACAGCGTGGAGATATACGTCTTGGACGCCTGCTCGATCAGCCCCAGCAAAATACCGCCCAGCATCGCGCCGGGGATCGACCCGATACCGCCGAACACCGCCGCCGTAAACGCCTTGATGCCGGGCATCGCGCCGGTGGTAGGCTTGATATACACATAGGTCATGCCGTAGAACATACTGGCGAACGCCGCCAGCGCCGAGCCGATGGCAAACGTCAGCGTGATGGTCCGATCCACGCTGATGCCCATCAGTGTGGCCGCGTCCTTGTCCTCAGACACCGCCCGCATGGCCTTGCCCAGCTTCGTCCGGTCGATGAACAGCGTCAGCGCCACCATCAGCACCGCCGTCACGCCCAGCGTCAGCACCGTAATGCCATCCACCTGCACGCCGCCCACGGTGAAGCTGCCCAGCTTCACCAGCGTGGGATAGGCCATCTGCTGCGACCCGAAGAGCAGCAGCGCCGCGTTCTGCAAAAGGTAGCTGACGCCGATGGCGGTGATGAGCACGCTCAGGGGGGCTGCCTGCCGCAGCGGCTTGTAGGCGCAGAACTCGATGACCACGCCCAGCACCGCGCACACCGCGATACTGACGATCACCGTCACCCACGGAGACAGCCCCAGCTGCGCCACCGCCACAATGCCGCTGTATGCGCCCACCATGATCACGTCACCGTGGGCGAAGTTCAGCATTTTGGCGATACCGTAGACCATCGTGTAGCCCAGCGCGATCAGCGCGTAAATGCTTCCCAGGCTCAGACCGCTTATCAAGGTTTGTATCAAATTCGTCATAGTCGTCATTCCTTTGCGTCATCTGCGTTGCGCCTGTCCCGCCCTCCCGGCGCGAAGCCGGGAGGGCAGTCGGCTATGTGAGGAAGGTAGAATGAAAGCTGGTTTATGCTGCGTTCTGGCCGAACAGCGTGCCCACACCGTCCTTGTAGAGGATGGCGCTGGCGGCCTTGTTGGTGTTGCCGTCTGCGGTCCAGGTCATCGTACCGGTCACGCCCTCCACGGTCAGGGAGGTCATCACTGCGGCCAGGTCAGCGCCGGAGACGCTGCCGCCGGCGGCCTCCACAGCGGCCTTCACCACGTACACGGCGTCATAGGCGTCCGCTGCGAACTGGTCGGGGGTGGCGCTGTACTTCGCCTCGTAGGCTTTTACAAAGGCCTGCACGTTGGCGGCAGTAGAGTCAGCGGCAAAGGGGGTCATCATCAGCACGTTGTCCGCGATGGTCACGTCCTGGCTCACCTTGCCCAGGATGCCGTCCAGGCCATCCGCACCGAAGAAGTACACATCCTCCGCGAACTTACCCTTGGCCTGGGTCAGGAACGTGGAAGCCTCCTCGGCATAGATGGGGATGAACACCACCTTCACGCCGGCGTTGACCAGCGCGTTCACCTGGGTGGAAAAGTCGGTGTTGGTGGCGGTGGTAAAGGTCTGGGTCTCCTTGATGGTCACGCCGGTCTTGGCACACTCGGCCACAAAGGCGTTATACAGGCCGGCGGAGTAGTCGTTGTCGCTCTGATAGAACACACCCACCTCTGTGGCCAGCTGGTTGTCGTTCAGATAGTCCGCCGCGGCCGTGCCCTGATAGGAGTCGTAGAAGCACACACGGAAGGCCTTGTCGTTGCCGTCGATGCACTTGTCGGCAGAGCCGGTGGTCTCCATGATGAACACATCGTCCGCCTTGGCTGCCGTCACCACGGAGGCCGTCTCACCGGACAGCACGCCGCCCAGGAATACGTTCATGCCCCAGTCCATCAGCTTGCCGTAGGCCGCCACAGCGCTCTCGGGGTCGCCCTGGGAGTCCTGGAAGCTCAGCTCCAGCTGCTTGCCGTTCACGCCGCCTGCGGCGTTGATCTCATCCACGGCCAGCTGCGCACCGTGCTGCACGGACAGTCCATAGTTGGCATAGCCTCCGGTCAGCGGGCCTACGCCGCCCAGCTTAATGGTCTCCACACCGCTGTCCCCGCCGTTATTGCCGGCGTCGCCGCTGTCGTTCTTGCTGCCGCAGGCCACCAGGCTCAACGCCATCACACAGGCCATCAACATGGCAAATACTCTCTTTTTCATGATTTCGTTCTCCTTTGCATTTTTTGAAGAATTATTGTCCTTCGGCTCTGCCGGAGGTATACAAAAAAGCGGCCCCGCCAACTGGCGGAGCCGCTTTGCTGTATCATGTATCAGCGTGTCATGCGGTTATCCGTGCCAATGGCGTATGCGTAAAGCCGGCCAGTACGATGACCAGCAGCAGAGCGCAAATAATAATGGACGCCATAATCATGGCGCCCAGCACGGACAGAATGACAGTATGAGAAGCGGCACAGGCGCAGCAGGAAGCAGCGCCGGCGCAGGCGGCGGTCATCATGGTATTCATCTTGCGGTTCATGGTGCGGGTCATGGCGGCCGCCTCCCTTCGCTTCAAATGTGATGGGCACATTGTAGCAAAGTCGATTTCCAAAGTCAACCGCCTTTTTGCCAAAAAACTCATCATTTCACACAATTTGCCACTATATACATTATGCATATTGCACAAACGCAGTGTCCCCCTCCCCACCAAAAAAAGCCTGTGACCTCCCGGTCACAGGCTTTTTCATATTTCTCTTATCCGAAGAATCCGCCCATATCCGGCGGCAGATCGTCGGTCTCCGTCGGTCCGCCATCGTCCCGGTCGTTGCCCACGTCGTCCTCCTCCGGCGCGCCCGGCATATTGGCGTTGTTGTTCTGGTCGTCGCCAAAGAACCCGCCGTAGCCCACCATCATGAAGGCGTCCTCCACCACGATGTCCTCATGGCCCTCGATCAGCTCGCGCTGGTAGTTCAGCAGCGAACCGACCACGGTGGTCACATTGCCGTCCTCATCCGTCATGTTGGCGGTATAGGTGGGCGACGTATGCATGGTGCAGATGGTGGTAGGCGCGTTGTCCGTGGCGCACAGCGCCGTATAGACCCGGCTGCCCCGCACGTCCAGAGCGCAGTTCTCCGATGCCAGCATACCGCTGTCGGCGCAGACCGACACCGATGTCAGTCCGGAGCAGGAGAAGAAGTCCTTGTCCGGCAGATCCTCGTGGATGGCGCTCATCACCTTGCGGAAGATGGCGGAGCAGGGGTTGCCGCTGGCCACGATCTGCTGGTTGTGCTGATAGCCCGCCCACACAGCGCAGGTGTAGTAGGGCGTATAGCCCACGAAATAGCGTTCCTTGTTGCTGTTGGTCGAACCGGTCTTGCCGGCGATGTGCATTCCGCTGAACTGGGCCTCGTTGCCCGTGCCGACCCGCGCCACCTCCTGCAACAGCTTATTCATGATCGCCGCCGTGGTGTTCTTGATGGCCACGTTGGATTGGGCCTCGTTCTCCAGTATCACGTTGCCGTTGGCGTCCTCCACCCGGATGAACGTCCGGGGCTTGGTGTAGATGCCCTCGTTGACGAAGGTGGCGAAGGCCGCCGCCATCTCCTCCGTGGTCACGCCCTTCTCAAAGCCGCCCAGCGCCATGTTGCCCACCTGCTGGGAGTCGGTGAACGTCAGGTTCTCAAATCCCAGCTTATCTACCAGGAAGTCGTAGGAGCGCCCCACGCCGTAGGCCAGGTTCGTCCGCACCGCGCAGGTGTTCAGGGACTGGGCCAGCGCCGTGTGCAGTGCCGTCAAACCGCGATAGCGCCAGTCGAAGTTCCGCGGCCACACGTCGCCGTTGAGCAGTATGGGATAGTCGTCGATAACGCTTGCGCCGTTGAGCGTGCCGTCATCCAGCGCCGGGGCGTAGGTGGACAGGGGCTTGATGGCAGAACCGCACTGCCGCGCGTTCACCGCCCAGTTCCAGCCCCGGTCGGCCCGCTTCTCGCCGGCGCCGCCGATCATGGCCACCACGTAGCCGTTGGTGGGATCGACGATCGTCAGCGCGATCTGCAGCTGATCCGTGCTCTTATTTCCCTCGCTGTCGGTGTAGCTGGCGGTGTAGGGGATGTTGTCCAGATCATAGCACACGTCCTCCGCGATCTTTTGGAACTTGGGGTTCTGTGTGGTGTAGATCTTATAGCCCTTGCCGTAGACCATATTGATGGCCTGTTCGTATGCCGACACGGTCTTACCGGTGTCACTGTTCACCTTATCCGTCAGGCCCAGCTTCTCCACCAGCGCCTCCGCCACGTCGTCGATCAAGGCGTCGGTGAACCAGGAGTTCTCCGCCGGGAGCAGGTTCTCCTCTTCCTCTTCGGCAGCGGTGTCAGTGTCCGGCTCGTCCGTCGTATCCTCCGTGGGGTTCAGCTTTTCCGGGTCGCTGCCCACGTACTTGCCGGTGATGGTGTAGCCGTCGGAGAACACCACATCCTCGTTCTTGGCCGCCTCATAGGTGGCCTCGTCGATCTTGCCCTGCTCCAGCATGGCCTCCAGCACCAGCAGCTGCCGCTCCCGGTTGTTCTCCCGCGTCCAGTCGTTGCGGATGGGGTCGAACCGGGACGGGTTGTTGGTGATGGCCACCAGGCTGGCGCTCTCCGCCAGTGTCAGCTCGCTCACGTCCTTGTTGAAGTACTTCTTGGACGCCGTCACCACGCCGTAGCAGCGGTTTCCGAAGAACACCTCGTTCAGGTACGCCTCCAGGATCTCGTCCTTCTCGTACCGCTTCTCCAGCTCCAGCGCCTGATAGATCTCCGTCACCTTGCGCTTCACCGTCACCTGGTTGTTGCCGGTGACGTTCTTGATGAGCTGCTGGGTGATGGTCGAGCCGCCCTGCACGCTGCTTCCCGTCAGGGTGCGGAAAATAGCCCGGGTCGTGCCCTTCCAGTCCACGCCGTGATGGGACTCAAAGCGCTTGTCCTCGATGGCGATGACCGCCTCCTGCAAGTGCTTGGGGATGTTGTCCAGATCGGTCCAGATGCGGTCCTCCGCGTTCATGAACAGCGTCTGATACATGACCCACTCCTGGGTATCCGGGTCCTGATAGTACAGCTCCGTGGAGACGCTGGCCTCGAACTCGTCCAGATACACCTCCACCTTCCCCCGCAGGGCACTGTTGACGTATGCCATAAAGATCCCGGCAAAGATGGCCATGGTCAGCACGCCCACCAGCACGATCGTGCCGATGATCCGGCCCGCCTTCCGCCAGCCGCTGCGCTGCCTGGGGGTCATGTGCTCCACCCTCTCCTCTGCTTCGTGCTGGAGGCGGCGCGCGCCCTCCTTTGCATCCTGCTGTATGTGCCGGGCGCTCTGCTTCAGTCGTCCCATAAAGTCCGGGGACGAACGTCTGCGCTTGTTTTCACTCAAGACAGGGCACCTTCCTTTCTTTTTCAGTGTATAACCTGTAACAGGCGTGATAACTTTTCGTGAGCATCACATAAATTCCCACTATAAAGAGTATTCTACCACACCTGTCAAATCCAAAAAAGAGCTATTTTTGTCAAAAAGCGCCTTTGCTCCCTATACATTTCGGTAATTATTCCCTATTTTGCCCCGTTTTAGTAATGAGAACGGAAGAAAACGCCAACTCCTGCCACTTGCTTTTTTCTCCGCCATCGGGTACAATACAGATAACATCATCAAGGAGGTCATCCCCATGAGCGAGGATTTCGGCCCTAATTTCATCACCCTGACCGACGAGGACGGCAACGACATCGAGCTGGAATACGTAGACGCCATCGAGGTGGACGGCCAGACCTATATGGCCTTCTTCCCCACCGTGGACGACGAAGGTGACGAGGCCGCCGCCGAGGACTTCGGCCTGGTCATTCTCAAGTCCGTCATGGAAAACGGCGAGGAGCTTCTCAGCACCCTGGACAGCGACGAGGAGCTGGATAAGGTCTACGACCTGTTCATGGAGCAGCTCATGGCCGATGAGGACGAGGAAAACTGACAGCATTTCCCACCCCCTTGCGACAGCTTTTTCCCCTCCCCGGGGGTATACTATGATCTGAGGCCACCTCTGCACGAAGTTGCCCGTCATTCCGAGCCAGTCCGCAGACTGGCGTGGCAACCCGTCCTCTTTTGTCTCCGACGGCCTCTTTTCTGTCCCTGCTTCTCTTTTCTCTGCCGCTTATGCTCTGAAATATAAGCGCACCAGCTTCTACCGTGGCAGAAACCAGCGGCAGCGGCGCAGACGCAAAGACAGTCCTTTTATCCGCACGACCTGTACGTCGAGTCGGCTCGGCGATGGCAGGGCGGAAAAGATGCCGAAAGAAAGTTTTGAACGATGGGCAGCGGCTCTATTTATCCTGACATTGGTTATACGGGACGTCGGATCGGTAAATGGTTTGCAGGCCTCCCGCCTGCCCTTTGCGGGCGGAAGTTGGAAGCAGTAAAGTTGGCCGGAGACGACCCACCTGCGAGCTGTGCAGGTTATAACATGGCCGCTGCCCGTCGCTGAAGGAATAACCCCCGTCCTTTGAACGGGGGTTATTCCTTTTGCGGCAAAATGTTCATAAATTCCCACCGTTTCCCCCTTGCGGAAAAGGGCGGTTTACGATATAATAACTGGGTCTGTAACCAACAAGGGCGTTTTGCGCCCAAAATTGAGAGGAATGAGTATCAAATGAGCGCATCAAGAGAAAAGAAGCTCCGCCAGGATCTGGCGGCACAGGGCATCACCGACCCCAAGCTGATCCGCGAGGCGGAGGAAAGGGCCAAGGCCCGCAAGACCAACACGCTGTACGGCATTATCGCCGCGATATTCGTGGTGGTGGCGGCGGTGGTGCTGGTGTATAACTCCGGCGTGCTGCAGCGGGGCAAGACCGCTGTGACCATCGACGGTGAGAAGTACACGGCGGCCCAGGTGAACTATTACTATATGAGCCGCAAGAACAGCATCCTCAACAGCGGCTATGCCACGTACTACGGCCTGGACGGCTCCAAGTCCATGGACTCCCAGATCGTCAGCGACACCGCCAAGATGTTCCTGCAGATCACCGACGAGAGCGAGATGACGTGGGACGAGTACCTGCGCAATGACGCCATCCGCACGCTGACCATCCGTACCCGGGCCGCCAAGCTGGCCGAGGAGAACGGCATGGGCGCGGACGAGCACACCCAGGAGGAGATCAACGCCACTATGGACGAGGTGGCCGCCTACGCAAAGCAGAACGGCTACTCCACCAAGGAGTACCTGAAGCTGGTGTTCGGCAGCACCATGACCGTCAGCACCTTCAAGCAGATGGCGGAGCTGGACGATGTGTCCTCCCACTATATGCAGCACTATCAGGACGAGCTGACCTACACCGACAGCGACCTGGAGTCCTACTACAACGAGAACAAGGACAGCTTCGATGTGGCCGCCTATGAGTACATCTACTTCAAGGGCACGGCCGCCTCCACCACCGACGCCGACGGCAAGACCGTTGAGCCCACCGACGAGGAGAACGCTGCCGCCAAGGAGCTGGCCGCCGCCAACGCCGCCGCCGCCCTGGAGCGCTACAACGACGGCGAGGACCTGAAGACCATCGCCGAGAGCTACGACAACGCCACCTACTACTCTCAGGATGCCGGCAGCAAGGGCTCCGGCGCGCTGGCCGACTGGCTGTTTGACGATGCCCGTCAGAGCGGTGACTGCGACGTGGTGGACAGCGACCCCAACACCTATGTGGTTCTGTTCCACAGCGTGGGCCGTCAGACCTACAACACCATCGACGTCCGCCATATCCTGTTCCAGCCGGACACCACCGACCTGAACAGCGAGTCCGAGACGTATGACGCCGACCTCCAGGCCCGCCGCGACGAGGCCAAGGCCAAGGCCGAGGAAGCCCTGGCCCAGTGGAAGGCCGGCGACGCCACCGAGGACAGCTTCGCCGCCCTGGCCAACGAGCTGAGCGCGGACGGCGGCAGCAACACCAACGGCGGCCTGTATACCGAGGTCTACAAGGGTCAGATGGTCACCGAGTTCAACGACTGGTGCTTCGCCGAGGGCCGCAAGACCGGCGATACCGGCATCGTGTTTAACGAGAACACCGGCTACCACGTCATGTACTTCGTGGGCGAGGACATCCCCTACTGGAAGGTAGAGGTCAAGAACACCCTCACCTCCAACGACTTCAACGCCTGGGTGGACGGCCTGTATGACAGCGCCGAGATCACCCGGGACGACGCCGGCATGAAGTATGTCGGCTGACCGTAACGAGGCCTTTCTCCGCACGGAAATGATCTTAGGCCCTGCCGCCCTGGACAAGCTCCGCCGCAGCCATGTGGCGGTGTTTGGCCTGGGCGGCGTGGGCAGCTACGCCGCTGAGTGCCTGGCACGCAGCGGCGTTGGTGCTTTAACGCTGGTGGATCAGGACACCGTGTCCGTCACCAACATCAACCGCCAGCTCTGCGCCCTTCATTCCACCGTGGGACAGTATAAGGCCGACGTGGTGGCCGCCCGCTGCCGCGACATTGACCCCGATATGCAGGTCTATCCCCTGTGCGCCACCTACGACGCGGCCCACCGGGAGGACTTCTTTCTTCACGACTACGACTACATCGTGGACTGCATCGACCTGGTGAGCTGCAAGCTGGATCTTATCCAGCAGGCCCACCTGCGGCGCATCCCCATCCTGACGGCGCTGGGCACGGGCAACAAGCTGGACCCCACCCAGCTCCGGCTGGCGGACATCTCCGAAACCTACGGCTGCCCCCTGGCCCGCGTCATGCGCAAGGAGCTGCGGAGCAAGCTGGGTATTTACCACCTCCGCGTGGTGTTCAGCCCGGAGCAGCCCCACGAGACGCAGCAGCTGGAGGCGCCGCCTCCCGGCCGCCGCTCCGTCCCCGCCAGCGTGGCCTGGGTACCCGCCACGGCAGGGCTGCTGATGGGCAGCGCGGTGGTGCAGAACCTTATCACCGGAAAGGGTCTGATCCCATGACCCTTTCCGGCGCAAAATCACGGCCCTCCGGCATCGCCGGAGGGCCGCTTCATTCGGTGAAATACCCTTATTTATAGTTTCTTCAAGGTTTTTCCACTTTTTTATAAAGTGTTTTCAAGTTTTTTCCTGCATTTTTCAAGAAAAATGCAAGGTTTTTCATCCTGTATGTCGTCTATCTGCGCGTTATTCAGCGAATTTATGTTTTTACTGCTTCAGGGCCAGCGTCTTTTCATAGGCCGCGACAACGGCGTTCATGGCCGCCGCCCGGAAGCCGCCCTCCTCCAGCGCCCGCACGCCGGCGATGGTCGTGCCCCCGGGGGAGCATACGGCGTCCTTCATCGCGCCGAAGGGCTGTCCGCTCTCCAGCGCCAGCTGTGCCGCGCCCAGCAGCATCTGCGCGGCGTACACATTGGCCTTGTCCCGGGGCAGCCCGCAGCTCACCGCGCCGTCGGCCAGCGCCTCCATAAACAGGCAGGTGAACGCGCCGCCGCAGCCCGCCACAGCGCTGCCCGCGTCGATGAGATTTTCCGGCAGCCGCTCCAGTCTTCCGGAGGCCGCCATGCCGTCCAAAAAGCCCTGCAGCTGCGTCTCCGTCACCGCATCGTTGCCGTCGTACAGCACCAGCCCCGCCCCCACGGCGCAGGCGGTGTTGGGCATGATGCGGATGATGGGGCAGGCCGCAAAAGCGTTGTCCCGCAAGGCTTTCAGCGTTACGCCCGCCGCCATAGATACCACCACGGCAGGCGTTTCCCGCCCCTCCAGCACGGGCCGCAGCGATGCCAGCAGCGCCGGGATCTGCCCGGGCTTCACACCCAGGAACACATAGTCGCACCGGGCGGCGATGTCCTCCGCCGAGGCTGTTTTCGCCCCCAGCTCGCGGGCCACCTTCTCCGCCTTTTCCATGGTGCGGTTATAGAGAAGCACATTCTCCCCGCCGATCGCCTTCGCCGCCGCCCGGGCCAGCGCGCCGCCCATATTCCCCGTTCCGATAAATCCGTACGTCATACCAAGCACCTCCCGGTCTTACTCGTTTTTCAAGTGCGCCAGCGCCGCACAGGCGGCGGACTGCTCCGCTTCCTTCTTGCTGCGGCCCGTTCCCTCGCCCACCGTAACGCCGTTGAGCGTCACGCGGAAGGCGAACTCCTTGGCGTGGTCCGGGCCGGACGAGCCGGTGAGCTCGTAGCGCAGCACCTGGTCGCTCTTGCGCTGCACCAGCTCCTGCAGCTCCGTCTTGTAGTCCCGGCGGCGCTCCTCCACCAGCTCCTCCCGCTCCTTGTCCAGCAGGACGCGGTGGATCAGCTCACGGGCCGCCTCAATGCCGCCGTCCAGATATACGGCGGCAAACACGGACTCGGTGGCATCCGCCAAAATGGAGGGCCGGCGGCGTCCGCCGCCCTGCTCCTCGCCCTTGCCCAGGCAGAGATGGTCGCCCAAGGACAACGTCTGGGCTACCTCGTGCAGGCTCTCCTCGCAGACCAGCGCCGCACGGATGCGGGTCAGATCGCCCTCCGGCAGGTCAGGGTGCTTTTTATACAGATGTTCGGCGGTGACGAAGCCCAGCACCGCGTCGCCCAGAAATTCCAACCGCTCGTTGCTGGCGATGTGCGCGCCGCGATGCTCGTTGGCATAGGAGCTGTGGTACAGCGCCGCCTGCAGCAGCGCAGGGTCGCGGAACGCATAGCCCAGCTTCTTTTCCAGTGTTTCCATACAAGTATCTCCTTTGAAAAAATACGACCCGCACGGGTCGTATTTTTTGTGTCGTATATATCTCAGCCCAGCTTGCTGCTGAGGTAGCGGACGCAGTCACCGACGGTCTTCAGACCCGACAGATCCTCCTCGTCAATTTCGCCGATGTCGAACTCCTCCTCCATCGCCATGACCAACTCCACCAGATCCACGGAGTCAGCGCCCAGGTCGTCCACAAAAGAGCTGTCCATGCTGATCTCGTCGGTGTCGATGGCAAACTGCTCGGCGATCAGATCCTGCATCGTCTTGAAGATCTCCTCCACTGTCACGGGGTATTCCTCCTTCTCATTTATCTTGGAAAATAATACGGCAATCCTACGGGGCTGTCAATAGTTTTTTTCTGATTTTTATTCGGACACCGTCTGCATTTTGTGGATGTTGGCGGCGATGTCGTCGATGATGCCGCTTTCCGCCACCTGAATGGCCTGTCCCACGGCGTTTTCGATGGCCTCGGCGTTAGAGCCGCCGTGGGCCTTGATGACGGGTCTGGAGATGCCGATGAAGGCCGTACCGCCCACCTTGTTGGGGTCGAGCCTGGCCTTGAACTCGTTCAGTCCCGGCATGACCAGCAGCGCGGCGAGCTTTGTCAGCAGGTTCTTCTTGAACATACTCTTCAGGGCGCTGCCGGCAAACGAGCCCACGCCCTCGATGGTCTTGAGCATCACGTTGCCGGAGAAGCCATCGGTGACGATCACATCGCAGCCGCCCTTGATGGCGTCCTTGGCCTCGATGTTGCCGATGAAGTGCATATCGCCGGCCTCATCCGCCTTGCGCAGCAGGGCCAGGGTGGCCTTTTGCAGCTCCGTGCCCTTGCTGTCCTCCGCGCCGATGTTCAGAAGGCCCACACGGGGCGTCTCCACGCCCAATACCCGCTTGGCGTAGAAATTGCCCAAATAGGCGAACTGCACCAGGTACTCCGGGGTACACTCGGCGTTGGCGCCGCAGTCGATGAGCACGGCGCTGCCGGTGGTGGTGGGGATGACGGGGGCCATGGCCGCACGGCGGATGCCGTGGATACGCTTGGTGATGAGGGTCGCGCCGGTGAGCAGCGCGCCGGTAGAGCCGGCGGACACCACCGCGTCCGCCGCGCCGTCACGGAGCAGCGTCAGGGCCACGCCCATGGAGCTGTCCTTCTTCCGGCGGAACACGGTGGCCGGGTCGTCGCACATCTCCACCGTCTCCGTGGTGGGGTGGATGGTCACGCCCTGGGGCAGGGCGGACGCGCCGCACCGGGCGGCAGCACCGCGGATGGCGGCCTCGTCGCCGGTGAGGGTGATGTCGCAGCCGAAGCGGGCGTGGGCGCTGAGAGCGCCCTTGACGATCTCCAGCGGGGCGTTGTCGCCGCCCATGGCGTCGATGATGAT
>ERZ1106939.249-NODE-249-length-47882-cov-13.095281_pt1 | contig 47882 bp, 39 predicted proteins | sample MGYA00403669_ERZ1106939 | MGnify/ENA primary metagenome ERZ1106939 (study PRJEB35170, sample SAMEA104062447) | human gut metagenome | biome: human gut; feature: human-associated habitat; material: faeces | place: Denmark | collected 2012-09-28 ...
CTTTGTTGATCACCATAAACTGCACAATCAGCAAAATCAGGAATACAATCGCACCTACAATCAGATCCCCGCCACCAACAAAGCTTCCGAAGGTTGCTACCACCTGTCCCGGATCACCGGTTGTAAGAATCAGACGGGTCGAAGATACATTCAGTGCAATACGGAAAATGGTGGTGAACAACAGAATGGTCGGGAAGAATGACATATCCAGTACTTCCTTGGAAAACATCGTAGTAAACAGGATCGTAAATGCAATCGCAATATTACATGCAAGCAGAACATCCAGAAGCCAGCTTGGAATCGGTACAATCAGCATTACAAAGGCTGCTACGATATATGCCGCTACACCAACGTCTGCCTTTTTCATGTCTGCTCTCCTTTCCTGTCGTCTTCGGTCTACTCAATCCTTTATGCTTTCCCCTTCAGGTGATATACAAAAGCAAGCACTTCCGCCACCGCCTGATAAAGTTCCGGAGGAATCAGGCCTCCGATATCCACATTGGCATAAAGCATACGTGCCAATGGCTTATTTTCTACAATTTCAATGTCATGCTCCCTGGCAATCTCCTTGATCTTCTGTGCCAGATAATCTTCACCTTTTGCAAGCACATAAGGAGCATCGTACCTGTCCGGATCATACTTGATCGCTACCGCAAAATGTGTCGGGTTCGTAATAACAACGTCTGCTTCCGGAAGCTGCTGCATCATTCTCCGCTGGGAAGCCTCACGCATACGCTGTCTCTGCTTTCCCTTGATCTGCGGATCCCCTTCCTGGTTCTTATATTCATCCTTCACTTCCTGCTTGGTCATCATCATATCCTGCCTGAACTTCCATTTCTGATAAGCAAAATCAAGCAGTGCAATGACCATATAAGCTGCCGCCACCTTGATTCCTACAGAAAACAGGATATCCCCTACTAGTCCGATTGCCTGATACAGACCGATATCATACAATAAATACAGCTCTGATGCATATTTCTGAACCTCAGAAAACGCAATATAACCGATCACGCCAATCTTTGCAATCGATTTGATCAGTTCCACGATCGAATTCTTTGAAAAAATCCTTCCAAAACCCTTTACCGGGTTTAATTTACTGAATTTAGGCTGTAACGGCTTCCCGGTAAGCTTCCATTTAACCTGTACGACATCACAGACAAACGCAATGACAACCGCAATCAGCAAAACCGGTCCCATCATAAGCAGCATCTGCAGAATCATCTGACGCAGAATCACGGAAATTGTTGCAAACGGAACAGCACTGTCAAACATCTGAATGGCATCCGGAATCGCATTGTACATTCCCCGGAAATAATTCACAAAGCCTTCTCCGAGAGTCCCTGCATAAAACCGGACAATCAGAAACAGCGCCAGGATTCCGGCCGCATTTGCAACCTCCTTACTCTTGGCAACCTGTCCTTCCTTCCGGGCATCCTCTAACTTCTTGGAAGTCGGCTGCTCGGTTTTCTCTCCGCCAGGACCATCCTTTGCAAAGAACTGAAGCTGATATTCCAACACCGCGCCCAATCCTCCTAACTCATTGCCTCTACAAAGCTCACCATGACCTTTTTCATCTGGTCAAAGACAAAGCCTGCCGCCTCAGGCAGCATCGCCATGGATAAAAATAATACGGAAAGACCGACCAGAATCTTCAACTGGATACCAACCGCAAACATATTCAGCTGCGGAGACACCTTTGCCAGCACACCGAGAATGGCATTCAGCAGAATCATCACGGTAAAAACCGGCAGGCAGATCCGGAATCCAATGATCACAAAATCGGTCATAAAGCTGATAAAACCGGTCAGCATTTTATGAAAACGGAATACGGTTCCGTTAATCGGAATCAGCGTATAGGCTTCTACAAACGCAGATAAGAGATAACGGTACATTCCTGAAATAATCAACATCAGCATAATCATATAATTATAAATAACACCTGATATGGATGTCTGCTGTTTCGTCGTCGGATCAAACATACTCGCCATGGACAAACCAATATCCATATCCACGATCTGTCCGGCAAAGGACATGATCGAAGTACAGAAATTCGTTCCAAACCCCAGCAGAAGGCCTGTAACCACCTCTTTCATCACAATCACCGTATATTCCAGAAGTCCGTTATAAACGATCTCCGTTTCCGGCAGAGTGTGATACAGAAGCAGGGTAATAAAAAAACTCAGTCCGGCACGGATTCTTGCCGGTGTATTTCCCATGCTGAAAAATGGTGCAACAAAAACAAAACTCGCCACCCGTACAAAAATCAGCAGAAAATACAGCAATTCATTGTAAGTAAAATCATAATTGATCATAAGCTACCTGATATATAACGGAAAATCAGACCACAAGCGGATCATAAACTGTGTCATCTCATTCAGCATCCAGTGACCAAGTACAATCAGTGCAAAAAATACTGCTATAATTTTTGGAACAAAGGTCAGTGTCTGTTCCTGAATGGATGTGACGGTCTGAAAAATACTGATAATCAGACCAACCACCAGCGAAACAAGCAATATCGGTGCGGCAACCTTAATCACCAGATAAAGTGCCTCGCTCGAAACAGCGGTTACCTCTTCAATCCCCATTTATCTGCTCCTTCCAAATTCTTAAGTGCGTTCCTGATTCTGCCCTGCTAATAAAAGGTTTTAATCAGATTTCCAATAATCAGGCTCCAGCCATCTGCCAGAATAAACAGCAGGATCTTAAACGGCATGGAAATGGTTGTCGGCGGCAGCATCATCATACCCATACCCATGAGAACTGATGCCACGACCATATCAATGACAATAAACGGAATATAAATATAAAAGCCGATAATAAATGCAGTTCTGAGTTCACTGATAATAAAGCTTGGGATAAGAATTTCCGTAGGAATTCCATCAAGTGTTCCGTCCCATTCCTCTCCGCTGATCTCAAAGAATAACGTCACGTCCTTCTTCTGGGTCTGCCCATACATAAATTCACGTAAGGGCTGTAAGCCTTCATCAAAAAATTCCTCCTGCGTGATCTCCCCGTTTTCAAAGGGAACCAGGGCCTCCGTATAAATCGTTGTAATCGTCGGCCGCATCACGAAAAAGGTCAGAAACAAAGCCAACCCAATCAACACCTGGTTTGGAGGTGCCGTCTGGGTATTCAGTGCTGCCCTGGTAAAATGTAACACAATGAGGATTCTGGTAAATGAAGTGAGCATGATCAGCAGCGTCGGTGCCAGTGCGATCAGTGTCAGCATAATCAGAATCCTTAATGTCCCGTTAATCTGTCCATTACCTTCATTACTGGTAATGGTAAAGGTATTACCGATATTCAGTTGCGATAAATCACTCTGATCCTCAGCTGTTCCTGGATCCTGCCTTGTGGTGCTTTCCGTGGTTTCCCCGGTAAGCCCTGTCGATGTGGAAGATGCCTGTACGGAAAACTGCGGAATAATACACAATATGCCTACCGTCATCAGCAGGCATACCATGTTTATGATCTTTTTCATAAAGTGCTTCATTTATTCTTTCTCTTTTTTCCCCAGATTCTTTACACTGGCAAACACCCTGGAAAAATCCATCTGCTGCTGTCCTTTCCCGGCTGTGAGCATCAACTCTTCCTCCGATAACTCGGTCAGCATATGTACTTCATCCTTGCCAATGGCGATGAGGACATATTTCGTCCCGGCACGCACAATCTGCAGATACTTGTTGGAAGTAATTCTGCAGGTTTCGATCACCTCCAGATTGTCTGCATTGCTCTTTACCTTCTGGTATCTTGCGATCCAGCGTGTTGTGAAGTAGGTAATCACCAGAACAAACACAAACAACAGCAGAACGGTCAGAAACTGAAGAAAGCTGTCAGTCCTTGATGTAATGGCAAGGAGCATAATTAACCAACTACTTTCTTAACAGCTTCCAATACACGGTCTGCCTGGAACGGCTTCACAATAAAGTCCTTTGCTCCTGCCTGGATGGATTCGATAACCATTGCCTGCTGTCCCATTGCAGAACACATAATTACAAGAGCGTTGGAATCAGCTTCCTTGATTTTCTTTAAAGCTCCGATTCCATCAAGCTCCGGCATGGTAATATCCATCAGCACCAGATCCGGCTTTAATTCAGTGTACTTTTCAACTGCCTTTAATCCGTTTTCAGCTTCTCCTACAACATTGTATCCATTCTTGGTAAGAATGTCCTTGATCATCATTCTCATAAATGCTGCATCATCAACGATTAAAATATTCTTTGCCATAATTTTTCTCCTATTTCTAGTTAATTATCTCGGTTACCCGGACACCAAAGCTCTCTTCAATTACAACTACTTCGCCTTTGGCTACATACTTGCCGTTTACAAGCACATCAATCGGCTCTCCGGCAATTTTGTCAAGTTCAATGATGGTTCCCGGTGCAAAATCCAGGATTTCTGCAATCGACTTTCTGGTTCTGCCAAGCTCTACCGTAACTTCCAGCGGAACATCCTTAATCAAACCGATGTTTTCCTGTCCCGGAATGGCGGCGGCAGCATTGTTAAAGCTCTGGAACTGTGCAGGCTGCACGTTCATGGGCTGCTGTGCATTCATCTGGGGCATTCCCATATTCATCTGGTTCATGCCCATGTTCATATTCGGCATTCCCATCTGTGGCATACCCATCTGCGGCATTCCCATATTCATATTCGGCATTCCCATCTGTGGCATACCCATGTTCATATTCGGCATTCCCATATTCATCTGATTCATATCCATATTGGCCGGATTACTCATTGTCTGATTCTGATTCATGGAAGCCGTCGGCGGAACATATGGTTCCGGATCCACAGCCGGTGTCGGCACCGGTTCAGGAGCGGGTGCAGGTTCGCCTGCTGCTGCCGGAGCAGGTTCTGATTCTCCGGAGCTTGATGCTACAAAGGTTTCATACAGGCTCCTTGCAAATTCTATCGGGTAAAGCTGCATGATCGTACTGTCCACCAGATCGTCAATCTGCATCCGGAAAGAAATCTTTACAAAGTTTCCTGCCAGAAATCCTTCAATTGATTCCCCGCTTTCAACTTCTTCCAGATTTAAGATACTTGCCTCCGGGGGGCTGATATCGATCACCTTTCCAAGCATTGTGGAAAGTGAGGTTGCAGCAGATCCCATCATCTGGTTCATCGCTTCTGAAATGGCGCTTAAGTGAAGCTCTCCAAGTTCTCCATCGGTGTTGGTTCCGTCTCCGCCCATCATCAGATCTGCGATTACTTTCACATCATGATCCTTCAGCACCATAATATTGGCGCCATCAAGACCTGCCGTATATTTAATTTTAATAAAAACACATGGTCTCTGGTAATCCTCTACTACCGTATCCCAGGTAGCCATGGTAACTACCGGTGTTGTAATATTGACCTTACGATTGACCAGTGAGTATAACGTTGTTGCAGAGGACCCCATGCTGATATTGGCAATTTCGCCAATTGCATCCCGCTCTATATCGGTCAGCGCATCCGCGTTGGATGCCGGAGCTGCACCCGCCGTAGCTGCCGGTGCATCATCGGATGATCCTGCCGGTTCGTCCTTTGAAGCATTATTACTGCTGTCGGACAAATCCATTCCGTTGAGTAGTGCATTAATTTCATCCTGCGTTAACGTTCCGTCCATGCCTTACTCCCCCTCTCTGATTACTGATGTTATCCGGACAGCATATTTGTCCTGACTTGAACCGGGCAATGCTGTAAATTTGCGGATATTTCCTACATAGACTGACATTTCAGAATTCACATTGGTATCCAGCCGGATGATATCACCGCACTGCAGACCAAGGAAATCATTTACGGATACCTGGCTCTTACCGAGAACCGCCCGGATCGGAGCATCCACTCTCTTGATGAGAGATTCAATCTGCTCTTCATAATCCGTGGAATCGTCCTTTTTCATCGTGGAGAACCAGTACTTTGTATTCAGCTTATCAATAATGTCTTCCAGTGTAAAGAACGGAAGGCAGACATTCATAAACCCTTCAACATCACCGATCTTCACATTCATCGTCACAATGGCGATCATGTCACTCGGTGCGATGACCTGTGCGAACTGGACATTCGTTTCAATCCGGTCCAGCATCGGAGAGATGTCAAGTACATTCTTCCATGGCTCTCTCATAAGCTGCATGCACACAATCATCATCTTCTGGATAATGGTCATTTCAATTTCGGAGAAGTCACGGTTCCGCTCCAGCGGTGCTCCCTGTCCTCCGAGCATACGGTCAATCATGGCAAAGCCAAGATTAGGTGCTAATTCTATAATAACATTCCCTGTCAAGGGTTTAAAGTCCACAATTCCCAAAATAACCGGATTGGAAAGTGCATTCGTAAATTCCGAAAATGTAACCGTCTCGGAGCTTGCTACCGTAGCCTGTACATTCTTGCGCAGATAAACCGGCAGATTGGTCGATAGCAGCCGTCCATAATGCTCATATATAATTTCCAATGTCCGCAGGTGTTCTTTGGAAAACTTGGCAGGGCGCTTAAAGTCATAATCCTTAACCTGTTTTTCTTTCGGCTCCTGCATCTGCTCCATATCAAGCTCGCCACTGCTTAGCTGTGCGAGCAGATTATCAATTTCACTTTGCGATAGTACCTCGCCCACCGGTCCTCACCTCCTTCTTTCTTTACGCAGTGCCCTGCGTATTACTGATAAAGAGGATTGCTCAAGGTTACATCAAAAATGAAATCAGATCCATACAAAGCCTGAATTCTGCTCAGGATTTCATCCTTTACTGCCTGCGGATTCTCAGATGCTTCCTCCATGGTATACTGACTGAAGGCTTCGGTAATTTCGCCCTTGATCAGATCTTCCTTGTTTACAAGATCAGCAGAATAAGTCTTATAATCTGCATTCTTCTTATTCATGGACAGAACGATCGAAGTGCTTACATAATGTACTTTACCGGTATTTTCCCCACTGCTGTTTGTGGTAGCGGAGGGCTTTAGCTGAATCGTCATATCGGCGATCGTATAAGTATCAATATCATCAATGGCGACTGTTTCTGTTTCCTGTGACTCTTCATCCGTTCCTAATTCCAGCTGGATTGCAGATGCCACTTCCGTGACAAATGCTGCTGTTTTTTTATTCGTATTCAGTACACTGAACATCATAATTGAGGTCAGAACAATATTCACGATCAACAATACAAGAATTGCGACCGAAATGAGGTTTTTCTTCATGATAGTAACACCTTTCTAGTTATAAGAACTTAATGCGTTATAAATCCGGATTTCCACCCGACGGTTCATTGCTCTTCCTTCCGGTGTGGAATTATCGGCAATAGGAATGTATTCACCTCTTCCCGAATGCTTCACCCTGCTCATATCAAGTGTTGTATTGTCGCGCAGATAGTAAAATACGGAAAGTGCACGCCCCGCACTCAGTTCATCATTATTCGAATACTTCGCACCGGACATCGGAACGTTATCTGTGTGTCCTTCTATTTCGATAGTCCCTTCTGCAAACCGCTGCAAAATAATACCGAGCTGGTTCATCATTGACAGAGATTCCTGTTTTAATTCTACTTTTCCCGAATCAAAAAGCAACGCTCCATTTACTGTAAGCTGCACATACTGTGAAGTAAACTCGATGTCCACTTCCTTATCCAGATTTTTCTCTTCGAGAGCTTCTTCCACCTTTCCTGCCAGTTCTTCAGACTGCTTCATCTGCTCCTCGTCCACCATTTCCCTGGCTTCCTCGAATTCCTTGGGCATTTCCTCACCCTCCGGATTCATGCCGGTGCTGTTAATGTACTTATCCAGCTCATTCAACTGGCTTACACCGTTACTGATCAGCATGCCATCGCCAATCGCAGAAGCACCTCCGCTGAAAATACTGAAGGTCTGGTTAAAGGATGCTGCCATCAGTTCAAACTTCTGGGCATCCATTGTGGACATGGAAAACAACATAACGAAGAAACAAAGCAGAAGGTTCATCAGATCCGCAAAGGTCGACTGCCACGCTGGCGCTCCCTTCGGCGGTTCTTCCGGCTTTCTCTTAGCCAACCTCTTCACCTCCCTCGGCAGATGCATTGGCACGGTCTGCCGGTGCCAGGAAGGATTTCAGTTTTTCTTCGATAACACGTGGATTCTCACCCGCCTGAATCGAAAGCAATCCTTCAATAGCAATTTCTTTCATGGTAATTTCATTTGCATTATTTAACTTTAATTTAGTTGCAACCGGCGTACAGATCCAGTTGGCAAGCAGGGATCCGTATAAGGTGGTAACCAGTGCTACCGCCATGGAAGGTCCGATACTGCTCGGGTCATCCATTTCATAAAGCATGTTAACCAGACCGATCAGTGTACCAATCATACCCCAGGCAGGACCCATGGCGCCCAGGTCTTCCCAGAAGGAAATTTTGCCCTTATGGCGTTCTTCAATGCTGACAAGCTCGGTTTCCAGAATGCCGCGTACCAGATCCGGATCCGTACCATCCACAATCAGAAGGATTCCCTTCTTCATAAACTCGTCATCCAGATTACCTGCGGCCTCTTCCAGAGAAAGAAGTCCTTCCTTACGGGCCACATTGGAAAGGTCAATAATCTGACTGATCATGGACTTCACATCGTTTGCAGGAGTCTTGAACACAAGTAAAAAGCTCTTCAAGCCGGCCACATAGTTTTTAAGGGTTGTCGATGCCATAATCGCAAAAAAAGCGCCACCAAATGTAATAATTGCTGACGGAGGATCTATGTATCGCCCAAAGTTCTCTGCACCTGCATTACTGATAATACCATATATACACATGCCAAAGCATAACACTAAACCAAGAATTGACGCTAAATCCACTTTGTATCACCTTTTTGCGTTAATCTGCAAAAATATCCTTTCTATACGATTTTACAAGATTTTTGACCTCTTGTCTACTTTCTTTTATAATTATTTTCCTTCCGGTTGTAAATAGAACAACCGTATCCGGCGTTTCTTCAACAAGTTCAATAAGATCCGGGTTTACCAGTACTTTTCTACCATTCATCTTCGTAACTTCAATCATCTGTCCACACCTCCGGAAAAATACCTTAAGGGAACGGGCTGCTTCTGCCCGTTCCCTTACACCTTTATGCGTTTTAAAGCTTCCTCTGCTTCTCTTTTAATTATTGATTGTCACTATTCAGCACTACCGTTTCAGATTGGTCAGTTCTTCCAATAAGGTATCGGATACGGTGATGATTCGGCTGTTGGCCTGGAAACCACGCTGGGTCGTAATCATTTCGGTAAATTCAGCAGAAAGATCCACGTTACTCATTTCCAGTACGCCGGAGTTCATATAACCACCATCTGCGGTAATGTCCTCCCCCACTCCGTTAAAGTCTCCGGAGTTCTGTGTTGCGGAATAGAGGTTATCTCCCTCCTTGGAAAGACCAGATGCATTGGCAAAGTTTGCAACTGCGATCTGTCCTAACAGTCTCTTCTGTCCATTGTCATAGGAAGCATAGATCTTACCATCCTTCTGAATGGCAATACCACTCATTTCACCCACCTTACGTCCGGAACCGATACCCTTGCTGTCACCCTTCGATCCTACAAAGGTAGAGCTTCCGTTGTTGTTCTGGTTCGAGGTTGCGGAAAAATCTGCGGTAATGTTCTCAAAACTCGGAAGATTTGCAACTGTAATGGTAAGCGAAGTCTGTGTGGAAGCATCTCCCTTTGCTTTTCCCGCATTTACAAAAGATCCATCCTTCGTGCTATACTGAAGAAGTGTCGTTTCACCGCTTGTATCACCAGCATGTCCTGTAACACCATCAAATTTCATATAATCCGTAACCTTTTTTCCTGTTTCCACAATGCTCTTTCCGTTGGAGTCCAGAATATCCTCCAGCTTCAAATAGAACATACCGTCATCAGCCGTTGTGTCTTCATCATGCAGTGTGCATCGCACGGTATACTTAAATCCCTTGTTATCATACACCTCAAGATTCACTACTCTTCCTTCGGTGCTTGTTACATTCGTATCATTCGTATCAATAATACCTGCGAAGGTTGCCTTACTGGTTGCCTGCGCCGGATAGGTCATATTGGCTTCGGTCATAACACGGAGTGCTGTTACGGTATCCTGCTTGATTGTGGTAGGATCTTCGGTATCCGGAAGCCAACCCATAACATTGTAACCTGTACTGGTCATGGCAAGGTTACCGGCGCCATCCACATAGAAGGAACCATCCCTTGTAAAGAAGTTCTCACTTCCGTTATTCACAACGAAGAAGGATTCTCCCGTAATCATCACGTCAAACGGATCGTTCGTTGTCTGTGTTGCACCCTGCTGGGTAATTGCGGTTTTAATCGCACTGGTCTTGGATCCAAGACCGATCTGACGTGCATTCGTACCACCGACACCGGTTGTTGCATTGGCACCGGATGCTGCCTGTGTGGTCTGATACATCAGGTCACTGAATGTCATGGACTGTGACTTGTATGCGGTTGTATTTACATTGGCGATATTGTTACCAATAACGTCCATTCTTGTCTGGTGTGTTTTAAGACCTGCCACACCAGCATATAATGATCTCATCATAATGAAATGACCTCCTTGTTTTGAGCCGTCTTTTCATTCCGTCTGTCAGTCGGGAATGTCTGCCTCCGTAAGGTCCAGCTTATATAATAACGGCTCCATCAATATTTGTAAAGATATTTTCATCTGTTTCGTTCTGCTGCATTGCGGTCACAACAGTATTATTGGGAATGTTCACAATAAATGCCAGCTGATCCACAAGCACCAGGGATTCTCTGATTCCCTTTTGAGAAGCTTTGGCGGTTCCTGCCTGCAAGCGTTCCTTCTGATCATTTGTCAGTTCAATGTTTCTGTTTGAAAGCCGTTGTGCAGCATGTTTGGAAAATCTTACTTCCCTGCTGCCCTGTGTGCTTTCCAGAATTTCCTGAAAGCTTTTCCCATCCGTGGTTTTTACAGGAGTGTTACCTGTTACTCCATTCAGGTACTGATCCTGCAGCTGCTCAATCGTAAGGAATCCATTATTCTTCACGATCATGGTTATTCTCCTCCCTGAGATCCTTATGCTTCCTGTGTCTTATCAGCGTTTTCACCGTTCTCTCCGGATTCTCCTGCATTTTCCTGTGCTCGGTCATGTTCCTTTACCAGCTCCTCCATACGCTCCACGTACTTCTGAAGCTTCGTCGCATAATCGTCCGGAACAAAGCTCTTCTGATAGGTTGTCATTGCTTCATAACCCTTCTTCAGAGTTTCTACGGTTTCTTTATCGCCATAGGTTAACTGGTCAATACCCGGAAGCTTGTTCATTGCTACGCAGAATGCTACGGCAAGATCATAGGAAGACTGATATTCCTCGCTGATGACTGCAGTGACATCTTCTGCGGAATACTTCGTTCCGTCAATGGATACATATGCTTTGTTGTTTTCGTAGGTAACGTATTCCACCGTTCCCTGAATTGTCTTGGATTCTCCGTTTGAATCGGTCGAGGTTACTTCTACAAGTTTTCCTACCATAGAGGATGCTCTGGATAATTCCATGGAGGACGCCATATTCTGCATCTGCTCTACCTGGGAAAAGGTTGCATACTGGGATATGTATTCGGTATTGGATGTCGGTTGTAACGGATCCTGGTACTTCATCTGTGCTACCAACAGTTGTAAAAAAGCATCCTTATCCATACCACTGTTGCTTTTTGTTGCTTTTTTCGCAGAGGTTTCTGCTGCGGTCTGCTGAATCTCGCCGTCTTTAACTACTGCACTTACTGCCATATTCTCTCCTTTCTGACTTTCCTATGCGGTAAAGTCTACGGTATTTCCGTTTGCTTCCATCATCTTTGCGGCAAGCACCTCTTCTTCGGTTGCCTCTTCTTCAAAAGATGCATCCAGGGATGCAAGATTGATTCTTCTGGGCGTTCTGCGCTGCTGTTCATACGCTTCCTGTCCGGGATTCTCCTGTCCCTGCCATAAGCTGCTCTCAAAGCCTCTGGTGTCTACGGATACTTCAATGGCTTCTACCTTCACTCCCTGATCATTCAACGCTTCCTTAAGCTGTATCATCTGCGTTTCCACAGCAGTTTTCACGGCTTCATTCTGTACATGGAACATTGCGGTAATCTCTCCTGCATGGTTCGTAAGCTGCACGTGAACGGTTCCAAGACTCTGCGGATGAAGCTGCATTTCAAGGGAATCCACATTCGGTGTAATCCGGATCCTGATGTTACTTAAAATCTGATCCATGATTTCCTGCGTGTTCGAGGTATAAGCGGTCGTGCTTTGTGTAAACCCGGTTTCATTCACCGCTGTGCGGTTCTGTAACGGATTGTTAAGCATTGCCTGATCGGATACCACATTGGTTCCGGTATCTTTTCCTGCGGAACTCTGCCTGCCGCTTTCCTGTTTCGTGGCACTTCCTGAATCCCCGGAATCGGCTTTCGTCATCTGAACGGTTCCTGTTACATTTCCTTTACCATCCGTTTCCAGCGAAACCTCCTGCCCGTTCACACGAATGTCCACATTCATTCTCTGCTCTTTTTCTTCTCCATTAACATTTCCATTCACAGATTCTTCGCCGGATGTCCCATCTGCCGGAACATTTTCCACGCTCTGCATCCATTCCTGTACGTCTGCCATCGCACCGGTCAACTCTTCCGGTGTCAGGGAAAGGATCTGCTGCAGCTCCCGGGTCAGTTCACCTGCCATCTGCTGCAAGGACTGGAGCTCCTGAAAAAGTGCCTCATTGGTTAATAATGATGAGGGATCCGCTTCGCCGCTTAAGGTCAGAACAAGCTGGGATAAATTTGCCGGATCAAGTAAAGAAACCATATTAAATCCCAGAATCTCCATTGCCTTCTGTAAATCTTCTTCCGACACATCAAGGGTTTCCATTATGGAATTCTTCATCTTGTCGGCGGCTTTGGTGATTTCATCGGCCTGTTTTTCAAAAGAGCCGGTCTCTGGCGACCGTTCCGTGTTATTCACATCGGGAATCTTACGGCTGTCTGTGGTGTTCTTCGACATTTCCGTAACATTCGCTGTTCCGGTACTCTTCGTTACAGCTGACGGACGCGTCTCATACAGATTGCGGTTTCCTGTCGTTGCCTTGTTCATCGCACTTCCGAAATTACTGTCTGTTCCACAGGTCTTAGAGGGAACAGCATTTCCGGTATTGATGTAATCAGGCAGCGGGCCCGCGTTCTTTACAGGTGCACTCGTCATCTTTTTTCCTCCTTTATTATTTTTTCAAGGTACAATGAATATATCGGTCAAAGGAGTAACCTCCTTAAGACTCCGGATCCATAATTTTAGTAAGCTGGGCGGCAACGACCGGATCCATCGCACCTAAAATCTTCCCCCGGTCGGCAGCATCCATCACACTTAAAATTCTTGCTGCCAGATCAAGATTGTCGGTCATATCTTCAAAAATTGCAGCTGCCTGCTTGGGCTTCATTTCGGAATAAGCCTTCGCATAATCCTTGACTTCATCCGTTTCTTCTGTCTGCGCTGCCACCTGTTTATACAGATACTCTGCCGTAGCAGGATCCATGGATTCGTAATACTTCTTATATTCCTCGATTCCCGGTCCCTTATCAGCATAGACTACTTCTTCATAAAACTGGGTCTTAATCTTCTCAAATTCCAGCTGGCTGTCCTCAAAGGTCTTCAGCCGTTCAATCTCTGCCTTTAACTGGGAAACCTCATCGGTATTCTCGGTATTGGTGGATTTTGCCCGTTCCAGCTCCAGTTCCAGCTCCTTGATATAATCCACGGCCTCCTGCAGACTGCTATAGCCGCCGTATGACTGTGAATCATCGGCAGGAACTTCCGTATCGCTGTTCTTTGGAAGGATCAGATTCACAACCGGCACATCCTTTAATACCGGAGTCAGCACATTACTTCCAAATCCACCCAGATCAAGCTTTACAACCAGACACAGAATTGCAATCCAGATCAGTACAATGATAAAGGTTACCAAAAATACCGATCCGCTGCCTGTCTCCTCCTCATCCGCAAGATCTGCCTCCTGGCTGGCAATTTCCTTTGCCCTTGCCCTTGCTGCCTTCTTCTGGTCCTTCTGCTCCTTTTTAAGTTGTTTCTTTTCTTCCTTCAGACGCTGCTTTTCCGCTTTTGCCTCTTCAGGAGTCATTACATCTCCTACTTCCGAACTCAAAATACTCTCTCCTATGCTTTCCTGCCGTATGTATAACTGACAAGCTCATCGATTTCCTTGGATTCCCTTTTGTTTTCTTCCTTCACAAACTGCTCGAACGCCTTCTCACGCAGCTTTTCCTGCGTTTTACTCTCCTGCATGGCGGTCTGAAGGGCAAGCCTTGCTTCCTCCATGCGGTCCTGTGCACGCTTCACATTAAGCTGCTGATCTGCAATAAACTCATCCATACGAAGCAGTGCTTCTTTATTCTCAATAATATCCATGATATTCAGGGTATTTTCCCGTAAAGCGCGCCCCTCGTCTTCATAAGCCTCTTTACGTTTCTTTAACTGTTCGAGCTTATCCTCTTCCTCGTTCAATGCTGCCCTCGCTGCCGCGAACTCATTCTTTGCCTGCTCTTCCAGTTTCTTTTTTATTTCCAGAATGCTCTGCATCCGGTATCTAAACTTAGCCATCGAAAATTTCCTTCAGCATGGATACGGTCTGTTCAAAGGTAAACTTATCGGACACATCCTGCATCAGGAACTCATTGACCGCTCCGATCCTGGAAACCGCATAATCAATGTCGGGGTTGCTTCCTGCCTTATATGCACCGATATTAATCAGATCCTCTGCCTCTGCATAAGTAGCCATGACACTCTTAAGCCTGCCGGCATAGGACTTGTGCTCCCTCGTTGCAATCTGGCTCATGCAACGTGAAATACTCTGTAACACATCAATCGCCGGATAATGATTCTTATGCGCCAGCTTACGATCCAGCATAATATGTCCATCCAGAATGCTTCGTGCCGTATCGGTGATCGGTTCATTAAAGTCGTCACCGTCCACAAGTACGGTATAAAGTCCGGTAATTGAGCCTTTATCCGAACATCCGGCGCGCTCTAAGAGTTTTGGCATCTCCGAATAAACGCTTGGCGGATATCCCCGCGATACCGGAGGTTCTCCACTTGCCAGTCCAATCTCTCTTTGTGCCATGGAAAAACGCGTCATGGAGTCCATCATCAGAAGGACATCCTTTCCCTGATCACGGAAGTATTCCGCGATCGCTGTTGCTGTCTGCGCTGCTTTCTTACGCTCCAGCGCCGGCTTATCTGAGGTTGCAACCACAACGACCGAACGCTTCATGCCCTCCGGTCCCAGGTCTCGCTCAATAAATTCACGCACCTCTCTGCCTCGTTCACCGATCAGTGCGATGACGTTAATATCTGCTTTTGTATTCCGGGCAAACATGCCCATTAAGGTAGACTTTCCAACTCCGGAGCCTGCAAAGATCCCGATTCGCTGTCCCTTGCCAACGGTGATCAGGCCGTCTACAGCCTTTACTCCCAAAGGAAGGACTTCGGAAATAATCTTTCTCGACATGGGATCCGGGGGCTTCGCCTCTACCGAATATTCCTCACCCGATAAAACCATCTCTTCATTCGGGCGTCCCAATCCATCCAGTGTATGGGATAACAGGGACTCATCCACGCGTACCTTTAATGGTGCACCCGTATTCTCTACGCTGCTTCCAGGTCCGATTCCTTCGACATCCTCATAGGGCATCAACAGATTTCTTCCGTTTCGGAATCCAACCACTTCAGCAAGTGCAGGCTTACTGCCTGCATTCGCCGCACTCGGATAAATCATGCAGATATCCCCCAGCTTTGCTGAAGGTCCCGCTGACTCAATGGTCAGCCCTACAACATTTACTACCTTTCCGCGTACCTTGAATAAATCATCTGTGCATACGGATCTATATTTATCAAACTGAATATCTGAAATATCCATCCCGGTATTCCCTTTCTGCTTAGCAACTGTTCAGTACTCTCACAGTTACAATGCAAAATCCTTTCCAAAACCGGCTTTGCCAGTGGGATTTTGCTTTACTTAGGACTTCTGATAAGCAAGCAGCATCAACCGGCGTTTCAGTTCTGCAAGCTCGGTATCGAGCGAGCAGTCATACACACCGCCTTCTGTTTCAATCATACACTGTGCCCGTGCAAGTGCTGCATCCGAAACGATCTCCACCGATCCGCTCTGCATACCGGCTTCTTCCAGCAAAGCTCCCTTCTGTTCCTGCACATAAGCATAATCTTCTTTTGCCACATGAACAATGATAGAACCTGTGCCATCCACCTTCAGCAATGTATCCTGTAAAAGCTTCAAAACCAGCTCCTTGTGTTCCTTCGCCTCCACCTTGAAAATATGACTGTAGACATCACATAAGGTATCGACCATCAGAGGTTCCATTTCTTCGAGTTTCTTTTGATATTCCTGTTCCTGCTGCAGCCGTTCATCCTCACACTGCTTCTGCAGCTCCTGCACGGAATCAAGACCCTTCCGGTACCCTTCCTGATAGCCCTGTTCATTCGCTTCTTCAAAGGCTTTGGCCTTCATCTGGTCAATTTCAAGCTGTGCCTGTTCCTTTTCCTGTTCGATCTGCGCCTGCAGACCCGCCAGTTCATTCCTTGCCTCTTCAATTTCCTGCTTTAACTGCTCCTGCTCCTGAATGGATGCATTCTGCTGGGAAGCAGCTTCTGCATCCGGCTCTAATAAAACATCGACCTTCTCGGCATTCAGTCCCTCCGTAAAGCCATCCTGTGCTGCTACAAGCTCGTGCTCCGGATGACGGCTTCTACGCTCTGCTTCCTCCTTAAGGCGCTTTTCCAGTATGGCATTCATATCAATCACACGGGCATCCTCACCCAGGTGAACAAAACCCGCTTTATATAAATTACTAAACAATGATCTCGTCACCTCCGCCTCTGGAAATTACGATATCTCCGGAATCCTCCAGCCTACGGATGATATTTACAATCTTCTGCTGTGCCTCTTCCACATCCTTCATGCGGACAGGTCCCATAAATTCCATATCTTCCTTAATCATGACAGCAAGACGCTTGGAAAGGTTATTAAAGATTGCATTCTGTACCTGTTCGTTTGCACCCTTAAGTGCAAGAGCCAGGTCGTTATTATCCACATCACGCAGCACACGCTGAATTGCACGATCGTCCAGAAGAAGAATATCTTCGAATACGAACATCTTCTTGCGGATTTCGTCTGCCAGCTCCGGCTCTTCGATTTCCAGTGATTCCATGATGTGCTTCTCGGTTCCACGATCTACTGTATTCAAAATATCTACAACCGCATCGACACCGCCAATAATGGTGTAATCCTGATTTACTAAGGATGACAGCTTGGATTCGAGCACCTTCTCCACTTCCTTCACAATATCCGGGCTTGTCCGGTCCATCACCGCGATACGCTTGGCAACATCTGCCTGACGGTCCGGAGGCAGGGCGGAAATAATCAAAGCTGCCTGTGATGGAGGCAGATAGGACAAAATAAGGGCGATCGTCTGCGGATGCTCATCCTGAATAAAGTTAAGCAGCTGGGATGCGTCGGTCTTTCGCACAAACTCGAACGGTTTTACCTGCAAGGATGCGGTCAGCTTGCCAATGACATCCATTGCCTTCTCGCTTCCGAGGGCCTTCTCCAAAAGCTCCTTGGCATAACCGATACCACCTTCTGCTATGTACTGCTGTGCCAGGCAGACCTGATAAAACTCCTCAATGATCTCTTCCTTAACCTGAGGGGTAACACTCCTGGTATTGGCAATTTCCAGTGTCAGCTCTTCAATTTCTTCTTCCTTTAAATGTTTAAATATCATTGCTGACTTCTCCGGGCCTAATGCAATCAGTAGGATTGCCGCCTTTTGAAGTCCGCTCATACGTTCTTCGCTCATGATTATCTAACCTTCCTAAAGTGCAGGTTTAACCCCAGTCCTCATTCAGCCAGTTTCGTAAAAGACTCGCTGCCGCCTCCGGATTTTCATCCACAAACCGTTCAATCAGTCTTCTTGTCTCAGACATCTGCTCGGTATTGATATTTTCAAGCTCGGTCTCAGGCTGGGACTGTAACAGATCCTCCACAGCAAGCTCTTCGGGCTGTTCTGCTGCCTTGTCTCCACGCATGCTTCGCAGTACTACAAAAACAAGAAGCGCCAGGATGCCAACGATAAGAACTATCGTCATAATATCCGTAGCAGAAATACCCAGGCCCTCAGAATCCACAAACATATTCTCGGAATATGCCATAATGGAAATGTTGTCCGTCGGGAATCCGGTGGCTTTGGATACCATATCATAAAAGCTCTGATCCACATCAATTGCAGTCTGGCCTTCATTTGCAAGCTTGTACTCTTCCCAGGTCACTCCGTCTAAAAGCCCCTGAGCCTTCACCTCATCCTCGCGTACCATCACAATCTTGGTAAACGCACAGGAGATGGACGAATTGGTATAATTAATGGTACCTGCCGGGATCTGCTTGTCTGTAATCCGCTCACTCGGTGTATATTTGCGTTCTTCCTCAGAGGTCGTGGAGGAGCTTTCGGAATTATCCTGATAAACGTATTCCTGATTACCGTTGGAATCGGTTCCCGGCACATCGGAATTGCCGTTCGTTGCCTCGGAGCTGTAGATCCGCTCAGAGGACAAATACCCTTGTGTCTGTCCGTCCGCTACATAAAATTCATGATCTGTCTGGCTGCTTGTAGAAAAATCCAGATCCAGATTAACGGCTACCTCCACCTTGTCAAACTGGTTGGTTCCCATAACTACCTGGCGGACATTATTCTTGACCTTGTTCTCCCACTGTGCCTTGACACTGAGCTGGGAGCTTGCGGTTCCGGAAACGCTGTAGCTTTCCGAACCGGAATACAGGGTGTTTCCCTGCGTATCCATAATTACAATGCCTTCTTCGGTCTTATTTCCGATGGCAACCGCAATCGCCTTCGCAATACCTGCTGCCGTATCCTGTGTAATTTCCTCCTTGAGCTCCAAAACAACCCACGCCGAAGAATCCTCCTGCTTCGAAATCAGGGTTCCATCATTCTCCGGAATATTCAGTTCCACTACTGCAGACTTTACAAAAGAAAAGGTTCCCAGAAGATCCTGTGCCAGCCTTGTTTCCATATAAAGCTCGTAACGTTTCTGCTTATCGGACTCTGTTGTACTGAATCCGCCGCTTGTCACGTTATCGATGGTATATGAATTCGCCTGAATATTATTGGAGGCCAGCAGCAGATTTGCCTGTGAGAGCTGCTTCTTATTGATGGTAATCTGATAGGCATCGTCCGAAACCTGATAATCAAGCCCTTCACTTTCAAGAATATCTGCTATCTCGGACGCTTCTTTCGTTGTATCGCAGCTGCGCAGCAGCGTGTACTGCGGTCTTGTCAGGACAGTAACCAAAATAGCCAAGGCAAGAATCACTCCTGCCCCAGCTGATATAATGAACGTTTTTTGTTTGGTGGAAAAGCGATTCCACCATTCCAGAACTTTGTTAAAAAGCTCTTTTATCTTGTCAGCCATGATCTAACTCCTTAAATCTGAATCTGCATAATTTCCTTGTATGCTTCTAAAAACTTGTCGCGTACCGCTACCGTATAGCTTAATGCGGTCGATGCCTTACCCAGTGCAATACTAAGGTCATGCGTATTTTCAGATTCGCCTAGAGCCCATTTGATCTGCTCATTCTCCGCATCCGAAAGGTATGCATTCGTTGTTGACAGATTCTCGATTGCCTTATCAAGCATTCCTTCAAACTCTCCTGTAGAATGACTGGCATTCTGAATGGATGTACTCTCTGCTGCCTTGCGGATGGCATTAGAAGATATATTATAAAAACCGGATATATCTACCATGATGTTGTTATCTCCTGCATTTCATTTTATTTTATTTCCTTAATAGGATTCTGAATTAAGACTGTGCAATCTCGAGTCCCCTTGCAGCCATGGACTTACTTGCATTAAAGGCTGTTGCGTTCGCCTCGTAGGAACGGCTTGCATCAATAAGGTTCGTCATTTCGGTCACCACATTGACATTCGGATAAGTCACATAACCGTTCTCGTCTGCATCGGGATGGGACGGATCATACACCATATTCATCTGCGTCCAGGTGTCCTCCTTCACAGAAGATACCTTAACCCCCTGATTCTTATAACGGTCGCTCGCAGTTCCAAAAATACTGCTGAAGGTTCCCTGCTTCGGTCCCTTCTCCTCAAAAGTTACTACCTTACGGCGGTAAGGTGTTCCATCCTCGGTACGGGTGGTATTCATATTCGCCACGTTCTCGGAGATGATATCCATGCGGTAACGCTGCGCTGTCATTCCGGACGCATTTACATTAAAGGAAGTAAAGATGCTCATCTATGTATTCCTCCTATTTCATAACCATTTTCAGATTGGCAAATTCCTGATTAATACTGTTGATCAGACCATTATATTTGATCTGGTTGGAGGCCAGCTCCACATTCTCCGTATCAATATCCACGTTGTTGCCATCAAGACGATATGAGAAGTTCGCCGCATCAGTATAAACACGTGCCTGCAGATCTCCGACATTTAAAGAAGATACCTTGTCATCCACCGATTCATACCGGCTGTTTCCAAGAGCCTGCCGGAGCTGGGCTTCAAAATTAATATCCTGTCTCTTATATCGTGGAGTATCTACATTGGCAATATTATTGGAGAGAATTTCATTTCTCTTCCAGGATGCATCTGCCGTCTTTCCCATTACATTAATATAATCAAAAACATTTGAATTAATCATCAGGTATTTCCTCCCTTGTTACATTATAGAAATAATCAGCCAAAAACACAAGATTTTTTTAAATTCCATGGCTAGTACCTATGTCCCAATTGCTCCTGATTCAATAAAAATGGGATCTACGAAGCCTGCTTCCTAAATCCCTTTAATCCCTTGTAAAACTAATCCTTTAGTTCCTGTATTCCGTCTGTGTTCCATTATGCCGAAGCATTAATGCATATTCTCACGCTTTAATTTCTCAACTTCATCAAAAACCATATCATTCAGCACCTTGATATAGGTTCCCTTCATTCCGGAAGATCTGGATTCAATGACACCTGCACTTTCAAACTTGCGAAGTGCATTTACAATGACAGAACGTGTAATTCCGACACGGTCTGCAATTTTGCTGGCAACAAGGATTCCTTCCATGCCGTCGAGCTCTTCAAAAATATGCACTACTGCTTCCATCTCGGAATAGGAAAGTGTATTGATTGCTGATTTAATCACGGCAAGCTTTCTGGACTCTTCTGCACTCTCTTCGTTTACAGCACGCAGCATTTCAAGTCCGACTACCGTAGTTCCATATTCACAAAGGATAATATCGTCTATATCATACTGCTGATCACACTTGTAAATAAACAGGGTGCCAAGACGTTCGCCTGCAATCTCGATAGGGGTAATGATGGCCTGAAACTTACGGACATTTTCATCCTCAAAGCCCAGTGTTTCAAGGTTCACATTTTCCTTCGTGGAAAGAACTGCCAGAAGACGTTCATTCAGCATACCATCTATAAAGCCGCCTACCTGATCAACAATCAGTTCTGTGATAGATTCTACACCCTCACAGTCACCAACGCCCAATACCTTGCCCTTCTTGCTGATCACCAGTACATTGGAATCAAGAATCTCACACAACACGGAGCAGATATCGTTGAATACAACCTTGCTCGAATTGTTGTTATGAAGAAGCTTTCCGATCTTTCTTGTCTTATCTAATAACTGTACACTACTCATAATTCACGCCTTCCCCGTAACCAGATACAGGCATCACTATTTAACACCTGTTGAACACAGTATAACACAATTGATCTTTATTTACAATGATAATGCGTGAATTTTTGAATAATTTTATACTACTGCTAAAATTTTCAGAAATTATATTCAATAAGGAATTAATCTTCCTTTTTTTCAATCTTTGTTACATACCCGCAATTTTCATTCATGCAGGCCAGCTTATTTCCCTTATAAAGCATTAAGGAGCCACACTTCGGGCACTTGTCCCCGGATGGCCGCTGCCATACCATAAAATCACACTCAGGTGCGCCAAGACAGCCATAGTACTTTCTGCCCTTACGGGTCATCTTCTGCACCAGATCCTTACCACACTTCGGACAGGCCACGCCGATCTTCTCATAGTACGGCATGGTATTACGGCACTCCGGAAAGCCCGGACAGGCTAGGAATTTACCATGCGGACCGTATTTAATCACCATCTGTCTGCCGCAGAGCCCACAGACCTGATCGGATACCTCATCCTTAATCTCAACCTCAGCAAGCTCCTTTTCAGCAATCTTCACCGCTTCATCCAGATCCGGATAAAAGTTCGAAATAATGGTCTTCCAGTTCGCCTTTCCTTCTTCCACGCTGTCTAAGAGGATTTCCATATTCGCGGTAAAGTTCACGTCCACAATACTCGGGAACGCTTCCTTCATGATGTTGTTTACCACTTCACCAAGCTCGGTTACATAAAGGTTCTTATTTTCCTTCACAACATATCTTCTGGCAAGAATCGTTGTAATGGTCGGCGCATAGGTACTCGGACGTCCAATTCCAAGCTCCTCAAGGGCACGGACCAGGGATGCCTCGGTATAGTGCGGGGCAGGCTGTGTGAAATGCTGCTTCTCCTCAAATTCAAGGAGCTTCAGCTTCGAGCGTTCATCGAGTCCCTTTGTTAAGGTATTGGTCTCTTCCTTATCATCCTCCTGGATGTAAACACTCATAAAGCCGTCAAAGACAAGCTTTGATGCCGCTACGGTAAAGCGGTGCTTTCCGGCATCAATCTTTACCGATGTGGTCTCATAAACAGCAGACGTCATCTGGCTTGCAAGAAAACGATTATAAATCAGCTGATATAAGCGCAGCTGGTCTCTGGATAAGGATTCCTTTAATACTACCGGACTGAAGGTAAGGGAAGTCGGACGGATGGCTTCGTGTGCATCCTGAATTTTCTTATTATCCTTACGATCCTCTCTTGTTCCGCCGGCAGCATAGCGGTCTCCGTAATGTTCTTTGATAAAATCTTCTGCCACAGCCTGTGCTTCCTCGGAAATTCTCGTCGAATCGGTACGCAGATAGGTGATGACACCCACCGTTCCGGAGCCTTTGATTTCCACGCCTTCATAAAGCTGCTGTGCAAGACGCATGGTCTTCTGTGTCGAGAAGTTCAGTACCTTGCTGGCTTCCTGCTGTAAGGTTGAGGTAGTAAACGGAAGCGGAGACTTCTTGGTTCGCTCTCCCTTTCTGATTTCGGCAACCTCATAGGAGGCTTCCCTGCACTCCTTCATAATCTCCTCAATCTGTTCCTTACTCTTAATATTCACCTTGCCCTCTTTCGTTCCATAATACTTGGCAACGAGAGGCTTCTTCTCGGAGTCTACCTGTAAGGACGCATCCAGCGTCCAGTATTCCTCCGGGATAAAGCTGTTGATTTCTTCTTCCCGGTCACAGATGATCCTAAGTGCCACAGACTGTACCCGTCCTGCGCTTAAGCCACGTTTCACCTTCGCCCACAGCAATGGGGAAATCCGGTAACCCACCATGCGGTCCAGCATACGTCTTGCCTGCTGGGCATCCACCAGATTCATGTCGATTTCACGTGCATTCTTCAAGGATTCCTTCACGGCATTCTTCGTGATCTCGTTAAAGGTGATACGATATACCTTCTTGTCCTCTAACTTCAATGCACAATATAAATGCCATGAAATTGCTTCTCCCTCACGGTCCGGGTCGGTTGCGAGATAGATCTTGTCTGCCTTCTTGACTTCCTTACGCAGATTTGCTAAAATATCGCCCTTGCCACGAATCGTAATATATTTCGGTTCATAATCGTGCTCCACATCAATTCCAAGCTGACTCTTCGGGAAATCCCGTACATGGCCGTTACTCGCCACAACCTCATAACTGCTTCCCAAAAATTTCTTTATAGTTTTCACCTTGGCAGGTGACTCCACGATTACCAGATATTTCGCCATTTTAAACCTCTTTTTAATTAATTAGCTGCATCCCTTCGGATCCTTTGGATCACCGGAACGCTTCTGTATGCTAAAGTCTTAAACCATATACGATTTTACACTATACAATACTTCCGAAAAAGTTTCAAGCAGAAATTTCCGAAATTTTACGAAACGGAAATCTCTGCCTGATGAATTTCTTCCATATATAAGACTTTACTGTTCCGGATTCCACCGGCAGAACCGTTGCCGGGATTTCTGCTTTACTCCAAAAGGAAAAGCTGTGTACGGGTGAAGGTCACGGAATCATATCCACGAACCTCTTTACTTCCTGCGCCTTCTGAACCATCCGGACGCTCCAGCGCCGAAACCACTTCCACATAAATCTTTGCATTCGTAGCCGCTGTGTTATTCTGAAGTGCAATCACCGGTGCCTTAAGCCGGTAAACCTTTCCCTGCCTGATCTGGGAGGCAGCCACTTCCGTAAGGGTATTGTCCTGTACCGTCCACAGGCTGCTTGTAAACGGCGTCACCTGTACAACCTCATCTCCCACATTGAGAGTGACCGATCCTGCCGTGTCTTCGTAATAGAAGTTTACGGTATACGCATTTGACCGGGTCAGGTTGCTGTTTTTAAACTTAAAATAAACATCCACGGTCTCATCAAGGAGTCCGCTTCCGCTCTGATTCTCAAGGTCTTTGTCAAACGGAACACTGATGCTTGCCACCTTTGCTGCTGTCGTATCAAAGCCTGCCACGATATTCACTTTCAGATTGTGGATACCGGAGTCATAAGCCAGCATCATGGCATTGACGAACATTTGCGACTCCTGCAGTCCGGTTCCGACCGGATTCTGCTGATTGTCTGCCTGATACGTAAAGCCGGAATAGTCATCATTTCCGATAAAGACCACATTGCTTCTGCTGTAGAGCCAGTAATTATTCGCCCCGTCCTTCGGTGAAATATCGTAGGCATTTGTATTGTTTCCCGATTGAGAAAATACAAACCACGGTGTCACAAAGGGTGCCTTAAGGCTGCTTAAATCAAGCAGGTAATCGTAAGCCTGATAACTTTTTCCTCCATCCAGTGCTACCGACTTACCAATCGAAAACGGATAGCTGAAAATGCTTCCCTCATTCAGTCCCGCTGCACTCAGACTGCTTTGCGCACCGAACATTCCGGCATCGAGTCCTGCATACCGGTACAGGGAGCCCGTATCGCGTCCCAGTTTTCCATAGGTTTTGCGGTTCTCATACTGTCCAAGGAGCATAGCACTCATCTGACGCTTTCCGTCCGTTGCCTCCTTACCGGTAACCAGTACGCTGTGTCCCTTCTGAATATAATCTTCGATTCTTCCTGCCTGAATATTCTCCGAACCGTTGCCGAATCCGACGATCAGCAGATCCCACTGCTCCAGATAGTCCTGATTCTTTGCAAGCTTCTCTCCCAGCATTGCGGACGAAACCGTTTCGATATCGAATTTCACATTCATGCCATTCTCAGCCGCCCTGAGGTAATACCCAAGTGTGGAATTCTCCTGCTGATACAGATTCGAAAGGGATGTAGTATCCGGTTCCCCAATCTGCAGTACCCGGATCTTTTCCTTCGTGGTATCCACTACGGTAAGGATTCCCTCCACGGAAGATCTCCGGTACGTATTTCCGTTATCTACCACACGGAGCCGGAATGGAATGGCACGGGATCCCGGATCCTCCGTGAAGAGAATACTCATCTGTCCGCCGTCTGCCGCTGCACGGATGACATTTCCCTCCGCAGACACATTGTCCACACGTTCTGCATCCGTGTAATTTCCATCTCCGTTCATATCCAGATAAAGTTCCGTACTGCACTCACCGTCGTAACCGCCTCCGTTCTGGTTCGTGATGCTGTAACCAAAGGAAACGGAAAATTCTCCGTTCAATGCTTCCGAAAGGGTTACATCTGCAGTGTCTGTCACCCGGATTACCGGATGGTCGATATTCAGCTGTGCCAGGAACAGAATATTGCTGTGTACATCATCGATGGTGTAGATCCTGTCCGCATAATCCGTCGTGGCCTGTTTCAGGAAATCATACATCTGTGTATCCGCTGCCACGTATTTCGTATTAATCCGGTCAGCTCCATTCTTGGCCGACTTTCCATTGAAGAAATCATTCTCAACAAGAACCGGATAGCCTGCTTTCATGAAATCAAGCAGTTCCTGCTTCTTCCGTTCCGTAATATCCGATGCATCATACCGTTCGTCACTGCCTCCGGCCTGATCACCGGTATGATACAGCTTTCCGTTCAGATTTGAGTCATTATATGCGGTACTGCTCCACAATCCTGCTGCATAATTCAGCTTCTGTCCGTCCAGTCCAACAAAGACCAGATTGTAATTCTGGTTGATATCCTCCCATTCACTGTTAAAGGAGGACGGTGTCTTCGTTGTGACCTGAACATTCACCTTGCGGGAGCTGCGCAGTACCTGCTTCTTAACTGATCCGGTCGCATTGCGCTGCCAGTAAAGTGTCGTACTGTTATCGGTCGGATTCTCCGCCTTCAGATCCGCCTGGTCATTGTTGGTCGGCTGCAATTCCATAATGCGCAGATCCGTAAACTCTGCGATAAATCCAACCGAATAATTGATGATATACTCGATTGCCTTTGCTTTGCAGACGCTTTCCGGAATGCGGTTGTCTTCCGACAAAAGGGCATTCTCGGACTGAATCAGGTTCAGCACCTCTGAAAATCCGCTTCCTGTACTTCCCTCATCGAATGCCTTCGGGAAATCCCCATTTACAAGCGGGGTACTGCTGTTTACCATATACACATTCCGGTTGACGAAATGATTGCCATTGTAGGAACGATCCGGATAACCGGAATCTCCCAGATGTTCAAACATCCAGTTTTTGTCCGTATGAGCATCGTTGACAAAGTTTTCCAGATCCTCCTTCAGGAACATTTTCGCCACCTTCTGATAATCCAGATCTTTGTACTCCTCTCTGGTTACTGCCTGATAATCCACAATCACCGGGAGCAGGTTCACAGCCGCCTGATACAGGAGTCCGTATGCATTTTCCCTGGTCATGCCGATTGTTATACTGTTTCCGTCCCGCTGAACCGTCTGTGTATCCTGTCTTAGATAAGTCAGTGACACATTCGCACTGTCCGAACGGATAAACGGTGCTGTCCCACTCTCCAGATAGACCAGATCTGCTTTTTCGATCATATCCTGGGTCAGTTCATCTGCCCGGATCGTGCGAACCTGAATCTTGAAATTCTCATTGGCATTATCTCCACCGGAAAGTGCGTGGAACACATAGTTTTTGAGCCAGTCACATCCTCCGTTAAACCGGAAATAGGTCGGTGCATTCCGCACTTCCATCCATACCGGAGCCTGTCTCTTCTTATCTGCATCACTTAAGTCGGCCTGATCCGTCAGTTTATAATCTCCCTGTCCCGGACCAACATAAAGGAATACCTTATCGGTTCTGATATCCGGTGTGGAAGAAGGAGAAGCCGATGGAGTTACAGACGGAGAAGCAGACACATCTGCAGAACTGTCTGCGGATGCGGAAGGCGTTGTGCCCGCTTCTGCGGTACTGCCACTCTTAACATACACATCATAAGGACGGTTGGTCGTATCACCTGAAATTTCTGTTTCACTTCCGGAGACAACTTCGTAAATGGTTCGGGAGTCATCTGCTGCTTTATTAGTGATATATTCAAAGGTTACAACATAATATGCCGTTCCGGTTCCGGTCTGGACAACCGGCTGTGGTGTAGAAAGTGCATTACTGTTACTGCTTTCTGTATCTGTGCTCTGATCCGTAGTTGACGGGGAAGTTACCGGAACTGCCTTTGGTGTTGTGGTCTGCTGCAATTCACTGTAAAATACCGAAGGAACATATACCGCATAATTGATCTTGTTATTGACGGTCGTAGTCTCTGCCTTTACTGCTGTAGCTGCTGCCTTATCCGATTCTGTCGTGGCAGCCGGCTTGGAAGTTGTTCCAGCAGCAGCCGTTGTGGATGTCGTTGTAGTTGCTGTTGGCGTAGCTGAAGCTGCTGCGGATGCTGGTGCGGTCGTTGGTGTTGCAGCCGCTTCCGCCGTTTTCTCATCTGTATCTGTTATCTCTGCATCCGAAGAAACACTGTCCGACGGGGTGCTGTCTGATGAATTGCTGTCCGATGAAGCGACCGGATTGCTGTAATAATCATTCAGTGAAATGCTGTTCGATCCGAATATGGAAGCTATGGTTCCTGCATAAACAAAATTGGAATCTGCATCCATGTAATATACACCAGTAACGGAACTATAATTATCTTTATTATTCTCATCAATTGGATCTGTATCCTTGATCACATACCCCTGTGTCAGTCCGCTTCCGGATGCCTTGCGAAACTGAAGCTGATATGTTCCATTCGTTTGATCAAACTGATAAATATTGTCCGTAGATTCTCCGCTTCCCTCGTCTTCGTTCCAGTCTCCGACCTTCACATAATCATAGCCGGTTTGATCCGGTGCAGCGGCCTGGGAAGCAGACGGATCCGGAGTCTCATACTTCTTGAAATAACCCTTCATCATGCCGCTGTGTGCAGTCTCTCCCTTGGACTTATCCTCTTCGATAAGTGTCTCCTGCCCGATCAGCAGCTGCCAGCCATTGGCATTCGGTGTGTTCAGATCTTTCCTCGTATTCCCGCTTCCGTAAGCTTCCTCATACTGAAATGTCAGATCAGAATCACCGGTTCCGGATTTCCAGATCCCATTTACCAGTTCGGAACGTTTCTGCCACGTCAAAAGATCTGCGGAATGCTCCTTATAAATTCCTGCATAGTCGAAGGACATCGTGGATTGTCCGTTCACCAGATAGCCCAGTGTCCCGGTACCGATTTCATAGCTTTGCGTCTCATCACCGTTCCACTTATAGGTGGCATAACTCGGTACAATATCCAGAATCACAAACGGATTGTCCTCCCCGGTATGCCCCTCTACGACCTGCTTCGTCCCGGTAAAAGACTCCTTCGCATATGCTTCGATTGGCTGCATCTGATGAAAGATGCCCACTGTGCCAAGAGTAACCGTCAGAACCGATGCTGTAACTATGGCAGCGATCCTTCTATTCTGTTTTTTCTTCTGCTTGTTATGCCTTTTCATACTCATGTGTAACTTCCAATTCGAATATTGTTTATTTTATTGGATTTACTCCATCCAAACAATTTTCAACAATCCAGGATTTCAATTCCTCATTTTCATTGCTTTCATAATAGTCCACCAGTTTTTGTTTAAACAGACCGTCCAATTTAACAGGCACATTAAAAATTCCTTTTCCATTGGCAATCAGAATTTTATTGGCTGCAAAAGATCCTACTCTTTTATTACCATCCTTAAACATCTGGGAACGCATAACATATAGTCCTACCGATAATGCACGATCCGTAATGCACTCAATTTTATTAAGATCCTGAAGATCTCTGTAAATTTTATCAGCATTCGGTATCTCCGGTCGCCAATCTGTTCCCGATATCATCACCTCTTCATTTCTAAGTTTTCCAAGGTACTGATAAGGAACATCAAACCGGGCAGTAAGTTCGTGTGTTGCTTCAAGGAACACCAAATCAACCGTATCGTCAATATGGTCAAACAGATAATTCCATCCATCTCTAAGACAACATACCTTGCTTATATCCGTAGGGGTAACATGTTCAATATTTACATTATTGAGAATCGACTGTGTATCCGCAAAAGTCACTGCAATCCCTTCCAGATTTGCCTGCTTATATATTGAATCCACCATGATCCTTTTCGCATTAAATATATTATCCTCTTTGCTCATATTAAATTTATCTGAGATACCCATTTGTCAGCCTCCTCTCCTATTCTATTCTTGCACAAATTTATGAACAAATTCTTCTCAGTGTTTCTTTTGGGTGCTAATTTACTTGTGTCCAGCTGGTTCCGGCTGAAGTACAGGTATACCTGCCAACTAAAGTTTCTACTCCGTTCACTTTAATATATAACTCTAGCGTATATATATCTCCGTTAGGTACACATCTAGCTCTTGAGAATCTATATTCCTTTGGACTTGTCCCATCCACATCTGAAGATTCATATAAACTTCTTGAATACCCCCAGCTTATATCTTGATTCCATCTGAAATCAAAACTATCATTTGACGGCTCCGCAATATACGTTATATATTTCTTTCCATTTATCGTAATATTGATGTTTGCACATTTCTCCTTCAGTGTGCCCTCTCCCTGACTCTTCTGCCACTGCGTTTCTCCCGGTTTCCAGCTATAAACTCCTGAAACCCGAATCGTTTTCGTGATTCCCTGTGTCTGTTCATCCGTCACGAAGGTCAGTGTATAGCTTCCTGTAGCAGAATCATAATCACAGTATGTCCATCTATTGCTGATCTCATTTGAACTGTTCCACTCCAGTACATTATAACCGGTTACCTTCAATTGATTCTTCTGACGTTCTATGCTTTCCTTTGTGAACATGAAATCATCATCTGTCGGAAGTGGCACATGAGCCGACCACGTTTTGTTATTTTTGTCAAACTTAAAGTTAACGTTATTGGTTTCTTTTGCTCCCTGAACACACTGCCACTTACTTCCATTCGCCGCACATTTATATACACCGCAGGAATAGGTAATCTTCAATCCTCCGGGTTTCGTTGTCTCCCACATTGGCTCTACTTCATAAGCATTTTCACTCTGGATATAACGATAACGTATCCGGTTGAATTTGATTTTGGATATGTTGTTATGCGAATCGATTGTCTTATATTCGACGCCATTATCTTTATCCTGAATATTGGCATCATGCCATTCTGTCTGATTCAGCCCGGTAAAAATCGAATTATTCTTCATTTCAGCCGGTAACGGGAAGCAGACACTTCCGGTAAAACGATCCGATTTGATATCCATCGTTCCTTCTGCGGTTACCGTTACGTAAAAGGTGCTTTCCGGTAATTCATAATAAGTTCTTGTTCCACTTTTAATAAATTCACAATTTGACCAAATAATATTTTGCGGTTTTTGTGAGGTTGTTGCCTTAAAATAAATTCCTGGCACAATGCGATAAGTTCCAATCACATTGTTCAAATCCCCTGTTCCTATTCTGATACGAGGTTCTGAATAATCTCCTTCATTTGCAATAACAAGGTTTCCATTATAATTGTAGTTATTTCCTTCATATTGCTGTCCCTTAAACACATAAATAGGATTCCACTGATCTTCATTTTTCTTGTATACACTATATTTCATATTATTCAATATATGATTATGTTCTACATTTGTCATTTTCTTGAAAGATAAGCCAGAAAGAATATTGGACGTATCTACACTGTTTGATAATAAATTAACGGTATTAAATACAATATTTTCTCCACTATAATGCTTACCCCCATATTCAAAAGTAACTTGAACCGGTTCCAATGTTGTTTGATATACTTCCGAACTCCGGAACTTAGTGCCGTAATACGTAAAAGGGGCATTGGACAATACATTCGATTGATATTCCTGCAATACGTCCTCATCAGTTGCACGTTGCAATCCCCATCCATACTGATAATAATGTTGAACATTTTCCCAAGCCACACATTCAATCCCTTGTATATAAAAGGCATATCTTCTATTTAAGTTCAATCCAAAAAAGGCAGGATCTAAAGGTATCTCCCAATCATTGTTGTAACATAACATAGCTCTCGTTTCTTCTGGATTTTCCGTGCTTAAATCTACAATATGAATTGCAAGCACATGGGAATTAATTGCCGTGGTAAACTGAGATATCGTAGATCCGGTGACCATCGTAATCTTACCATATTCCAAATCTCCGCTCGGCAATGGTTTCGTAGACTCCTTCTTTTTCACAACCTTCAGCGTAATCGTCCCCGACACATTATCATATACTTTTCGCTTGGACAGATCCGAGGTTGCCTGAATGGTAATCGTAGAGCCTACCGTAGCATCTGTTTTCACCTGAATGGTTGCAGACTCATGATCCGAATCCTTAATTCCACCTTCCAGAAGTCCTGCTCCGTCTACCACCTTCCAATCCGTCAGGTATTTGTCTTTTGTCGTATCTTCTTCACAGGACGCACATCGGTTTCCAAGCTTCACACCATCTGCTGAGCCCCCAATCACTACCGTACTGCCCTGCATCACTTCCAATGCCCCCGGCTTGTTTCCGTCGGTATCCTCGACATCATCGCTCTTCTTGTAGAGTGTCACCTTCGTTATGCGTTTGACATACACCGTAATCGTAGCTTCCGCAGGGCTGTTGCTGTCGTCATTCTTCGCATTGGTTGTAACCTTTACCTGAAAGCTCTGATGGGTTTCCTTCTCACCGATCTTCAGAATTCCATTTGCCGTATCAGTCATGGAAGTTCCTTCTCCTACTGCGCCTTCCACCGACCAGGTAACAGCCTTGTTTAAAAGGTTGGTTCCGGTAACCTTCGGAGTAGAGAAATGATAGGTTTCTCCCGGTTCCAATACAACGGTGGGTTCCTTCACACTGACACTTACACGGACACGCTTGTCCAATGGTGCGATATCTTCATTATTAATTACGACCTTATTGCGGACGGTAATGTTGTTTACCATTTCAAATTTCCGATTGCCGGTTTTGAAGCTCAGCTTCAGTTTTACGACACGCTTCTCTTCTACCTGGCTTAAATCCACCTGAAAATCCGTCACATTCTCAGCCAGAAGTACGCAATCATCCGAACTTTCCCCCGGCATCGGGAATTTTCCGCTTGCATCCGCTACCGAAAAGTAAAGATTTTCATCACTCTTCTGCCAGTAAAACATATAGTTGTGAAGTTCAGAAGCTGCCCCCCCTGTTCCCGGCACTTCCACATTGTAAACAAGCAGTGCCTTTTTCTCCGGAGTAAAGGTGAATTCCGAGTCCTTCATGGCCTTAACCGGCTGATTAGATTCATCATATCCCACATAATTGATGCTTCGCGTTGCGTCGATGATCACATCCGACATCTGGTTTAAAGCAAGCTGTGCTTCCTGCTGCACATTAATATCATTGTTGCCATTGGCGTAATTTCTGGAAGTGATAACAATAAAACTGCATACCGCACCCGTCACAATTACCAGAATAGCAATTGCAATAATCAGTTCCACTAAGGAAAATCCACTATTCTGTTTCTGAATCCGTACTCTTTTCCTCATTTGTCTCTCCATCCAAATCTACCTTCTGTGTTGCAATCCATCCAACCATCAATTTCTCCGGCTTTCCGCTTTCCCTATATGGATATCCCCCACTGTTTGAATCTTATTTCCATATCATTTATTTCTGAATATCCATTTAAGAAGATATCTGGCTCACCGAAATCTTTCCGGTCAGTTTAATAAACTCTAAATGATAGTGGCGGTTTCCTCCCTGAATCTCCACACTGTCGGGAGTTCCATCCTTGAAGGATCCGGAAGAACGGTCAAATTCGATTCGGATACCATTATCTGCTCCGGTCGGAAGTTCGATGTCATCCGTTCCGCCATTGATCCTGTAAGTAACTGATACACGGTTGCCGCCGATCTTCTGCGCCTCTTCCGTGATCTCTTCCAATTCTCCGACGGCTCCGCCTTCCTTCTGCTCCATGATGTGCATCTGGCTGTAGATCCGTCCATTGTCCCCACGATAAACAACCAGCCATGCCTTTGCTTTTCCCATCGTGGTCACCTTACAGTCTGCAACGGCTCTCTGCAGATCATTGGAACACGCCTTCGCATTCGCACTGAATACCATGGAAACGGACAGAATAACGGTTCCGATCAGTGCTGCAATGATGGCAATCACAATGATCAGCTCCACTAAAGAAAAACCCCTGTTATTTTTTGAAATTCTTCTACTATTTTCTGTCATTCTTCCGTTTTCCCGTATTTCCGAACGCTTACGCGTTTCTTCTGTATTCTTTCGTATTTTCTATCTCTTATCCCAATTCATATAACGGACAATTTCGGTGTAATCAATGTCCAGATTGCCGGCATCATCCGTTGGTGATTCCTGTGCTCCTTCGGAAAGGCTGGTCTCACCGTTTACGAAAAATCCCATCGGAGTCATTGTGTCTCCTTCTGCTCCGGTTGTTGCATTCAACACCTTATACAGATCCATCTTGTTCCGCTTCAGGGATGCTGCTCCGTTGCTGACTGCTCCATTGATGGTAATGGTTCCCTTCGCAATGGCCAGTCCCGTGAAATTACGGTCAATGGTAATATCTCCTAACGAAACGATCAGACGGATATTCGAAGCTCCGCTTGTTGCAGAAGAAAGAGTATAACTTCCTGCCGTGATAATCCCCTTTAGCCCATCGTCTGTTGTAAATTCCATCGTACTGCCGGTTCCGTTGTGTATCAGATATTCCTGAATCGTTTCTCTTGTTTCGGATCCGTCTGCATTCTTCGTCACAATCTCTTTCTTAATCACACTATCGAAGACGTTCTGGAACGAACTGGCTGAAGCTCCGTCCTCACTTAAATTCGTGGTCAATCCCTTATAAACATTGGCAATTTCACCGGATTTCTGATAGACCTCCGCCGTGGTCATGGTGTTGGAAGCTGTTGCCGTACTTGCAAGAAGGCTGACTCCGCTCTGACTCAACACATCGGATACCAGTGCATTTCCGAGGATCGTATAGGAATTCTGTTCGGAGGTATAGTCACCGAGTACAATTCCACCGGTTGCGTATTTCTTGAAATAATTATCAATGGTTTCTTTATTACTGCCATTCAGATAGTAGGTCTGATAATACTTTGCCGCATTCTCCGCGTCCATGACCAGATAATAATAGGTCAGGGATTTACTTTCGGTTCCGCCTCCAACGTACTGTGTGCTGACCTTGCGGATATGATCCATATCGGTAACACCGAAGGAAGAAAGACTCAATCCGCCAAGTCTGCTTACTGCCCTGGTAAAGTCTACTTCCTTAAAGTTCTCACCATAATCATTCTTATAGGTCTGAATTTTGGTTGCCACATCCTGCGTTACCGGATTCTGTCCGATGATGGTTTCTCCATTGTAGACACCCAGACACTCCATAGGTACAAGGTAAGCAATCTGACCGCCCTTTACGGTGATGGACTCTCCCATCAGCACTGCTTTCTCATTCTTTTTAGCAGCATCGCCATTCGCCACAGCCTCTGCATTCTGATCCAGTTCCTTTTTTGTGGTATTCGTGCCAATATAAGCACGGCCTGCCAGCATCAGGGTGTTGACTCCACTCATATTTACGGTAGAATTCTGTCCGTTAATGATGATTGCACTACTGTTTTCCTGATCAGTCTTACTATCTCCGATTCCACTTTCCGCAGAAATTCCATATCCGTAATACTCTTTGGTCAGCGTAGCCTTGCTTCCGTTTCCGGACAAGGTCAGGTCATTTGCAATATAAGTGTTACTATCTAAGCTGATCGTTCCGCTCTGTAAATCAAGGTTCTTCGCATAAACGCTGCTTCCGGTCTCCTTCGCATCACGTACAATAAAGCCTGCTCCCGGTCCAATCACGTCAATTTCACCCTTTGAAATTACATATCGTCCGTTATTAATTGCAAGGTTGCTTGCCGGATTAATGACAATACCACCTTTCCCCTTATCATCTGTTCCTGCATAAATGCTTCCGTCCCCAGTCACCTGTCCGCTTCCCTGTGTCAGGCTGATTCCCTGATTACCGATCAGGATATAATTATACAGCTCATCAATGGAACCGGACTGGGTAAACACGATTTCCGGTACATCCAGGCACAGATCCGTACTCACGATAGACAGACGATCCTCATCCATATAGGAAACAAACACATTCCTAAGGATCAGACTGTTGCCGTTCACCAGTTCCATAACAGGCGGTTTTTTCTTTGCTTCATCCGTATCATCGGTTCCGTTATCCCATGCCGTCTGATTGACATGATCCCAGACGCTGGTATCCACGTAGCCTTTCAGAATATCCCTCTTATAATATCCATCGCCTTTATCGGTATCCCGCAGGTGCTTCACCAGCGTATCCAGGTAGGTGGATGCGAAGGAACTGTAACGATTGGATTCACTCTGCAGATCATCCCAGTTGGACAGTACCTCCTGATAGGCCACCGCTACCGAATCCGAGGCCTCCTTCTGAAGTCCTGCCACGATCTGTTCCATTACCATTTCTGCCGAATAGAAGCTGTTCTTATTCCGGATATCATTCACTTTGATTTTATAATTGATATAGGACATCCACAGCAGCGTTGTCGCCAGTATCCCGATCATTGCCATAGCAATAATCACTATGACAATCGAAGAACCGCAGTCGCGCCTCTTTTGATTCCACAATTCATTCTGCAATTGTCGAAGGGATTGTCCTATTTTCATTCCTTTTCCCTGCTCCTAATAGTTCTTGGTTCCGTCGAAGGTCACTTTACGCATATCCGAAGGGAATCCTGCATCCGCAGCCCCCTCTTCATAAACCTCGACAACAATATCATAAATAAATTCCGTCACCGGATCATCGGTTCCCTTTTTACCGTAATTTTCATCACGGATTCCGGATAAATCATAAATATCCAGTGTTTTCGCTGCCACCACTCCATTGTGCTGAAAGGACACCAGATCCTTCAGTTCCCGGATACTTTCCGGTCTTTTCGGATCGGACGGTGTTTTCCCGATGCTCTCCAAAAACGATTCATTCACCAGATTTCTTCCAAGATTGGTATAGATCCGGAAAGTGTTGCTTCCTGTTGTATTACAGACATTAATTACCGGCTTGTAGCTTGTCTCTGCCTGGTTCAGCTTCACATCCGTCATGGAGGAATCTGTCTGTTTCGCTATATACAGCTTTAACGGATTCTCCTCTGTCCGGTTCACTCCCATGGCATCAAAAATGAGTTCATCCTTCTTGGCATCATACAGCGGATAGTAAAAGAAATAGAAATTGTTTCCGGTAAAGCTGCCGCACGGAAGTCCGGAGTTTCCTTTCCCGTCGGTCACTTCCATGGCAGGAGGAATATAAATGTAATCTTTTCCCCCGTAGGTAAATTTATAATTGTAAGTAACAAAGGCATTGGTCTTGTTCAGAATACTTCCGTCCTCACCGGTAACCGTTCCTCCATCCAGGAAACACACCGTTATCGTCCGGTCACAGGTAAGCCCCGCTGTTTTGTAAGTAATGTCATCTCCCGGAATATTCAGTGCCTCAATAGCCTTGGATAGTGCTGCTTCATCCTGAAGCTGTGACTGCTCAAAGGATGCATCCGTACTCTTATTCATGCCGGCAACCTTAGCCACCTCACGGATATTCAGATAAGAATCATGCTTTGTAGAAGCCGTGCCTTCCACATATCCGGTTGCATCTACGGAAATCAGCACATCAAACCTGCTGTTTTCCAGTTTCGCATTTTTAAGAACAAAGTAATACTTACCGGGCTTGGCTTTTGACGGATCAGTCGGATCCTCGCCATTCTCGATCTTTTCCCTATCCACATCCTCTTTATAGGTACAGTCTCCTGCAATGACAGAGGTATTCAGCATCTCAAAGTCTTCCACACCGTTAAACTGATCCTGAATCTCATCGATATGATATGCCTTCAGCCCCTCTACAATATCCTGTGCCAGCACGGTTGCCCGCAGGGTGATCCGGGACTTGCCATTGATTCTGGCAGAAGTCACGAACATATGCAGCATGGGAATCGTAATAATTGCCAGAATCGTAACGGCAATCAGAAGCTCCAGCAGGGAAAAGCCCGCATTCTTATTCAGTTGTTGACCTTTTTCCTTTTGCTTCATGCGTATCCTCTGTCCTGCTTATTCTGTTCAGGTTCTCTATGCAGACTGTTCTTTTCTTAGGCAGCTTCTTCCGGCTGCTTCTTCCTGACGGGTATCCGTAATCAGACCGCAGCTACATATCCTCACCGTTATCTTCTTCTGCCTCTTCCTCATCCACATGAATACCCATTGCATCCTCTGCAAGTCCTGCAACACCTGCTTCATAAGGCATTGTGATGGAGCCGAACGGATTATCCGTTCCGGTAATGACCGAAGAGAAGTCCGGCTGTACATAGGTCTTGTCTTCCTGTCCGGTAATAAAATACATATTTAAGTTTGCCACGCAGGTAAGTAAGCCTGTCATTTCGTCATAAGAAGCGGTGATACTGACGATCTTCGTACGGTTTGTCTGCAGAGCCACGGTCTTCACATACCGCTTCAGAGCTTCGTAGCTTGAAACAAACTGCATGGAAACCGGATTCCGGTAAAGTCCAAGCTGTATCGTTTCTCCTGTATCGACCGGTTCTGCCTCTTCGGATTCCTGCGTATAAAGCTCGAAGTCCACCGGTTCTGTTTCATCCATGGTAAGCGTAGTCACGATCATCGGAGATAATAATTCCTCCGTTAACGTCAAGACAATAGCATCCTCTTCCTTTAACTCCACGGGAAACATCTGCAAAATACTGTCCATCTCGGTTGCCATTTCCTGAGTCTTAGACACATAAGTGTCCTTGTTATCCATCTTGCTTTGCAGATCTGCAATTTCTATTTCCAGAGAACGGCTCTCTGCCTTTAAGGCATCCACCTTTTCCATGGTCGGCTGATAAACCCACAGGAATGCACAGAGGAAAGCGAGGACTCCCAAAAATCCAATGATTAAATAAATATCTTTCTTTGATACCTTCATCGTTCTTCTCCTTTACTGCGCTTTCGCCACTTCGTGGTTTTCCGTATCTTCCAGATTCTGCTGCATCGCTTCTTCATCGGTCATCTCATCCTCCGGAGCTTCGTCCATATCCCGGTAGGATCCAACAATCGTGAAGTTATAGGAAAGCACGGTATCCTCGCCATCCACATCTGCGGTAATCGAAGATACCGACACCGTATCGGGAAGGAGGGAATCAAAGGTGCGGAACTGTTCAATCATCGATGCTGCCTCCGTCTTCGAAGATACCGACATGTTGATCGTTACCGTCTCCGCATCACTGGTAAAGGAAGTGATTACTCCGTTACTTGGCATCTTGCGTTCCAGTTCTTCCATAAACTCATATAAGTCATCGTTCCGGTTGCGGGTCGCATCATGCATGGCCGTCAACCGGTCGTAAGCTGTTTTGGTACTCACATAATTATCATAAATCGGCTTGATTTCCTGTAAACCTGCCATCTGCTCCTGCAGTGCCCGGTTCTCTGCCTTTGCTGCGACATAGGTAATGGCAGAAGCTAAACTCAGAATTACAGCACCCAGTATGCCAAATGCAAAGACAGCAGCAGCAATCAGAATTCCGTTCACCTTTCCCTTGCTCTTCGTATCTCCGGTCTTACCGCCTTTGCCCTTTTCATTATCGGCTTTAAAGCCAAGCGGTGCTGCTGTGGCACCCACACAGGCAACATATTCACCGAAGAACTTACCTTCAAAGCTCTTTTCTAGGTTCCAGCCCTCTGCCTGACGTAAAATTTCAATCGGATAATCCAGCTGCTGGGCCAAAAGTCTGTGAATGCCCTTCATATTTGCACCAAGACCGGTTAAGAGAATCTTCTCAATCGGGGTATTGGCATTATGGGAAACATAGTAATCCACAACACGGGAAACCGCACCAACCAGCGGAACCAGTACATCTGTCATGGATTCGCAGAATTCCTGTTCTTTGGACTTTTCTTCTTCACTGCCCTCAGTCTCTTCGGAACCATCGTTCAGCACCACAAAGGACTTCCTGGACAAAAGCTCCATCGCCTGTTCCGGCGTCTCAATCCGGTTTTTCAAAGGAAGGTTATAGGTCAGTTCCAACGCTTCCTGCACACCGTAGGAAACGCTTCGGATAAAGGAAATCACCGACTGATTCACAACCAGCACCATGGTTGCACCCTCTTCGATCTTTACGATCATCTGGGCTTTCTGTGCACACTCATCCTTTACGACCTGATAAATACTGTTTCCGGCATAGTCAAGGGCTGCAAGCTCCAGCTTCAGTGCCCTGGCAAGCTGCTGATAACCATCGAGAAGTGCCTGCGGTGCTGCCAGAACCAGAAGCTTATACTGCTGTCCGGACTTCGGATTTCCGGTCACACCAAGCATGCTGTACGCAAGCTGATACTGGCTTAAGTCCACCGGGAAATAGTCCGACGCATTGGCATTTACAACATCCATGATCCGGTTTTCTTTCACAAAAGGAATCGTAACCTCACGGCTGGCGATCTTGGTCGAAGTCAGGGTAAACACCACCTGCTTCGATTTCATCTTATACTCGGCAAGAGCTTCCCTCAAATCCGCCACAAAGGTTTCATTTAAATTCAAAATACCGTCATTTATCATTCCCTCCGGAGTCGGCATTGAAAAATACCCGTACACCTTATGGGTTTTTGATTTATAGTCAACCTCACATACTCTTGTCAGTGAATATCCGATTTCTATACTGATTACTTTACCAGCCACGAATCGTTTCCTCCTTTGTCCTGAAAAAATGATGTTCTATTATATATAATACAAGAAACCTGCCGGGATTACCAAGCAGGTAAAATATTCGCTCTTAAGGCTAAAAACCCAGTAGTCCCATGTACCACTGAATCATGGTATTTCCCCACAAAACTGCAAGAAGTACTCCCAACGAAAGGTATGGTCCCATCGCCAGAACCCGGTCGGCGCCAAATGCCTTCATCCGGATAATATGAATGACTGATCCTAAAATGCATCCTAAAAAGAATGCCAGTAGAACCAGCTTCCAGCCAAGCACCAGTCCACAGACGGCCATCAGCTTCACATCGCCTCCACCGATTGCTCTTCCTTTGGAGGCATAATACAGAATGGCGAGCACAACGCTCACACTTAGGAATCCGATCACGTAGTCCAGCACACAGGTAAAATCTGTTGCTACGCGGACGATTCCGAGAATCAGAATGAAAATATTGATTCCAAGGGGAATCTCAAAGGTTCTGAAATCAATGACACTGATTACCAGAAGTGCAGAAACCAGCAGGCAATATAATATAGAAGTAATTGTCATTCCATGAATCCACACGATCATTACATAAAGAATGCCGTTCGCTGCTTCAATCAGCGGATACTGTACGGAAAGCTTCGCATGGCATTTCCGGCATCTGCCCCGCAGAAAGAGGTAACTGAATACCGGAAACATGTCATACCACTTGAGCTGATAACCACAGGACATGCAGTGTGACCGTGTTTTCACGATATCTTCATGCTTCGGTATACGGTAAATGCAGACATTTAAAAAGCTGCCGATCACGATTCCGAAAAGAAATATGAAGATGTAAAAAATAATTTCTGCGAGCATAGGGAATATCCTTATCCATAAATGTTGATGGTATTAAAACTGTTATTACATATTTTTCAATCTTTTTCGAGCTTTGTTACTCTTCTTAAACCCACAATTCTCCTGCGGCATATACCGCAGGAGTCCTTGTGGCACTTCCATCCATTCTGATCACAGAATCGCAGCTCTCGCTTCATAAAGGTCGTAGGGTACACGAGCGATCAAGGGATCGTCGAAACCGACGACCTTAAGGCTCTGCTGTGACGAGAGGGGGGGGAGTTTTTGTTTAGTTTTATTGCATAGCTGTAGCAAACTCATCCGGGTTCGCATCAGCATTATTCAGCTTTGAACTATACGTAAATTTAATATTGCCATCTGCTTGGACTTTTCCAGTAATAATATATGTGTCCCATTTGGTTTTACTCTTACACTTAATAGATGTAAGGTCATCAATTGCAGCTTCAGATAATGCAGATGCAGCAGCTCCATGAGTATCTGTAGTTAATGTTGCGCCATCCTTATCTACAGTAATTACGATATCATCATCTTTTGCAAATGCTTTAGTTGATCCTTCACCTGCATTCGGATCAGCTGCCCATACCTGAAGTGCTGTTACCATAGATGTCGCATTAGTAGTATCTGTTGAATTTCTGGATCTCTCAACATACTTTAAGTACTGAGGAGCAAGAACTACAACGAGTACTGCCATGATGGCGATAACGATGATTAACTCAACAAGTGAAAAACCTTTGTCATTCATTTTTTCCTTTTTCATGAAAATTCTCCTTTGTTTGTTGTTTTTATTTAAAAATGACTGTCCCTACGTCGCAGTCACTTTTATTCAAATTGTATGTATTATTGGAAATTTTGCAAATTCTTTACATTTTTTACATTTTTTCCACTCATGTTGCCAGCACAGAGTATCTGTGGAACACTCTGATACCAGCTTCCCACAACATTCATAAGGCACGGTTGCTCCGCAACCTCCCGCCGTTTCACGGCTCAGCCTTATTTCATCTTGTGGGCGCTTCGCGCATGGAATTTTCTCAACACCGGAACCTGTGTGCAAGCACCCATTCCGGTGTTGGGAAATTCCATGGCAAAGCTGGTATCAGAGGTTGTCAAGTGCCGCATACATATTAACCATGGGAAGCATGACGGCGGCGAGAAGGATGCCGACGATGCCGGCGAGGATGATGATAATCATCGGTTCCATGGCGGCCATTAAGGACTGGACAGCCATTTCCACTTCTTCTTCGTAGTAGTCTGCCAGTTTGTTCAGCATTTCTTCTGTGGAGCCGGCTTCTTCACCGATTCGTACCATATGGTATACCATCGGTGGGAAGAGTCCGCAGGTCTGTAACGGCTGGGATAAAGGGACGCCGACCAATAGCTGCTCGAGCGCATCCTTTAAGGCTTCCTTATACCAGATATTTCCCATGGTATCCGCTACAATATCCACTGCTTCCGTGAGTGGAACACCTGCGGTAAGCAGCGTGCTTAAGGTGCGGGCCATCTGGGAAGAGGCACTCTTTATTACCAGGTTTTTCGTCATTGGAAATTTGAGTGCCAGTTTTCCTAAAACATGCTTGCCGGATAAGGTCTTTTTCCACATATGAAAGGCTGCTGCAATCGCAATTACTACCGGAACGATAATAAACCAGTAGTTTTTAATAAAATTGCTGAGTCCTACAACGGCAAGTGTAATTGCAGGAAGCTCGGCATCAAGCTCTTCAAACATATCCGTATATCGTGGAATAACGAATACCAGCATGACTACAACAACGCCTACGGCTACGCAGGCAACCACAATCGGGTAGATCATGGCTTTCTTAACCAAGGCCTGTGTCTTCGCGGACTTTTCAAACTGGATTGCCATACGCTCCATGGAAATTTCCAGACTGCCGGATGCCTCACCGGCTCTCGCCATCTGGATCAAAAGCTCCGGAAATGCCCTGGGATGCTTTGCCATGGAATCTGCGAAGCTCTCCCCCTTTTCCACATCGGCACGGACTGCCATGAGGGATTTCTGTAAAAGCTTATTCTCTGTCTGCTCTGCCAACATATTCAGAGCTTCAATGATGCTGACACCGGCACGCACGATGCTGGCAAACTGCCGGCAGAATACGGCGAGATCTCTGGCCGCCGGCTTTTTATCAAAGCTGATGTTGATATCCCGTGTTAAGGTATTCTGCTGCTTTACCTCCAGAACGATGAGTCCCTGCTGCTTCAGATCTCTCGTTAAGGCTTCCTGTGTATCAGCGTCCCTGCTGCCTTTGATTTCTTTTCCTGTTTTATCTATCGCCACATAGCCCCAATTGGCCATTGTCGTTCCTCCCATTCTACAAGTCGAAAGATACTCTCATCATTTCCTGTACGGATGTCGTTCCATCCAGGACGAGCTCGGTCGCACTCATACGCAGGGTATGCATGCCGTCCTTCAGCGCCTGTGCTTTGATGGCTTCCACTTCTCCGCCTTTACTGATGATATGCTTCAGCTGCGGAGTCACTTCCATGATTTCATACACACCGATTCGTCCGCGAAAGCCTGTGCCGTCGCATTTTGCACAGCCGCATGGCTCATAAATTGTCAGATCTTCCTCCGGCTTACGCATCAGCATTTCAAGGTCTTCGGCATCGGCTTTCTTTGCCCTCTTACAATCCGGACAAAGGCGGCGCACCAGTCGCTGTGCAATAACACCAACCGTAGCGTCTGCAATCAGGTAAGGCTCAATTCCCATATCCACCAGACGGGTAATCGTGCTGGCTGCGGAGTTCGTATGCAGCGTGGATACCACAAGGTGACCTGTGATGGATGCCTGTACAGCGATGGATGCCGTCTCCTGATCACGGATTTCTCCGATCATAATGATGTCCGGATCCTGTCGCAGGATGGAACGCAATGCCGATGCAAAGGTCAGATCTGCTTTATTGTTGACCTGCACCTGGTTGATTCCGTCAATATTTGCTTCCACCGGATCTTCTACGGTGATGATGTTTACATCTTCTTTATTCAACTCACTAAGCGCGGTATAGAGTGTTGTAGACTTACCGCTTCCGGTAGGTCCTGTCACAAGCAGAATACCATGCGGATTTTTCAAAATATGGTCAAATTTCTGTAAGTCATGCGGCTTTAAGCCCAATTGGCTCTTTTCCCTCGATAAGGCGTTCTTGGAGGTAAGTCGCATAACGATCTTCTCGCCATATACCGTAGGCAGAATGGATACACGGATATCAAATTCGCGCCGGTCCACCACCTGCGTGATCCGGCCGTCCTGCGGCTTACGCTTCTCGGAAATATCCATGCCGCCAATGATCTTGATACGTGCAACCAGTGCCGGTAAAAGGCTGATGTTGTAGGTTGCCTTCTCATACAGGGCACCGTCAATACGGTAACGCACCCGGACCTGCTTCTCCATCGGTTCGATATGAATATCGGATGCACGCTGGCGTACAGCCTGTTCGATCATCGTTTTTACCAGCTGTACAATCGGGGAGTTGTTGATGTCGTCGCTGTAGATATCCTCCTGCTCCACCATCTGGCTCGTCTTTTCTTTTACGTACTCTTCGAGTGCGGAGTTTACCTCTGCCTGTCCGTAATAACGGTCGAGAGCCAGCATCACATCCCGCGGTGTTGCCACGACCGGCTCCACCTGCAGGTTCGTAATAATATTGATATCGTCCATGGCAGCCATGTTCATGGGATCTGACATTGCCACACGCAGAACATTCATCCCCGTCCTGGAATATTCAAACGGGATCATCGTATGCTTCTTTAAAATGTTCGGGGGTACCAGATTGAGGATTTCTTCATCAATGGAGACATCCTGCAGATCAACCATTTCGTAGCCCAGCTGGCTGCTCAATGCTTTCGCAATATTCTCTTCTGTGGTAATTCCTTCGTCAACAAGAGTTTCTCCCAATTTACGGCCAGAGCCCTTCTGCAGCTCAAGACCCTTCTGCAGCTGTTCAGCCGTTATAACGCCACTGTTCACCAGTACGTCACCCAGACGAAGTTTTTTTCTGTTAAAATCCATAGCGTATTCGTTCCCAGAGTAATTTATGATTTTCATATCCCAGCCGGCGGTATCTGACAGCCCACGGAGATCTATATTTAAGAATATGTGACTAATGTACTATTGCCTACGGACAATATTCTACACTCTTCGACATGAGATTGCAACCCAAAACGGGCAGATATCTAAGAAAAAATAGGAAATTGGTATTACTTTTCAATCAGTTGATTTTCTGTCTGAAGCGCCTGCTTGTATTCATCCATGGTATAACCCATATCCATAATGTCTTCCATGCTCAATCCTTTTCTCTGCATGCGCCGGATTGCATCCAGTTTACCCAGTCCTATGCCTCTCTTTTCTCCACGTCTTTCGCCTAATTTCTTACCGTATTCCACTCCCTCTTTATACTTCTCCCTCTGTAACATTTCAAATGTCATATACTCTGTCCTCCATTCCTCATGTTTTCTGGCTTTCCGGACTTCCTCCTCAATTTTGGCAACCAGTTTTCCATGTATCCTGCGTCCTGCAACATAATCCAGGAAATCCCTTAATTCCGGGGTCAGCTTCGATGTATCTCCCTCGGCATTTAAGAATACCTTCATCGTTCCATCCTCAAGACATAATCCTCCCACTTCGCGGCACCGGTTCTCGAAGGTATACACACAGGCATTCTTTCCAAAGAGATCATAGGTACAAATAAAAATCACATAGGATTCCTTCAGTTCCTCATAATCTGCTCCGCGCTCAATCAGATTCAAATCAATCATTCCCTGATAATATCTCGATCTTTTCGGAAGATTCTTCTTACGGGCTGCCTGCATTTCCAGATCATATACGGTATGTCCATCTTCCAGATAGACATCCAGCCGCACTCCCTTTCCTTCCGCTGTCATTTCGATCTGCTTCTGCCAGTCGTGATATACTATTTTCCTGATCTTCTTTCCGAGAATCACTTCCAACAGTTCCTTACAAAGTGGTTCGTTATTATACAAAATCTTACAGAAAATGAAATCATCTGTAAAATCAAGCTCCTCATATCTTTTGCTCATTCATAATCCTTTCTCTGTGGTATCAGAGAAAGCTGAGGATTAATTATATTATACCTCACGGTATCGTATGCGTGCAACCATATTTTGTTTTATGGCATGCCGTTTATATATGATATAATCCGCCTCCATCAGATTTCTCTAATACATCTCTCTATCCTTTCACCATTTCATTATTTCACAAATTAATCTATTGAGTATTTATTAGTGTATCTAACCTCATTTTTAAAATTGCTGTAATGCAGTTGGTCCTTTCGCTGCAAAATAATTTCCGCTCACCTGTGTTGCAGTGCCTTCCATGCAAAGCTCCATTAGCATACACAGGATTTCCGGTGTGGCAACCGCAGCTTTGGTTTTCTTCTCATATGCAGTCCGGATTTCTTCCACGCTTTTCGGAAGAAAATCCAGTATTTCAAGGAGAATCTGCAGTCTATCATCCGTATTCCAGGCACCTTCCACATTCCCGATATTTTCCATGCTTCCGATAGCTTCCATGCTTCTGACATCTTCCATGCTTCTGACATCTCCCATACTTCTGGTATCTTCCATACTTTTGGCATCTTCCATACTTCTAGCATCTTCCATACTTTTGGCATCTTCCATACTATTGGCATCTTCCATACTTCTGGCATCTTCCATACTTCCGGCATCTCCCATGCTTCCGGCATCTTCCACATCTCTCATATTTCCTGTTTCCTTCTGGGGATTTTCCAACGGAAGTTCCATCTGCCCCGGTGAAAGATGCTGCAGTAAATCCTTCGGAGACACGGCAATAAGTGCTCCCTGCTGTAACAGGAGATTGCAGCCATCACTAAGCCGATCCGTCAGTCTCCCCGGAATGGCATAAACCTCCCTCCCCTGCTCCAACGCCATATCTACCGTAATAAAGGTGCCGCTTTTCTGCCTTGCTTCTACGACCAGAATTACATCGGCAAGACCCGACACAATCCGGTTTCGTTCCGGAAAAAGTCGTTTTATCGGTTCTGTCCCCGGTGGAAAGGTCGACAGAATTCCTCCCTGTTCCAGGATCTGCTCATACAGTCTGCGCGAGGATTTCGGATAGCAGATATCTACGCCACAGCCCAGAACCGCATAGGTTCTGCCGCCGCCCTGCAATGCTGCTTCCTGTGAAATGCTGTCAATTCCTCTTGCCATGCCGCTGATTACCGGTATTCCATGTTCCCCTAACTCCTTCGCAAAATTCTTTGCCACATAAATTCCATATTCCGAACATTCGCGCGCACCGATCATTGCTACCGCTGGCAGATTCTCCGGCGGCAGCTGCCCCAGCACATACAATGCATAAGGTGCTGACGGAATTTTACGCAGTCTCTGTGGATAGTCCTCATCCTCTGCAGTGAGGAAACGGATTCCTTTTTGCAGCAGTTCTTCATATTCCCGATTCAGGTCATAGGATCTCGTATACTCCGCTGCTTCGTCCATCCTTGTCTCCGTAAGCACTTCAAGAACCCCTTTGCTCCTTCTCCTCACCGCCCCATAAACCTCGAACGGAGTATGATACCTCCTTAAAAGCTCCCGGATCGTTCTGTTTCCGGCTTCCGGCATCCGGTGAAGCCAGTATTCATATTTCTTATTTTCCATATCTGATTCCTTTTCATTCTTGCTTTGTAGCTGTTCAGTACCTTCACAGTTACGATGCAAAATCCATTCCAAATCGGCTTCGCCG
>ERZ1106939.260-NODE-260-length-47307-cov-11.961420_pt1 | contig 47307 bp, 40 predicted proteins | sample MGYA00403669_ERZ1106939 | MGnify/ENA primary metagenome ERZ1106939 (study PRJEB35170, sample SAMEA104062447) | human gut metagenome | biome: human gut; feature: human-associated habitat; material: faeces | place: Denmark | collected 2012-09-28 ...
ATCTTGATCGGATAGAAGCATTGTACGTATATAGTAAAGAATATTCATATATCGATGAAAATGGACAAAATGCAGGTGTTTGGGAACAGCATCGAGGATGCTTATGGATAGGTAGAACTTCAACGTATTTGGCATGCATTAGTAAGCATGAAAAAATGACTACTTTTATTACAAAGTATATTGCGGAAATGTTGAAAAACTCAATAACTCAAATAAAGCCGCCAAAATCTGCAATTGATAAGTGCACAAATTTTAAGGCAATAAGTAGAATAGTATTGCAAGGGAAAGATGGAGAAAAAACTGTTGTATCAAGAGCAGGTGGAATTACTATTGAACAAGAGGAGGAGATTGGTAGAATTCGATCTGAAAGAATTGATACTTCTGGAAGTTTTATTTCTACAATTACAAATGATATAGACGCTACAATTAAGTATAATGTTAGAAATGGTAGCATTGGAATTTATAAACATTTGCCGGCTTCTGTTTTATTCAAATGGTCTGAAAATGCAATTAGGATTATTTTAGAAGAAATTCAAAAATTGAAGGGGAAGCCTGCTGAAGAAATCTTTAAAGAGGTAGGACAAGAAATAAAATGGACAGGAGCGAGTGGAATTGAAGCATCACAATTGAATTGGTATTTGACACAAGTCCTAGCTTGTCTTGACAGAGAAGAGTATGATTTCCAAATCCCGGCAGATAAATTATCGGTTCTGGATAATAATAAATGGTTTATAAAGTTTTCGCGAATATACTGTAGAACCTGCGATTCTTATGAGACTCCATATTGTACTGAATGCGGAGAGCAATTGAAGATAAGTAAGAGTGTCATAAAAGAATGTGAATGTGGTGCACCAGTGAAAATTAAATGTGCCGAGGGTCATGATGCTTGTGAAATTATAAACTGGTATATTCCAAAAACTTTATTGATAAACATGATTAATAAAAATATTCAGAAAGTTTTTAAGGACTATTCCTTAGATTATAACATTTGTATTGTGGGTGATAGGGGATACATAGTTAATGGAACGGAGAATATACAATACGGATATCATCTGCAACTTCCTTAATAATATCCGGGTGAATAATCTGCTTCTTTAACTCTGCCATGTAGGCATCGTCAATTTCCTTGCCGATTACAACATAAAGTCCCTGATCCATTGCATCCTTTTTGTCCATGGTCTTTACCGAATGATAATCGGTTACGGCCTTTACTTCTGCAATAATTTCTTTATCTTTAGGAGCGGTTACCTGTGCACCATCTTCCCAGTAAGCCTTGTACCCGTTATATTCCGGGGGATTGTGGCTTGCGGTAATGACAATACCGGAAATACAATGTAAGGTACGGAGTGCAAAGGAAAGCTCGGGAGTAGGACGGAGTGCGTCAAACACATAAGCCCTGATTCCGTTTGCAGCAAGACAAAGTGCTGCTTCATCTGCAAATTCCGGTGACATTCTTCTGGAGTCGTATGCGATTGCAACGCCTCTGTCCTTGCCGCCCTGCTTGATAATGTAGTTTGCAAGTCCCTGTGTTGCCTTACGGACCGTGTAAATGTTCATACGGTTTGTTCCTGCTCCGATCACACCGCGAAGTCCGCCGGTACCAAATTCCAGATCTTTATAGAAACGGTCTTCGATTTCCTTCTCATCTCCTGAAATCGCCTGCAATTCTGCCTTTGTCTTCTCGTCAAAATAAGAATCCTTTAACCAGAAATCATATTGCTCTTTGTAGCTCATAACTGCTCCTCCTGTTTACAATATTGGATCATCCTCCTGCCATTTAAACCGGCATTCAGACTATCAAAAATATTTTACCACACTATCCCTGTATTTTCAAAGCAAAGTCACTCCGATCCAGAGAAAAATTCGGATTATAGTACGGATCTCCCTTTGCAAGAACCTCCTTCCACTTCGTCCTGAAGTGCTCGGACTCCTTATTATAGCGCTCTGCCTTTTCTCCCTGATCATCCAGTCCTCTGGAAACCGACTCAAAATGATACAGCTCCGCAAATGGTGTAAAAACATTTAAGAAGCCCTTTTCCCGAAGCTTCAAACAGAAGTCCACATCATTTAGGGAAATGGCAAAGTCCTCCGAAAGGCCTCCCACCTCGTCGTAAAGACTCTTTTTTACCAAAAGGCAGGCTCCCGTCACCGCAGATACATTCTGCGCATAGCAGAGTCTTCCCATATAGCCGAGATTATCCCGGTGCTGGCCGTAATGGCTGTGTCCCGCCGTCCGGTGTGCCCCAAGTCCAAGCACCACGCCTGCATGCTGGATCGTTTTATCCGCATAATAGAGCTTCGCTCCCACAGCTGCCACATCCTGACGCTGCGCATACATCAGAAGCTCCTCCATCCAGTTCACCGTAATCACCTGCGTATCATTATTCAATAACAGGATATATTCTCCGGTGGCATAAGAAACACCATAATTATTCACCCTGGAATAATTGAACGTTTCTCCCTCCTTGGGGGTATAGGTGACTACACGTATTTTGCGGTCATTTTCCGTCGCTCCATTTTCATATGCAGCCTGCAATTCCTTATAATAAGCAAAAATTTCCGGTGTCGTGCTGTTGTTTTCCACCACAATAATTTCATAATTTTCATAGGTGGACTTTTCAAGAATGGAATCAACGCACCGCTTCAGATCTGGCTGATGATCCTTATTGGCAATCACAATACTGATCTTCGGTGTCCCGATAATCTCATACCGGATCTTGAAGATGGTCTCGAATGCCCTTGTGGATGTGATCTGAAAATGCTTAAAGCCGTGGCGGCGCAAATGATCTGCCACCGCTCCCTTTGCTGCCTCCACAACATAAGGCTTGGCATCCACGCCGGATGCCACACTACCCGGATGACACCGCCAGTAATAAAGAAGCTTCGGTACATGCACCACACACTTCGCCCGGTCTGTCAGCCGCAGAATCATATCATGATCCTGGCTGCCGTCAAACTGCGGGCGGAACAGCTCCGTACCATCCAGGAGTTCTCTCGCAAACACGCTGAAATGACAGATATAATTATTGGCACGCAGATTATCAATCGCATAGTCAGGTTTAAAATGCATCGTGAGCATTTTATTGATGTCCCCGCTCTTAAACGTGGTTTCATCGCAGTATATGTAATCTGCATTCTGCTCATTAATGACCTTCACATATTCATATAAAGCACTCGGATGCAGAATATCGTCATGGTCAAACAATCCGATGTATTCTCCCGTTGCCAGCTTCAGACACTCGTTGGTGTTTCCCGCAATTCCTTCGTTTTTTAAAAGCCTGTGATACACGATACGCCCATCCGCTTTGGCTTCATATTCCTTAACAACCGTGGCAACATAAGCATGCACATCGTCTGAGCCGTCTGCCAGACACAATTCCCAGTTCGAATAGGTCTGATTCATCACAGAATCGATCATTTCCCGTAAGAATTCCTCAGGCGTATTAAATAACGGCACCAGAATACTGATCTTCACTCTGCGCGGAAAGTCTGTATTCTGCTCTGCCTCCCTCCGTGCTTCATCCGGAAAGCTCTTCGTTCCGAACTGCTCCATGGCATGCTTTTCGTGTTGCTTATATTTGATCTTGGCAGCAACGCCCTTCATCGAGCCGCAATTCTTTACTCTTGTCACCTGACGGATGCACCAGTGCATACACCTTCTGGCAGGTGCCGAGGCCTTCCAGACAGGATTACTCTTAATCCGGTTCAGTTTAAAGTTCAGATCATCCACCTTCGCTTCCAGATCTGCCACACGTCCGGCAAGATCTGCATTCCGCAGATGCTCTTCTTCATATGCCTTTTGATAGTCCATTTCTTCCTGACTCATGTTTCCGGTCCTTTCTCCACTCCACTTTCTGTCAAATAGTTTCATATATCACTTATAAAACTTCAATCGTCCAGCTGCTCCAGTTAACAAGTTTCACCCTGGAACAGGCATCCTTCGCCAGCATACCAAACTGATACCTTCCGGGTGGGACAGCTCCCGGCTTTAGCTTTGCTGCATATCCGGTCAGATCCACATTCATCTGATCCTTCAGATTGGCTTTGATGTCCTCCCGGTATTTCTTCTCTATGGATATGCTATAAAAAACAGGTTGGGACATTTTCTCATCGTTTCTGACAGAATTTCCCAGTGCCTGCTGGTTTCCATCAGTTATCCTGCGAAGCAGAAGCTCCTTTTTATAACATGCGTTATCCGATCCAATAACAAAAGAGTATCCTTGAAAATAATACCCCTGATCTTCGCTGTTAATACTGTTATCATTACGGCTATCTTTTTTCTCTTCCCCATAATCCTCTTTATCTGAATTCCCGGTCTTCCTTTTCTCAGGAGAAACGCCGTATTTCCATTTATAAATATCCATGGCGCATTCCATACCAATTACCAGACATTCATCCTCTCTGGCAGCCAGTACCTCCTGCGTGCACTTCTTCACCTTCGCCCATGGCATTGAGAGATCTACCTGGTAGCGGAATGCCGGTGTATACTCGGTTTCCAGCATATCAGTCGTCAGATACGGGTGATAAAACGGATCCCTGCCATATAAATCCTGATGTTTCTCATACAGATAGTCCTTCTCCCGAAGAAGCCGCAGCTGCTTTTCCTCGGATTCCCCATCCTTCCCTCTGCTTAAGGATTCATGATGGAACAGGAAAAGATCATTCCTTACCACATTATAATATCCCTCTTCATAAATTTTATAGCACAGATCCACATCATTAAATGCAACGGCAAGCGTTTCGTCAAACCCTCCTGCCTTTTCAAAAATCGTCTTCTTCACAAGCAGACACGCCCCCGTTACCCCCAGCATATCATGCACGCCACGGTTCTGTCCAAAATAATGATCCTCCGTATCATGTGCAAACTGCAGCTTATGAGCCGGTCCCACCCGGAGATTCGTAATTCCGGCATGCTGGATGATGTCAGTATCCGGGTATAAGAGCTTCGCCCCTACTGCTCCCACATAGGGCAGGACTGCCTTTTCCATCAAAAGGACAAGCCAGTTTTCCCCGACAATTTCCATGTCATCATTTAAGAACAACAGGTAATCTCCCTGTGCTTCCTTCGCTCCCCAATTGCACATATAGGAAAAATTAAAAGGAATTTCCCTGTATAAATATCGAACGTTATTAATATTTTCATTTCTATTCTGCTCAGGATCTTCTATTTGTTTTTGATCCCGGTATTGCTTCTGAATTTGCTTCTTTTCTAAAGCAATCCCCAGTTCCTGCAGCCTCTGCACAATTCGTTTTTTGTTTTCTTCAGAGCTTCCGTTATCCACAATAATAAATTCTGTTTTAACTTTTGTCCCCAATCCTGACGTTTTATCCACAAAGGAGTCAAGGCACCGGAACAAAATATCCGGATGATCCTTGGACGGAATGATAACAGAGACCGTGGGAAGCTGTATATCCGCTGTTTTATCTACTATCACATTTTCATCTGATCCATCCCCGACATTCTCCCTGCCGCCGGCTCTCATCCGCCCCTGTATTTTTTCCGGTAAATGCAGGTTCTTCCAACGCTCATAGCTGGAAGCTTTTGTATGCATCAGCACCTGGGGAATATGAACCACAACATGATCAGCAGTTTTCCATCCGGCAAATGCACCGTTGTCCCATAAATAATCTGCAAGCAGCCTATACATAATCTGATCCCGGTTCATCTGCCTGCGCTCTATCCGTTCACGCCGGATCTGTTCACACTCTTCCTGCTTGTGATCCTTTCCTTCCCGATCTTCCTGCTTTGCCTGCTGCAATTCACTTTCCAATTGGTCATCAACAAATAAATCTGCTTCCACTTCCTTCTCAAAAACGCCATGTTTCTGTAGAAAATCTGCTATTTTCGCAGTCGGAACCGCAACAAACGCTCCAAAATAAAAACAGGAAAGGAAGGTATCTGGAGACCAGTCCGGCTTAAACCATGGATTCTGCCGTTTTCCATTCCTTATAACATCTTCGTCGCCATATACAAGCGCCGGTATTATGTCAGACTTTATGCAATCTATATGAACATGATCATGGTCATTTTCACTGTTTTGATGGTTGTTGCATAAAGACTTTGTATCGCCGTGACCACGTAGTTCCGAGAATGCCTCTGCAATCATCGGAACAGTCAGTTCACTGTACTCTCCCTCCTGAAAATTCAGCAGTAGAATGTCTTCCTCCAACGCTCCATCCTTAATCCGGTTTTGCAGCTTCAGAAACTGTCCGGCATTCATGGACAATAATGTCATGACCGGAGATTTTGTCGAATCCGGATGCTTTTTGCAGAACACCCGATATGAAATGCACTTCAAAGAAGGTTCTGAATTTTTTCCTTCATTTTCCATTTTAGATCCGCCATCTAGCCGCATTTTCGTTTCATTTGTCAGACATTTTGGAAAATTTTCTCCTGTATAGTCTGACACAGAGAAAGACTTCTCTGATTTTTCTGCCACATATTCCGAAACCAAAAGAGGGGTCTCCTGACCCCTGATCCAGGAATCGTAGTCCCGCAGCTGAGACGCCAGTTCCTTCCGATATTCTTTTCTTTGTCTTTCCTGTAAAACCTTCTTTATAGTTTGCTTCATCATTGCCTGTCTGTTCTCCCCTGCCGGTTCCGGCAGTAGATTCACTTATCCTGAATGGAATCGTTAGTTAAAAGAGCTTCTTAATCATTGAAATCATTTCTTCCGCAGCCTCTGCTGACACCGGTGAAACCTCCATCTTAAGCTCTACCTGATTTTCTTCCTCCGCACGCATTCCAGCCATTACAAGTGCTTCCACATGCAGCACCAGATTGGGATCTGCCGTTGCAAAAAGGTAGGTTCCGGGCTTTACCTGCTTCCCGTTTGTCTCTATAAACTTCTTTTCAAATGCCACCGGCATCCCATTCCATAACAACTGCTGCAGCTTTACGACGCAAGGCTTATCTGCCGGATCCACACGGAAATTCCGTACGTCTCCCTCTACGGTAAGCGTCGTTTCAATCTGACGCTCTTTTACATAGACATCCGGAACATACCTGGAATCACTCTCACAAAATCCCTGTCCCCGGTCATAATATAACTGGATACGCTCATCCAGGATTTCCTGCAGATGCTCTTCCATCAGCTTCTTCGGATCAACCGCATAAGTACCGATTGCCGCCCGGATTTCTCCCATGGACTTCCGCTTACCGGTCACCTTTTTCTGAAATATTGCTTCCTTATGGCGATATTCCTCTGCCTCGTCCTCAGTCACATTTAACTGCTGCATAATATAATCCAGATTTAATTCATTCCGTTTTTCATCCTCTAAAATATAACAATAGATTGCCCGGAATGCAATTTCTTTATCCTCAACCGCTTCCTTTGTCGTCCACTCATAATCAATAACGGTCCAGCTCTCTCCATCCACCAGAATGTTGGCAAAGATCAGATCATAATCGGCAATATTTCCCGTATATCCTTCCTTACGATAAGAAACCAGTTCCCAGTATTTGTCAAAAAGCCTCTGGAATCCGTCCAGATTCTTTTCTGAAAGGCACTGATCCATCAGGGTTTCCAGTGTCGTTCCCTGTTCAAACGGGAACTCCGCATACCCCTCCTGTTCGTGATACATACAGGGGTTGATATGCAGTCCGCTCCCTTCATAGCGCTCGCATAAGGCCTGATATGCCGCTTCCATCTCCCAGACATGGGCTCTCGCCTCTTCGGTCATCGGAACCTTCCGGACTACTTTCCCGGCAGAAGTTTCCACAATATCCGTACGAAGCTCATACCTTCCGTCACGATCATTGGAATACTTGGAGTAAATGGTCTGTGGCAACTCTCCAATCACTACCATATAAGAATTGGAGAACAGATCAAAATAATCATCCTCAATCGTACTGTCAAATACATACTTTTCACGGAACAATACCATGCGGTCACGGTCAAAATTACGCATGTTATCCGTCAGCTCTCCCTCATAGGGGAGCCTCCGGTCCGAATAAATCGTTGTCGGAAATTTGTAATCCGGGTACGGATAGTAGAAATGGTAGTTCGTTTCCCCACAGCGCTCGAAGATCTTTTCAAGTCCCCTTTTAGTGAAGGTTCTGGCACTTCCTCCCTCCGGATATCCCTCGAGTCCTGAGAAATAAGCTCCCACATGATCTTCCTTGCAGCCGGCCCAGTACTTTAATCCAAACTTGTTCTCAATCGCAATAACCAGAAGTCCCGTTGATTTCTTATGCTTCTGCATGATTTGAAAGAAATCTTCATAGGGTGTTTTCGTGTGAATATAGGAATTTCCATACTCAAATACCCCGATCAGACAGACCAGATCATAGTCACAATCAAGCGAAGGTTCTATATCATTAAAGTTTCCGACATAAATCTCTATATTATCCCGATCCTGATTCCGGTAAGCATTGATCATGCTCCGCTTCGCAGACAGATCCACACAGGTTACCTTCCCTGCCTTTTCTGATAATTTATCCGTGATTGCTCCACATCCGGATCCGATTTCAAGCACCTTCATATCCTTTGTAATCGGCAGCCAGTCTACAATATTCCCCCGAAGAGCGGACAAATGGTAGAGAACCGGCCAGCTGTTCTTTTCCTCAATGATCTTCGGATACTCAATCCTTGCTGCATTCTTCGTAATATCCAGAATTTCATCCTCGATCGCTCCATCGCTGTAGATGTCCTCTCCCGGATAAAACTCATAATTTAATTTCACATTTCCAATCTGCTTCGGTAAAGTTTCTGCAAATTCCATGAATTGCCCTCTCAACATCTGACCAGGAAATCAGACTTTCCACCTTCCGTCCGTTTTCCTGATCCTTTCCTGCCTGTACTATCTGTATCATAATTTCAAAGCTCCGTATATCAGCGGACTGTTATCTCGGAGTTCATGTCATAATATCCTACGGTATCCTTGTCCGAAATCACCGTAATATTCAACACATCATATAATCTGTGATAAACCACGAAATTTTCCTTTTCATACCCGGTAACTCCCAGCGAAAGAAGATATTCGCCGCCCTGCAGGTCGATTTTCTGGGTAAAGGTAATATGCTTCACTTCGCCCTTCTTTACAGGCTGCAGAAAGGCCTTTTCCACCATGGTATTGGTTCCCGTAATTTCCACACCCTTGATATTCTTAATGGTAAAGGCAAAAATCGGAGCCTCAATATCCTGCAGGAAACGTACCGACATATGAACGGAACATTTCTGGCCCTTGATAATCGCACCGGTCCGTCTTCCCTGACCATCCTCCACATCATATTCTTCAATCACGGCCTGCCTGGTGCCATATTCCAGTAAATCTGGGTTCTGCACATTCGCATTCTGTGCAGAATCCTTTGCTTTTCCTGCTTCCGCACCGTCATTTTCTGTGCGACCCGCCTTACGTGCTGCCGAGGTGATGCTTTCATCATGGAGCAGATTCTGATCATCACTGTCCGGAAGTGGATACTGTCCAACAAGTACCTGCTTATAGGCATCAATCATTTCCTTCGGGGTTCCTTCCCCTAGCTTCACACCCTGATTCAGCAGGACCACCCGGTCACAATACTTGCTGATACTGCTTAAATCATGGCTGACAAAAACAATGGTTTTCCCAAGCTTCTTAAATTCTTCAAATTTATGGTAGCATTTGGCCTGGAAGAACACATCTCCTACGGACAATGCCTCGTCTACAATCAGGATTTCCGGCTCTATATTAATGGCAACCGCAAAAGCCAGACGAACGAACATACCGCTCGAATAGGTCTTCACCGGCTGGTTTACATATTCTCCGATATCTGCAAATTCCAGAATATCCGGTAGCTTTTCATCAATTTCCTTTTTGGAAAATCCAATCATGGTTCCATTCAGATATACATTTTCAATACCGTTGTATTCCATATTGAATCCGGCACCCAGTTCAAGCAGTGCCGAAATCCGTCCATTGACCTCCACATTTCCCTTCGTTGCATTCAAAACACCTGTTATGATTTTAAGAATTGTGGATTTTCCGGAGCCGTTGGTTCCAATAATACCAACCGTCTCTCCCTGATAAATGGTCATGTCTACACCCTTTAAGGCATAGTGCTCCCGATACTTCTTCTTTCCGGATAGGCCAAGAGCTTCCTTCAGACGGTCTGAAGGTTTATCATACAATTTATATACTTTTTCAACACCAGTTGCCTGAATGGCAATTTTTCTTTCTTCCATGATCTGAACGATCCTTTCTCACTGCTCTCTTCCTTTTACCGGCATTTCATCCATTCTGCAGTTTCCCTGTCTTCCTGTTGTTATCCATTCTGTATTTCCGTACACACTTTCCCGGTTTTGCTCCCATTACAGCACATCTGCAAAGTGCACCTTCAGACGCTTGAAGATCAGGGAACCCACGCAGAACAATGTCACTGTAAAAATCCAGAAATAGGTAGAGGAATAAAAATGCTCAAAGAACCAGCTTTCCTCATATATGGCGCTTCGATACCCGTTTACAATATAAGTCAGCGGATTCAGTTTAAACAATACCCGGAGCTTCGGATAATTTTCGAGCATACCGATATTCCAGAGGATCGGGGTAGCCCACATTCCTACCTGAAGTCCGATATTAATGATCTGCGCCAGATCACGGAAAAACACCACAATCGCACAGGTACAATAGCTCATGGCCAGCATCAGTACAAACAGGCAGAAGCTGTAATAAAAAATCTGCAGGGTATACAGATTGGGCATATATCCATACATCATTGCAATAATCAGTAATACTCCTACAAAGAATGCATGAATAAAGGTTGCCGCCACCAGCTTAATGATGGGCAGAATACTGATCTTAAATACAACCTTTTTCACCAGATAACTGTATTCCAGCAGTGCATTTGTTCCATTCGTGATTCCTTCCGAAAAATAAAACCAGGGTACAAGTCCCGCTGTCAGAAACAATACATACGGTACCTCTACCCCACTCGCCACCATCTGGCTTCTCGTATCAAACACCACATCAAATACAATCCAGTACATGACAACCGTCACGACCGGCTGCACCAGCGCCCATAAAAATCCAAGATAGGATCCTGCATAACGCTTTTTAAAATCATTCTTCGCAAGCTTCCAGATCAGCTCCCTGTTCTGGAAAAGCTCCTTCGGAATAATAAAAATACGGTCATAATAAATACCAAAAATAGTGCATGCCAGCAAAAGCAGCGCGCATGCACATATTTTCTTAAGATCCTCGGTCGGCTTATCTGCCAGAGGATTATTGTGAAGGATCACCATGGCTGCGGTTGCCGCACATACTATATAAAAAAGTGCGATTCCCACAGGCTTGGAGATCCGCCGTTTATTTTTCTTTGTTTCCTGTCTTACTTCCTGCATAGAATCATCCGTTCGCTTTCATTTACCTACCCAGTAATTATTGATTGCGGGACGCTGTATATTCTTTGATTCCGCCCCATTTAGTATCCTTATCTGACATAATCAGATCTTCTTTTGATGCAACCGGCCAGTCAATTCCGATATCCGGATCGTCAAATTTCAATCCTCCCTCGTCGTTTGGATGATAAAAGTCCGTACATTTATAGGCAAATTCCGCGTAGTCGGATAATACCACAAAACCATGTGCAAAATTCTTCGGAATAAAGAACTGCTTCTTATTTTCAGCAGAAAGCGTCACCCCAAACCATTTTCCATAGGTCCGGGAACCCGGACGCAGATCCACAGCCACGTCAAAAACCTCTCCTACTACCACGCGGACCAGCTTGTCCTGGGGATAGTTTATCTGGAAATGAAGGCCACGCAGTACATTTTTTACCGATGCGGACTGATTATCCTGTACAAAGACCTGATCAATTCCGGCTTCTTTAAAATCATTATAATTATACGTCTCCATGAAATAGCCCCTGGCATCACCAAAAACGGTCGGTGTAATCACCTTTAAGCCTTCAATTTCACAGGTTTCTACGGTTATCTTACCCATTGCTTTGTCTCTCTTTCTTTCTCTGAATAGTTACTGTCATCGTTCTGAAGCATTACCCGCTTACAGTCCTTCAGCAACCTCTTTCATATACTTTCCATAGTTGGTTTTCATAAGAGGTTCTGCCAGCTTCAAAAGCTGCTCCTTCGAAATAAAGCCTCTCTTATATGCGATCTCTTCAATACAGGAAATATAAAGTCCCTGACGCTTCTGAAATGCTGCCACAAAATCTGCCGCATCCAGTAAAGAATCGTGATTTCCGGTATCCAGCCATGCAAATCCGCGCCCTAAGGTTTCTACACGCAGCGTTCCACGACGAAGATATTCGTTGTTAATGCTTGTAATTTCAATTTCACCTCTTGCAGAGGGCTTAACATTCTTTGCGATTTCCACAACATCATTATCATAAAAGTAAAGTCCGGGAACTGCATAATTGCTCTTCGGATTCTGCGGTTTTTCTTCAATGGAGAGTGCCTTACCGTTTTCGTCAAACTCTACCACTCCATACTCTCTCGGATCACGTACATAATATCCGAAAATGGTTGCACTGCTTTCTCTGGCAGCCACCTCACGAAGTACTCTTGAAAAGCTCTGTCCGTAGAAAATATTATCGCCAAGCACCAGAGCCACATTGTCCTTTCCAATAAAATCTGCACCTATAATAAATGCATCGGCAAGACCTCTTGGCTGTTCCTGAACGGCATAGGAAAACTTCATTCCCAGCTGGCTTCCGTCTCCTAACAGCTCTTCAAATACCGGAAGATCCCTGGGCGTTGAAATAATCAGGATCTCGCGGATCCCTGCCAGCATCAGCGTGGACAGGGGATAATAAATCATCGGCTTATCATAAACCGGCATAATCTGCTTACTGATTGCCTTCGTCAGTGGATACAGACGGGTCCCGGAGCCGCCTGCCAGAATAATTCCCTTCATATGAATTTCCTCACTTTTCCTCATTTTCACATTTATGGCATCCAAAACGGATATCCGCACATAAGCTGCAGCTATCCGTTACCTGTGCATTATTTTCCGGCGTACATATCCTCGTAATACTTCTGATAATCGCCGCTTGTTACGTTCTTCATCCAGTCTTCATGCTCAAAGAACCACTTAATGGTAAGCCTGATTCCATCCTTGAACATGGTTTCCGGCTCCCAGCCGATCTCTGCCTTGATCTTGTCCGGAGCAATTGCATAACGACGGTCATGTCCCTTACGATCCTCCACATAAGTAATCAGATCCTTGCTTACCAGCTTCTTGCGGGGATCGGAATCCGGCAGCATTTCCTGCAGGGTTTCGATGATAATATTGATAATTTCAATGTTCTGCTTCTCATTGTGTCCGCCTACATTGTAGGTTTCAAATAAACGTCCCTTTTCCTGAACCATATCAATGGCCTTCGCATGATCCTCAACATATAACCAGTCACGCACATTCTTACCATCCCCATAAACCGGAAGCTTTTTACCCTGTAATGCATTGTTAATAATCAACGGGATCAGCTTTTCCGGGAACTGGTAAGGTCCATAATTGTTGGAGCAGTTCGTAATATTGGCAGGGAACTTATAGGTATCCATATAAGCTTTTACCAGCATATCCGAACTTGCCTTACTTGCCGAATATGGGCTGTGCGGTGCATACGGTGTAGTCTCATAGAAATATCCACCATCCTCTTCCAGGGATCCGTATACTTCATCGGTCGATACGTGGAGGAACTTCTTTCCTTCCCTGAAGCTGCCATCCGGAAGCTCCCATGCAGCCTTCGCGCAGTTCAGCATTACGGCTGTACCAAGTACATTCGTCTGGACAAACACTTCGGGATGTTTAATGCTGCGGTCTACATGACTCTCTGCCGCAAAATGTACCACACGATCAATGTCGTTTGCTGCAAAGATCCTGGAAATGGCTTCCTTGTCACAGATATCTGCTTTGACAAAGGTATAATTCTCCCGGTTCTCAATGTCCTTTAAATTTTCAAGGTTTCCTGCGTAAGTCAGCGCATCTACATTGATGATCCGGATTTCATTATCGTACTTCTTAAACATATAATGAATGTAATTTGAACCAATGAAGCCTGCGCCTCCTGTTACTAAATATGTTCTCATGGGGTTTGTCCTTTCTTTTCTTAACATTATATTTATCTATGCATGTACATAAGATGAAATTTTACAATCCTACGCCCATTCGTAAGTCACTGATTTTCTTCGAAAATCGTTCCTTACTCATGTTCGTGCGATCCTCAAAGACATGTGCTGCTTTGTGCAAGCACAGCAGCGCATGGCCTTGAGTCCCTAGTATAACGGTTTCTAAATAACTATACCATTCACGTAGAATATTTTTCTGAGAGTGCAGGATAAAAAACGTAGGCGTAGCGGGCTACGCTGAGGATTTTTATCCTGTGCTATCGGGAAAATAGGCAAGTGATATGGGGTAGTTAATTTAAAACTGTTATACTAGTATCCCAAGTAACTGATATTCATGTCCACGTTTCCGCTGATACCGGCAACCGATCCCTTGGAGGAATACTGCCACATATCATAACGGGTACGTGTATAGCTCGGGGATGCCGCATACTGTGCCAGCCAGATCTTATAGCTGCTTAAGCCCGGTGCATCCAGATAGGAATTCAGCCAGGTTTTATTAGCATAAATACCTGCTTTGTATCCGGAGTTCTGAATGGTCTGGCAGAATGCACGGCATACCGCCGTTCTTGTGGACGCATCAATCCGGTCTCCACGTCCGTTACTTGCTTCCACATCGAGGAATACCGGATAGGATATATTATACCCCTTTACCAGACTGATTACCATAGAAGCTTCTTCAACCGCTTCCACTTCATTCACCGCCTGCGTAAAGAAATAAACCCCAACCTTCAGCCCTGCCTTCTGGGCTCCCTGAATATTGCTCCGGAATTTCGGATCTTCGATCAGGGCACCGGTCGTTGAACCACGGTAACCGCAACGGATAATCACATAGGAAACACCGCTGTTCTTTACTGCGTTCCAGTCAATATTACCATTCCATTTGGATACGTCAATACCCATATGTCCGGATCCGCTGTTCAGACTTCCGTCACTGTTAAAGTTATATTTGGCTCCCTGAATAACCTGCTCTCCGGTGACCTTGTTTCCGTTCTTATCAAAGAAATAGGTTCGTCCGTCAATGGTCTGCCAGCCTGTGTAACGGTACTGTCCGGTTGTTTTACTGGTTTTTAAGTAAAATTCCTTCTTGGTATAATAATCCGCATATTTGGCTTCGCGGAAGCTTCCGTTATCATCCTTAACATAAATCACCTTGCCATCTGTTGACTTCAGGGTAGTGGTTGTATCCTTCTTTGCCTGTTCTTCCTTGCTCATGGTGGGAGAAGGCGATACGCTTGGTGAAACCGAAGGAGATACACTCGGTGACACGGAAGGACTCGCAGACGGTGAGGTGGAAGGAGATACCGATGGCGATACGCTTGGCGTCGGTGTCTGCGTTGGAGTTGGTGTCACCTCCTGTGTCGGTGTCGCGGCTGCTGTCGGGATTGGTGTTGCCTCCTGTGTCGGCGTCGGCTCTTCCGTTGGGGTCGGTGTTACTTCCTGTGGTGGTTCCGGCGTTGGTGTTTCTGCCGGAGCCTTCGATGGCTCTTCCGTTGTTCCTTCGGTTGCAACCGGCTGTGGATTTTCGTTTTCCTGTGTCCTGAGCTGTCCCCGCAGCACCACCGGATTCATGGAATCCAGCAGCATAGAACGCGTCAGCAATAAGGAAGTACTCTTCCCTGGATCTGCAATCTTCTTCTTATCAAGAACCTCGTAGGTGTCCTCACTTGTTTCTGTTCCTTCGATGATGGTCTTCGTGGATTCTACCCATTCTACCGTATCGGTATTGGTCGACTCTACAACCGTCTGATTCACCTTGGTGTCCTCTGCTGCCACATTAACCTGGGATTCGGATTTGATTTCGTTTGCAACATCGACTTTCTTATATTCAATGTCTTCTTTCACGGTGATTATCACCGGATCGGAAGACAACACATAATCTTCATACTGCAGCGGAGAAACCAGTGTGACAGTATATTTACCGGATTTCATACCGGTAAGATAGATCACACCATCCTTGTCATCATCCTTTTTATTCAGCTCCCCACCCGAAGAATTCTTGATGTTCACTTCAAATTCCACACCTGAAAACAGCTTTCCGGTTGCTTCGTTCGAAAACTTGATCTTCATATCTCTCTGAATGGAGGTAACGTTCATAAAAATATGTACTTCTTCTCCGGCGGCTTTAGCTTCTTCTTCCTGCTGCTTTTCTTCCATGAGCTGTTCCTGCTCCATAGCCGCCATCAATCTGGCCGCCTCTGCATCAGCAATTGCCACTAATCCACTTTCGCCAATGACCGGAATATCCTCAAGACCTTCGCCTACCTGTGCAAAGGTTTCAATCTGCTCCTGCCTTCCTCTGGCATTAAAATAAAGTGTACCGGTTACCGCAAGCAGGATCACCACAATAAGCCCTGTGAACATGATCACATGATCCGTGGTTCCCAGATTCATAAACCACTGTGCGGCTCCCTTCATTCCGTGAGCGCGTCTGCGGTGGGAGGCTACATAGGAATGACGATCATTCTCGTATTCATCATCCTCGTCATAATCTTCCTCATCGTAGTCTTCGTAATACTCTTCGTCATCTTCGTAATACTCGTCGTCTTCATAATACTCTTCGTCATCTTCGCAGTACTCGTCGTCTTCATAATACTCTTCGTCATCTTCATACGATTCTTCCTCTTCCGGCTCGTACTCATCTGCCTCGTAGTATTCCACGTCTTCATCTACTTCTTCATCGCCGTAATACTCATCAGAGTCCTCATCTGTTTCTTCATCGCTGTAATACTCGTCAGAATCCTCATCTGTTTCTTCATCGCCGTAATACTCGTCAGAATCCTCGTCTTCGTAATATCCGGTCTCTTCATCTTCGTAGTATTCTTCCGAATCTTCTTCATCCTCATAATACTCATCAGAATCCTCGTAATCGTCGTCTTCGTAATACGCATCCTCGCGGTAATCATCCCAGCCCTTACGTATCTTGCGCTGGCGTTCTTTCTTTGCTTTCTTTTTAAATAAACTCTTCATTCAAACCTGCCTTGTATTATTTTACTGATTTTCGCTAAATTTCGATAAATTCTTCTTTAAAAAATCCAGATATTCGTCTTGACATCTGAAGCGCTATGGTATATTATACCATTAATTTACAGTATGTACAAATCCATTTAATTCCTTTTCTAATTCTTTTGTAATAATTTGTTACTGGAACGAGGTACGAGCGAGCAGTAACGAAAGATTCGTAAAGTTTGAGCCGCAAATGTAAAGTTTATGTCAAATTTACCTGTAAAATATGTGAATTTTTGCAGAAAAGATTGACGGTAAAATACAAATTCAGATAAACTCTACTTAATCCCTTACCGCAACCCACTCATTTGAACAGAAAGGAGTCCTGCCATATGATGTATATTCATTACTGCAAGAACTGTAACCGCATTTATATGCTCAACGGCCATAAGTTAATCTGTCCCCGGTGTACGGAACCGCTTGCCGAGCTTCGTATTTCTTATCTGGATTATATCGATCTGAACCTGGAACAGCGTGCCTCATTTCTAAAATCCTGTGCTGACGAAAGCCAGTTGTGTAAATTAAAAACCAATTACCGCATGTACAAGTACAGCAAGTGGTATAAAGAGTTACAGGCAAATAACCCGGATCATCTTCCCGTCACCACACTGCTTGCCCAACAGGTCAACGGTGATAAATAAAAATCCCCACAAGAATAATGACCATTCCAAACAGCTTACGCTTCGTTATTTTTTCTTTAAAGAAGAAATAGCTGAGGAACATTACCATTACATAGCCCAGTGATTCAATCACAGGGACATTGGTAAAATCCAGCCCGCTGTAGGAGGCAATGGTCATAAACATGGAAAGAAACATGAGACCATAACCGCAAATGACATACAGATTCAAATATTCACGGAGCGGAGAAGCATAGGTCTTCTCCGCACTTTTTTTCAATAAAACCTGTGCAAAAGAAGCTATCATTACAGAAACGATCAATATAATCAGATAACTATTCATTCTGCGCTCTCCTTTCCTGCTGTTCCCTGATGTTCTGCTGTTTTCTGATGATCTGCTGTTTCCAGATGTCCTTCGGTTTCCTGATGCTCTACGACCTGGTGATCCTCCATTTTCGGACGTTCTCCCGTGTTCAGCACGTAAATCCCGGCCATGACAAGTAAAATTCCAATCACCTTTCCGGGTGTAATCTCTTCATGAAAAATAAAAATTCCCCACACCAATGCCCACAAAAGGGTAATGGCCTTATTCGCATAGGCAACAGACAACTCAAACCGCTTAATCACCTGCTGCCATAGCAATGCATATACACCAAGCAGCAGTACCACAAGCCCCGCCGACAAAATCAGCTTCCAGTTAAGGAGCTGCCGAACCAGTTCTTCTGTCGTTCCGGCATCCTTCGGTAAAAAAGAAGAAGCCAGCTTCTGCGTGAGACTGGTGAAGCTGTAGATTAGAAATACAACCTGAAGCATCAGGAAATCTTTCCACTGAATTTTCTTTTTCATGGTCTGTTTTCATCCTTTTTCATTACTTATATTTTTTGATGTCTGGGGCAAAAAACCCCGACTTTGATACCTGTTTTGTATCGCTTACTTTGCATCATCACTCCAGGCCTGCCGATCCTGCATGCCCTGTAATGTAAATTTCGAATTACTGATTCCACACCTCGATTTTTTCATGCAATGTATCAAAATCATAGTGATCGACAATCTGTCTCATCTCTTCGAGATATTCATCAATTGTTTTTTCTTCCGGCTGCACATCTGCTTTCTGCAGGTTCTCTTCTGTATTCTGCGATGCAGTCTGTCCGGCCGTTTCTTTACTCACACGGTAGCTGCCAGACGCAAAGCATTCCGTCATAAAACGGTTGAACCTCGGATGATAATGGCTGTAATCCGCATAATGGTTCAGATCACAGATAATCTCTTCACATGCCGGGAAAAAGTACACCGTCACATTATCATAAGCATTCAGTCTTTCGGTAATATAACGGTACTCCTCGAGGGTTGCTTCCAGATGATTCTCTTCCAATACATCATTCCAGTACAAAATACTGTACGGTGGGAAAAAGATCACAAACTCCGTATCCGGATTTGCCTCAATATAAGGGCAGATATTGGCAGAAAGATTGGCTTCCACCGGTGACACATACTCGTCCTTTGGAGTTTCCGTTTCCACCTTCTTGGGCTGCTCATAATTTTGCAGCACCCAGTCCTCATTGTAGTACTCTTCCGTCCACCAGCTTGCATAAATATGAGACCAGTTCGTCGGTTCAGGGTCTACCAGGGGACGAAGCACATACTGCAAAAGCACATCTTTATTCAGAACATATTGTACATCATTCAGCAGCTGATCGTCATAAAGATATTCCGGAATCGGATATTTCGTCTGTTCCACATCCCCGGTATAGGTAATGACATCCACGCCTAAAAATACCCTCTTAACCTCCCGTTTCTCTCCGTTCCACCTACTGTCAAAAATCAGCTTCATAATGTTGGACTGATCCTTCGGAAATGCCCCGCTGTAACTGAGCTTCGCTGTTTTCAGTCCCATCAGTTCCTCAAACCAGTCGGTTTCAAAGTTGACCGTCATGGAGGAGCCCAAAATCACACTGTCATAGGGAAGGTGCTCTGCCATTCCCGGATTCTGCGTCAGCTGATTATCCACTACATAATTGAAATTTTTTAACGGCTTATGATAATGGAAAAAGGGATCCACATAAACAACAAGTGCGATCATCAGCACAAATGCTGTAAGCACGAACGTAATAAATAAGAGCAATAATTTCCTGTACCTTTTCGTATGACCGCCTCCTAAAAGTTGAAGTATAAAAATGTGCTGACTCCCGAGAAGGAAATCACACTCCACACAAACAACACTGCCGCAAGCAGAACCACTGCGGCGTTCAATCTGCACTTCTTTGCAATCTGCACGGCATTGGGGGAAACCCAGATGAACAGCAGGCATACTATGAGAAACAGCACCATCACATAAAAATAGCTGTCCGACAGCCGATCTAGATGAAGTACTTTAATCACATACCAGAATTCATCCAGGTTAAAGGCCTCTGCAATTGAACGGCTCACCTTTCCGGTTCCTCCCGTCAGGAGCCTGCGAAGGAACTGAACCCCTTCCTTAACCGAGGATGCCCGGAAGAATACCCATGCAATATTGACATAGAGGAAGGTCAAAAGCACGCACACTCCATGAGACAGTCTCCGAAGCATTCTGTGGTTACGGTTATCGCTATTGATACAGCTTTCCCTGACCGTTCTTCCTTCAGCCACCTGTGCCTCTTTTCTCCTGCTGTAGCCTGTAACAGCACGGGTAATGACGTAAAGTGTGCCATGCATCATGCCCCAGACAACGAACTGCCAGCCGGCGCCATGCCAGATCCCGCTTACAAAAAAGACAATCAGGAAATTCACATACATCCTGAAAGCACCCTTCCTGTTTCCACCAAGCGGAATATACACATATTTTGTCAGGAAATCCGTCAATGTCTTATGCCAGCGCTTCCAAAAATCCATGATATTCACTGCTTTATACGGCGAATCAAAGTTCAACGGCAGGTCATAGCCGAAGAATGCCGCAACGCCCATGGCAATGTCACAGTAACCGCTGAAATCAAAGTATAGCTGCAGGGTGTAGGACAGCATTACAACCCATGCGTCCACCGCATGGAGTGCCGCCACATTTTCAAATCCTGCCGCAACAGCCTGTCCCAGGGTATCTGCCAGAATCACCTTTTTAAATAAGCCAAGGGAAATCAGAATCACATTACGCAAAAGCTTTTCCCACCACTCATCCCCGGTTTGTGCAGACCGCAGGACGAGATCTTCAAAAACTGCCCGTGTCCGCTTTTTCTTTTCTTCTGTCAATTTTTCATTACTTCGCTGCTCAGTGGGCTTTTCATCGCTCCTCTGTACCTGAAAATCCTCCGGCAGCATAATCGGACCCTGCATCAGCTTAGGGAAAAAGCTTACATATAACCCATACTCACTCATTCCCATCGGCACAATATTCCTCCGATAGGTTTCCACCAGAAATGCAATCTGCGTAAACGTAAAGAAGCTGATTCCCGGTGCATCCAGTTCTATTCCCTGAAGTGCAGGAAGCAGCCGTGCATATTTAAAGAAGCCCAGTACTGCCACATTCAGTACAATTCCGGCTCCCAACATGCATTTTCTCCTTCTGTTGAAATCATCCGGCACCGAACCGGTTTTTTCTACGGTCTTTGCTACGGTCCTTTCTGCGTTTTTTTCTACTGCCTTTCCCCTTGCTGCCTTCGGCTTCTTCGTCAGATCCCTGTACAGAAAACAGCCCCATGCGTAATTGACGATGAGGCTTCCAAGCAGAACCGGAAGACACTTTGGATAATTCCACCCATAGAAAACGAGAGAAGCCACAATCAGGCAGACATCTGCCCACTGCCTTCCCAGGTATCTTCTGCTCACCCAAAACAAAATGAGCACAATCGGTAAATATGCAAATAAAAAGGAAAATGAATTAAACACCATATATATTTTTCCACTCCGTAACAATCTCTGTCACTTCCGGATCTTCATAGATTACATAGCCATCCATCTTAGCCTTGCAAATCAGTCCACAGGCTTCCGGCACCCGATCCATCTGCTGATCCTCCCGGAAAACCAGATACTGACAGTATTCCTTACGTGTTTCCGTCAAAAGCTCTTCCATCGGAAGCACTTCGTTATTCTTAATAATGTCATGCACCGGCTGATAATAGCCCCACCGTTCCACCAGCATATCCCTTCCATAGGGCATACGGATTGTGGCATCATATTGACGCACAAAATGAATCATTTCATCCGGAAACAACGCAGTGACCATATCGTCTGCATCTTTATTACCAATATAATCGCATACATGAACTACAGAATCCGGAATGTGATACAGATTCTCTGCTTTTGAGATATAGGTTCCATGATAAACGTATGTGCCAAGCAGAATGATACATGCCCCGATCACCACTGTTCCAAGCGTCCGGAAACGTGCAAACAGGGAGCACCCTCCATAAACCGCTGCCATTCCCATCGGGATCGTCCAGATCACGCGGTAATAGGTCTCCCCATCCAGGCCTGCTGCCACGAAGAGCTTCCGGCTCAAGGGAAAGAGGAATACCAGCAGGATCATAACCGGCGCATAAACAAATAAAGCCCGGATGGTCTTATCCTTTTCACAAAACAGCAGATAAATCCACGCAAGCAGGGAAAGCACAAACAATCCCCGAAGTCCTGTATACAATTTGAAAATCACAAGGCTTTCCATAAAAATTCCAAACATGTGCGCAAACCCTTTCCATTTCTATACCTCTAACCAGCTGATATGAATCCAATCAACCCCGGATCATATGTTTACATCCAGTCATTCCTGTCATAACTCGCAACTATTCAGATCCATGCAAAATTGCTTTCTACAAATGTTCCTATTCATACAAAACAGCAATTTTATATAGTAAAGTGACCACATGCATATAACTTAATCTGTGATCAGCAACTTTATGAATGGAGTTCCAAAGCATTACCTACTTACAACATCATATACAATATGACATAAATTCCACCAAGCACACAGCTTAGTCCAGCATAGATCAGATTCCGGAATCTGCGGCTCCGGATGGTCAGCAGCATCCCAAGTCCCATCGTTAATGCGCAGCTTAGTAATACTGCAAGGGAGCTGCTTGCTCCTGCTGCCAGATTAAGCAATGTAAGCAGAATCCACAAACTGCCACTATTCTCTCTTTGAATCTTCCTGTTTTTTCCTTCCGCATCAGCTTCTGCGCCCAAATCCAGCTTCTGCTGATTTTCACGCTCCTCCTCTCGGAAAAGACATAGAAAAATCCAGAACACTGCCGGAATAATAAAGTTTCCCGCAAGGGACTTTCCCTGCCAGGTACGTGTCAGGAAAAAGGTCTCTGTTGTATAAATCGACACATTCCCGAACATCTGCCAGAGTGCCATCAATGCCATAAACATCGGAAGCAGACGCTTTTTATTGCAGAACAGTTCACGCCCGATCTCATAATAAATCAGATACGTCAACGGAATCAGAAGCAAGGGTGCCACACTATGCGCCATAATGGTTGCATGAATGCCGCACATGGTTCCGACATATGCCTCCCAGATGGGAAACAGTGCCAGTGCATGCCGGGCATCCAACGGCATACTTACTCCGCGGTTCGGATCAATCCGGTACAGCGTATCGGTCTGCTGTGCGGTCAGCGCCTGTACCACATAATAAGCGTCATCTCCGTCAAATGAAGCCCTCGTAAAAGCCATGTAAAGCTGGAATCCGGCAAGAAGCAGGAACAGTACAAGAAAGATCCTTCCTTCCCAGCTATCATAGGGAGCTCTTCGAAGCCATAAGAAATGATCTGTTTCCTTTAAGGCACCGGACAGGTTCGTTTTCCGTGTCTTCTTCCCCCGGTATATCCAGAACCCATAACCGGCTCCTGCCCCTAAGATCTGCAGAGCTGCATATAAAATCACCATTCTGGAATAGCCATGATAAACGGATAGCAGCATTATCGGAATTCCAACCATCTCCAAAAGCGCAAACAATAATAAATATCCAATTAACAAAGTCACACCTGCTGTCTGCAGCTTCTTTGGCAGATGCTCCCGTTTAGGAGCCTTCCGGAATAAAAGCCCCAATCCCACAGGAATCACCAGAAGCCAGAATAGCAGACCTGAGATTTTCAGTATGATCATTCTTCCTTCTCTCCATATAACTCATCCCATTCCTCACGGGGAATCGCCGTTACCGAGTCCACCTGATAATAGAACTCATAAAACCGGTTGATCCAGAAATCCGGATCATCTGTCATATCTGAATCATGCGCCGGGCTGTAAGGATTCTGAAATTCTTCACGGAACCGGGGAATCACTACGCTGCCGTTTCCCCCATTGTCCTCACTGGCATTGACAATCAGTTCAATACGCTCGTTATTTTCGCGATTGATACGCCACAGGTTAATCATATTATCAAAATAGGTAAACATGAGCCACAGGCACAGTACCGCTGCCAGTCCGTAACGCAGTAAGGCCACCGTGAATTCCTTCTGATCACAGTCCCGGATTGCCTGGATGCAGGCAATGAAAAGGAACACTCCCACTCCATAATAAGCCCTTGGTGTCGGAGGCGGGATCACAATTAAGGCATAGCTGGATGCCAGTGCTACCAGCCCAAAGATGACCGACTCATTTGACACAACCGCTTTCCAGCTCTTCCACTTCTTTTGCAACACCAGAATCACTATCGCAATCAATAAAAGAATCAGCACTTCTCCAAACAGTTCTTCAATGGATACCGTAATCTTATAAAATCGGGAAAGCAGCTTCGCCAGCCCTGTAAAAGTCTCATCCGTATCATCCACACGGCTCCGGATTCCAGGGCACAGCACCATTGCCAAAAGCCCGCAGGCAACTCCTGCTCCGGAAGTAATCATATATGCCTGCACTCCTGTTTTTAACCGTGTCAGCCAGGATTCCCTGTTGTCGCCTTCCATAGTATCTGCGTTCCGATTCATCAGATAAATCCAGGTAAAGAAAATCCATGCCAGGAAAATGCCTCCTGAGGTGTTCTCATTACACCATCCGGCTGCAAGTCCGAACACAAAGCCGATAATTGCCGTAAGCACCGGGTACTTCATGGTATTCCCGGTTCGTTCCAGTTGATGGCGGTACCATACAAGGAATCCGATCATAATGACACTTCCCCATAAATAATTACAGGAACCGCACAGCCAGAGCATGGTTTCTCCAAACCGCACCGAATATCTCCACACAAAAGCAAGACTTAAAAGCAGGACAAAGATATCATGCTTCTTCTTTCGCTTTACGGAAGCATAAATCAGCAGAACAAGAGCCACAAACATCACACTGTTTGCAATATTAAATACCCATTTATCCATCGTCAGGAACACACGCAGATTAAACTGTCCGATCACTCTGCAGTTATGATACATGTATTCTGCGTACTGCTGCTTTATAAGGTCCCACAGGGATCTCGCCTCCTGTACCTCTAGTGCATACGCATAATCATCCGTATAATAAGGAGTCAGAAAATTATAAATGAATATCATCAAAAAGGAGAGTAGAACGGTACCTGCAAAAATCCCTTTCCGATGTTTTTCCCCAAAAGAAGTCATTGTCTTTTCCTCCGCAATATATCAGTCTATTTTAGCACGACTCAGGCCTTTATTGCAACGCTATTAACTTGACGCCCCATAAAATCAATGTTAGGATATAACTTGTATCAGAACAAATTTCAAAAAGATCCAAAGAGGAGATTTGACATGTCAGTAAAATATCATAATTTTGGTGGAGTCATTGGTTGGAATCTTCAGAAATATTTCCCCAACCTTTCTTCCGACAGCTATCTGAAGCTTCAGCGTTCCACCAGAAATAAATTACAGCAGGAATATATCGATTATTTCCTGTCTACAGACGAGCCGCCGATGCCGCTCGTGGTTAACCTGGAAACCATCAATCGCTGCAACAGCACCTGTTCCTTCTGTACTGCAAACAAAAATGCGGAAAAGCGCCCATACAAGCGTATGGAGGATTCTCTATTTTACAGTATTATTGACCAGCTTGCTGACTGGGGATACACCGGCCACCTGACACTTTATGGTAATAATGAGCCTTTTCTGGACACCAGAATTGTAGAATTCCATAAATATTGCCGTGAGAAGCTTCCTCACAGCTTTATTTTCCTTTCCAGTAACGGACTGCTTCTTACCGTAGACAAGGTAAAGGAGATCATCCCCTATGTAAATCAGCTTATTATCAACAACTACTGCAGAGATATGAAGCTGCATGACAATGTGAAAGAAATTTATGAATATGCAAAGTCCCATCCGGAAGAATTCAAGGATGTCGAGTTGCTGATTCAGATGCGATATATGGATGCCGTATTGAGTAACCGCGCCGGAAGTGCACCGAATAAAACGAACGACGTTAAAATTATCAGGGAAACCTGCCTGATGCCTTACACCGATATGTTTATTTTCCCGGACGGCCGCATGGGAATCTGCTGTTGTGATAACTTCGAAGCAACCACATTGGCAGACCTGACAAAGACGCCGTTAAAGGAAGCCTGGAATTCTCCGGAATACCGGAAGCTGCGCAAGGATATCCGGACAAGCCGTGCGGACTATGCTTTCTGTAAATACTGCGATTTTATCGATGCCGGACTACGTATGGATACCGTAGATGATACATTACATCACAGAGAAGCCAATCATGGAGCAAGACAGTCCCTGTTCCGTAAATAAGAACAGACATTGAAATGAAAGAACCGTTTTCTTAAAACAACAGACATTAAAATCCCCGATAATCTTTTGATTTATCGGGGATTTCTTTATCTCTTTACATAAAAATGTAAGATCGGGCAAATCTCTGTACTCTGATATTCTGCAGGCAGGTTCTGTTAATCGACCTCAGCTTCATTTCCTTCGTTATTCGAGGTTTCATGATATTCCTGTTCGGTATTGACACTCCAGATATTCTTCTTGTCCCTGCTTCCGGTTAAAATATTCTTGACTGCTTCAAAGGACGTAACCATAGAGTGGTCAATATTGTTATAACGATGCTGACCATTACGTCCAACACAGTACAGATTCTCAATTGAGCTTAAGTAATCCACCAGCTTATCCATCTCATCATAGGTATCAAAGTATGCCGGATAAGCTTTCTTCACCTTCTCCATATGAACATCCAGAACCACATCCGGACTGTCAATCAGACCAAGCTTAATCATTTCACTGACACCGATCTTCGCGAACTCTTCCTCGGTCATGTTCCAGTATTCATCGCCTTCATTGACAAAGTACTCAAGACCGATCCATACCGTATGCTCAAGATCCTTAATCATATAAGGAGACCAGTTATTATAAATCTGGAAACGTCCCAGCTTCACATTACGGTCCTGTACATAAACCCAACAGTCCGGAACAATATTGTTCACAGTCCTGATATTGGTTTTATTCACCAAATTAATCTTCGGAACCAGAACACCAAGTGTCATATAATCACGATAAGGAAGGCCTGCTGCAATTCTTGCCGCATCCGCAGGTACATCGTTCATGCCGCCAACCAGATCTCTCACCGGCATGGAGGAAATGAAATAATCTCCTTCCATAGTGAGCTCCTGTCCATCCTTTTCATAGGTCAGGGATGTCAGCACATTATTCGCGTTCTTGTGGACTCTGGTAACCTTCGCATTCTTAATGATTGTACCGCCAAGCTTCTCCACTTCTGCTGCAGTCACATCCCATAGCTGTCCGGGACCGAGCTTTGGATACTTAAACTCTTCAATCAGAGAGGTCTCCACTTTACGATTCTTTTTCTTAAAAATCTTCCCAAAGACATCCTTTAAGATAGCCACAATTGACAATCCCTTAACACGCTGCGCGCCCCAGGATGCGTCAATCTCGCTAGGATGTCTGCCCCAGAGATTCTCCGTGTAATATTCAAAGAACATGGAATACAGCTTACGCCCGAAACGATTGATATAAAAGTTCTCCAGATTCGTTTCCGGCAGCTTATGGAACATGGATCCCAGATAGCTGAATCCCACCTTTAACGTCGTAAGCAGTCCAAAATTCCTGAATGTTTCCGGTTTTAAGGAAATCGGATAGTCATAAAACTTCGTATCAAATAAAATACGGGAAACCCGGTGTCTTGTCAGCATGACACGGTCTTCCTTCTCCGGATCCGGCCCTCCCTTGGTTACCGGCATAGGACGATGCAGAATAATATCATCGTATGTCGGATGTCCCTGCATCGGAAGCATATGATCCCACCAGGCATTTACCTCAGGAATTTTGGAGAAGAAACGGTGTCCCCCCATATCCATACGGTTTCCTTTGTAATTGACTGTCTTTGAAATACCTCCAAAACAATCACTTTCTTCAAATACAATTACCTCGATATCCTTTGATTTCGTAAGTAATTCATAAGCTGCAGTAAGACCTGCCGGACCTGCACCAATAATCAGGGCTTTCTTCATTCGCGATTAACCGCCTTTCTATTATATATCTACCCCCAGAAAACCAAATGTCTGCTTCGCAGCCGCTTGGTTTTCTCTGAGGATTTTTGCATTCTCGATATATCTACATTACACTCGCAAATCCGCACTTCGTGCTCTCCATCCTGCTTCGCAGGATATTTGCTCGCTAATGAGCCCAGAAAACCAAATGTCCGCTTCGCAGCCGCTTGGTTTTCTCTGAGGCTCATTATATCATATTTTCTGGGAAGCGTCTATACAGCTTTGGGACGGTTCCTCCAGCACCATCATGCATAGATAAAACGGCATACACAGCATCAGGAAATAAACATACCGGAACTCTGTTGCCACGGGTGTTGCAATCATTACCGTTCCCCATAACAACAAACACGGAAGTGTATAAAGAAGTTTTCCTTCCTCCCGGCGCACCAACGCACATCCCATCATCAGCAACAGGATCCAGAAGGCAGTTCCCATGCTCCATAACGTGCCATACACCGGTACCATGCTTCCGAGCTTTACAGCAATTTCTTTGCCCTTCACAACCAGGGGACCCCGGATCAGCGGTGTATGGGAAATGCCAAGCTCCGTCGCACTGACTCCTTCGGCGTCAGCTACCGGATAATAGGAATCCGGATACCAGTATCCGTTTGTCTGCTGAATATAAGCCTCCAGATAATCACCCGGATATCGGATCAGCAGATCAAGCCATAACCTGAAAAATTCTTTTTTATGTGCTTCCAGATATTCCGGATGTCCGGCCCGGACAAGCTCCTTCATATTATCCGCGAATTCCGGATTATACAGGTTCTTCACGTGATTACGGTCAATGACCGCATCAATCAGTTCCAGTTGTTCCAAAGATAACTCCCTGTCATTGGCAAGAACATACGAAATCTGCTGAATCGGAATGCACAAAGACTCCACAAAATCCGGCGGTGTTACCCGGCATCCATTCATCACCGGATACTTCACCACAACTGCTGCAAGCAGGGAAACCGCCAGAAGTCCGATCACTTTCCGGTTCTTTTTCCAGAAAGAAGCAAAGAAAATTGGAACACATACCAAAAATGCGTACCAGCCATTCGAGCGGAACAGGCACATCATCGCCCCACTTAATACAAACAATACAGCATGCTGCCATTTCCCTCCATTCCGAAGCCTCAACAGTGATGTGATAAACACCAGCACAGCTGCTGCAAACGGAATGTCCTTCCAGACCGTAACTGCGTAAACAGCATGATATGGCAGGATTGCAAATACCAGAGCCATTGCGGTACACCATCCTGCCTTCAGATGAAGGAAACGCATGGATGACACAAAATAAGCAGCTGCAAATGCCATGATGCACATTTGTGCAAAAGTATAAAATCCCATGGCATATACCATATTTCCGGTTATTGCAAAGCCAATGGAATAAAAAACTTTTATCAGTAATGTATGTACCCAGGGATGATGATTGCTGTAAGAGACAATACCAAGCACCTGTTCCAGCTGATTAATACTGTCCGGCGTCATAATCCCGGGAAACTGATACAGGAAATAGGGCAGCCATCCCAAAAGACAGACAATGAATGCCGCAGCCAGCGGATGCATAGCAAAAGGATTCCGGCTTTTGACCGGTTTTCTTTCGCAGAAGAGTTCTTTCATCTTCTCCTTCTCCATAACCCAAAGGAACAGGAATTTGAGTAATGCATCAAACAAGGCCCAGAAACCAATTGCAGCTGCCGCAAGGATAGCGCCCTGAAACATCCGGTTGGTTAACGACTCAATATAATGTGACGCATCTAACAGCATATAACACAGGGTATAAATCACTGCCAAAACTGCCGCTGTCACTCTCATTCTGCGGTCTGCTTTCTGTGAATCAGCAAGCTTCTTATAAACCTCCCGGTAAAAGAAAAATGTCAACAGAAAGAAGATCAGTGTAAATACATTCCCCGGCTCCATTCGTGCCGCTTTCATCAATGCCCAGGATGTTAAAAAACTTTCCCCGGCCTGTATGAAGATGATCCTTTTCTCTTTCAGCTTCACTATCCTATCCCCTCACGTGTCGATCTCAAAATTCAAACATTCCCAAATACTATTTTCTATGGAAAAGATAATAGGTACTCACATAATTTCCATCATCAAACACATCCTCTGCAACCAGTTCGTATCTCTCCCAGATTGCCTCCGGATAACTGTCTTTTGCAAGAACGTATTCGGTTTGTCCTTCCCTAATATACCGTTCCTGCTCCTTATCGACCATATCTGAATTAATTGTCTGTGTCTGGAACCACTGGCATGTCGGTACAATATCACACACGGTATACAAACCCGCATCAAGACAGCCGATATTTAACAAAGTCGGATTATCCGACTGTTCTACAATCTCTTTAAAATGATACAAAAACAGGTCTTCGCGCTTCATCCTCATATAAGAAATATTAACCGAATTCAGGTATACAATCAGTGCGCTTGCGCCAATCGCTGCCACCATAAAAATGCCCTGCAGCCACTTTGCATCAGGCCGGGCAGAAGCTTTCTTCAGCTTCCGCATCCCCCATTCTGCCAGCTTTCCAACCAGAACAAAGCCGCAGACCGTAAATACACCAAGCGGTAATGCATAATAGGGGAGCTCAGAACCTCCGATATAAATTCCAAGAAACAAAAAGCCAAAGAGAACCGGTACAAACAAGCGTGTCATCCACTTCTGTTTCTTTTCCAGAAGCATTCCGAACATTCCGGGAATCATCGCAATGTAATAAACAAAATTGACGCGGATCAGCCAGTACAGAATTTTAACCAGCGTATAAATTCTTTCTCCAACAGAAGGACCTGCACTGTCCAGATTACTGTACAGAAATACGTTAATATAAACATATCCCCAATACCAGTCATATAAGGCACCACGCACACCAAAATAAATAAGCCCCGGTAAAAACGGAACCGCCATCCCAAGCAAAAACCAGCCGCAGGACACAAATGCGCGTTTCACATTCTTCCGGATCAGGCAGGAAAAGGCCACCCACATCATCCAGGCAAAGAAAAATCCCAATACGGTAAATTTAATATTTGCAACCACACCTGCCAGGACACCTGCAACCACCAATGTCCGGCTGTCCATCGCCTTGTGCGGATATTCCTTCTTAAAATAACGGAGTCCAAAGTATAATCCCCAGACCAAAAACGGAAAACAGATTTCTTCCGCTGCGCCGCCCCAGTAAAAGCTATAAGAAGCGAACACCATAGCAAGTGGTAATGGTGTCAGGACAAGTGCTGTATTTCTTCCCATATAAAGAAGCAAAATCCGATAAATGCCCACCAGATCAAAGAATGCCAGGATACATTCCATCACGAAAACTCCGGCAAATGTGGTATGGGAAATCAGATAACAAAGACCATATAAGAAATAAAGAAGGATTCCCTTCTGATCAAACACCTCTCGATAGGGAAGTTTCCCGTTAAAAATAGCCTTGCCAACGGAAAAGTAACTGTTTGCATCATCCCAGTTATTACATGGATAAAGAAACGAGGATCTCGTTGCCAAAAGCAGTACCGTCACTGCTGCCACGATAAAATATAAAAATATGCACAGGCTTTCCTGCTTTTGCTGATCCCATTTCAGACGCTTCATCGCATTTCTTCCCCTAAACAATTCTCAAACATCATCATATCAAATTTTGTATTGTTTCACAACAACTAGTACACTGAAAAATAAGTTTCTGATACATTGACGCTGAATGATTGTTTCATCTGCTGCAATTTACGCTGCACCGTTTCACGCAAAAACCTCCAGACAGGTTGTCCTGCTGGAGGTTTTTGCATATCTAAACGTGTACATTTTTTATCCCTTTTCACACCGCATATGTACACAACTAAAGATATCTGCGCATTAATTCTTCTTCACCCTTCGGCTGATATGTCAGATAACGGGATGTAGAAGTCAGTGTTGTGATTGCTACGCCCCAGACGGCTGCCATTATGAGCCTCGACAATGTTGCTTTGAATTTATTCATTTCCTTTTCCTCCTTTTTACACAGAGAAGTAAAGCAATAATGTCTATTGTTGCCCATATCTGCGTTGATATCTCATATGTTCCGGCAAATACGAACACAGAACAGACCAGATACCAGACCACGAGCATCGCAAAGGACATGATTTTGTTTTGTTCCTTCATCTCCTCACGGATTCTCTTGTTCGGATTTTCTACCGGCGCAAACTTCGCAAAATGTATAAACGCCGTTGCTACCCCTATTGTAATGAGAATGTTCTGCGCAATTTCCGGAAGAAACAGCAGCCCCTTCATCATTCCAAACGAAAGCAGATAGCACAATATCGAAACAAAAAAGCACCGCACTCTGGTTTTTGCATGATATCCTCCGCAATAACCCCGAATACTCATGAAACACAGTAAGAAAACAACAGATCCAAAAAAATTCCGTAACGCAATTCCAAGCGCCATGATCATCAGACTTGTCAATGCCGTAGTTACAATAACCTCGATACCGAGGTAGTACAAATCCCAATCCTCTTCTTTAATCTGAAACTTACGGATAAACCTCATCGTGATTCTCTTGGCTAGAAATTCCGACACGTCTGCTTCCCCCTCCTTTTTCATTATTGTAACCGCAATTTTTTCATTTGAATAGCAGAATGTCAGCTTTTGCCCGATTTATGTCATATTTTTCTCCTGACAGCCTGTCAGAAGAAGATTTCAGCCCGAAACCAGCCTTCCGAAACGTTCAGATCAAATCTTCCCCCGTTTTTATCAACCAACTCCCGAATACAGGAAATCCCAAATCCATGTAACAATGCATCCTCTTTGGTTGTATAATTATACCTGAAAGGTTTTTCCATTTCAGAATCCTTCACCGTGTTCCGGACGCTGATATACAAGACACCCTTCGTTTTTATGAGTACCCGGATCTCTGGATTTTCTTTGACTTCTTTGGCTGCTTCAATCGCATTATCCATGAGATTTCCCAGAATCATTGCCAGATCAAGATCCGAAATTCTCGTTGTTTCCAGAACATCCATATCAATGCGGATATCAATTCCATTTTCTTTTGCAATCTCTTCCTTCATCAAAAGCAGGGTACTTAAAGGATTGTCTCCATATTTAAATTCCTTTACTCCATCCAGTTCCATCAGAAAATCTCTGGTATAATTCTGTGCTCTTTCATAGTCCTTCTCAAGCAGCTGCTGCTCAATGACTACCAGACGGTGCTTCATATCATGCTGTGTCTTACGGACCTTCCTGATATTTTCATACTGCTGCTTATAGGTCTGCTGCTGGATAATCATCTGTTTACGGAGAAAATCGCTCATTTTCTTCTGCTGCTTTCCCCGGTATGCATCATAGGCCAGCTGGAAGCTCATAAAGCACAGCGCGCAGACCATCAGAAGCAGCCACACAATCCAGACAATATCCGAAGTCTGCCTGTAAAAATGCACAAGAGTCTGAAACAATGTTGTACCTACGGATATCGTTATAAGCGGAAATACAATAACCCACACTCCTGCTCTTTGTAATACCATGATTTTATCCCTGAAAATTCTGGAAAGAATCACCAGAATGACCAATACGACCTTGGCCGTAACAATCATGGCAATCCGCAGAGGATTGCCCTCAGCCACAAGTACCGTCGCATCTACATGAAAAAGATTCACGAAAGTGTTCACTGCAAGAACACTCGAACCAAGAAGGGCAACATTATATACTGCAATCAGAAAAAGCTTCCAGTACCACATACCCTCCAGAAAAAGCATGGTGTACCCGAAGGCAATCACAAAATCAATAAGAACCGTATATTGGGAAAATAATGCAAATTGATCTGAAAAACCAATACTTGCCATAAGCAGAAGAACCGCTGATACTGCTCCCGGAAAATCAATTTTCCTGCTATACTTGGGCCGACAAAATATCTTTAAAAATACAATCCACAGCACCGATTCACACAGATTAGCCAGTATCTCCATTTAAGTCATCTCCATCGGATTCCATATAACTTCTCAATTTTTCAAGAAGCTGTTTTTCAAAATGCGGACTAACGAATTTCTTTATTCCATTACGTAAATAAACATTTTTACCATCAAACCGCTCTATAAACTTCACATTGACAAGATAACTCACCTGAACACGGACAAAACCATACTTTTCCAGGGTATGCTGAAGTTCATTAATGTGGTTTCTCACCACGATCGGCTCTTCATTATCCATAATAATGTCAATATAATGACCATTCGCCTGCAAATAGTCGATATGATAAGGATCTACCAGAATATTCTTCTTCCCATCCTTCACAATGACATAAATAGGCTCTTCACGGCTTTCTTTCCAATATCTTCTGACTGCCTTCCGCAGATCCTCTTCCAGATGTGCCTTCCTTATATAAGCAAACGGACGGGCCTCAATACTGTCAAACACATAATGATCATAGGATGAAGCAATAATAATGTCCTGAAACTTACGGGTCTTTCTCCACTTTTTCACCCACTGAATTCCATTTTCATTGCCCAGTTCCACATCCAGAAACAACAGGTCAAATGACAACGGCGAGGTATCCGCCTCCTGCGTTGTCCGGAAAGTCTGAATATGTACCTGTACCTTTCCGGCACCCAGAACCTTCTCTATCATCCGCGATAATACATATGCAAAATCGGGATCATCATCCAGAATGGCTATGAAAAGCTCTTGATTTATTTTCTTCATTCATCATTCCACCTCATCATCTTACTGTAACAAAAACGAGATGGGTGTATTATATTACTTTTTCTGCATAAAAAACAAATAATTTCTTATAAAATCCATATTTATTCCAAATATTTCTATCATTTCAATTTGCTTAAACATCATTTATTACAAGTAAAAATGTTAATTATTCCCATTTATCACCTTTTCTGTAGTTCGAATGATCATTTTGTTCTTATTTTTGCATTGTTCAGGCATTTCTGCAATACACTTCTCTTATCTCATTCTTTATACAGTTTATATCTGATTTACATCATCCTGAATATGATTTTTTCAGGAACAAATCATTCCGCTTTTTCTTATCTATCTTTCACTTTTTCTTCCCATCTTTTTCACCCTCATTATACACAATTCCGGCTGATTTTCCATCCTTGGTTTTCCCCGGAATTATGATATGGAAGAAGGAGATGTAACTCATGGATGCGCTGATGAACAAAATCAGAAATACTTATGATTTTACCGAATATGAATTAAAAATAATACGCTATGTTATCACAGCGCTCCTTTATGACCTCAGCAAGTTAATCCTGTTGGCAGTGATGTTTTCTTATTTGGGTTTCTTTCCTTATTTTTTATGCGCATTGATTCCATTCTGTTTATTGCGAAGTAAAAATGGCGGAATCCACACAAAAAGCTATTGGACCTGCCTGCTGCTGACGGTTCTTGTATTTATTCCAACCGTTATGATCCTGCCGGTGACAGCTCCATTAACACCGATTCTGCGTATCGGACTCATGATTCCATGTGCAATCACAGAATACCGGCTTGGTCCTCTCCTTTCCCATCGCGAGGTCAAGCTGGACGAAAAGGGAATCCGAAGGAACCGTATTGCTTCCTTTCAGGTGGTTCTGATTGTCGCAATTCTATTATTTCTTTTCCCTGAATGTCCATATTTACTGGCAAGTTTTTGGATGGTGGTTCTTCACACTGTTCAATTAGCTATAACAAAAATTTATAAGGAGGTGAAAAAATATGAACAAGACCAAACTTAAACAGTTAGGATTGGCACTCTGCACTCTGTGCCTTTCAGGCTTTTGGGGTGCAATTTCTGATTGTATCTGTATTATATTTTTTGGCGAACCTGAATACCCCGAAGAATAATTATTTTGAAAACCAATAGCTATGCTGTTGGTTTTTATATTGGAATACAAAACCCTATTTTTATTGCCTCAGTTCCCTTCCATCTGAATGATTCTGTAGAAACTTCACCTCCAAACTCCTCTACCATCCTCTGTAATTTTGATAATCCAATCCCTCTATTCTTCCCCTTACTACTATAGTTTGCTTTGAAAATTTGTTTCAAATCCTCCGGCATCTCATTTGAATATTGGTTTGTAACATCAAATATTAGTACTTCCTGCCCACATGATAGATTTACATTCATATATGCATTCTCATCATAATTTCCAAGTGCTTCTATTGCATTATCCATAAGAATACCAAACATTTCTACTAATTTATATTCTGGAATATTTATATCTTTATTTTTCCATATACAATGATGCTCAATGTCAATACCCATTTCTTCTGCATAATGTATCTTTTCTGACATAAATCCTGCTATTAAAGGATTTTCAATCATTGTAAGAATTGATGTTTTATCATTATTTTTCAGGATGGAATCTATATAATTTCTTTCCTGCTTTATTAATTCATCATAATCATCAATTGTATAAAGCATACCCTCAATCGCATTCATATGATTTTTAAAATCGTGTTGTTTCTCTCTCACTGAACAAATCAAATCTTCATATGCATTATAATATAATCGGTTCATTTCTAATTGCGTTCTTTTCTTATCAGCATCGTTTCTAGCTTGTTGCCATTCCCAAAGAAGTAGCAGCAATAATGTAAAAAAATAAATTACATAAATAACATCTTTTCCCGTAAGATCGGTTTCCTTAATTTTCCACACCTTTTGACCAAAAGCCACCAATGCAAAACATCCCACTATCAACAATATTTTTTTATGCTTCATAAGGAAGTCTGAGATCTCTTTAAGATGAAGTTTGGGAAGAAGAAATACTGAAATTATAAAGCACATAAGCATTGTTAAAAATTCCCACATCAAATTGCCTGAATTATTATCTCTCATAAGTGTTGATAAAAGAAAATATATCATCAGTTGTGAAATACCAAGCACAATCACAGATATTACTATATTAATAATAGCTCTTACAACTTGGCATTGATAATTAAATAGGCAATACAATAGCATAATTAAATATGATACCGATACAAAATATTTGGGGAATCCATAATCATTAAGTCCTATCATTAAAACAATCTGTGTAACAAGAAACAATACCACTTTAATATTATATTCCAACTTTTCTCCATAAACTGTTGCAAATGCATAAAGAAGAGACAATATCTCCAATAATTCCAAGATATTCCTAACCATTAAACACCCTCCTCAAAAAATTCTTCTTATATGTCAATCCAATTTCTACCGAATCCGTTCGATTTTTAAAAGTAACGTATCTGTTGACGGAATCTATGGTTTCGACATAATTCCGGTTAACGATCACGAAACGGTTACACTGGACGAAATCATCGGAATCTAATTCTTTAAGGATCTCCTTCACTGGTTTATATGGCAGGTAACGCTCATCGGCTGTTGTGTGGATCACTCTTCCGGAACGTCCATTTTCAATATAGACAATGTCCTCCTTGCAAAGTTTTAATAGTATTCCATCTCTTCTGTAATATACTCTGTCTGAAGCCGAAGAATCGGTCGGGATCATAAGGGTTTCCTTTATAAGCTCAGACAATTGCTTTGTATCATAGGGTTTCTCGATATAGCTGTAGCATTGGACATCACTGTATGCATACAGACTGGGATCTTCCAGTCCGGTAATAAAAATAATGGGAGTAAAATGATAGCGTTCCACTTCACGGATATGATCTGCAAATTTCATACCGGAAGCGTCCCCAGAAGTCCGGGGATCCAGAATAATATCTAACAGAAAAAGATCAATGGATTTCTCCATTGCCATATGATATGCCTGTTCCAGGTTAACCGCACATATTACTTCATTCTGCGCACCCTGTTCACGAACAATTTTAACCAGCCGCTCCATCTCACGGGCATTATCTTCCAAAATTAAAATTGTTTTCATCCTATGTATTTCGTCCCCTTATTCCTCAGATTCAAATAACTGATCGATGATCACTTTCATATGATCCCTGCACGCTTTATCTTCTTTCGTAAGTACATTGCCTTTGATGAAGTAATGCATCAGGCGTACTAATACTTTCAACTTATCCGCATCCGAGAAATGATCTACCTGCTCCATGATGTCTTCCACATTTTCCGTTTCTCCATATAGAAGATAATCCGTAGATACACCAAAATGCTGACAGATCAGTCTGAGGGTCTTCTTGGAAGGACCATATTCTCCTCGTTCATAACACCCGATTACATTCGGTCCTACGGAAAGAATTTCTGATAAGGCATCCTGAGTGAGTCCCTCTTTCTCACGCAGCTCCCGTATTCTCTTCCCCATTTGTTCATTATTAATCGAAAACTCTTCTGTCATCACGGACTCCTCTGCTTTTTATTTCATTATATCCATGATGCACATTCCTCTTAATACAGTTATACTGTTTGTTTTCAGCGTTTCTTTTCGTTTCACCCACAGTTTCACCGTGACAAACCATCAGTAATACTATGGATATTCTCCTTCAATCCTGCTCTCGTTAATTTCAAGGGTTCTGCCTCATCCTTCAGATAAAGCTTTCTCTCCTTCTGATCCAGATAATCCATATATTTTCCATTTACAAGAAGGCCTTTTCCACACATTATCATTGGCTCTGACTTAAGCTGTTCCATAATTTCTTTCATGGTAAGATAGGCATACTGAGTCAATGGCTTGCCATGAACCTTGACAGACAGGTTCTTTCCTGTAATGCGCACATACACAACCTGATCCGTGTCAAAGAGAACGTGTATTCCATCGTTCTTCAGATGAAGCCTTGCTTTTGCTTCCACCGGATTATAAGTCAGACATTTCTTCACCATTCTGTGAATCTCATTGACATCATAAGGCTTTTGGATATACCCAAAACAATGCAGATCCTTATAAGCCTGTGCTCTCGGTTCCTCCAGTCCTGTCACAAAAATCACCGGTACATGACGGTATTCTTCACTTTTACGGATTTCCTCGATAAAACGATAGCCCTCCCGGTTGCATTTCTTCTGATCCAACATGATATCCACCATAAATAAGGAGATTGTCCGGTGCTTCATACATTCATAAGCTTCTTTCAGACCGGTATAACCGAATACACAATATTCCAAAGGACTGCAATCCTCCACGATCTTTACCAGATATCTCAAGGCTGCCGGTTCATCCTCCAGAATCAAAATATTTTTTACTATTGTATTTCCCTGTTCTGTCCCACTCATAAGTTTTCCTGCCTGCAAGCAATTATCCGTCTGCTATTCCATATCCTGACGGGAGCTGCCTTCCTTCCCATCAGGTGTAACACAAAAGCACTCATCTTGCATCATAACGCAAAATCAGTGCTTTTGTATATTTGTAATTTCTATTTTTCAAAAAGATCTACAACATCAACCTCCAAAACCTCTGCCAGAGCACGCAGTTCAAAGTCCGTAACTGTGCGTTCATGGTTTTCAATTCTTGAAATGGAACCGCGACAGACATATATGGCATAGGTTTCAAGTCGTTCAGCCAATTCCTTCTGACTCAGATGCCTTTCCAGTCTGTACTCACGCAGCTTACCGCCTATGATGTTTTGAGCCTCATAATCAATAATTCGTGCCATACTTTATCCCCGCTTATTTTTGACACAAATATTGTATTATATACATCGTCCCTGCATGTCCTATGTTAAGACATGCGACAGAATATTTTTATTTTTTACGGACAATTCAGTAGCTGCTGCATAATTCTCCTCCCCAAGATACTGTGCCGGATGATTACTATTTTGTAAATAATTGACTGATAAATCCACGTGGTTTCCTAAATACCTGATTGAAGTTTTAAGAACAAACCGTTATAATAAACAATAGTTTATCTCATAAAATGTATTTCCACAAGCAACCACAGTAATAGTGAATAAAATCGATGTAATAAACAGAAAGTGATCCAGGATATGATTTCTCTAGTGATTCCCTCCTATAATGAACAGGATAATATTTTCCGGACTTACGAAACGATCGAAGAGATTTTAAAGCAGTCCGGAATTGATTTTGAAATCATCTTCGTAGACGATGGTTCCATGGATAATACCTACGTAAATATCGTCCGGCTTGCCCAGACAAAAGCCAACGTCAAAGGACTTTCTTTTTCCCGTAATTTTGGCAAAGAAGCGGCGATTTTCGCAGGACTTGAAGCTGCTGCCGGAGAATGTGCCATCATTATGGACTGCGATCTGCAGCATCCTCCTGCACTTCTTCCGCAAATGTACGAATTATGGCAGAACGGATATGAGGTGGTAGAAGCCGTGAAGTCCAATCGTGGCAGGGAAAGCGTTTTCCATCGTATGTGCGCCAATGGATTTTATGGAATTATCAGTCAGCTTACGAAAATTGACATGAAAAATGCCTCCGATTTTAAGCTTCTGGACCGGAAAGCCATTGATGCCCTTCTCCTGATGCCGGAACGGACACCGTTTTTCCGTGCCTTGTCCTCCTGGGTAGGCTTTAAAACAATCCAGATCCCGTTTGAAGTACAGGAACGGGAAATCGGCACCTCCAAATGGAGCTTCTGGAGTCTGGTGAAATACGCACTCCGTAACATTACCTCCTTTTCCGGTGCACCGATGCAGGTGGTTACCATTTTAGGGTGGTTTATGCTGATTCCTTCCTTTGCTTTCAGCATTGAAGCCTTATACCGTTATTTTTCCGGAACCGCTGTGGAAGGCTTCACGACCGTTATTATTCTGCTGTGCTGGATTGGAAGTATTCTGATGATCAGTCTCGGCATTATCGGACATTACATTTCCAGAATTTATGAGGAGATTAAGGCACGCCCGAGATATCTGATCAGCCGGAGATGTGGGTATGAAAGGGAAGCCGGCAACGCCCAAGAAAAAGACCTTTAAGTCTCAGGGTAATTAAATTCCATTCATAAGGAGCGAGATTATGATTATATATCATGCCGATGACTACGGCATTTCCATAAATGCTTCAAAAGAAATATTATCTCTCGTCCAACAGGGAAAGCTGTCAGGAATCAGTGTCATTCCCAATATGAGCTGCTTTGCAGACTGTATAGATCTGCTTCTTCCTGTAATGAAAGAACGTCCGGCTCTGACGGTTGCACTGCACCTTAACTTTTTCGAGGGACACTGCTGTGCAGATCCGGCAAAGATTCCGCTTCTTGTTGATGAAAACGGATATTTTAAGTGCAGCTGGATGTATTTCTTTAAAAGCTCTTACACCTCTGCGAGAAATGAACTGCGTAAGCAGCTTTCCACGGAAATCCAGGCACAGATTCAAAAGCTATATCATGCAATGCCTTCCGATTATGTACTATGTCTTGACAGTCATCAGCATTCCCATATGATTCCGGTTGTCTGGGATGCACTGCGTGATGTCGTACTTTGGAATCATTATCCGGTACAGTATATCCGGATTTCCAGGGAGCCTTTAGCGCCTTACCTGAGCACTCCTGCCTTATACCATACCTATCCGCCGGTAAATCTGATTAAAAATGTCATCATTCAATTTTGCACATGGTATACCAAAAGACATCCCATTATCCCCATGAAAGGGAACTATTATTTATGGGGACTGATTATGGGCGGTTCCATGGATGCCGACCGGATCAACCGGTTGATGGATAAGTTTCAGAAATACGGACAGGATCCCGACACCTTAGAGCTGCTTTTCCATCCCGGAATCATTCTTCCTGAGGAATTGTCTCCGGAATATAATAATCCGGATTTTAAAGCTGCTGAGACCTCTCCCAAACGGCAGAAGGAATACGAAAGCCTGATGAAATTATAATTTCATCAGGCTTCTTTTAAAGAGACCGTTGCTCTTCTTCTATAATTCTCTCTCTATTTTCTCTAATTCTTTCTCTTTCGAGATCTTTCGAGATAAGCTGATTTTATATTCTGAATTGCCATCTCATACGACATCACATGAATCCCGAGATACATTTGCTGCAGCACTTCACATGATCCCTGTTCCAGCATATCTTTCGGCATCTCCTGCGGATAATCAATACTCCATACCCTGTACAGATAGCCCGCCCACTCCATAAAATCAGAAGAAAGTACTTCCCCTTTCTTAATCTTTACCTCTTCCTCCAGTGTCTCCATAAGATATTTTTCTCCAAGCCAGATGGAAGAGATTTCATCATGATACATATGCACTGCAAGGTCTGAACTTAGCAATTTATCAATAAAATCACGGGAATCATATCCTTTTTTACATGATAATATGAATAATCTGGCCGACATTTCACATTGTCCTGTGTGCACCGCTGTTAGCTTCATTGACGATTCCACTCCTCTATAATTTCATCAAAATATTTTACATTCTGAGCCCTGCGATACCTGGTGTTCAGCTGTCTAAACAGCTGATCCAGTATCAGATTTCTATTTTGACTTATACCCTTTGCCTGCTTTATCTCCTCATACGTCAAAGGACTCTCCTGAAGAATTTTAATGTGCGTTTTATCACAGGCTTCTTTTGTTTTGACAACATATTGCTTTCCGAGACTCACCTTTTGCATTGCTTCAATCAGTGCTGCATCACATAACTCCCCCATGAAAAATCTCTGTAATGCCTGCGTCATCTTATCATCTGCAATGATTCCTATGATTACATCATAGTTTTCATTATATGCCCGATATTTCTCACAAAGATTCCTATATTTTTCTTCCAAAAGTCCCCGGTTATAAGCAATAAACAATGCCCAATCAATCTGATCATTGGCATCTTCTTCAAAGGTTTTAATCTTTAAACCAGCAAAATCACAATCCAGTTCATAAAATCTATTGTCAGGGAACTCGGCAATTAAACCCTTAGGCTGATCCGGCAGATCCCCCATATAGAACCCCTGCCCAAAGTCGCAGGCATCAAGGCTCTTAGGTGCAATATCACCTTTAATTCCACTCTTTGATCCATGATATAGTATCATGCGCATCCTCCATATGGACATTATAACCATTCCATACCCCAATCACAATAATATTCATGCACTATTTTTCTGTTTTTCATTCTATATACTTATAGTAAATCCGATGCACATCTTCGTCTGAGCCTTCACTGATTGCATCTTCAAACAGTTTTTTTAACACTTGTCGGTTTTTACAAAAAGCCGCCTGCCGGTATTCTTCCCTCTCCAACCAGGTACACCAGTCTCTGACATTAAATTGTGTATAATCAAATTCCTCCGGAAAACAGACAAAGGAAAACCATGGATCCAGATCTTTATATTGATAGAATACCTGAATATCCGGAATTTTACCGTTCTGCCATAACCTGAGAATATTTCTCAACGGTTTATCCTGAAATCTCATGTTCATACGTTGTTTTTCGCTTAATTTAGCATATGCTTCACATTTCTTAAGAAGTAATGCCTCCACATCCTTTGAATAACCTATGATTTCCTCCAGCAAAAAAGTCCGCAGCTTATAAATATCCATTCCGAGTGCTTTACCTGCTGCACATTGCGAGATCTCATCCTGTATCTGTTTCTCAGCAAAAGGATAAATATTAACCAAAAAATAGGATGGGGTTCCTCCATACCATTTTCTATAACATTCCCAGGAACGATTAGTGAGCTGTTTTGATATTCGGTGATGCTTTATATCAATCATTTCGCAAAGCAATGTCAGATCTGCAAACCATTCTACATTTGTCTGAAGTATTTGCGAATACCGGTTCTCGTGATCCTCTTTCAAAAATTTTCGCAAAAATTTCATAAACAGTTTTTCTGCATATGGCGAAATAATATCCTGATATCCTGCATCAAACTGTTCCATCAGGAACTCTTCAAATATACCTGCTGCCGGTAAAAATGACCTTTGATCCTTATCCAACGGCATCAGTTTATCCAGATATTGAAACAGATGTTCCATTACCAGCTCAACAGATTCACGATCCAGCGTCATCTTCTCAAGCAGATTCATTACATTTTTGAGCCGGTGCACGGCCATATGACCTTCTGCTCTGCATCTACCAATTCTATAAGTATTAAAATCCAGCAAATTTACACAGTTGTCTATAATCTGTCTGTATATCTGCTGATCAAATTTAAGCTGTTTTATCTCATACTTCTTCCAAAAGATATCCAGATCCTTAACCTCAAACAAGTTAATCATAATGTAGATATCCCAGGCCGAAAAGGCAAACCACAATGGTTTATTTCTACAAAATGGAGATAAAAAGAACACAAGCAGATCTATGTAATTCTTAAAAATTTCCGAAATTGCCGCATGAATTATTGTCGATGAATACAAACCTGTTATATAAAATCCATTTAAAACAAGAGTCCGGACAAAATCCGTCATAGATGACCGGGTTATGAGAAATTCCGTTGGATCATACATTACCGTTCCCGAATAACAATAAGAACGCATTTTCTCCGATGTTTCAACAAATTGAATACTCAGTCCAGCACACTGGTTCATATATTCTTCAAAAAGCGGAAGCATTTGCTTTTCCTGTTCCGGCATTCTATGCCACATTTGGGCAAAGTGGATATGAGTATGCTGTTGCAGCCTATAATGCTGTTCCATATTACGCGCAAAACATACCTGCTCATATAAGTCTGTTTTTTTCTTATTAGACCACTGTTTTTTAGACAGCTGCTCAACTATAGCTTCATGATCTGTATACATTGCCCAATAGCTTTTCTCTGTCCCCGAGAATTCTGGATTTTTCCTCACCAGCTTCCAAAGCTTTTCATATTGACTTGTAAGGCAAAACTCTTCCAGACAGCTTATACCGGGCAATAGCTTCAAAGATATGTCATAACTTCTGGCAGGCGTCTTCCAATCATATATATAACTTTGTACTCCAACTTTGCTTAAAAACTGCCTTGCTCTTAGAACAAAATCATCCACCTTCCTGCTTCGTGCCACATGAAACAATGCCTTTATCAGTTGTTCCCCTATAGTATTTTCTCTAATATGCAGAGTGGAATCCTCTTTCAATATTTCGTACTTATCCTTTTTCAGATAAGCACAGATCTCTCTTACGTGTACCGCCTTGCGTTTTTCAAAATAGGTAAACATCTCTTCAAGCTGTTCTCTTCCTATCTTTGGCTGCTTTATCAACGTTATTGATCTAAGAACCTGCAAAAGACAATTTCCTCTGGGATTGACTAAAAGAGTCTGCTTCTGCTTACGTTCCGAAGCCGGAAGATCTGACACCTGAAGTATTTGAATCTGCTTCTGTTCTAAATACTCTCTTTGATATTTATCCATTGCTTTCGTTTCTGCCGAAACCAGAATATGCCTTGGACTAATTTCCTGTTTAGAATTCTGGCGTGAAACGCTCTTTTCCACCCATTTCATAATAAGTTTCAGATTAGAATCTCCCACACCATAACCTATAAACAGAAATGTGTGATTAATCAGCAGCGATTTAATAAAATTTTCCATCAAAATATGACTATCCGAATACTCCAGATAGTCATCTTCGCATAGCACAAGAGAATTCATGTTCTGTACATCCCCATGAATCTTTAATAACAAATGATTAGAATCCACATAAGCCATATCGCCATCCCGTACCACAGTTACATATGGATACGGAATATTTCCCTCTGCTCTTCTACGATATCCCTCCTGTAAGCTATAAGTCTGATTCACATCACTATATCTGTCAGCAATATATCTCTCTATCAGCACATCATAATTCGTCGTAATAATGTGTTTGGGTTTCAGCTTCATCACTTCATCCAATATGGGATTATCCGACTCCTTAACCCGGTTCGCTCCAAAAGCTTCTTGTAAAATTTTCTCATAGCTATTCGGAGATTGATATTTCAATGCCTGCGGAATTCGTAATAATTCATCCGAGGTAAAGGCTTTTTCCTTCGCAGCGTCCTTCCCTGTCAATTCCCTATACATTTTATGAACTAAAGAATTCCATGTAGGAAATCCAAAATTATTGGACATTCCAGCCCCTATAAAAACGATTAGCTGATTGCTTTCTGATGCCTGTTTAATCTGCTGATAGATGGATTCGTATGATGTGATGCTCACTGTAGGGTCCTTTCTAAAAAGACTAATTTATTTTTAAACTTCAGGGATCCCAGAAGTTTAAGCAGCGATATGCCGTTCTCGGAATGGCGGATCTCCTAAAACAAATCTGTTCTTCTTAACTGCTCTGAATCTGATACTTTCCTAGTAAATTATATCATTCAAATACCATATATACAATGTTGCCCCTCTCCTTGATTGGAATTTGAAAATATGCACGCATCTCACCCAAGCAGTATGATTATACCTTATATTTATCTACAGAAACTTATTAACCATGCCGTCTCAATCGGCTATATCACTATTATACAAAGGAGAAGCACTTATGAGCAACCATATACCGTCTATCATAGAAGATTATCTTAACTATTGTAAGACTCAGAAGAGACTTGATTCCAAAACCATAAAAGCATACCGTATTGATCTCACACAGTTTTCTGAATTTTTTGAAGACTTAAATATCAATGTCTTGTCCTCTTCTGATATTGAATGCTTTATCGGATATCTTAATGAAAATTACAAGGCAAAAACTGTAAAACGAAAACTGGCTTCTTTAAAAACTTTTTTTCGTTATCTTGAATATAAAGCCATCATTGAAACAAATCCCTTTAATAAAATAAGAACTAAATTACGAGAACCCCTATTACTTCCCAAAACAATACCTTTATATACCGTTGAAGCATTCCTCCAGGCTATATACACCGAAAATTCTCTGGCGCACACCGCATATCGCCAAAGACGAACTTTATTAGACGCAGCAATTATTGAAACCTTATTCTCCACCGGTATGCGAATCTCCGAATTATGCAGTTTAAGAAATAGCAATGTGAATTTGCAGGACGCTTCCATTCGTATCTATGGAAAAGGATCTAAAGAGCGGATTATTCAAATTGGGAATGATGATGTCCTTCATCTGCTAAAACAATACAAAGATAATTTTCAATCAGAGATTGATGAGAGCGACTATTTTTTTGTGTGTCCCAATGCCAGTCCGGTGTCTGATCAATCTATCCGACGAATGATTAACAAATACTGCTCTCTTGCTGCCATCGACCTGCATATAACCCCACATATGTTCCGTCATACCTTTGCAACATGCCTATTAGAAGCTGACGTTGATATCCGCTATATTCAGGAAATGCTTGGACATAGCTCTATTACCGTAACGGAAATTTATACGCATGTTGCCCTGTCGAAGCAGAAAGACATCCTTACAACCAAGCATCCTCGAAAAAATTTCAGATTCTAATTATATAAATTGAATGATAATTTTTAGTTATCCGTCAGTTATATAGATACAGGATAATTCTAAATTATTTGATA
>ERZ1106939.265-NODE-265-length-47040-cov-12.452889_pt1 | contig 47040 bp, 39 predicted proteins | sample MGYA00403669_ERZ1106939 | MGnify/ENA primary metagenome ERZ1106939 (study PRJEB35170, sample SAMEA104062447) | human gut metagenome | biome: human gut; feature: human-associated habitat; material: faeces | place: Denmark | collected 2012-09-28 ...
CCAATGGCGGAGTCGCTTCGCTGTATCAGGTGTCAGCGCGTCATGCGGTTATCCGTGCCAATGGCGTATGTGCAGAGGCGGCCAGTACCAGCAGTACCAGCACCAGAGCGCAAATAATAATGGACGCCATAATAATGGCGCCCAGCACGGACAGGATGACAGTATGAGAAGCGGCGCAGGCGCAGCAGAAAGCAGCACCGGCGCAGGCGGCGGTCATCATGGTATTCATGGCTTTCTTCGTGGTCTTGGTCATCACGGCCGCCTCCTTTCGCTTCGGAAATGTTGGGCCTATTGTAGCAAAGCAAAATTCCAAAGTCAACGGTGTTTTCACAAAAAACGTCATCATATCGCACAATCGGCCACAATATGTATTATGCAAAATATACAAAAACGAACCACTTTCTCCCAGAAACTGGAAATTCCACGGCCGCAGCCGGTCTGCCGCTCCGAACACAAAAAACGATATAGACGGACAAACATACGACAATACCGAACAATGCCCCTTGCATTTTCTGCGTTATCCTGTAAAATAGACAGCGAACCTCCGCGCGGTACGCGCGGAAGCGGAACAGACTGAAAAGGGAGGCCCGTCCATGCATACGCCCCGGCACCCCACACGCAGCATAACGATCATGGCGTCAGCGCTGCTGGCGCTGTTTCTGCTGTCCTTCGTGCTGGGCCGCTACGGCGTCCCTCTGGGCGAGGTGGTAAAGATACTCCTCTCCCGCGTCTTTTCTATTGAACAGACCTGGACGGACAACATGGCCATCGCCGTGTGGAATGTCCGCCTGCCCCGCATCCTGCTGGCCTGCCTGGTGGGCTGCGGCCTCTCCGCCGCCGGCACCGCCTACCAGACCGTGTTCCAGAACCCCATGGCCGCACCGGATATCCTGGGCGCGTCCTCCGGTGCCTGCTTCGGTGCGGCGCTGGCGATCCTGACGGGCCAGAGCACCGTGATGGTCACCGTTTTCGCCTTCCTGGCCAGCCTGCTGTCCGTGGCCCTAGTCTATCTGGTGGGTCGCCGATCCCGGGGCAGCCGTGTGGTGAGCCTCCTGCTGGCCGGTATCATGGTAGGCTCGCTGTTCTCGGCCTGTACCTCCTATATCAAGCTGGTGGCCGATCCCACCAACCAACTGCCCCAGATCACCTACTGGCTCATGGGCAGCCTCTCCGGCACCCGTATGCACACCGTCGCCTTTGCCGCCGTCTGTATGGCGGCAGGGCTGACGCCCCTGCTGCTGCTCCGCTGGCGCATGAACCTGCTGACCCTCTCGCCGGATGAAGCCCGCGCCATGGGCGTCCACACGGACCGCCTGCGTCTGGCGGTGATCCTCTGCGCCACGGTGCTGACGGCCTCCGCCGTCTCCGTCTCCGGCATGATCGGCTGGGTGGGTCTGGTGATCCCCCATCTCAGCCGCCGCCTCGTGGGTAACGACTGCCGCAGGCTCCTGCCCATGGCCTGCCTGTTCGGCGCGGCCTTTCTTCTGCTGGTGGACGACCTGGCCCGCACCCTTGCGGCGACGGAGATCCCCATCGGTATCCTGACGGCCTTCGTGGGCGCGCCGTTCTTTATCTACCTCATGGTGAAGGGAGGCGACCGCCTGTGACCCTCACGGTATCGCACCTGACCTTCGCTTATCCCAAGGCCCCGCCGGTGCTGGAGGATGTCTCCTTCACCGTGCCCGCCGGTGATTTCCTCTCCGTGCTGGGTGCCAACGGTGCCGGCAAGAGCACCCTTTTCCGCTGCCTGCTGGGCGGCCTGGAGGGCTACACCGGCGCCATCTCGCTGGACGGCCGCGACGTGCGGACCTTCTCCCGCCGGGAGCTGGCGGCCCGCATCGCCTACATCCCGCAGATACACCGTCCCACCTTCGGCTATTCCGTGCTGGACACCGCCCTCATGGGCCTGACCCGGCACTTGTCCCCGTTCCAGAGCCCCTCCAAGGCCCTGGAGCAGCAGGCTCTGACCGCCCTGGAGCAGCTGGGTGTGTCCCACCTGGCGCAGCGGAACTTCGCCGCCCTCTCCGGCGGCGAGCAGCAGCTGGTGCTCATTGCCCGCGCCCTGTGCCAGCAGTCGGAGCTCCTCATCATGGACGAGCCCACCGCCTCTCTGGATTACGGCAACCAGCTCCGTGTGCTGGAGCAGGTGCGTTCCCTGTCGGAGCAGGGCTACACCGTCCTGCTCTCCACCCACGATCCCCAGCACGCCCTGCGTTTTTCCCGCCGCGTCCTGGCCCTGCAAGGGGGCCGCGTGGCGGCGGAGGGCGATACCCGGAGCGTGCTGACGCCGGACCTGATCCGGCAGCTCTACGGTGTGGAGTCCGTGCTGCTGGATACGCCCGACGGCGCGGCCCTGCTGCCGGTGCGGGGAGGTGACCGCCATGTTTAGCTGGTCGGCGGACACTGTCCGCTTCATGGCCGATGCCTGCCGCCGCACCGACTTCCACGAAAAGCTGACGGCGCTGCTGCTGCCGTACCTGAAGCCCACGGATCATATCTGCGACGCCGGCTGCGGCCTGGGATACCTGTCTCTGGCCCTGTCATCCCATGCGGCCCACATCACGGCGGCGGAGTGCGACGCTGCGGCCCTGTCCGTCCTGCGGCAGGAGCTGGACGCCCGGGGCATTGCCAATGTGACGCCCCTGTGCACCGACATATTGGCCTATACCCCGGCAGAGAAGTTCGACGCCATGGTGTTCTGCTTTTTCGGCAGCATGGAGGAGATACTGGCCGCCGCCCTCCGCCAATGCCGTGGCACGGTGCTGGCCGTGGTGCGTGACGATGTGTGCCACCGCTTTTCCGGGGCACCCCGTGCGCCGGGCCGCCATAGCTTCGATGCCGCCTGCGGTGTGCTGGACGCCCACGGTATCCCCTATACGGCGCAGCGTGCGGCGCTGGACTTTCCCCAGCCCTTCCGCACCCTGGAGGATGCCCGGACATTCCTGACCATCTACGGCGGGGGAGCGCCTGCGGAGGACGATCTCCGCGCCAAACTTATTTCCACCGGCGATCCGGACTTCCCGTGGCAGCTGCCCGGCGTCCGCCGCTTTGGAATGATTGCATTTTCAACAGAAGAAGGAGAACACATATGAACAAGACAAAACGATTGCTGGCGCTGGTCCTGGCGCTGGTGATGAGCCTGACCCTGTTTGCCTGCGGCCGGAAGGCCCAGGACGACAAGACCGACGACAGCACCCGGACGGAGGACACCACCCGCGTGTTTACCGACTCCTGCGGCCGCGAGGTCACCGTCCCCACCGATATCCAGAAGGTGGCCGTCTCCGGCGCTCTGGCCCAGATGGTGGTCTTTGCCATCGCCCCGGACAAGATGGTGGGTGTGGCCAATGCCTGGGACAAGACCGCCGAGAATTACTTTGACCAGAAGTATCTGGACCTGCCCCTGCTGGGCCAGCTGTACGGCGGCAAGGGCGAACTGAACCTGGAGACGCTGCTGACGGCCGATCCCGACGTGGTCATCGATGTGGGCGAGCCCAAGAGCACCATGGCGGAGGACCTGGACGGCCTGCAGGAACAGACCGGAATTCCCTTTGTCCACATTGACGCCTACCTGGCCTCCATGGACGATACCTATGCCATGCTCAGCGACCTGCTGGCTATGCCCAACGAGGGTCAGGCCCTGGCCGACTACTGCCGCAATGCCTATGACACCGTCAAGGCCATCGTGGACGGCGTGGAGAAGGCCGATGTCCTGTATATCACCGGTGAAGAGGGCCTGAACGTCATCGCCAGGGACTCCTATCACGCCGAGGTCGTCGATATGCTGTGCAATAATCTGGCTGTGGTGGACGAGCCCTCCTCCAAGGGTACCGGCAACGAGGTGGACATGGAGCAGATCCTGAACTGGGATCCCTCTATCGTGTTCTTCGCCCCCGGCAGCATTTACAGCACCGTGGCCGATAACGAGAACTGGCAGACCATACCTGCCATCAAGGACGGCAAGTATTACGAGGTGCCCTTCGGCCCCTACAACTGGATGGGCTTCCCACCAAGCGTCCAGCGCATCCTGGGTATGCAGTGGATGGCCAAGGTCCTGTACCCCGAGGCTGCCGATTACGATATGTATGAGGTCGCCCAGACCTATTTCCAACTGTTCTACCACTGCGACCTGACCATCGACCAGTACAACGCGCTGGTGGCAAATTCTCTCCCCGCTGTGGAGGCCGCCGGCTGAATAAACGAACAGGGAGCGGCACCGCCGCTCCCTATGGCCCTTGAAAGGAGACACATATGAACAACATCTTCCAGACCCTGCTCTACCAGCGGGAAAAGCAGAAGGACACCGTGCTGGCCACCATCGTGTGGGATGACGGCTCTGCCCCCCGCGGCGCGGGCAGCCAGATGCTGGTGGGGGCGGAGGGTCTGCTCTCCGGCACCATCGGCGGCGGCGCGGTGGAGCTGCGGTCCATTCAGCTGGCCCGGGCGCTGCTGGCCGGTCAGCACGTGGACGCCCTGTATGACTTCAAGCTCTCCCGTGACGGTGAGCTGGGCATGGCCTGCGGCGGCGATGTGACGGTGCTGTTCACTCCCGCCAGGTTGTCGGATCGCGTCTGGGACGCGCTGGCGGCGGAGGTGCTGCGCCGCGTGCGTGACCGTGTGCCCGGCTGGCTGGTGCTGCCGCTGGACGGCGCCGCACCCCATATCGCCGAGACGGCGGAGACAGGCGAGGGCGTGTTCTCCCTGCCGCTGCCGGTGGGGGAGCGCGCGGTCATTTTCGGCGCGGGACATATCGCTCGTGCGCTGACGCCTCTGCTGCGGACGATTGGCTTCCGTCCCGTGGTGGTGGATGATCGGCCGGGCTTTGCCACGGCGGAGCATTTTCCCCAGGCGGACCGGACCATCTGCGGCGACTTTGACCGCATCAGCGACTACCTGACGCTGACGCCGGAGGACTATGTGGTCATCATGACCAACGGCCATGAGCACGACTTTCAGGCGGAGGTGCAGGTGCTGCGGGGCGAGACGGCCTATGTGGGCGTCATCGGCTCCCGGAAGAAAACGGCCTTTGTGAACCAGCGCCTGCGGGAGGCGGGCATTCCCGAGGAGAAGATCGCCTTTGTCCACACGCCGGTGGGCACACCCATCAAGGCCGTGACGCCGGAGGAGATCGCCGTGTCCATCGCCGGTGAGATGATCTGTGTCCGCGCCGCGCGGCGCGAAGCGGCAGGGGAGGTACACCATGGCTGCCCCATGCACTGACCATCTGTTCCTCACCGGTGACAAGGGCGTGGGCAAGTCCACGCTGGTGCGCTGCTTGCTGCGGGACCACCGGCCCTGCGGCTTCCGCACGGTCCGGGTGACCGGTGTGATGGAAAGACCGTCGGTACACCTGCTGCCCGCGGCAGGCGGAACGCCCTCGGCGGAGAATTTGCTGTTCTACTGCGGCGCTTATTCCTGCGATAGGTTCGACACGCTGGGCACGGCGGCCCTGCGTGACCGTGACGGGGACGTCCTGCTGATGGACGAGCTGGGCCCGGCGGAGTCCGGTGCCAAAAAATTCTGCGAAGCGGTGCTCGCGGCTCTGGACAGTGACCTTCCCGTTCTGGGCGTCCTGCAAAAGGCGGACACGGAATTTCTCCGGGCGGTGGCCGGTCATCCCCGGGTGCGTCTGGTGACCGTCACCGTGGAAAACCGGGACGAGCTGCGCCGTACCATGACCCTTTAACAAACGCTGCGCTATGGTGTACCACAGGTGACAAAAAGGTATAAATAAGAGCGCAGGAGAGCGCCAACAAAAGCAGCCTAAAGTAAACGAAAGTGACATGCGCCGTCAAAGGGCGCGGGAAGATCCCGCGTCCTTTTTTCGACTTTTACTTCCCATAAGGGACGGTTTGCGGTATACTATGGGGGAGAAAATAGGGGAGGTGACGCGGTGAAGCTGCGTATCATCACCGGCCGCGCCGGTGCGGGAAAAAGCAAGCTGGTGCTCGAAACCATTGCGGCACAACGGTTTGAGCGCCCGCAGATTTTGCTGGTACCGGAGCACGCCACCCACGAGGCGGAGCTGGATCTCTGCCGCGCGCTGGGGGATACCGCCAGCCGTGACGGGGAGGTGCTGAGCTTCCAGAGCCTTTCCACCCGCGTACTGTCACAAACCGGAGGCATATCCGATATAACGTTAGATAATGGTGGTAAAATACTGATAATGCGCCGCGCCTTGCAGGAAGTTTCATCATATTTGACGGTGTTTTCCAAGCCGTCACAGCGCCCGGCCTTTCTGCGGGAGCTGGTGGCCCTGGCCGATGAGTTGTACGCCTATAAAATCGCGCCGTCCCTTCTGCTGCAACAGGTTCAGGACATTCCGGGCGCCGCCGGAGATAAGCTGCGCTCTACGGCGCTGCTGTTCGGCGCTTATGACGCGCGACTCCACGGCGGCGACTTTGATGCCCGGTCAAAAGTGCAGAAACTCTGCGATAAACTGCCGAATTCTGACTATTTATGCGGAAAAGATATCTACATTGATGGGTTTTCCTATTTCAACCGAACGGAGGAGGATATCATTGCCGCCGCGCTGAAACAGGCCAACTCTGTTACAGTGACTCTGCTGGGCGATGACAGTGACCCGCAGCTCTTCCACAACGGCATACAGCAGCGGGAACGCCTGCGCAGACTGGCGAAGGACGCCGGTTGTAGTTGTGAAGTAGAAAGCCTTGTCAGGAACAGCGACACAGCGTTTTCGCACCTGGAGCGATACTTCCTCGGCGCGGAAAAAGCGTGGACGGGCAGCACGCCGTCCATCACCTTGTACCAGGCCAATACCGCCTATTCTGAGGTGGAATATGTGTCTGCGCAGCTGCGGGCGCTGGCACAAAAGGGCGTTCGCTGGCGTGAGATGGCCGTGGCGGCGCGGAATATGGAGGTATATGGCCCGTTGCTGGAGGCCGTGTTCCGCCGGGACGATGTTCCCACCTATATCAGCCGCCGGAGCGACATTTTGGAGCAGCCGGTCCTGACGCTGCTGCTGTCCGCCGTCGACGCAGTGACAGGCGGCTTTGAGTATGAGGACGTGTTCCGGTGCCTGAAGACCGGCATGACGGCACTGACAGCGGCGGAATGCGATCTTCTGGAAAACTATGTGATCCGGTGGGAAATTCGGGGCAATATGTGGCTGCGGGACGCCGACTGGACGGCAGACCCGGATGGATACAGCGGAGAGATGACCGACTATCGCCGGGAACAGCTGGCCGAGATAAACGCGGTCAGAAGAAAAGTCAGAAAACTGTTTCTTACCCTGAGTGATGGGATGAAAGTCAATAAAACGGTAAGAGGTAAAGCTGAAGCACTTTACAGATTTGCGGAGGACGCCGGTACACCGGCCGTGTTGGAACAGCGGGAGAAAGAATTGCTGGAGCAGGGGCAGATGCAGGCGGCAGAGGAGTATGCCCAGCTGTGGCGGATATTCTGTGATGTGCTGGATCAGTTCGTGGCGCTTTTGGGTGACACGGAGGTGGACGGCGATGAGTTTGCGCGGCTGCTGCGGCTGACGCTGAGCCAGTATGCCGTGGCCACCATACCCGCTGCGCTGGACCAGGTAAAGGTAAGCCCCCTGACGCGAAATGACCGCCATACAGTGCGGCATCTTTTCCTGCTGGGCGCCAATGACCATGTGCTGCCCACGGTGGAGAAGGGCGGCGGTATATTGGACGAACAGGAGCGTGAGCTTTTGCAGCAGCAGGGAATCTTGCTGTCCGACGCCACGTTCGACCCGCTGAGCAATGAGCTGCAGAATATCTATGCCGCCCTGGCCCAGCCCACGGGGACACTGACCGTGTCCTGGTGCGCCGGCGATGAGTCGGGGGCGAAGCTGCTGCCGTCCTTTGTGGTAGAGCGTATCCACAAGCTGTTCCCTCAAGTGGAAATACAACGGGAAGACGGCGCGTACCGCTGCGGACTGCCTGCGGCAGCGCTGGCACTGGCGGGACAGCGGCCCGGCGGTGCGCTGTGGCGTTATTTTGAGATGCATGGACAGGGCGGTACGCTGGAGAAGATGGCATCGGCCCGGGCTATGGGCCGGGGAAGGCTGTCACCCGGGGCGGTACGCAGCCTGTACGGCAGTACGCTGGCCATGTCCGCCTCGCGGCTGGACCAGGTGAAGAGCTGTCACTTTGGCTATTTCATGGAGTACGGCCTGCGGGCCAGGGAACGGACAAAGGCGGATTTCCAGGCGCCGGAGGTGGGGACGTTTATCCACTATCTGCTGGAGAATGTCCTGCGGGAGGTGGAGCAGCAGGGGAAGCGGCCGGAAAGACCGGCGCTGGCGGCGTTGGTGCGGCGGTATACGGATGAGTATGTCCGGACGGTCATCGACGGCTACGGCGAGAAGAGCGCACGGTTCCGGTATCTGTTTTCCCGGCTGCGGGAGACGGCGTTGGTCATTGTTGAGAACGTGCTGGATGAGCTGGAGCATTCGGATTTCCGGCCTGTGGCCTTTGAATTGGGCTTCGGCGGCAAAAACGGACAGCTGCCTGCCGTCACGGTGACGGCGGGAGATACCACGCTGTCCGTCACCGGTAAGGTGGATCGGGTGGACGGCTGGCTGAAGAACGGCAAGCTATATCTGCGAGTAGTGGACTACAAAACCGGGAAAAAGGCTTTTGATCTGGCGGATGTGCGCTACGGCCTGGGTATTCAGATGCTGCTGTATCTTTTCGCACTGCAACGGTACGGCGGGGACTATTTTGGGGCGGCGGTGGAGCCGGCGGGAGTGCTGTACCTGCCGGCGAGGGACGTCGTTAAAAAGGCGGATCGGGCCATCGCGCCGGACAAGCTGGCCGCGCTGCTGCGGGGCGAGCTGCGTCGGACGGGCATGGTGCTGTCCGACCCAGAGGTGCTGACAGCCATGGAGCACAGTGCGCTGGAGTCACCCTGCTATTTGCCTATTGCAGTGAAAAAGGACGGTTCGGTCAGCGGTCTGGCGGCCAGTGTGTTGGCGGATGCAGCTCAGATGGGCAAAATGGGTCGGTATGTGGACAAGCTGCTGCGGAAGGTGACCCGGGAGCTGGGCGATGGCAATATTGACGCAGATCCATACCGCAGGGGGCCTCAGGAAAGTGCCTGCGACTGGTGTCCCTTCGCGTCGGCCTGCTGGTTTGACGAGAAACGGGACAAGCCCCATTATCTGCAAAAGACCACGCCGGAAGAATTCTGGCAGCTGGTGGACGAGGAGGTGACGCGCCGTGGCTGACATCCAACTGACGGCACAGCAGCGTGGGGCAGTGGAGGACCGGGGCGGCAGCCTGCTGGTGTCCGCCGCCGCCGGATCCGGCAAGACGAAGGTGCTGGTAGAGCGTGTGTTCGCTTATCTAACGGAGGAACACTGCCACATAGACGATTTCCTTATTATCACATTTACCCGCGCCGCTGCCGCCGAACTGCGGACAAAGCTGGCCGCAGAGCTGGCGAAGCGGGTGGCACAGGACCCGGAGAACAGTCACCTGCGGCAGCAGATGTTCCGGGTGTATCAGGCGGACATCAAGACGGTGGACGGCTTCTGTGCAGGGCTGCTGCGGGAGCATATCCATCTGCTGGAGCCGGTGGATGGGCGGAGTCTGACGCCGGACTTCCGTATCCTGGATGAGACGGAGGCCGGCGTGCTGAAGCAGCGGGCACTGGAGGATGCACTGGAGGCGTTCTATCAGCGGATCGAGCAGGGGGACGAAGGCTGCCGGGCGTTGGCAGAGACGCTGGGCTTCGGCCGGGATGACCGGGCGTTGGCGGCGCTGGTGCCGGAGCTGCACGGAAAATTGCAGAGCCATCCCTACCCGGACAAGTGGCTGGAAAGAGCCGCGGAGAGCTGGGCGAACCTGCCGGAACGGCTGGGCGACAGCGTGTACGGCCGGACGATCATGGAGGACACGGTGCGCCGCGCCAGTTACTGGGCGGGGCGGCTGGAACGCGCCGTGAAGGATATGGAAGACTGCGAGAGCGTGTATAACGCCTATGGAGATCGGTTTTTGGAAACGGCGGCGCAGCTGCGGGAATACGCGGCCGCGGCCCGGGAAGGCTGGGATGCCATGGGCCGTGTGCAGCCGGCCTTCCGGCGGATGGGCGTGGTGAAGGGGGACGAGTGCGCCGGGGCGAAGGACGCGGCGCGGGCGGTGCTGGAAAAGTGCCGTGACGCATTGAAGAAGCTGTCCGCGCCGTATCAGACGGCGGAGACGGAGTTGCTGGGCGATCTGCAGGTCATCGCGCCCGCTATGCGGGCGCTGCTGGCACTGACAGGGGACTTCGACAAGCGGTTCCGGGCAGAGAAGGTGCGGCGGAACGCTATGGATTTCTCTGACCAGGAACACTACGCCGTGCAGATGCTGTGCCGCCAGGACGGAACGCCCACGGAGCTTGGCGAGCAGGTGTCCCGGCGGTACCGGGAGATCATGGTGGACGAGTATCAGGACACTAATGAAGTGCAGAACTGTATCTTCCGGGCGGTATCGCGGCAGGGAGAGAATATCTTTGCCGTGGGCGATGTGAAGCAGAGCATCTACCGGTTCCGGCTGGCGGAACCGGGGATATTCCTGGAAAAATACAGGACCTATGCCGATGCGGACCACGCTGCGCCGGGTGCGCCGCGGCGGCGGGTACTGAGCCGGAACTTCCGGTCACGCCGGGAGGTGCTGGCGGCTGCGAACTTTGTGTTTGCGGCGCTGATGTCCCGGGAAATGGGCGAGCTGGATTATACAGAGGAGCAGCATCTTCACTTTGGGGCGGAATACTATCCGGAGGTGCCGCGGGAGACGGAGTTCCACTATCTGGCTGTGGAGGACACACCGGAGCAGCGGTTCGACCGGGCGGAGGCCGAGGCGCGGTTCGTGGCAAAGCGTATTCGCCGTATGCTGGACGAAGGGTTCACTGTCCGGGGTGAGGACGGCACCATGCGTCCGGCAGCACCGGAGGATATCGTGATACTGATGCGCTCACCCAGCGCCCGGCAGACGGTATTCGCCGCCGCCTTGGCACGGGAGGGGATCCCCTGCGACGGCGGGGAAAGTGAGGATTTCTTCTCGGCGATGGAGGTCGCAGTGGTATTGTCACTGCTGGAGGTGGTGGATAACCCGCGGCAGGATGTGCCGCTGATCGCGGTGCTGCGTTCGCCACTGGTAGGCATGAGCGCCGACCGGCTGGCGGAGATACGGGCCGTACAGCGTGAGGGGGATTATTACGAGGCGCTGCGGCAGGATGAGGGTGAGGACGCGCAGGCGTTCCTGTCGCTGCTGCATGAGCTGCGGCAGGTGGCGCGGGAACTGTCCGCCGATAAGCTGCTGTGGTATATCTATGACCGCTGCCGGGTGCAGGCGATCTTCGGTGCCATGGAGGACGGTACAGCCCGCCAGGCGCGTCTGAGGGCACTGTATGACTATATACGGCGGCTTGTGCAGGGCGGCAAAACGAGTCTGTTCGACTGTGTACGGCAGGTACGGCAGCTGCTGGAAAGCGGCGATGCGCCGGCCATTACCGCTGCAGGTGCAGCGGGCGGTGTGCGCTTGATGAGCGTGCATAAGTCCAAAGGCCTGGAGTTTCCGGTGGTGTTTCTGGCTGACTTGAACAGGAGCTTCAACCGGCAGGACCTGGATCGGCCGGTGCTGGTCCATCCCCAGCTGGGCGTTGGTGCGGAGCGCGTGGAGGTGGAACGCCGGCTGCGGTACGACACCGTCTCCAAAACGGCGCTGGCGCTGACGCTGGAACGGGAAGCCAAGGCGGAGGAGCTGCGGATACTGTATGTAGCCATGACGCGTGCACAGGAGAAGCTCATCATGGTATGCTCGCGGAAAAACCCGGACAAGCACCTCAAGGAGCTGTGTGCACTGGCAGAACTGCCGGCGCCGCCGGAGGCGGTGGCCGCGGTAAACTGCCCGGGCGATTGGCTGCTGCTGGCGCTGCTGAGCACATATCAGGCAGGGGTGTTCCACGATTACACCGGGGTACGTCCCGCGGTACTGTACGACGGGCCGGAGGGCTTGGCGCTGCGGCTGCACCGCATCAGCGGTGAGGAGGACGGCGGTTCGGCGATGCCGGCGGAGGAGCCGGAAACGCGGGCACCGGATCCGCAGCCGGACGAGGCGGCGCTGGCGTTCCGGTACAGTCACAGAGTGGCGACAGTGACGCCCTCCAAGGTGACGGCTACCCAGCTGAAGGGGCGGGCCATCGATCAGGAGATCGCCGAGGGGACGCTGCCGGCGCGGCGGACCGCCGCACCGGAGAAGCCGCGGTTTTTGCAGGAAAAGCGCGGACTGACCGGGGCAGAGCGCGGTACAGCCATGCACCTGGCGATGCAGTTTCTGCCGCTGGATACTCCTGCGGTACCAGAGGCAGTGACGGCTTTTGCGGAAAGACTGACGGCCCGACGGCTGCTAACGCCGGAGCAGGCGGCGGCGCTGGACATCCCGGCGCTGGCGCGGTTTTTGGCGTCGCCGTTGGCAGAGAGGATACGGACTGCGCCGCAGGTGTGGCGGGAGTACCGCTTCGCGTTGCTCACCGATGCGGGTATTTATGACGTCGCGGCAGCAGGGGAGGAGATACTCCTGCAGGGCGTGGCAGACTGCGTGTTTGAGACGACGGCGGGTTTGACGGTGGTGGATTTCAAGACTGATCGGGTGACAGCGGCAGAGGCGTCCCAGCGGGCGGAGGCCTATCGGCCGCAGTTGGACGCTTACGCCGGAGCGCTGTCGCGGATACTGGAAAAGCCGGTGACGGAGCGCATTCTGTATTTCTTCGCCTGCGGAGAAGAAATTTCTTTGTGAAAATAGCGAAAAATGCTTGCATTTGCGGGAAGAGTGTGCTATTATCACAGTTGCGTTTGCGGCGATGCCGCGGCGACGAGTGAACCAGAAAGGGGTGAACAAGAGCAATGAAGGAAGGAATCCATCCCAATTATCAGCAGACTACTATCAAATGCGCCTGCGGTAATGTGATTGAGACAGGTTCTACGAAGAAGGATATTCGCGTGGAAGTCTGCTCTAAGTGTCACCCCTTCTTCACCGGCAAGCAGAAGCTGGTGGATACCGGCGGACGCGTTGCCAAGTTCAACAAGCGTTTCGGCCTGGATAAGTAAGGATACACCACTTTGCAAGACCCGTACCAATGGTGCGGGTCTTGTTTTTTATTTTACTTTTGCGCCGGGATGGGGTATAATCGTGGAAAATCATCATAACGAGGACGACTATGGAACGAAAAACCATTGAAGAAAACAAAAACGGTGCGCGGGACTACGCGGTGCTGGTGGGGCTGCGGTCCCCGGTACTTGGTGCGGACAGCGCCGACGAGGAGAGTTTGGCGGAGTTGGCGGCCTTAGTGGAGACGGCGGGCGGTGAGTCCGTGGGTATGATCCTGCAGAGCCGGGAGAGACCAGACCCCCATAGCTTCATCGGCGAGGGAAAAGTGGAGGAGGTCAAGCGCATGGTGGAGAACAGTGAGGCCACCATGGTGATCTTTGACAACGATCTGTCCCCGTCGCAGGTGCGGGTGCTCACGGAGCTGTGCGGTGTGCAGGTGCTGGACCGCAGCGGCCTGATCTTGGATATCTTCGCCCAGCGAGCCCGGACAAAGGAGGGCTGCCTACAGGTAGAGCTGGCGCAGTATCAGTATCTGCTGCCCCGGCTGATCGGTATGTGGTCTCATCTGGAACGGCAGGGCGGCACCGGCGGCTCGCCCATCGGCACGAAGGGCCCCGGTGAGACGCAGCTGGAGACGGACCGGCGGCACATCCGGCGGAAGATCGACAAGCTGAAGGAGGAACTGGAGGAGGTGCGGCGCGTCCGTGCCACCCAACGTCAGCGGCGGCGGAAGAACGAGATACCCGTGGTGGCCATCGTGGGCTATACCAACGCGGGCAAGTCCACGCTGCTCAATGCCATCACCGGCGCAGACATACCGGCCAACAACCGACTTTTCGACACGCTGGACACCACCACGCGGCTGCTGACCGTCAGCGATACGCTGGATGTAGTCATCTCCGACACGGTGGGATTTATCCGCAAGCTGCCCCATCAGCTGGTCGAGGCCTTCAAGGCCACGCTGGAGGAATTGGAGTACGCCGATCTGCTGCTGCACGTCATCGATGCCAGCAATCCGGAGTGGCAGGAACAGGCGCGGATCGTGGATGATCTGATCCGGGAGCTGGGGGCGGAGAATATCCCTTGCATTCGGGTGTACAATAAGTCCGATTTGGCGTTTGCCTTCCAGCGGGACAAGGAGGGGGACGCAGTATCCGTGTCCGCAAAGACTGGCGAGGGGTTGGGCAGGCTGCTCTCCGCCATTGACAAAAAGTTGGACAAGGGTACGAAGCGGGTGACGCTGCACCTGCCCTATGACAAGACCGGAGCGCTGGACAGCCTGTACCGGGAGGCCAAGGTGGAGTCCGTGGAGTACGGCGAGACGGTGGACGTGGTGGCGGTGTGTACGCCCCGAATCATCGGCCAGCTGAAGGACTATATCGAAGGTTGGACGGAGCCGAAGGAGGAGTGGGAATGAGCGATTTCCGCGTACCCTTTGGCCCGTCAGAGACGGAGTTCACCGAAAAACGATCCCGTTTTATCGGCCATCTGCTGCCGGTGGAGACGGAGGAGCAGGCGCGGGAATTCATCGCGCAGATGAAGAAAAAATACTATGATGCGCGGCACAACTGCTGGTGTTATCTCATTGGCGGCGATACGATGCGCTACGGCGATGACGGTGAGCCTCAGGGCACGGCGGGACAGCCTATGCTGAACGTGTTTCAGCGGGAAAACGTCACCAACGTGGTGTGCGTGGTCACGCGGTACTTCGGCGGGATCTTGCTGGGGGCCGGCGGGTTGACGCGGGCGTATTCCAAAAGTGCCCGCGATGCGCTGGTGGCGGCAGGCGTGTCGGAGATGGGCCTGTGGGCCATGGCGGACATTCCGTGCCCCTACGCGCTGTTCGAGCGTGTGCGTGGTGAGGTAACGGCCCTGGGCGGCACGGTGGACAGCGCCGATTACGGCGCGGACATTCGGCTGACGGTTTCGCTGCCGGCAGAGAACACTGCGGCGCTGCGGGAACGGCTAACGGAGCTGTCGGCAGGCGGCATCGTGCTGACGGTAACGGCGGAGGCATACCGTCCGGGACCAAAGGTGGAAATATAAAGACAGCGACCCCGGAGGCAGGGACCTCCGGGGTCTTTCACGTTTTGCGCTGGGGTATCATACGATGGCATGAGTACAAAGGAGGTGCCAGCATGGAGGAATATCTCATCACCGCCCGGTCCGTGACCCAGGCGCAGCGTATGGCGCAGCTGCTGGAGCGCCGGGGTGTGCGTGCCGTGGTGGGCCGTGTGCCCATGGGCCTGACCGGCAAGGGGTGCGGCTATGTGCTGCGGCTGCGGGGACAGACCCGCACGGTAGCGGCCCTGCGGCTGCTGCGGGAGGCGGGCTTTGCACCCGCGCAGGTATTTGTTCGTCAGGATGACGGGTATAGTGAGGTTGAGCTATGATCTATTTTGATGCGGGGGCCACGACGCTGCAAAAGCCGGAGACGGTGGCACGGGCTATGTACCGTGCGGTGGGGCAGCTATCCTCGCCGGGGCGGGGGAGTTATCCGGCCACGCGGGCGGCGGAGGAAACAGACCTGCAATGCCGCACACTGGCAGCAAAGCTGTTTGGCGTGGCTGATCCGGCGCGGGTGGTGTTCACCTCCTGCGCTACACATGGGCTGAACATCGCCGTGCATACGCTGGTGAAGCCCGGCGGACGGGTGATCATTTCGGGATATGAGCACAACGCCGTTACCCGGCCGCTGCACGCTATCCCCGGCGTGGAGCTGACGGTAGCGGATGGGCCTTTGTTTGATGGGGAGGAGATGGTACGGCAGTTCGCCGCTGCGCTGGCGTGTCCGGCGGACGCGGTGATCTGCACACACGTGTCCAACGTGTTTGGCTTCCGACTGCCGGTAGAGCGCATCGCGGCGCTGTGTCGGGAGAAGGGTGTGCCATTCGTGCTGGATGCGTCGCAGTCTGCGGGGATGCTGCCGGTAGACATGGATGCGCTGGGCGCGGCGTTTATCGCCATGCCGGGGCATAAAGGACTGTACGGGCCGCAGGGCACGGGGCTGCTGCTGTGCGGCGCGGAGCCGGAGCCACTGCTGCGGGGCGGCACGGGGTCGCAGTCGATCCTGCAGGAGATGCCGGAGGAGCTGCCGGACCGGCTGGAGGCAGGGACGCACAATATGCCGGGGATCGCAGGGCTGTTGGAAGGGCTGCGGTTTGTGGAGCAGCAGGGCGTGGGACGTATTGCAGGGCACGAGAGACGTCTGACGCGGCAGATGGCAGCACGGCTGCGGGATATTCCCGGTGCGGAGGTGTTCTATACCCCGGAGGATGGGGCACAGACAGGTGTGCTGAGCTTTCGCCTGGACGGTTGGGACTGCGAGGCGCTGGGCGAAGCTCTTGCGGCGCAGGGCGCGGCGGTGCGGGCGGGACTGCACTGTGCGCCTCTGGCGCACCGCACGGCGGGAACGCTGGAGACGGGCACTGTGCGGTGCAGCTTTTCGGCCTTTAGCACCACCGCACAGGTAGAGCACTTTGTCCGTATTTTGCGGCAAATCGTTCGTTAAACTGCAAAACTGTTCACATAATTTTTTGTTGCATTTTCCCAATATTTTTTATATAATGTTAGTATCTATTTTTATGCCCGCAACAGGAAGGGTGGTAACGTGGATAAGGTACTTTCGTTATTAGAAAATATTGGGAATTACTTATTGCTGATACGGATATCGGATATACTGGACATCGCCATTATCGCGTTTCTGGTATACAACCTGCTCCGTATGGTCAAAAGTACCCGCGCCGAGAATATCCTCAAGGGCGTGGTGGCGTTTCTGCTGGTGCTTTGGCTGGTTGATATATTGCAGCTCAACGCCATATCGTACCTTATGCGGAACCTGGTGCAGGTGGGGATCCTGTCCATTATCGTCCTGTTCCAGCCGGAGATCCGCCAGATACTGGAGAAGGTGGGCAGCCGGAACATCAAACTGCTGCGGGCCTTCAACGATCCCAAGCAGCAGTCGGAGCTGGAGGCGGCCATCGATCAGACCGTGATGGCCTGCAAGGAGATGTCCCTGAGCAAGACCGGCGTGCTGATCGTCTTTGAGCGCGACATCCATCTGGATGACATGGTGCGAAGCGGTACGACGCTGGACGCCGCCGTGTCCTCCGAGCTGCTGAAAAACATCTTTTTCGTCAAGGCGCCTATGCACGACGGCGCGGTCATCATCCGCCGCGGACGGATCTTGGGCGCGGGCTGCATGCTGCCTTTGAGCAAAAACGTGAACCTGAGCCGCGACCTGGGTATGCGGCACCGGGCCGGTATCGGCATGAGCGAGAACTCCGACGCGGTGGTGGTCATCGTTTCGGAGGAAACAGGCTCCATCTCCGTGGCTATCGGCGGTATGCTCAAGCGGCACCTGAAGCCGGAGACACTTGGTAAGCTGCTGCGTAATGAGCTGATACCGCCGGAGGAGGAAACGGAGGACAAGCCCCGCCGTACACTGGCAGAGCTGCTGGGACTGAACAGAAAGGGGGCGGACGACCATGTCGGAACGGATCTCTGATACAAACAACGGGACGGCCAACAGCGAGGCGCGCACGCCCCGCTTTAACCGCAGCAAGACCGTGCAGGTCATCATCTCCATCCTGGTGGCTCTGGCGCTGTGGGTATATGTAGATGTGGAGAAGGCGCCGGAGAGGACGAAGACCATCCGGGATGTCCCGGTGGAGTTCTCCGGCGAGAACACCACGTTGGCAGACAAAAATCTGATGCTGCTGTCCGGATATGACACCACCATTGATTTGACGATACGCGGTCCTAAGCGGGAACTGGTGAAGATGAGCCGGGATAATGTGCGGGTCATTGCCAGTACATCCAGCATCGATTCCGTGGGCGTACACCAGTTGGATTGGACCGTCAGCTTCCCTGATGGAGTGGTACGCACGAATGTCAGCGTGGAGAAGGCCAGCCTGAGCCAGATCACGGTGACGGTGGGCGAGTTGTATACGAAGGAAGTGCCGGTGGAGTGTCAGGTCATCGGCGAGGTGGCTGAGGGATATTTTACCGGCGATGTAGTGCTGGATCCCGAGGTGCTGACGCTGCGCGCCCAACGGGACGATCTGCTGAATGTCAGCTGCGCCAAGCTGACGGTGGATATCAGCGGCGCGACCCGATCGGTGGTGCAGACGGTGGACGTACAGCTGTACGACTACGACGGCAATCTGGTGGAGAACAGCAACATACGCACCAGTGCCAGCCTGATACAGGCCAAGGTGCCGGTGCTGACCACCAAGGAGGTGGCCCTGGCCATAGAGTTCGAGGGCGTGCCCGGTGCGGCGGCAGACAGCATCGTCTGTGATATCGCGCCCAAGACGGTGCGGCTGAACGGAGAGGCCGACGTGTTGGCGTCTATTGACAAGCTCGTGCTTGCCACGCTGCATGTGGACGATCTGGGGCTGCACCAGCAGAACAGCTATGTGGTCACGCCGCCGGACGGCACCTGGCTGGTCAACGGCAACGAGGTGGCCACGGCGGACATCACCCTGGACGGTATCAGCGAGACGACGCTGACGGTGACGGATCTGTCCTTCACCGATCTGCCGGCGGGGCTGTATGCCGTCGTGCCGGAGGGAGGATTGACGGTGCGGCTGTGGGGACTCAGCGAGGAGATCGAGGCCATTACCGCCGAGAACCTGCGGGCCACGGCGGACATGAGCACCGTGACCGGACAGGGGAGCTTCACCGTGCCGGTGACCGTGACGGTCAGCGGGTTCAGCGATGTGACGGTGCGCGGCACCTATGAGCTGACGCTGACCATTACCGACACGCCGCCGCAGACGGAGCCGGCGGTACCCGCCGGCGGAGAGGACCAGACGGTCCCCGAGGTGCCGGAGACATGAGTATTCCCGAGAGGTGAGATAATGACACAGATCGCAACGGTTGAAAAGCTATTGCCCGGCGGGTATGCGGAGATATCCGTACCGCGGAAGACCGCCTGCGGCCACGACTGCGAGGAATGTGCCGGCTGCGGCATGACCGGCGCGGCTATCAAGGCCCGTGCCAAGAACGATCCTAACGCCCAGCCGGGAGAAAAGGTCGTGGTGGAAAGCAGCACGAAAAAGCTGCTGGGCGTAGTGGCGCTGGTGTATGTGCTGCCTGTGGTCGGGTTCCTGCTGGGGTATTTCCTCAGCGAAGGGCTGCTCGAGGGCTGGCGGTACGGGATCGCCGTGGCTGCGGCGGTGCTGGCATTTTTGCCCAGCGTGGCCTATGACCGCTACGCACGGCGGAAAGAGCTGCTGACCTACACCATATTACGGGTGTTCTGAGAGATGTTCGGCTATGTGCGGCCTTCGGATGACCGGCTGACGCCGGCGGACCGTGAGACGTTCCGCGCCGCCTACTGCGGGCTGTGCCACGCGCTGGGTGCGCGGTACGGCTTGGTGGGGCGGATGATCCTGAACTATGATCTGACTTTTTTGGCGATGGTGCTGTCGGACGGAGCAGGGGAGATGTGCGCCAAGCGCTGCGCGGTGCATCCGATGCGGAGACGCTGCTGCGTTGCGGGCGATCCGGCGCTGGACGCGGCGGCGGACATGAGCGTGATACTGACCTACTGGCAGCTGCGGGACGGTGTGGCCGACCACGGCTTCTGGGGCGGGCTGAAGTACCGCATTGCGTCGGTGCTGTTGCGTCCGGCGTACCGAAAGGCACGGGAACGGCGGCTTCAGTTTGATGCGGGGACTAAGGCGCATCTGTCGGAGCTGGCGGCGCTGGAACGGGAGAGATGTTCCTCCCTGGATGCGCCGGCGGATGCCTTTGCAAAGCTGCTGGCACTGGCGGCGGAGGAGGTCAGCGATCCGGTGCGGCGGCGGGTGACAGCGCAGCTGCTGTACCATCTGGGCCGATGGGTCTATCTGGTGGACGCGGCGGACGACCTGCGGGCAGATATAAAAAGCGGCGGGTACAACCCGCTGGCTCTGCGCTTTACGCCGAAGGACGGCGCGCTGGCACCGGCCGACAGTGAAGTGCTGGCCCTGACGCTGGATGGTTCTGTCCGGGCCATGGCGGTGGCCTTTGAACTGTTGCCGGAGACAAAGTACACACCGGTCCTGCGCGCTGCGGTGTACGAAGGACTGTATGCCGTGGGGGCGGCCGTGCTGCACGGTACGTTCCGTAAGCGGCAGAGACGAGAAGAACCTATACGAAAGGCGGACACGGACTATGCGTGATCCCTATCAAGTGTTGGGGGTGCCCAGCACCGCCACAGACGAAGAGGTGAAGAAGGCTTACCGCGACCTGGCGCGGAAGTATCACCCGGACAATTATCACGACAACCCGCTGGCTGATCTGGCGCAGGAGCGCATGAAGGAGATCAACGAGGCCTATGAGGCGGTGCAGTCCCAGCGGAAGGCCCAGCGCAGCGGCGGGTATTCTGCCTCCGGTGCGGGCTACGGCACCGGATACGGCGGGTATCAGTCGGCATATCAAGGGTCCTATCAGGGCAGCAGCCGCTATCAGCGGGTGCGTATGGCCATCAGCAGCGGCGATCTGAACCTGGCGGAGGAGCTGCTGAACGCCCAGACCAACCACGACGCCGAGTGGAATTTCCTCAAGGGTGCGATCTGTTATCGCCGGGGCTGGCTGGACGAGGCGCGGCGGTATTATCAGACCGCCGTTACTATGGCGCCGGACAATCCGGAGTACCAGCGGGCGCTGGATATTCTGGAGGGCCGCGGTGCGGCCTACCGGCCTGACGGGTATGGTAATGTGACCACCGGCACCTGCGGAAACAGCGACTGTCTGCGCCTGTGCGGCGCCACGCTGTGCTGCAATGCCCTTGGCGTTCCGGTCTGTTTTTGCTGAGTACACAAGAGGGGGAGAGTCCCCGTTTACTAAAACAAAGGAGTTGATCCCGTGGTCAAGAGTATGACCGGTTACGGCCGCGCCCGCGAGATGCGAAGCGGCAGAGATATCACCGTGGAGGTGCGGTCCGTCAACAACCGCTATCTGGACTGCACTGTGAAGCTGCCCCGCGCCTATATTTTTGCGGAGGACGCCATCAAGACACGCGTACAGAAAGCGATCTCCCGCGGCAAGGTGGATGTGTTCGTCACCATTGACACCTCTGCGGCGGATGTGGCGGTGGTGCAGGTGAACGAAGGGCTGGCGAAAGGGTACTATGACGCGCTGATGCATCTGAAGAACAGCTTTACTCTGCCCGGCGATGTGACGCCGGAGGTGCTGGCCAGGTTCCCAGATGTACTGACGGTCACCAAGGCGGAGGAGGATGTGGAGGCTATCGCCGCCGATATCTGCACCGTGCTGGATGATGCGCTGGCGGCCTATAACACCATGCGTACCGTGGAGGGTGAAAAGCTGGCGTTGGATGTGTCCTCCCGGGTGGATACCATTGAGGAGACCGTGAGCAAGGTGGAGGCGCAGTCGCCCCAGACGGTAGCGGCCTATCGCCAGCGGCTGGAAGCCAAGATGCAGGAGGTACTGCAGTCCACCACCATCGATGAGAGTCGTATCCTTACCGAGGCGGCTATCTTCGCTGATAAGGTGGCTGTGGACGAAGAAACGGTGCGCCTGCGGAGCCATATCGCCCAGTTGCGGGACATGCTGCAAAGCGGCGAGCCTGTGGGCCGAAAGCTGGATTTCCTGATTCAGGAGGTCAACCGCGAGTGCAACACCATCGGCTCCAAGTGCAACGACCTGACTGTGGCGCGGGATGTGGTGAACATGAAGGCCGAGGTAGAGAAGATCCGCGAGCAGGTACAAAATATGGAGTAAGGAGGCCGGTATGCAGTTTATCAACATCGGCTTCGGCAACCTGGTGTCCGTCCAGCGGCTCATCGCCGTGGTCAGCCCGGACTCCGCCCCGGTAAAGCGTCTGGTGCAGGAATCCCGTGACCGTGGGATGCTTATCGACGCTACCTACGGCCGCAAGACGGCCTCGGTGCTCATTATGGACAGCGACCATGTGGTGCTGTCCGCCCTGGCGGCGGAGCGTCTGGCGCCGCGCCTGGGATTGTCGGTGGAAGAATTGACAGAGGAGGATGAATGACCCTTGCATAAGATAGGAAAGACCTTTATTGTCTCCGGGCCCTCCGGTGTGGGTAAAAGCACCGTGCTGCACGCCCTGTTTCAGGGCCGTGATGACCTGTATTTCTCCGTATCCGCCACTACCCGCGCACCCCGCGAGGGTGAGCAGGACGGCGTGGACTATCACTTCATCCAGGCGGATGCCTTCCGCGATATGATCGCCGCCGATGCATTCCTGGAATATGCCGAGTATGTGGGCAACTTCTATGGTACGCCCAAGATGTACGTGGACGACGCCATGGCCCGGGGCAAGGACGTGATATTGGATATCGAGCGGCAGGGCGCCGTGCAGGTGTGTGCCAAACGGCCGGAGACGGTGCGTATTTTCATCGCTCCGCCCAGCTGGGATGAACTGGAGCGCCGCCTGACTGCCAGGGGGACCGATACGCCGGAGAAAATACAGAAGCGTCTGATCCGCGCCCAGGTGGAACTGGAGATGGCCGGCGACTATGACTATTTTGTGGTCAACGATACGGTAGAGAATGCCGTGAATGAGCTGCGGGCCATTATGTGCGCCGAGCACTGTAAACCAGCTGAGCGTATGTGCGCCATCCTCAGCGAAAAGTAAGTGTGTGAACCGACGCGGCCTGTCCGCGTATTTGGGCCGCCCCGCCTGGGCGCAGCCATACAAAACGAAAGGAACTGATCGTTATGTCTATGCTTTATCCCGCTATGAACAAGCTGACCGAGTACATCCCCAATCGCTACATGATGGTGAACGTGGTGGCACGCCGCGCCCGTCAGATCGCCGCCGAGGCCGAGGTCACCGGCGAGCCTCTGCCGGAGAAACCCGTGACGATGGCCATCGGCGAGGTGGCCGAGGGCAAGTACGTCAGCGACCCCGTTATCGAGGAAGACGAGGCCTGAGGTGGCGGTGATCGCCAAGGTGGCCGTACAGGCGGCTACCTACGCCATCGACAAGGCCTATGATTACCTGCTGCCGGAGGAAGTCGGCGGACAGGCGGGCTGCCGGGTGCTGGTGCCCTTCGGCCGCGGCAACCGGCTCACAGAGGCGATAATCCTCTCCCTGCATCAGGCGGTGCCGGACAAGCCGCTGAAGGCGGTCCGATCCCTACTGGATGAAGAGCCGGTTATCACGGAAAGGGAGCTGCGGCTGGCGCTGTGGATGACACGCCGGTACTTCTGCACATTTTATGACGCGCTGCGTACCGTGTTGCCTGCCGCCGTATGGTATCATTACCGGGAGACTTGGTCCCTGGCACAGCCGCCGCTGGTGCCCACACGACAGGAGGCAGCGGTATGCCACCTTTTGCAGGATGGCCCGCTGACCACGGATAAGCTGCGTCAGGCGCTGGGCGACGATGTTGAGCCGCTGCTGCGCCGCATGGCCAAATCGGGTGCACTGCACTGCAAAAAGGAGCAGAGCCGCAAGGTACGCGACAAGGTGGTGCTGTTCGCCCGTCTCGCCGTTCCTGCTGAAGAGGCGTTGGCTCTGGCCGGTAAGTCCCAGCGGCGGCGCGAGGCAGTGACGTTTCTGGCTCAAAACGGGGAGACGGCACTGCACGATGTGATATATTTCACCGGCGTATCCCGCCAGACACTGAACGCCCTGGAGAAGTTTGGGGCGGTGGCGTACCGGGAGCAAGAGGAATACCGAATATCTGAAAAACAATACACTGTAAAGGCGGAAGAATTGACGCTGAACGACCAACAGCAGCACGTCTGTGACACGCTGCTGGCCCAGGTGCGGACGGAGACGCCCGGCGTCACGCTGCTGCGCGGCGTTACCGGCAGCGGCAAGACGGTGGTGTATATCCGGCTGGTGCAGGAGCTGCTGAAAATGGGCAGATCTGTGATGATCCTGGTGCCGGAGATCGCCCTGACGCCCCAGATGATGGCGCAGTTCACCGCGTATTTCGGCCACGAGGTGGCGCTGCTGCACAGCGGTTTGCGGATGACGGAACGCTATGATCAGTTCAAGCGGCTGCGCCGGGGCGAGGCCCATATCGTGCTGGGTACCCGGTCGGCGGTGTTTGCACCGCTGGAAAATTTGGGCCTCATCATCATGGATGAGGAGCAGGAGGGCTCCTATCAATCGGAAAACGCCCCTTGCTATCATGCACGGGATGTGGCAAAATACCGCTGCGCCGCCGAGGGTGCGCGGCTGCTGCTGGGCTCTGCCACGCCCACGGTGGAGACGTTTTACCACGCGCAGCAGGGTGAGTACGATCTGCTGGAGTTGACGGAGCGTTACAACCGCCGCGCTCTGCCCGAGGTCCGCATCGCCGATCTGCGGCAGGAGCTGCGTGCCGGAAACAGCACCGTTATCAGCCGCCCACTGCAGGAGGAACTGGCAAAAAACATCGCTGCGGGGGAGCAGAGCATCCTATTCCTGAACCGCAGGGGCAGCAGCCGCCAACTGCTGTGTCCCCAGTGCGGCTATGTGCCGGAGTGCCCGCGGTGCAGTGTATACCTGACATACCACAGCGCCAATGACCGGCTGATGTGCCACTACTGCGGTTATTCACACGCTGCGCCGACGGTGTGCCCGGAGTGCGGCGGCACACTGAAGCATATCGGCTTTGGTACCCAGCGGGTAGAGGAGGAGCTGCATGAGCTGTTCCCGGGAGTCGAGGTGCTGCGGATGGATGCGGACACCGTATCCGTGGGACATGAGGCACTGCTGAAGGAATTTGAGGAGAGGCAGATCCCCATTCTGCTGGGCACCCAGATGGTGGCCAAGGGGCTGGATTTTGCCAATGTGACGCTGGTGGGTGTGCTCAGCGCCGACCTGTCCCTATATGTGGATCATTACCGGGCGGCGGAGAGGACCTTCAATCTGTTGACACAGGTGGTTGGCCGTGCGGGCCGAGGCGACAAGGCCGGGCGGGCTGTGATACAGACCTACACACCGGAGAATGATGTGATACAGGCGGCGGCCGCCCAGGACTATCAGAGGTTTTACGACGCCGAGATCACGCTGCGCCGCCTGCGGCAGGACCCGCCCTTTGCAGATCAGTTCACCGTTACGGTGACGGGACCGGAGGAGACGCCGGTACGTCGGGCCATCGAGCTGCTGCGGCAGGGGATCGGGAATGCGGCGAAGAAGCCTCCCTACGACACGCTGGGGATACAGGTCATCGGGCCTGCGCCGGCGCCGGTGGTGAAGGTCAATGGCGTGTACCGCTATCGCTTGTTGGTATTAGGAAAAAATACCGCGCCGGTGCGGGAGCTGCTGGCGGGTTTCATGCGGGCTTTTGTCCAACGGCCGGAAAACCGAAGACTGCATATTTATACGGACTGCGATAAAATGGATTAGATCCAGGAAATACGAGGTAAGATTATGGCTTTACGAAAGATCGCGTTGGAGGGCGAGGCGTGCCTGAGCAAGGTGTGCCGCCCGGTTACAGATTTTAACAGCCGGCTGCATACGCTGCTGGACGATCTGGCCGATACGCTGGCCGACTCCGGCGGCGTGGGTCTGGCCGCGCCCCAGGTGGGCGTACTGCGCCGGGTGTGCGTGGTGCTGGACGAGGAGGATCAGCTGATCGAGCTGGTGAACCCGGAGATCATCTACACCGAGGGAGAACAGACCGGGCTGGAGGGCTGCTTGAGCGTTCCCGGGAAATACGGCGTGGTAACGCGGCCTGAGATGGTGCGTGTCCGTGCCCAGGACCGGGACGGTCAGTGGTTCGAGGTCGAAGACGAGGGCCTGACGGCCCGGTGCTTCTGCCATGAGATCGAGCACCTGGATGGTCATCTGTTTGTGGAGCATACCGACCGGCTCATGGAGGGTGAGGAGCTGCAAAAGTGGCTGGAGGCGCACGCCGACGAGTACGAGATCGAGGAAGAAGAGGACAAGTAATGCGTATTCTGTTTATGGGAACGCCGGATTTTGCCGTGGCGTCCCTCAAACGGCTGGTGGCCGACGGACACGACATCTGCGGTGTGTTCACCCAGCCGGACAAGCCGAAGAACCGCGGCATGAAATTGATCGCGCCGCCGGTGAAGGAATATGCCCTGACGCAGGGGCTGCACGTATACCAGCCGCTGAAAATGAAGGACGGTACGGCGTTGGAGCTGGTGCGGTCTCTTGCTCCCGAACTGATCGTGGTGGCAGCCTACGGCCGTATCCTGCCGGAGGACATCCTGAACACGCCAAAGTACGGTGCCATCAACGTACACTCCTCCATCCTGCCGAAGTACCGGGGCGCGGCGCCCATCAACTGGGCGATTCTCAACGGCGACACGGTGACAGGCGTATCCATTATGTATATGGCGCCGGAGCTGGATGCGGGAGATGTGATACTGTGCCGCGAGACGGCCATCGATCCGGACGAGGACGCGGTGGCGCTGACGGCGCGGCTGGCGGAGCTTGGCGCGGAAGCGCTGCATGAGGCCATCGGGCAGATCGAACGCGGCACCGTTACCCGGACGGCGCAGGATCACGCGGCGCACACCTACGCGCCCATGCTGGATAAAAGCCTCTCGCCGATGGATTTCTCCCGGTCGGCGCAGCAGCTGCACGATCAGGTGCGGGGCCTGGTGCCCTGGCCCAGTGCGTCCATGGTGCTGGCAGGCAAGCCGGTCAAGGTCCACCGCACCGCGGTAGGCGGAGAGACCTCCGCCCCGGCGGGCAGCGTGGTGGAGGCGGACAAAAACGGCCTGGCCATTGCCTGCGGCGACGGCAGGCTGCTGCGTGTTCTTGAATTGCAGGGCGAGGGCGGCAAGCGCATGGCAGCGGCGGATTATCTGCGGGGCCATCCGGTCCCGCTGGGCCTGTGACGCCCCGTGACGCGCGGGACGCGGCGCTGGAGGCGCTGCTGCAGATGGAGCGCCGGGGCGCGTGGTCTGACGGCAGCCTGAAGCGTATCGCGGCCCAGTCCGGGCTGGAGGCCCGGGACACGGCGCTGTGTACCCGGATGACCTATGGCGTGGTGCAGAACCGGACACTGCTGGACTACTATATCGACCATTGGTGTACGCAGAAGGCCGCCCGGCTGGAACCGGTGGTGGCCTGCCTGCTGCGTTTGGGTATATATCAGATACTGTTCATGGACAAGGTGCCCGACCGGGCTGCTGTTCACGAGACAGTAGAGCTGACAAAACGCCGGGGCAAGGCTCGCGCCGCAGGCATGATCAATGCGGTGCTGCGGAAATGTGCGTCAAGCAAAAACACTTTACCGCCATTGCCGCAGAATAGTTTTATTTCCAAAGCAGCGGTGCAGTACAGCCATCCCAGGTGGTTGGTGGAGCGCTTGACGGCTTTGGTCGGCGAGCAGGAGGCCGAGGCGTTCCTGCGGTTGGATAACGAGCCTGTTCCCACGGTGATACAGGCCAATCCGCTGAAGACCACGCCGGCGGAATTGGAAAATGAGCTGCGATCGGACGGTGTTCGTCTGACGCCCCATCCCTGGCTGGAGGGCTGCTTTGAAGTCACCGGTACCGGTGATTTGGAGCGTCTGTCCGCCTTTGCGTCGGGACGCTGCACGGTGCAGGATGCCGCGGCGCGTTTGGCGGCCATTGCCGCCGGACCGAAGCCCGGCGATCGGGTGCTGGATGTGTGCGCCGCCCCTGGCGGCAAATCCTTCGCCATGGCTATGCAGATGGAGAACCGGGGAGATATCCTCTCCTGTGACATTCACCCCCACAAGCTGAAGCTCATCGAAAACGGTGCGGCACGGCTGGGGATCACTATCATCCGCACAGCGTTGGCCGATGGGCGGGAGCGTCACGCCGGCTGGGTGGAGCAGGCCGATGTGGTTCTGGCCGATGTGCCGTGCTCCGGCCTGGGCATTATCCGGAAGAAACCGGATATTCGCTGGAAGGATCCGGCGCAGCTGGCACAGCTGCCCGCCGTCCAGCTGTCGATATTGAACAACGTGTCCGCCTACGTCCGTCCCGGCGGCGTGCTGGTGTATGCCACCTGCACCGTCCTGCCGGAGGAAAACGGCGGCGTGGTGTCGGCCTTTTTGGACGTACACCCGGACTTTGCGAAAGAGGAATTTACCCTGCCCGGTATCGGAAGCTGTCCCGGTGATGTGACACTGTGGCCCCAGCGGACCGGCACCGATGGATTTTACATCTGCCGTATGCGCCGCAGGGGATAACGTCAAGGAGCGAACCGCATGACCGACATCAAATCCATGACCGAGCGTCAGCTGGCTGACTTTTTTAAGAATATGGGACAGCCGGCTTTCCGTGCCAAGCAGGTATTCACCTGGCTGCACCGTGGCGTGCGCTCCTTTGACGAGATGACCGACTTGTCCAAGCCGCTGCGTGCCCAGCTGGCCGAGACGTGCTTCATCACAGCGCCGACCGTGGCCCGGAAGCAGACCTCGAAGCTGGACGGGACCGTTAAATATTTGTGGGAGCTGGCCGACGGCAACTGCATCGAGACAGTCCTCATGCAGTACCACCACGGCAACACCGTGTGTATCTCCTCTCAGGTGGGCTGCCGTATGGGCTGCGCCTTCTGCGCCAGCACCATCGCCGGCAAGGTCCGGGACCTGCGGCCCTCTGAGCTGCTGGACCAGGTGTTGTTTACCCAGCTGGACAGCGGCCTGCCTGTCTCCAACATCGTGCTCATGGGTATCGGCGAGCCGTTGGACAACATGGACAATGTGCTGCGCTTTCTGGAGCTGGTCAACAGCCCTCATGGGATGAACATCGGTATGCGGCATATCAGCCTGTCCACCTGCGGCGTAGTGCCGGGGATCGACGCGCTGGCGGATCGGCAGCTTCAATTAACGCTGTCTGTCTCCCTTCACGCGCCGGACAGCGAGACCCGCAGCCGCATTATGCCGGTGAACCGGGCGTATGATGTGGAGACACTGTTTGCCGCCTGCCACAGATACTTCCAAAAGACCGGGCGGCGCATCAGCTTTGAGTATGCCATGATCGACGGCGTCAACGACCACGACTGGCAGGCGGAGCTGATCGCGAAAAAGCTGAAGGGTATGCCGGGCCACGTGAACCTGATACCCCTGAACGACGTGGTGGAGAGCCCGTATAAGCCCAGCAGACGCATCGGCGCATTCCAGCAGAAGCTGGAGAGTTTGGGCGTTACCGCCACGGTCCGCAGAAGCCTGGGCGGCGATATCGATGCCTCCTGCGGCCAGCTGCGGCGGAAGGAAATGCAGGAACGCGGCCAACTGTGAGACATGGACTCTTTACGGAATAAAGGATGTGAGCGACTATGAAAATGTGGGGGATCACCAATACCGGGTTGGTGCGGAGCGAGAATCAGGACGCCTACGCCGTGTTCGAGGCCGGCGCATTCCACGCGGCCGTGGTGTGCGACGGTATGGGCGGCACCAACGGCGGACAGGTGGCCAGCGCCATCGCCGTAGCCCGGTTCGAAAAGGAGCTGCGCGACAGCCTGCGGGACGATATGGACATCGCGCAGCTGCGGCAGGCAATGCTCAGCGCTATCGCCTGCGCCAATGACGCCATCCGGCAGGAGGCGGCGCGGAACGCGGAGTACCAGCACATGGGTACCACGCTGGTGTGCGCCGTGGCCCGGTCCGACATGGCGATTATCGGTAACATCGGCGACAGCCGTGCCTATCACATCACGCCGGAGGGAATTTTCCAGATATCCCGCGACCACTCGGTGGTGGAGAATATGGTGGCCAAGGGCGATCTGACGCCGCTGGAGGCCAGAACACACCCCAATCGCAATCTCATCACCCGGGCGCTGGGCCCGGACATCCACGCCAAGGCGGATACCTTTGAGCTGCCCTGGCACAAGGACGAGTTCCTGCTGCTCTGTTCCGACGGACTGGTGAACACCGTCTCGGATCAGGAGATGCTGTTTGAGGTCCTCCACGATGGGGACGTGAATGAATGTCTTGACCATTTGCTGCAAATATCGCTTCAGCGGGGCGCACCGGACAACATCACGGCAGTGCTGCTGCTGAACGGGGAAGGGAGATGACCACATGGATCAGTATATCGGAAAAATGCTGGACGATCGCTATGAAATACTGGAACTGATCGGCTCCGGCGGTATGGCCAATGTCTATAAGGCCCGGTGCCACCGGCTGAATCGCCTTGTGGCCATCAAGATACTGAAAAGCGACCTGGCGGACAACGCGGATTTCCGCCGCCGGTTCCACGATGAGTCCCAGGCGGTAGCGCAGCTGAGCCACGCCAACATCGTGTCGGTGTATGACGTGTCCACCAATCCGGACCGGGAATACATCGTCATGGAGCTGATCGACGGCATCACGCTGAAGCAGTATATGGAGCGCCGTGGCCGCATGGACTGGCGGGAGTCGCTGCACTTCATCACCCAGATCATGCGGGGCCTGAGCCACGCCCACAGCCGCGGCATCATCCACCGTGATATCAAGCCGCAGAACATCATGGTCCTGCGGGACGGCAGCGTAAAGGTGGCTGATTTCGGCATTGCCTGCCTTGCCAACCAGGGGCAGACACTGACCCAGGAGGCGCTTGGCTCCGTGCACTACATCTCGCCGGAGCAGGCCCGGGGCGACCGTATCGACGCGCGCTCGGATATCTATTCCGCCGGCGTTGTGCTGTATGAGATGCTCACCGGACGCCTGCCCTTTGAGGGCGACAGCGCCGTATCCGTGGCCATCCAGCATCTGAGCTCCGTGCCCCTGGCGCCCCGGGATATCGATCCCAGTATCCCCGAGCCGCTGGAGCTGATCTGCATGAAGGCTATGAACAGCGACCCCAACAAGCGCTACGCCTCAGCGGACGCCATGATCGAGGACCTGGAGAAGTTCCGCCGGGACCCCTCCGTGGATATGGACTATATCCGGCAGGAGCTGACTGCCCCTGCCGCGGATACCGAGCCCACCATGCCCCTGCCCACGGCCCAGGTGGCCTCCGCCGTAAAAAAGCACACCGGCGAGCTGCGCCGGGAACGCGAGGAGGAAGAGGAGCCGCCCAGTCGGGATAAGAAGTCTATTGCCATCATCGCCGGGATCTTTGCCGCGGCGGTGCTGCTGGTGGTGCTGCTGTTCAAGCTGATACTGGGTGATTTCGGTCCTGCCGGCAGCAACAAGAGCTACCCCGTGCCCGATATCCGCGGCAAGACTGTGGAGGAGGCCCAGGAGATGGAGGGCGTAAAGGATATCTTCCTGATCGAGGTACAGGGTACCCGCACCACAGAGGAATACCAGCCGGGGCAGATCGTCGAGCAGGATCCCACTGCCGGCCGCACCCGAAAGAGCAATCTGGTCATTCAGGTCTATGTTGCCGCTGAGCCGGAGAAGGTGCCGATGAAGGATCTGGTGGGCATGGAGTACCGGCAGGCGCGCGTGCTTCTGACCGATATGGGTCTGGATCTGAAGATCACCACGGAAACCGTGTCCTCCGACAAATACGGCGCGGACGCCGTGATCGAGACAGTCCCTGCCGCCGACGAGCCGCTGGTGGCCGGACAGACGGTGATCCTGCGGGTCAGCACCGGGCCGGAAACGGTGACGGTGCCTACCTTCACCGGTCAGGATATCGCCAACGCAGTGCAGAATGCTCAGGACCTGGGCCTTACCGTGGGCGAGATCACCTATGACACATTCAGCTTTGCGCCCCAGGGTCAGGTGATCGAGCAGAGCATCAAGCCCACCAGCGAGGTTCCCGGCGGTACAAAGATCAGCTTTACCGTCAGCGGGCAGAAGAACAGCGACGACGCCACAGCGGCCCGGGTGGTGGAGTTTACCATGCCCAGCGATATGGAGGGTATGATCAAGGTGGAGTTCGAGCAGGACAGCGTGACTCTGGACAGCCAGTACATCAACGCCTCCATGGGAACGGTGACATATACCTTCACCGGCAAGACTGGGACCAGTTCTAACGTCTGTGCCGTCTTTACCAGCATGAACACCGGGGCCACCAAGGTCTCCGCCATTCAGGAGATACGCTTTTGAGCCGGGGGCGCATTGAGAAGGCACTCAGCGGTTTCTACTATGTAAATACCGGAGCCGAGACGCTGCAATGCCGCGCCCGCGGAAAGTTCCGCCGGGAGGGCATGAGCCCGCTGGTGGGCGACTGGGTCCAGGTCCGTGACCTGGGCGGGGGCGAGGGCTTTGTGGAGGCTGTGGAGCCGCGCCGCAATGTGTTTTCCCGTCCCGCCGCCGCCAATATCGATCAGCTGGTCATCCTGGCCTCCGCCGCCATCCCTGTGACGGAGCCATATCTCATTGACCGCATTGCCGCCATCGCCGCCCTGAAGGGCTGTCAGGTGCTGCTGTGTCTGAACAAGTGCGATCTGAACACGGCGGACGAGTTGTATGACATCTATAGTCATTCCGCCCTGCCGGTGCTGCGTATCAGCGCCGAGACAGGGGAGGGACTGGCGGCGCTTCGCGCCGCCATCGCCGGAAAGCTGAATGCCTTTACCGGGAACTCCGGCGTGGGGAAGTCCAGCGTGCTGAATCGGCTGCTGCCGGAATTGCATTTGCCGGTGGGCGAGGTCAGCAAGGCCCTTGGCCGCGGCCGCCATACCACGCGCCATGTGGAGCTGTTTGCTTTGGGCGGCGGCACCTATGTGATCGACACACCGGGTTTTTCCTCCTTTGATACAGAGGAAATGGACCTGGAACTGAAGGCGCACCTGCCGGAGACGTTCCCCGAATTTGCGCCCTATGTGGACCAATGCCGCTTTACCGGCTGCACCCACACAAAAGAAAAGGGCTGCCGCGTGCTGCAGGCTGTGCAGGACGGCGATATCCCCGCCAGCCGCCACAGGAGCTACCTGCGGCTCTATGATGAACTGAAGGACCTGCGGGCCTGGCAGAAGAAGTGAAAAAGCGGAGTGCGATGCACTCCGCTTTTTGCGCTTCATATACTGGAGCAGGGGGAGGGATATACGGTGCGAAGATGGGGCGGCTGCTGCTGGTTGGGCATTTGTGCGCTGGGATTGGGACTGGGTATCCTGATCGCGGCGGTGTTCCCGGTGGGCTGCTTAATGTTCCTGGTGTCGTTTTTGCTGATCGCCTGCGGCATCGCGTGCTTGAGGGACAGGAGGTGAAGGCATGAGGATCATCGTCTGGCGGGCGCCCCGTGGGATGCGGGGACTGCTGCGCCGACTGTTCGGCGTGGCGGCATAACCGTCGGAGTTCACACATAGAATGGTCACAAACCATAGGAATGTGAGGGCTGGAACGATGGAATGTGGCTTGCAATGGAAGGATATCACCTGCTGGGATGAGGTGCCCCGGCTGACGCTGCCCCATGAGGAGACGCTGGAGGCAGCCATCCCCGATTACTGCCCGGACATGGGGCGCGTGGTGGAGGCCTCGGGCACACTGTGTCTGCGGTCCATCACCGCCCGCAGCGGCAGTCTGGAGCTGAAGGGCACTGTTCGGGTCACGGTGCTGTACACCTCGGAGGAGAGCGTGGGACTGCGGAGCCTGACCCAGGCGGTGCCCTTTGTCTGCACGTCGGAGAACCGTCCACTGGCGGCCTGCCAGGTGCTGTGGGCCGCCGGAAGGCTGCTGCTGTGCGAGGCCCAGGCACTGACGCCCCGCCGTTTGTCCCTGCGTCTGATGCCGGAGTGGACGGTCTGCGGCTATACCTGCACCACCGTACAGCTGTGCTGCGGCGTGGAGGAGGACCCCGCCCTGCGGCTGCGCCGCCGGGAGCATGAGCTGTACATGACCGCCGCCATGGCGGAGCGTGAGTGTGCCGTCGCCGGTGAGGTCACGGTACCGGCCGGCCAGCCGGCACCGGAGGACCTGCTCCTCTGCCGCCTGTACCCCCAGGTCGCCTCCTGCCAGCTGGTGGGCGCCAAGCTGCTGGTAAAGGGCGAACTGACCCTCTGTGCCCTGTATCGCTGCCAGCAGCAGAAGCTGCATACATACACCGCCGCTGTGCCCTTCTCCCAGATCGTGGACAACCCGGCCGGTGGTGAGGAGGGGGACGTCACCGCCCGGGTGCAGCTGATCTGCGGCGAGGCGCGTCTGCTGCGGACCGAGGAGAGCAGCGGCTTCTCCGTCTCGGCGGAGCTGCGTCTGCTGCTGCGTATCACGCGTAAGGAGACGGTATCCTGCGTTACGGATCTGTACAGCACCCACTGCGGCACCAAGCTGGAAACGACAGAACGGTCCCTGCCCCTGGCGCCGGAGCACCCCGTGCGGCAGGAGGCGGTCCAGCATCTGGATTTCGGCCGTCAGCGGCCCTTCGTGTTCGTTACGGATACCGCCTGCGCGCCCTCCGCCGGAGAAGACGGTACGCCCTGCGCCGACGTGCGTATGCGTCTGCTGCATCTGGACGAGGAGGAGGCCCCGGCCGTCACCGAAAAAATGGCGCAGCTGCCGCTGGGAGAGGGCGAGATCTGTACCCTGTGCGGCGCACCGGAGGTCGCCTTCACCGGCAGCGGTTGTGATCTGCGGCAGGCGGTGGCGGTATCGCCCGCCGCCGCGCCCCGTGAAACGCTGTCAACCGTCAGTGCGGTGCAGTGTCTGCCTGAGCAGGAAAATGCCCGACGGCCATCTCTGGTCATGCGGCGTCTGGCGCCGGGAGAGACTCTGTGGGATGCGGCAAAGCAGTACCGCACCGACGAGGAGCTGATTCGCGCGGTGAACCAGTTGGAGGAGGGAACGGCACCGGATAAAATGCTGCTGATCCCCCGCGTTCGGTAAATTTTCGTTGACTTTCCGCTGCCGTTTGGGTAGAATTGACCCTGCGAGTACGCTGGATAGTCGCGGGGACAGGGCGAAAGCCCGTCCATGAGGAAAGTCCGGGCTCCACAGGGCAAGGATAGCGGGTAACGCCCGCCGAAGGCGACTTCAGGAAAAGTGCAACAGAGATATACCGCCGCGGTCTCGCGGTAAGGGTGGAAAGGCGAGGTAAGAGCTCACCCGACGGCGTGTGAAAGCGACCGTCGCTGTAAACTCTATCCGGAGCAACACCGGTATGGGAGCATAGGCCGGCCCGGCTGCTCCCGAGGTGGCTTGAGCGTACCGGCGACGGCACGCGTAGATAGATGACTATCAAAACAGAACCCGGCTTATAGGCATACTCGCACGGTTATAAGGGGGCCGCAGCGCTTTACGCTGCGGCCTTTTTATGTTTTGTACAAATCAGACAAGAAAAAACAGAATAATTTGGAACACAAGACTATTTACATTAGTTCGGTAAAGTGGTAAATTGGTAGCGTAGTAAACAGAGCGCCGGCAGACCGGCGGAAAACAAGGACAAAGACCGGTATCCCGGCAAGAAAAGGAGAAAGACAATGAAAAAGATCATCGCATTGATTTTGGCCATGGTGATGGCACTGTCGCTGGTGGCCTGCGGTCAGACCGAGCAGGATGACAAATCCAAGGATGATGCCAATTCCACTTCCGCAAAGACCTTCATCATGGGTATCGACGCGGAATATCCCCCCTTCAGCTATCTGGATGCGGACGGCAACTACACCGGCTTTGACGTGGAGGTCTGCAAGGCCGCCTGCGATCTGCTGGGATGGGAACTGCAGATTTTCCCTGTGAACTGGGATCAGAAGCTGGTGCAGCTGGACGCCAAGGAGTGCGACTGCGTTTGGTCCGGCATGACGATCCTCGACTCCATGAAGGAGGCCGGCTATGTGCTCTCCACGCCTTACTATGACAACACGCAGGTGATCATGGTCAAGGAGGGCAGTGACATCAAGTCCTCCGCTGATCTGGCCGGTAAGGTCGTGGCGGTCCAGCTGGGTACCTCCGGCGAGGCGCTGCTGTCCGAGAGCGGCGATTTGGCCGATCTGGCGGCGACCTTTGGCGATCTGATGACCTGTGACAGCTTCCTCAAGTGCTTCACTGAGCTGGGCGGCGCCGCCGTGGACGCCGTGATCGTGGATAAGCCCGTGGCCGTTTCCTATGCCGCCGAGAACGCCGGCTTCACGGTCCTGGATGAGGGCCTGGGCGCTGAGCAGTACGGCATCGCCTTCCGCGCCGATGACGCAGAGTTGTGCAAGACCATCGAGGGCGCCGTGGCGCAGTTGGTCGAGAACGGCACCTATGCCGAGATCGCTGCCAAGTACCCCGACATTCAGAATAACCTGACGCTGCTGGGCTGATCCCGCGGGACAACTGACTGAAAAACATACCGGCTCCCGGAGGCGGCCTCGCCTCCGGGAGCGTGTGTGCGTGAATTGAGGATACGATATGACCTTACTGACAATGATCGTGAAGATGGGCGAGGGACTTTCCAAAACCTGCGCCATTTTCTCTCTGACGCTGCTGTTTTCTCTCCCCCTGGGCATGATCGTTGCCCTGCTGCGTATGAGCAAGAGCAAGATTATCTCCGGCATTACCCGCTTTTTTATCTCCATTCTCCGAGGAACCCCGCTGATGCTGCAGCTGCTGGCGGTGACCTACGGACCGTATTACCTCTTTGAACTGCCCGTGTCCCGCAATAAACTGATCCCGGTGGTGATCGCGTTCGCCATCAATTATGCGGCGTATTTTGCGGAGATCTATCGCGGTGGTATCGAGTCTATGCCAGTTGGGCAGTATGAAGCTGCGGAGGTGCTGGGATACACAAAGGTCCAGACGTTTATTCACGTCATTCTGCCGCAGGTTTTCAAGCGTATCATGCCCAGTATCACCAACGAGGTGGTGACCCTGGTCAAGGATACGTCTATGGCCTTTACCGTTTCCTATCAGGAGATGTTTACCATCGGTAAGCAGATCGCGAACTCCGAAACCAGCTTTGTACCGTTTTTGGTGGCAGGCGTATTCTACTTTGTGTTCAATGCCATTGTTGACTTTGTCATGGGCCGGGTAGAGAAGCGCATGAGCTACTACCAGTAAGGAGGGGCGCCATGAAATTATTGCAGATGAACCACGTGAAGAAGAGCTTTAATGACGAGACGCTGCACGTGCTGAAGGATATCAGCCTCTCCGTGGAGAAGGGCGAGGTCGTCGCCATCATCGGTCCCTCCGGCAGCGGTAAGTCCACGCTGCTGCGCTGTGCCACACTGTTGACGCAGATGGACTCCGGCGAGCTGATCTATGGGGATATTCAGGCCGCGCACAATAGCGCGGACGGCAAGGCGGTCTATGCCGATAAGGGCGAGCTGAAGAAGGTACGGGAAAAGTTCGGCCTCGTGTTCCAGAGCTTCAACCTGTTTCCCCACTATTCGGTGCTGAAAAATCTCATGGATCCCCAGATACGCGTGCTGGGCCGCGACAAGGGCGAGGCGCAGCAGCGCGCCCGCAAGCTTCTGGAAAAGATGGGCCTGTCCGACAAGGAGAACGCCTATCCCTGTGAGCTTTCCGGCGGACAGCAGCAGCGCGTGGCCATCGCCCGGGCACTGGCGATGGATCCCGAGATACTCTTTTTTGATGAACCGACATCGGCGTTGGACCCGGAGCTGACCGGCGAGATTTTGAAGGTGATCCGCGATCTGGCGGAGGAACACATGACCATGGTCATCGTGACCCACGAGATGTCCTTCGCCCAGGATGTGGCGGACCGCGTGATCTTCATGGCCGACGGCGTTATCGTGGAGGAGGGCACCCCGGAGGAGGTCATGGTGAACACCCGCGAGGAGCGGACGCGCCAGTTCCTGGGACGGTATCAGAGATGAGGGAGCTGCGTGTTGTCCGGGCAGACCCGGCCGGGAATATTACGCTGTTTGTCCTGACGCCGGTGGAGAAGGCGGAATGTGCCGCTGTTGCCGCCAAGCTGCTGGCCATCGAATCACTGAAGGCGGAGCAGGTGGGGTTCATTTTTCCTAACGGACATATGGAAATGGAGGCCGGCGAGTTCTGCGGCAACGCCTCCCGGGCGTATGGCTATCTGTTGGCGAAGCAGCAGGGGATGAAGGGCCGTCACACCATGCGGCTTTCTGTCAGCGGGTGCGATCATCCGGTGGCCGTGACCGTGGATATGGATGCCGGTACGGCGTCCGCGGAGATGCCGCTTCCGAAGCTCGTAGAGCAAGTGGAGGTTGCCGGCACGGCGGGAACGCTCGTGCATCTTGGCGGTATCGCACACCTGGTGGTTCAGGGTGTCGCGCCCAGCCGGGATTTCTTTGCGGCAGCAGAGCCGATCTTTGCGGAGGATCCGATGTTGGAGGCCTATGGTGTGTGCTTCATCGAGGGTGAGCGCATGACGCCGCTGGTAAAGGTGCCTGAGGCGGGGACGCTGGTGTTTGAGGGCAGCTGCGGCAGCGGCACGCTGGCCAGCGCCATCGCCCTGAGCCGGGGCTGTGACGAAGACTTCTCCGTTGCCCTGCGGCAGCCGGCGGGAACGGTGTATGCGTCTGTTACAAGACAGGCAGGTGTCGTCACCGCGGCATCCATCGGCGGCTCGGTAGCGCTGGAAGCGCCCATCACAGTCGCGATCTGAAAAAACGCATCCTCCGGGGTGCGTTTTTTTGTTGTACAATCGGTGCCAAAGAGGTATAATGAACGGAGCAATACTGTGCCGGATGGAGGAGTATAACATGACGTTGCATGAATATATAGAGGACATGCGCGGCAAGCGCATAGCAATCATCGGCATCGGCGTCAGCAACACGCCGCTGCTGGAGCTGCTGCTGGCGGAGGGCATCCGCGTCACCGCCTGCGACAAGCGCAGCCGGGAGCAGATGGGCGAACAGGCGGAGCATCTGGAGCAGTTGGGCTGTGAGCTGCATCTGGGCGCGGACTATCTGAAGGACTTGGACGCGGACGTGATCTTCCGCACACCGGGGCTGCGCCCGGATGTGCCGGAGATATCGGCCTGTGTTCAAAAAGGTGCCGTTCTGACCAGTGAAATGGAGGTTTTCTTCCTGATCTGCCCGTGTCCGATCATCGCTGTCACCGGCTCTGACGGCAAGACGACGACCACCACCATCATTGCCGAGCTGCTGAAAAAGGCCGGAAAGCGTGTGTGGGTGGGCGGCAACATCGGCCACCCGCTGCTGTGCGAGGCGGACGGAATGCTGAGCACGGATTTTGCGGTGTTGGAGCTGTCCAGCTTCCAGCTGATGACCATGACGCAGAGTCCGCACATTGCGGTCGTCACCAATCTGGCGCCCAACCATCTGGATGTGCACCGGGACATGGCGGAGTATGTGGCGGCCAAGGAGAATATTTTTACCCATCAGAGTCGGGAGGACATTGCCATTTTTAATGCGGATAATGCCATCACAGCAGAGCAGTCCACCCGCGCGCCCGGCCACGCCCGCCTCTTCAGCAGGCAGGGTGAGGTTGCCGACGGCGTGTTCCTGCGGGGCGAGGACGTTGTCTGCCGCAGCGGCGGTCATGAGCGCATCGTGATGACCACGGGGGACATCAAGCTCCCCGGCGTACACAATGTGGAGAATTATATGGCGGCCATCGCCGCCGTGGACGGCCTGGTGCCGGACCAGGTCATCCAGACCTTTGCCCGGGAATTCGGCGGTGTGGAGCACCGCATCGAGCTGGTACGAACCTATAAGGGCGTGCGGTATTATAATGACTCCATTGCCTCCAGTCCCTCCCGTGCCATCGCGGGGCTGCGGTCGTTCAGCGAGAAGGTAATCATGATCGCCGGCGGCTATGACAAACACATTCCCTTTGATGTGCTGGGGCCGGAGATCGTGGCGCATGTGAAGCTGCTGGTGCTCTGCGGTGCCACAGCGGATAAAATACGCGCCGCCGTGGAGAATGCGTCGGGGTACCGGCCCGGCCACCCGGAGATCATCGACGCCGCGCCTCTGGCAGCGGCGGTGCAGGCCGCCCGCGATCGGGCACAGCCCGGTGATGTGGTGACGCTGTCGCCGGCCTGTGCATCTTTTGACCAATTCAAGAACTTTGCCGAGCGCGGCGACTTTTTCAAAGCCATCGTGAACGGCTGGGAGGAATGAGGAAAAGCCGTGGTGTCATAGACTTCCGTAGTAAGCGCGTCATACAGCGCGTCTATGGGAGGTGACGGCATGGGCCGGCTGCGGTATATACGATTGACCCGGCGGCAGCGGGTGCGTGTGTGGCTGGCGATCATCCTGCTGGCGCTGACGGCGCTGCTGGCGGCGATCCTGCTGCACCTGCGGCCCATGCTGGAAAATCTGGCAACAGCCCGGTGCGCCAATACTGTCAGCCGCATCGTGGTGGCGGCGGTGAACGACGCCGTGGAAAACGGCTGGATGGAATACGACCGGCTGGTAAAGTTCGACAAGGACAGCGACGGCCGCGTGACGGCGCTGAGCAGCAATATGGCGGAGTTCAACCGCCTGCAGACCGCGGTGGCGGATGACGTACTGGCGCGGCTGAGTCAGGTATCCGCCAGTGAACTGGCGGTGCCGCTGGGCACACTGACCGGTTCGCCGTTGCTGGCGGGCCGGGGGCCGAAGCTGACGGTAAAAATGGAGACCATCGGCACGGCTACCGCCAAATTCCGGGATAAATTCACGGCGGCGGGCATCAACCAGACAAAGCACCAGATCCTGCTGGATGTAGACGTACGCGTGAGTATCCTGCTGCCGGGGATCACCACCTACACAAAAGTGAGCAACGAGATATCCGTGGCGGAGACGGTGATCGTGGGCGGCGTGCCCCAGACATACACCTATTTCAGCACCACGGAGGATAAGATCGAGGATTACGCCGACGAGTACATTATGAACAATGGATGAGGGCTTGGATATGGACTATCGCAAGGAGATACAGGAGCTGCGCCGCACGCTGACGGAGAACGGATACCTCTACTACGTGCTGGATGCGCCCACCATGTCGGATTATGAATATGACCATCTGCTGCGGCGGCTGGAGGACTTGGAGGCGGCGCATCCGGAGGAGATCACGCCGGATTCTCCCACCCAGCGGGTGGGCGGACAGACGCTGACGGAGTTTCAGCAGGTGACCCACGCCGTGCCGCTGGAAAGCCTGCAGGATGTGTTCGACGACGAGGAGGTCTGCCGCTTCCTGGAGAAGATACCCCTGGAGCACCCCGCCTACAGCGTGGAACCGAAGGTGGACGGCCTCTCCGTGGCACTGGAATACCGTGACGGCGTGTTCGTCCGGGGCGCCACCCGGGGTGACGGACGGGTGGGGGAGGACGTGACCGAAAATCTGCGGACGATCCGGTCTATCCCCATGACCCTGCCGGAGAAGCTGCCCCGCCTTATCGTGCGGGGCGAGGTGTACATGGCCCGCAGTGTGTTTGAGGAGATCAACGCCCGGCGTGAGATCGAGGGCAAGCCACTGATGGCCAATCCCCGCAACGCCGCCGCTGGCTCCCTGCGGCAGCTGGACCCCAAGATCGCCGCCCAGCGGCGGCTGGACATCGCGGTCTTTAATTTGCAGCTGGCGGAGGGCCGGGAATTTTCCACCCACACAGAGACGATCGACTATCTGGCCAGCCAGCATTTCAAGGTGATTCCCCACAAGCGGCTGTCCGCGCCGTCGGATATCCTGGCGGAGATCGCGGCACTGGGCGATGGCCGTGAGCAGTTTCCTTTCGATATCGACGGTGCGGTGGTGAAGCTGGACGACCTGCATGACCGCGAGGTCATCGGTAGTACGGCAAAGTTCCCCAAATGGGCCATTGCATACAAATATCCACCGGAGGTCAAGCCATCGGTAGTGAAGGATATCGTGGTACAGGTGGGCCGCACCGGTGTGCTGACGCCCAAGGCGGAGCTGGAGCCGGTACGGCTGGCGGGTACGACGGTCGCCTTTGCCACGCTGCATAACCAGGATTATATTACCCAGAAGGATATCCGGGTGGGGGATACGGTGTTGGTGCGGAAGGCCGGCGAGATCATCCCGGAGATCGTTGAGGTGGTGGCGGACAAGCGTCCCGCCGGGACGAAGCCCTATACCCTGCCCGAGACGTGCCCCGTGTGCGGCGCACCGGTGGTGCGGGACGAGGACGGCGCGGCGCTGCGCTGCACCGGCGCGGAGTGCCCCGCCCAGCTGCTGCGGTACCTGACCCACTTTGCCAGCAGGGGCGCTATGGACATTGACGGGCTGGGACCTGCGGTGATGCAGCAGCTGATCGACAGCGGACTTGTCCGGACCGCCGCGGACCTGTACAGCCTGACGCCGAAGCAGCTGGAGCCGCTGGAGCGCATGGGCAAAAAATCGGCGCAGAATGCGGTGGACGCTATCGCCAGAAGCCGGGACAACGACCTGTGGCGGCTCATCAACGCGCTGGGCATACGGCAGGTGGGGGAGAAGGCTGCCAAGACGCTGGCGCAGCGGTTCGGCACTATGGACGCACTGGCAGCGGCTCCGGAGGAGGAGCTGACTGCCGTGGACGACGTGGGCCCCATTACCGCGCGGTATCTCTGCCAGTGGATGAAAAGCCCCCAGTCCCGCGATCTGCTGGCGCGGCTGAAGGCCGTCGGCGTCAATATGACCTGTAAAGAGAAAACGGTTGACAGTCGTTTTGCCGGAATGACTTTTGTGCTGACAGGCACGCTGGAAAAGTTTACCCGTGACGCGGCGGCGGAGATGATCGAAAAGCGGGGCGGCAAGGCCGCCGGCTCCGTGTCAAAAAAGACCACCTATGTGGTGGCCGGAGAAAATGCCGGCAGCAAGCTGCAAAAAGCAGAGGTGCTGGGCATTCCCGTGCTGACGGAGGACGAATTTTTAGCACTTCTGGACTGAGGAGGCAATCAATATGGCAGTGAATACGGATAAGACATTGCAGCATCAGCTGATCTACAGCGTGTTCGTGCGAAACCACACACCGGAGGGCACCTTCCGTGCGCTGGAACGTGATCTGGACCGATTGAGCGCCTTGGGTACGGATATCGTATGGCTGATGCCTATCCATCCTATTGGCGAGGTGGGCCGCAAGGGCACGCTGGGCAGTCCCTACGCCATCCGTGACTACCGGGGCGTGAACCCGGAGTACGGCACCGTGGAGAATTTCCGCCATCTGGTGGACGCCATCCACGTCCGGGGCATGAAGTGCATCATCGACGTCGTCTACAACCACACATCGCCGGACTCGGTGCTGGCCCAGACCCACCCGGAGTGGTTTTTCCACGATGAGCAGGGCCGGCCCAGCCGCCATGTGGCGGACTGGTGGGATGTAGTAGACCTGGATTATACCCACAAGGAACTGTGGCGCTACCAGATCGATACGCTGAAAATGTGGGCGGAGATCGTGGACGGCTTCCGCTGCGATGTGGCCAGCAGCGTGCCGCTGGACTTCTGGACGGCGGCGCGGCAGGAGGTGGAAGCGGTCCGCCCCGGCTGCATCTGGCTGGCGGAGAGCGTACACGGCGCCCATGTGCTGGGTCTGCGGCGGCAGGGTGCCTATTGCGCCACGGATACGGAGCTGTACCGGGCCTTCGACATGACCTACGATTACGATATCTGGCCGTGGTTTGAAGGGTATCTATCCGGTAAAAACAGCCTGCGGCAGTACATCGATATGCTGAACTACCAGGAGCTGACATATCCCGCAGACTTTATCAAGATGCGCTGCGGTGAGAACCACGACACGCCGCGTCTGGCCCACTGGGTGCAGGATGAACGGCGGCTGCGGCACTGGCTGGCATTTTTGTACTTCTGCCGGGGCAGCATGCTGCTGTACGGCGGCACGGAGTTCGCACCGCAGCATCAGGTGGGGCTGTTCGACGCCGAGGACAATTTCGGCGACAAGCGAGCCGACTTACAGGACTTCCTGCGCCGCTGCAAGGATATGAAGGCATCTCTGCCGCTGGACGGGGCGGTGTGGTACGAGGTCAGCGGCGGCGCTGTCGTCGGGCACTATAAGTCCCCGGCAGGGGAGCGCACCGGCGTATTTGATCTGTCCGGCTGCGGCGGCCGCGTATCGGTGGCGCTGGCCGACGGCGTGTACAAAAATCAACTGGGCGGTGATTTGAACATCACCGGCGGACAGGTCGATATCAGCGGCGAGCCGATGGTCATCTGAGTTGTACTTTTCACCAAAACAGGGATCGATTTTGTGGCAGTTGTTACAGAATCGCTCCTTCCGCATTGATTATTGCGAGCGTGAATGGTATAATTAACACCGTTTTAATGCGCCCGCCCGGAAAGCGGGATACTTCTATGTTTATAGAGGAGGAAAGAAAAGAATGAGCAAGATCATGAAGATCTGCGACGGCAACGAAGCGGCGGCGTATGTGGCATACGCCTTTTCCGAGGTCGCTGCCATCTATCCCATTACGCCGTCCAGCCCCATGGCGGAGCACGCCGATGCCTGGTCGGCCAACGGCAGGAAAAACATCTTCGGCCAGCCGGTGCGTCTGGTTGAGATGCAGTCCGAGGCCGGTGCCTGCGGCGCCTGTCACGGTGCGTTGGAGGCCGGTGCTCTGGCCACCAGCTTCACCGCGTCCCAGGGCCTGATGCTGATGATCCCCACCATGCACCGCATCTCCGGCGAGCGTCTGCCCGGCGTGCTGCACGTGGCGTCCCGCACCGTGGGCACCCATGCGTTTTCTATCTTCGGCGACCACTCCGACGTGATGAACTGCCGGCAGACGGGCTTTGCCATGCTGTCCAGCGGCAGCGTCCAGCAGGCGGCAGATCTGGCTGCTGTGGCACATCTGAGTGCCATCAAGGCGCGTATCCCGTTCCTGCACTTCTTCGACGGCTTCCGTACCAGCCACGAGATCCAGAAGATCGACGTGCTGACCTACGACGAGTACGCCAAGCTGGTGGACTACAACGCGCTGGCCGCCTTCCGCGCCAACGCCCTGAACCCGGAGGACCCCCGGATGCGCTCTCTGGTGGATAACCCTGACATCTACTTCCAGCTCCGCGAGTCCAACAACACGGCCTACGCCGAGTTGCCCGATATCGTAGAAGACTATATGGCCCAGATCAGCAAGCTCACCGGCCGCGAGTACCACCTCTTCAACTACTACGGCGCACCGGACGCCGAGCGTGTTATTGTGGCTATGGGCTCTGTGGGCGGCTGCGCCCAGGAGGTCGTCAATTACCTGAACGCCAAGGGCGAGAAGGTGGGCTTCCTGCAGGTACACCTGTTCCGTCCCTTCTCCCGCAAGCATCTGATGGCCGCTATGCCCAAGACGGTGAAGAAAATCGCCGTTCTGGACCGCGTCAAGGAGATCGGCTCTATCGGTGAACCGCTGTACGAGGACATCTGCGCCGCCTACATCAACGAGAGCGACCGCCCCGCCATCTACGCCGGACGCTACGGCCTGTCCAGCAAGGACACCACCCCCGCCCAGATCAAGGCCGTGTTCGACAATCTGCTGCTGGACGAGCCGAAGAACCACTTTACCATCGGCATCGTGGACGACGTGACTCATCTGTCCCTGCCCGTGGGCGCGCCGCTGCTGACCGAACCGGAGGGCACCATCTCCTGCAAGTTCTGGGGTCTGGGCTCCGACGGTACCGTGGGCGCCAACAAGAACTCCATCAAGATCATCGGTGAGACGACAGATATGTACTGTCAGGCGTACTTTGAGTATGACACCAAGAAGTCCTTTGGTATCACCAAGAGCCACCTGCGCTTCGGCAAGCACCCCATCAGCTCTACCTATTATGTGAGCAGCGCGGACTTCATCGCCTGCCACAACCAGACGTACCTGACCAAGTACGACATTATCCATGAACTGAAGCCCCACGGCAGCTTCCTGCTGAACTGCGAGTGGACGGAGAACGAGCTGGAGCAGCATGTTCCCGGCGAGATCCTCAAGTACATCGCCGACAACGACATTAAGTTCTACATCATCGACGCCAACAAGGAGTCTCAGGCCCTGGGCTTGGGCAACCGCTCCAACATGGTGCTGCAGGCCGCCTTCTTCAAGCTGGCCAAGGTCATCCCCGTGGAGGACGCCGTGGCCCACATGAAGGACGCCGTCAAAAAGACCTACGGACTCAAGGGCGAGAAGGTCGTCAACATGAACATCGCCGCCGTGGATGCCGGTATCAACGCCCTGGTGGAGGTCAAGGTGAAGCCCGAATGGACGAACCTCACCGGCAAGGCGTTGAAGCCCGCCGACGAGAGCCTGCCCTACGTCATCAAGAACATTCTGGTGCCCATCAACGCCCAGAAGGGCGATGACCTGCCCGTTTCCGCCTTCAAGGGCATGGAGGACGGCACCATGCCGCTGGGCACCTCCCAGTATGAAAAGCGCGGCATCCGCCGAGATCTTCTCGACGTCATTTTGGATAAGAAGCTCAAGCTGATCTTGAAAGCAGAGACCGCGAATGAAGTAAAGCGCGCATCCGAACCGCCAAAGCCAGTGTACAACTATGGTACCTGGCGGGAAGATCCATTCTCCGTTCCGGAGGAGGAGCTTGCGATGTGGGCGATCGTTTCGCCCAACAACATGCTGATCCCGCCGGCTCGGGAGCGATATATGGATCTTTTTACTCGCGTGTTCGGAATCACGAGGGAGCAGCTTACAAAAGGCCCACTCCCAGATGTGAAGTTGGAGGTGCAATAGGATGGATTTCTACTTCGGAGTCGATCTACTCCATCACCTTCAAAGACACTATGAGCAGCGATTGTCCCTTGCTCTTTCCAAGTCTTTCAATCAGACGGATTCCCGCTACTATTGGCTCTTCAAAGAGCTCGAGTGCCGCGTAACAATGCTCCGAAAGCTTCTGGCCATGATATCCGCTTTGCCGGGCTTCATGTGCCGGCAGACGGAGGAGCAAGTCTTTGCGATGGTAGTCAGTTCGACATCCTCTTGGTTTTCGGATGATGTGCTTGGTGATCAGCCGAAGGACGCTGCGGGCAACTGCTCCTATTACCAGGAGAGTAATCCCTACTGGGTCGATTATCAGCTTGCTATGGATCGCTTTACTCCGGATTACGACTACACGAATTTGATGGCATTCTATGTCGATCTCGTGGAGTATCTCGTGATGGCGGTACGCCTGTACTTCTTCATTCGCGAGCAGCAGTTCCGGCCAATCGACCGTGGCAAGTATGACGAGTTGGTCGGGATCCAAGCTGTTCTGGAGAAGCCAGCCTGAAAGAAAAGGAGTATCTGATGATGAATAAACAAGAAATGCAAGCGTTTCGCGAACTCTTCAGTAAGTACTGTAGACAAGAAATCAACAAAGGGCACTGTGAATCTGAT